>Ga0214543_1000102_pt1 | contig 108906 bp, 102 predicted proteins | sample CNSS2metaG_FD_160094 | JGI IMG/M metagenome (GOLD analysis project Ga0214543, IMG submission 160094) | Root nodule microbial communities from cowpea collected in UCLA plant growth center, Los Angeles, California, USA - CNSS2 | ecosystem: Host-associated > Plants > Roots > Nodule | place: USA...
TCCCAGCCCCGAAAATCAGCATCCGCCAATCAAGGAAACCCTAGAGCAAGAACCGTCGTCGCCAGCAGCGCCGCCGCCCTCGTCAGTGATCGGGCTTATAGACCCACCACTCTCACCCAGTCAACAGGGGTCGGCGAAAAAAATGACAGTTTTCTGACAAAGCCCCGAAACACAGGACTTTGGGGGCCGCGAATACATTCGTCCGACGATCCCGGCACCTGTGGATAACCGATTTCGCCCTTAGTTCTTCACAATCCACCGATCTAAGCGAGATCGACGCGTCGTTGGAATGTTTCGCTCTTGCGAGCGCGTCAGCTGACCTCACAGTGCAGCGATTTGACTTCGGGGCGCGGAAGATGCACATCTTCGCGCAACGTATCGAGGGAAGAATACGGCAAACGCAATCGGGGACATCCAGTCTGGCATGATCAATGACAGGAAGATGCTGCGGTCGCTCGGCGATCAACCGCCGATCCTTGCGGATGGACGCCGCGCGCCCGATCGGCGCGAGATTTCCATGCGCTGGCTTTCGGGTACGTTCCTCACCGGCATCACGTCCAGTCTCCTGATGGGTGTCGCGCTGTTTGCAGCCCTCGATGGCCGACAGCAATTGGCAATTCCGGCCGAGGCCTTCGCCTCGCTTGACCCTTCGGGGATCATCGCGGCCAAGCGAGGAAGCCGCATTCTCTCACCCAACGTCGTCGCCAAGCCGGCGGACAAGACGGTCTTGGAAGTCTCGACGATGATCCACGACGGAGAGCGAGAGGTCGTCCGCCGTCAGCCCTTCGTGCACGTGAAAATGGCCCTTGCAGCCAACCACCAGACTTCGGAAAACTATCCCACCTTCGATCCGCTGGCGATTTTTTCCACCGATGAGGGAGAGGCCGAACCGACCACGGTCAGGACCGGCACCATTTATGGATCGGACGTCGAATCCGAGGTGGCGCTGAAGACGGTCAATTTTCCGCTGAATGGGTCCGGCTTGACTTTCGGACCTTCGATGTCGCTCGACGAAGTGGAGGAGAATGTCCGCACCAATGGTTCGGTGCTCACAGAGGGCAGTACCCAACTTGCTTCTCTCTTTTATGTTGATCCGCAACGTTTTGCCTCCGACGACGGCAACCTCGACCTGCTGCAGGGCCTGACGGCCCGCATCGTCGAGGAGAACATGAGCGTCTCGACCTACGAGAACATCACCGAGCAGAGCACCGAATATGCCGACGACGTCATCCCTGTACGACGCGACACGGCGATCGCGGCGGTGATGGAGAGTGCAGGTTACGCCAAGGCGCAGGCCGAAGATGCTGCCGGCTACATCGAAGAGGCACTCGGCGCCAAGCAGCTTGCGGCTGGGGATGTGCTGCGCATCGGCATCATCCAGAAGGGCGAGGAGGCGCAGATCGTCCGTGCGACGATCTACTCCGCTAACCGGCACGTTCTGACAATGGCCGTCAACGACAGCGGACGCTTCGTCCCCGGCACGGAGCCACCAAAGCTCGACGCGGTCGCATCCGCCTTCGACGACACCGGAGCGCCGACTGTCACCAGCGGGCACGACCTGCCGCGCGTCTATGATGGAATCTACCGGGCCGCCCTCTCCTACGGCATGAACAGCGAAATGATCGCATTGATCATCAAGCTGCTCGCCAGCAATGTCGATTTCCAGGCACAGCTAAAGCCGACGGATTCGCTCGAGGCCTTCTTCTCCGTCGCCGACGATAGCGGCCAGGCGACGGAGGAGTCCGAACTTCTCTATGTCAACGCAAAGTTCGGAGACGCGGAAACCCGGTTCTATCGCTTTCAGGACCCCGACGACCATTCGATCGATTATTTCGACAAGGACGGCAAGAGCATCCGCCAGTTTCTATTGCGCAATCCCGTCCCGAATGGCCACTTCCGTTCCGGTTTCGGCATGCGTCGCCATCCGATCCTCGGATTCTCTCGCATGCACACCGGCGTCGACTGGGCGGCCCCGCGCGGAACGCCGATCATCGCTGCGGGCAACGGGATCGTGGAGAAAGCCGGCTGGGATTCGGGCGGTTACGGCAACCAGACGCTGATCCGCCACGCCAATGGCTACGTGTCTTCCTATAATCACCAGAGCGCGATCGCGAAGAGCGTCAAGCCGGGCGCCAAGGTCGTGCAGGGCCAGGTGATCGGCTGGGTCGGTACGACAGGGCTTTCGACGGGCCCGCACCTCCACTACGAATTGATCGTCAACGACAACAAGGTGGATCCGCTGCGCATCCGCCTGCCAGGGGGAAAATCCCTTTCGGGCGAAGCGCTCGCAAAGTTCGAAAAGGAACGGCAGCGGATCGACGAGCTCCTCGGCAAGGACGACGTCAGCGAAGTGGCGAGCAAATAGCCTAGCCACTCAGCGCGAGCATGTGCAAAGGCCGCCCAGGCGGCCTTTGCACAATCTTGGACCTCGGACGTTGAGGCGTTAAGCCGCTTCCTTTGCCGCGGCCGTGCCGCGGTTGAAGTTCAGCCGATCGGAACTGGCGACGATCTTGATCACCGATCCGTCCGGGAACTCGCCCTGCAGCATCTTTTCCGCGAGCGGATCCTGGACATATTTCTGGATCGCCCGCTTCAGAGGACGCGCGCCATACGCCGGATCGTACCCTTTTTCGGCGAGGAAGTTCCGCGCCTCGTCCTCGAGCTCGATCGTGATCTTGCGCTCGGCAAGCAGCTTGCGCAGCCTCTCCAGCTGGATGTCGACGATCGCGCCCATCTGCTCGCGCCGCAGCCTATGGAAGAGAATGATCTCGTCCACACGGTTCAGGAACTCGGGCCGGAAAGCCGCCCTGACGACCTCCATCACCTGCTCGCGGACGACTTCGCTGTCCTGGTCTTCACCAAGCCCCGTCAGATATTCCGCGCCGAGGTTCGAGGTCATGATGATCATCGTGTTCTTGAAATCGACGGTGCGGCCCTGGCCATCGGTCAGTCGGCCGTCGTCGAGCACTTGCAGGAGCACGTTGAACACATCGGGATGCGCCTTCTCGATCTCGTCGAACAGCACCACCTGATAAGGTCTGCGGCGAACGGATTCGGTAAGCGCTCCACCTTCCTCGTAGCCAACATAGCCGGGCGGCGCGCCGATCAGCCGGGCGACCGAGTGCTTCTCCATGTATTCCGACATGTCGATCCGCATCAGAGCGGTTTCGTCGTCGAACAGGAAGCGGGCAAGCGCTTTGGTGAGCTCCGTTTTGCCGACGCCGGTCGGACCGAGGAATATAAAGGATCCGATCGGCCGGTTCGGATCCTGGAGCCCGGCGCGCGAGCGGCGAACCGCCCGCGAAACGGCCTGGACCGCGTCGCCCTGACCGACCACCCATTTCGCCAGTTCGTCCTCCATCCGGAGCAGCTTCTCGCGTTCGCCTTCCAGCATCTTGTCAACCGGAATGCCGGTCCAACGCGACACAACATGGGCGATGTGGTCGGGGGTCACGACTTCCTGCACCATGGCGTCGACGTCCGATCCGTCCTGGCTCTCCGCGTCGGCGAGTTCCTTCTCTAGCTTCGGGATGATGCCGTAGGCAAGCTCGCCCGCCCGCTGGAACTCGCCCTTGCGCTGGGCAATCTGGAGTTCGTTGCGCGCCTCGTCGAGCTCTTTCTTAAGGTCGGCCGCCCGCCCGAGCTTCTGCTTCTCGGCCTGCCAGCGCGCCGTGAGGGCCGCGGCCTGCTCCTCGAGCGCCGCAAGGTCGAGCTCCAGCTTGTCCAAGCGGTCCTTGGAGGAGGCATCCGTCTCCTTCTTCAAGGCTTCACGCTCGATCTTCAACTGGATCACGCGCCGGTCGAGCTCGTCGAGCTCTTCGGGCTTGGAATCCACTTGCATGCGAAGGCGCGAGGCGGCTTCGTCCATCAGGTCGATCGCCTTGTCGGGCAGGAACCGGTCCGTGATGTAGCGGTTGGAAAGCGTCGCAGCCGCAACGAGGGCCGAATCGGAGATCCGTACCTTATGATGCTGCTCGTACTTCTCCTTGAGCCCGCGCAGAATCGAGATCGAATCCTCGACCGTCGGTTCATCGATGAACACCGGCTGGAACCGCCGAGCCAAGGCAGCGTCCTTCTCGACGTGCTTGCGGTACTCGTCAAGGGTCGTGGCACCGACGCAGTGCAGCTCGCCGCGCGCCAGCGCCGGCTTCAGGAGGTTAGACGCGTCCATCGCTCCGTCGGCTTTGCCAGCGCCGACCAGCGTGTGCATCTCGTCGATGAAGAGGATGATCTCACCCTCCTCCGAGCGTACCTCATTGAGCACGGCCTTCAGCCGCTCCTCGAACTCGCCGCGGAACTTCGCGCCGGCAATCAGGGCACCCATGTCGAGCGCCATCAGCCGCTTGTCCTTCAAGCTCTCCGGTACGTCACCGTTGACGATCCTGAGCGACAAGCCCTCGGCAATCGCCGTCTTGCCCACGCCCGGTTCGCCGATCAGCACCGGGTTGTTCTTCGTCCGGCGCGAGAGCACCTGGATCGTCCGGCGGATTTCATCGTCGCGGCCGATCACCGGGTCGAGTTTGCCCTCGCGCGCCTCTGCCGTCAGATCACGTGCATATTTCTTCAGGGAATCGAAGCCCTGCTCGGCATTGGCGCTATCCGCAGTCCGGCCCTTCCGGATCTCGTTGATCACCTGGTTGAGCTTCTGTGGCGTGACACCTGCCTTCGAGAGGATCGAAGCGGAAGCGGCTGAACTTTCAATCGCCAGTGCCAGAAGCAGGCGCTCGACCGTCACGAAACTATCGCCGGCCTTCTTCGCCGCTTCTTCTGCCGCCGTGAACACTTTCGCGAGCGGCTGCGAGAGATAGACGGAGCCGCTGCCGCCGGTCACCTTCGGGAGCTTGGCCAATGCCTGCGCGGTGCCCGTCCTTGCTTCGCGCGCATCGCCGCCGGCGCGTTCAATGAGTGAAGCCGCCATGCCTTGCTCATCATCGAGCAAGACCTTCAGAACGTGCTCCGGCGTGAACTGCTGGTGCCCCTCGGCGAGCGCAAAGGTCTGCGCCGATTGCAGGAAACCGCGGACACGTTCGGAATATTTCTCAATATTCATACTTACCTCCATAGCCCGGCAAGCCCGTCGCGGCACTGGCCGGTGTTTCAGGATCAGGCTCCCGAATTCGGCAAGCCTCTCAGCAGCGTCTTAATCCCGCCTTGCGCGGGATCAACTCTTCAGCCGCAATATGGTGCCGGATTTATTGAAATTAAAGAGCGGCGCGTGTAGTCGCCGCGATGGCGGAGACCAAAACACAAAAGCCCGGCCGAGAGGCCGGGCTTGCAATGGATCACGAAAACTTGCCGCTTATTCCGACGCCGCCAGCGCAGGCGCATCGGTTGCTGGCGGGGTTTCGCCACCGCCTGCTTCCTCCGAAGATTTTTGGCGCGGCTGGCGGCGCGGACGCGATGCGCTGCGACGACGCGAAGAAGCCCGTCCGGACGAATTTGACGGCGTTTCCTCTTCCAAGGCCACTTCCGCAGGCACGCCTTCGATCACCGGCTGCGGTCCGGAACCGTCGATGACCGGCTGGGGCTCACTGACAGGCGCTGCTGCCGCAGGTGCCGGTGCCGGCTCGATATATCCCTGATCCAGCTCGTCCTGATCGCGATCGATCAGATCGCGATCCTGATCCTGACGCTCATCCCGCTGGAAGCGGTCCTGCATCTGGGCCTGCGCTGCAGCGATGATGCGATTGTAGTGCTCGGCGTGCTGCAGATAGTTTTCCGCCATGACACGGTCGCCAGCGCTCTGGGCATCACGCGCCAGTGCCGCGTATTTTTCGGCGATATGCTGGGCAGTACCGCGAATTTTCACATCCGGGCCGGAACTGTCGTAAGTCCGCGTCAACGGATTGGAGCCCTTGCGGTTGTTGCTTCCGTTATTGTTGTTGTTCCGCCCACGGCCGCGCTTGTTTTGCTGTCCTGGCCTCATAGTTCATTCACCTGAATTTTTCTTTGTACTGATGATCATGTGGTTCCGTATTCCGGCCGGACGTGCCCGCACCAGAGAAAACACGCGCCACGGCAGACCGCCTGTTCGCGATCCCGGCGCCGGCTGACGTCAAATTAACAGGTACCCGCACAAGGCACTGTCGAACCCTAGCAACTCTTTCTTGAGAGCAATCCCCGTGGCCAGGTCATACTGGAACGAATCTCTGGTCCATGACCCTCTGCCCAGTGCGCGGGCAGAACCTAGCCCGCTTCCTTGGGGATTCCAAGCCCTTTCTTTGCTCTTCGAGAAAAGAGAGGCCTTGGTGCAACATTTTTTCAACGGTTGATGATACGATCAACGTCCCGCTCGAATACCAGAACTCGATCGTTGCCGCCCAGATCCGTCGCGCTGAGAAGCACACGAAAACCTTCCGCTTCGAAAAGCGCCGCAACCGCCTGCTTCTGGTCAAAACCGATTTCCAAGCCTACCACGCCGTCCCTCTCAAGATGGCGGCCAGCGTCACGCGCAATGGCACGGTAGGCGTCGAGCCCGTCATTTCCGCCGTCAAGTGCGGCGGCCGGATCGTAAAGTCTCACTTCCGGCTCAAGCTCATAAACGATCTTGGACCGGATATACGGCGGATTTGAGACGATGACGTCGAACCGTCCCTCCACGGCGCCAAACCAGTTGCTTCTATGGGTTTCGAAGCGTTCGGCGAGCCCGTTCCTATCGGCGTTTTCACGCGCGGTCGCCAGGGCGTCCTCCGATATATCGGTACCGAGTCCGCGGGCGTCAAGTACCGAGGCGAGAAGCGCGAGGCAGATTGCGCCGGTGCCGGTGCCGAGATCGATGATGCGGCACCTGCCCTTGTGGGCGGCAATCTGCCGCACATAAGGAATAAGGCAATCGACCAGCGTCTCAGTATCGGGCCGCGGCTCCAGAGTTTCCTTCGAGAGCTTGAGCGCCAATCCGAAGAACTCGCGTTCACCAAGGATGCGATAGACCGGCTCGCGCGTGGCGCGGCGCGCGACCGCGGCACGAATGCGCGCGGCGTCTACCTCGCTTACCGCCTCCCCTCCCCGAGTCACCAATTCCGCCAGGGACAGGCCGAGCAGACCCGAAACGAGGTGCCGGGCATCAAGCGCCGCGCCGACGATCCCGACGGCCTTCAACCGGTCACGGCATTCTGCGAGCAGCCCGTCAAGCGTATCGCTCATCTCGATCAATTCTGCCGCTCGCCGAGGAGCGCGAGCTGGCTTGCCTGATGATCCGCAAGGAGCGCATCCACGACCTCGTCTATCTCGCCTTCCATCATCCGATCGAGCTTGTAGAGCGTGAGATTGATGCGGTGGTCGGTAACGCGCCCCTGCGGGAAATTATAGGTGCGGATGCGTTCCGAGCGGTCCCCGGACCCGACCTGGCTCTTGCGATCGGCAGAGCGCTCGTTCTCGGCGCGCTGGCGCTCCATGTCGTACAGCCGAGAACGCAGCACCTGCATCGCCTTTGCGCGATTCTGGTGCTGCGACTTTTCCGAACTGGTGACGACAATGCCGGTTGGCAGATGGGTGATGCGTACGGCCGAGTCGGTGGTATTGACGTGCTGGCCGCCGGCGCCGGAAGAACGCATCGTGTCTATGCGGATATCCTCCGGCCGGACGTCGATGTCAATGTCCTCGGCTTCAGGAAGCACGGCGACGGTGGCCGCCGAGGTATGGATGCGGCCGCTCGCCTCCGTCTCTGGCACGCGCTGCACCCGATGAACGCCGGACTCGAACTTCAGCCGCGAGAACACGCCGCGACCCGAAACGGTCGCAATGATTTCCTTGTAGCCTCCGGCCTCGCCCTCGCTCGCCGATAGCACCTCGACGCGCCAGCCTTTGCTTGCGGCATAGCGCTCGTACATTCGGAAGAGATCGCCCGCGAAGAGCGCTGCCTCGGAACCGCCGGTGCCGGCACGGATTTCGAGAATCGCGCTCTTCTCGTCGGCCGCATCCTTCGGAAGCAGCAGGATTTGTATTTCCTGCTCGAGCGCCTCGATCCTCTCCTCTAGATCGGGCCGCTCCATTTCTGCAAGATCGCGCATCTCCCTGTCCGTCGACCGATCTTCAAGGAGGGCTCCGATATCGGCGAGTTCGCCCTGCGCCTTCTGGTAAGCGCGAATCTTCGTCACAACCGGCTGCAGCTCGGAATATTCAGATGCGAGCTTCACATAGATGTCGGCCGACGGGCCGGCTGACATGCGGGCCTCGATTTCCCCGAACCGCCGTTCGAGTTCGCGCATCTTTTCAACGGGAAGCTTCGCCAAGTCTTACCTACCAAATCCAATTCAAAGCGTCCGCACCGCCCGAACCAATCCGGACGAGAGCAATGACGCTCATAATCAATCTATACCGGTATGCCGTTTTCCGCCGCGAAGTCGACGAGGAGCTGCCGAACCGGCGCCTCGGACTCGCGATCGTCCAGCGCGCCTTCGAGGACTTCGCTGAGCTTGCCCGCGTCGAGCGCAAGCAGCATCGCCTTCACCGGACCCACGGCCGTAGGCGCCATCGAGACGGAGCGGAACCCAAGTCCCAAAAGCGCCATGGCCGAGAGCGGCTTGCTCGCCATTTCGCCGCAGAGCGTCACCGGCGTGTCATTGCGCTCGGCGGCGCGCACGATGTCGCGAAGGATCCTCAAGAACGGCCGGCCGAGCGTGTCGAACCGATCCGAAACCCGGGCATTGCCCCGATCGACCGCCATCGCGAACTGAAAGAGATCGTTGGAGCCGACCGAGACGAAGTCCACTTCGGCCATCAGCTCGTCGAGCTGCCAAAGCAGCGCCGGAACCTCGAGCATTGCCCCGAACTGCAGCTTGCGCGGCAATTGCTCACCGATCTTCGATTGCCGCTCGATCTCCTTCTGCAGAAGCTGGCGTGCCGCCTTGAGCTCCGCAACCTCCGTCACCATCGGCAGCATCAGCTTCAGCTCGCTTCCGGCTGCGGCACGCAGCATTGCCCGAAACTGGGTGCGAAGAAGTCCAGGACGATCAAGTGAAAGCCGGATGGCGCGCCATCCGAGCGCCGGATTTTCCTCCTCCGCGGCACGGAAATAAGGAACGACCTTGTCGCCGCCAATGTCGAGCGTGCGGAAGGTCACGGGCTTGCCGCCCGTCTGCATAAGGACGCTGCGGTAGAAGGCCTCCTGCTCCTCCGCCTTCGGCATGGTCGAGGCGATCATGAACTGCAGCTCGGTGCGGAAGAGACCGATGCCCTCGGCGCCCGCCTCGTTCAGATGCGGAAGGTCGACGAGCAGTCCGGCATTCATCATCAGGGTAATGCGCTTGCCGTCCTTCGTCAGCGGCTCGACATCCTTGAGTGCCCGGAACTGGGCTTGACGACGGGCACGGAAGCGCACCTTCTCCTCGTACGACCGCTGTAGATCAGACACCGGGCGCAGGTGCACCTTGGCGTCGTCACCATCTACGATGACCGCGTCGCGATTTTCGGCAAGCGCCACGGCGCCCGCCGCCTGTCCGACGACCGGAATGCCCATGGCACGCGCGACGATCACCACATGGCTCGTGACGGCGCCTTCTTCAAGTACGAGGCCGCGTACGTTCTCGCGCGGATAGTCGAGCAGTTCGGCCGCACCCATGGCACGCGCGACGATGATTGCGTCGTTCGGAAAATCAGCCGCAGAAAGCTTGGCGCCATAGCCCGAAAGCTGGCGCAGGAGCCGGTTGGCGAGATCGTCGAAATCATGCATCCGCTCGCGCAGATATGGATCGGTCAGGCGCATCATCCGAGCCTTGGTCTCGCTCTGCACCCGCTCCACCGCCGCTTCCGCAGTCAGCCCGTTTCGGATCGCCTCCTCGAGCTTTCTCACCCAGCCGCGATCATGAGCGAACATGCGATACGTTTCGAGCACTGCCCGGTGCTCGCCCTCCATCGACACGTCGCGCCGCGACAGCATGTCGTCGATTGATATCCGCAGGGAGCCGAGCGCCTCTGCAAGACGCTGCAACTCGTGCTCCGTGTCCTCGTTGAGCAAGTTGGTGACGACGATCCTCGGCTCATGCAGCACCACGTAGCCAAGGCCGATGCCCTCGCCATAGCTGTTACCGTCGATCGTCACGGGACGTGATAGGTCGAGTTCGAGCCCGGGCTTGGTGATCTTCTTGAGCTCGCCGGTTGCCACCATCTCGGCCAGCACCATGGCGGTCGTCTCGAGTGCCTCTACCTCGTCTTCGCGATAGGTGCGCTGAGCCTTGTTCTGCACGACGAGAACGCCGAGCGCCCGTCCCGTGCGCAGGATCGGCACGCCCAGAAACGAGTGGTAGATTTCTTCCCCTGTCTCCGGAAGATAGGTGAAGGCGGGATGCGATTGAGCATCGGAAAGATTGAGCGGCCGTGCCGAAGCGGCGATCGTGCCGACGAGACCCTGGCCCATCTTCAGTTGCGCCAGATGCACCGCAGTCTTGTTTAGACCCTCGGTCGCGTAAAGCTCAAGCACGCCATCCGAGCGCAGCACGTAGACGGAGCACACTTCCGCGACCATGTTCTGCGCGATCTGGCGCACGATCCGGTCAAGGCGCTCCTGCGGCTCGAGCGGTTCCGCCATGAGCTCGCGCAACCGCTTGAGGAGAACGCGCGGACCCGCGGAAAGGTCTCTCATCGCGTGGGGTCTCCCGAATAACAATCAACGTCGGCACATGGCAGGATATCGTGTCCGCTCCCGGTCGCGAATCCCAAATCGAATGCCTGCTGTTTAACTCTTATCCAGACCGTAAGCGGAATGCAAAGTGCGAACGGCCAATTCGGCATAAGGTCCGTCGATCAGGATGGATATCTTGATTTCGGAGGTGGTGATCGCTTTGATGTTGATGCCCTTCTCGGCAAGCGCGCGGAAGGCGGAGGCGGCAACACCCGCATGGCTGCGCATGCCGATACCAATGACCGATACCTTGACGAGGCCGGCCTCGGACTGAACGACGTCGTAGCCGATCTTTTCCTTGTTCTCGGAGAGCACCGCCAGCGCCTTGTTGACGTCTCCGGAGGGCACGGTGAAGGTCATGTCCGTCTTGGAACCGTCTTCCGAAATGTTCTGGACGATCATGTCGACGTTGATGTGGGCTTCCGCGAGCGGCCCGAAGATCGCGGCGGACACCCCCGGCCGGTCGGCGAGGCGGCGCAGCGAGATCTGGGCTTCATCCTTGGCATAGGCAATGCCGGTTACGACTTCCTGTTCCACGATCTCATCCTCATCACAAATCAGCGTTCCGGGCGGGTTCAGAAGGTCACCCATGCCCGGCGCATCGGGATCCTCGAAAGACGAGCGCACAAAGGTGCGAACCTTATGCACCATGGCAAGCTCGACCGAGCGCACCTGCAGCACCTTCGCACCAAGCGAGGCCATTTCGAGCATTTCCTCGAAGGCGATCTTCCTCAACCGCCGCGCCTTCGGCTCGATACGCGGGTCGGTCGTATAGACGCCATCGACGTCGGTATAGATGTCGCAGCGGTCGGCCTTGACGGCGGCCGCAATCGCGACGGCGGACGTGTCGGATCCGCCGCGGCCGAGCGTCGCCAAGCGATTGTCGGGACCGAGCCCCTGGAAACCGGCGACGACCGCCACTTGACCCTCGCCCATGCGGCGGATGATTTCGGAACCGTCGATGTCAAGGATGCGGGCGGCGCCATGGGCATTATCCGTGCGTATCGGGATCTGCCAGCCCTGCCAGGAGCGGGCATTGATACCCATGGACTGCAGCGCGATCGCGAGCAGCCCCGAGGTCACCTGCTCGCCCGAGGCGACAACGGCATCGTATTCGCGCGCGTCGTAGAACGGAGCATTCGAGCCCGCAACCTTCGGCATATTGTCGACCCAGCCGACAAGTTCGTTGGTCTTGCCGGACATGGCCGAGACGACGACCGCGACCTCGTGGCCGGCTTCCACTTCGCGTTTCACATGGCGGGCGACATTGTGGATGCGGTCCAAATCTGCGACGGAAGTCCCGCCGAATTTCATCACGATGCGTGCCATTTCGCCTCTACCGTACCAACTAGTTTGCCCACGCGAGCGCGCGTCAGAAAAGCGTCCCTCGTGGGCTCTGGCGCTCGAAGAGCTTTTAAACAGACGTCTTGGACATCGGCCAGTCCCCGCTTCGGGAGCGGAAAGTCGCGGCGTCTCTTAGCGGATCACGGAACGGGGTGCAATGGCCGTCAGACGGGAGGTCGCGCGATCACGCAAGCAACGTCGCAACCCTCGACCGCCCGCGTGAGGGTCGCCTCGACTGTCCAACCGTTACGGCAGGCGGCCGCTCCGAGACGTTGCGCAATATCGGCTGCCCCATGAGACGGTTCGTCGTGGACTAGGAACAGCCGACCCGAGGGCGACAGATGCCGCGCCAGCCGCGCAAGTTCCCGTGCGGGATCGCCGCGGGCGAAGACGCCAACACGCATGGCGAAAGCCTTGTCGAAGCGGGCGCCGCCAAGTTCGGCGCAGGCGAATTCGGCAAGATGGAGTTCCAGGCGCCCGGCAGCAAGATGGCCGGAGTTGCGCCGTTTGGCAGCCTCGATCATCGCCGCGGAACGGTCGATCGCCACCATTCGGCCGCCAACGAGGCGATCGCAGATCAAGGAGACGGCGACGCCATGGCCGCAGCCGATCTCCAAAATCCTTTCGCAAGGCTCGGGCGAAAGCAGTTCCACGACCCAGCCGACCCGCTCATTCCCCATCGCCACCATGTCGCTCCTTCGCAGGCGAAGCTGCCGGATAGCACAAACCGCCCGTACGGCCAAGCCATACTGATTCAATAGTTAAACCACTTGTATAATTGAACCAGACCTGCCATTCTGCTCAGCAACGTCGATGGAACTCAAACGGCGGGAGGAAAATCATGCGCAAAGTCATCATGTGGGACATGGTCAGCGTCGACGGCTTCTTTGAAGCTCCGGACCATGACATCGACTGGTTCGTCTTCGAGGACGACCTTGCCGCCTATATTGGCGAGACTCAGCTTCAAACCGGTACGCTTCTCTTCGGTCGTGTGACCTATGAGCTGATGGCCGCCTATTGGCCGTCGGCCGAGGGAGACATCGCAACCTTCATGAACGGCGTCGAGAAATTCGTCTTCTCCAGGACACTTCAAAGCGCCGACTGGCACAATACGACGCTCGTCTCCGGCGATGCCGTCGCCGAGGTCGAGCGCCTCAAGCGGCTCGAGGGCGGCACCATTTTCATCTTTGGGAGCGCGAATTTCGCGGCGACGCTTACCGCCAGAGGACTGGTTGACGAATACCGCCTCGGCATCAATCCGGTGCTGCTCGGCAAGGGCACCCCGCTCTTCCAGGGCATTCCCGAGCGTACGAAGCTGAGGCTCACCCATGTCCGTCCGCTGAAATCAGGCGTCACCATCGTGCACTATCAGCCTGCCGACGCCTGACTACGACACAAGTGCACTCTTGACATCGCCTGTCGATCGTCCGACTTCACGATCGGAACCGCGAAGCCCGGGCAAGCCCGGATCTTAAACGAGGCGAGGAGGCTCCCGATGAGCGAGACGGCACGCACCACCATCGACCAGAGCGAGGTGGATCGCTTTTCGGCCATGGCCGCCGAATGGTGGAACCCGACCGGCAAGTTCCGCCCGCTGCACAAGTTCAATCCGGTACGCCTTGCCTTTATCCGCGACAAAGTCTGCGAACATCTCGGCCGCGATCCCAAGAGACCTCAACCGCTTGAAGGGCTGCGACTGCTCGACATCGGTTGTGGTGGCGGGCTGCTCTCCGAGCCGATGGCGCGGATGGGCGCCGACGTGCTTGGGGCCGACGCTTCGGAACGGAACATCGGCATCGCGACGACACACGCGGCGGGAAGCGGCGTTATCGTCGACTACCGTGCGGTGACCGCCGAAGCGCTTGCCGAAGCCGGCGAGAGTTTTGATGTCGTCCTCAACATGGAAGTGGTCGAGCATGTCGCCGATGTCGACCTCTTCGTCACCACCTGCGCCCATATGGTACGGCCCGGCGGTTTGATGTTCATTGCCACCATCAATCGCACTGTGAAGGCCGCGGCACTTGCGATCTTCGCCGCCGAAAACCTGCTGCGCTGGCTGCCCCGCGGCACACATCAATATGACAAGCTGGTGCGCCCGGAGGAATTGGAGAAGTCGCTTCAGGCGAGCGGCATGGAGATCACCGACCGTACCGGCGTATTCTTCAATCCGCTTTCCAATCAGTGGAACCTGTCGAGGGACATGGACGTCAACTATATGATCGTCGCCAGGCGGCCAATTTAAGCGGGAACACCTCCGTCCGACCGAGTTCCATCAGCCTCCGCGGTCACAGGCGGGCACTCGCTTGACGCGGGCGCCAAGCCCTTGGGCAGGATCGGGAGGGGATTGAAATTCTTCGAAGCGCCTCAGTTCGTATCATCGGGAAGCGCAGGCAGCGGCGCGATCTCGATGCCTTCCTCCAAAAGCGCGATTGCCTCTTCCGCGCTCGCCTTGCCGATCAGGCCGCGCTGGTCGGCCTCGCCATAATGGATCTTGCGCGCTTCCTCCGGGAAGCGCTCGCCGACATCCTCGGCGTTTTCACGGATCGATTTCACCATCTCGCGGAGTTTTGCAATCGTTTCCTTCTGCGCCTGGTCCATGACCAGGGCCTGCCGCGCTTCTTTCTTCCGCCCAGTCGAGACCGCCGGTGCCATCAATTGCTTGCTGACGGTACTGGAGGGACAGGTGGGACAGGTGATCAGGTGGTGTTCGGACTGCCGCTCAAAGTCCTCGCTTGAGGAGAACCAGCCTTCGAAGGCGTGGCCATTGTCACAAATGAGATTGTAGTGGATCAAGCTGCAACGCCTCCTTTCCCAGCCGGGACCACTTGTTCCAGTACGAAATCGCGCGCGTTCTTGAGGTTCGGAATCCGTCCTCGCGCGGCATGTGCCGCCGCCACATTGATCTCGGCCATGATAACGGCCTCGCCGGCCGGACCCGCTTGAGCCAACACACGGCCCCAGGGATCGATGATCATGGAGTGGCCAAATGTCTCACGTCCGTCTTCATGCGCGCCCGCCTGCGCGGCGGCGATGACGAACAGCCCATTCTCGATCGCCCGCGCGCGCAGCAGGATCTCCCAATGCGCCTCGCCCGTCTGGCGGGTGAAAGCCGCCGGCAACGACATGATCTCTGCTCCGGCGATCGCCTGACGGCGAAAGAGCTCCGGAAAGCGCACGTCATAGCAAATCGCAAAGCCGAGCTTGCCGAACGGGAGGTCGACCGTGCGGGCCGTGGATCCGGGCCGATAGGCGGCACTTTCACGCCAACTCTCGCCATTAGCGAGATCGACGTCGAACATGTGGATCTTGTCGTAATCGCAGATCTTCTTGCCGTCCGGCCCGAAGAGAAATCCGCGATTGGCGATCTTGCCGTCCGAGAGACCTATCGGCGTCGAGCCGATGTGAAGATAGATCTCGAGCTCGCCGGCGAGCCGTGCCGCCTCCTGGACAACAAGGTCGCTCGCCTCGTCTTTCAAAACGGCGCGAAGCCCCTCGCGATCGCGCTGGATGGCGCCGGTCATTTCGGGCGTCTGGATGTAGATGGCACCCTGCGACGCCGCCTCGCTCACCAGGCTCGCCATCGTCTCCACGTTCCTGGCGGGATCGACGCCCGAGCACATCTGAATGGCGGCAGCCTTGAAGGTCATTGCTATTTCTCCGGATGAGAAGGACCGGCCGAATCGATCTGACCACCTTCTCCACTTAATTTTCCTGGCGCGCCCGATGCATTTCGAAGTGTCAAGCGGCCAGCAGCTCGTCGAGCCTGCCCGCGCGGTCAAGCGCATGCAAATCGTCGCAACCGCCGACGGGGACATCGTTGATGAAAATTTGCGGAAATGTCCTGCGACCGTTGGATTTCTCGATCATCGTCTGGCGCAATGCCGGATCGTAAGTGGCATCATGCTCCACGAAGGGAACGCCCTTGCTTTCGAGAAGCTTCTTTGCCCTGGTACAATAGCCGCAGAACTGACGCGTATAAATGACGACCGAAGCCATGATCTCGAACTGCTCCTTCCATCCCGCCAATATGCCGGACATCGCTGCCGCATGCCTCCCGGATCGCCGTTGGAGAGGAAATCATGCGGAGATTCAAAGTGCTATAGCGATCGCCCGAAGGCGACCACGTTCCAGTCATATAGGACCGGACATTGCTCTTGCAAAGGTCAAAACGGTGACCTCACCCGCCCCTGCCCGCTTCAGCGCGCGCGCGGCGGCCGAAACGGTGGCGCCGGTCGTATAAACGTCGTCGACGAGCACGACGGCTTTGCCCGCCAGACTTGCCCCCACGCGTTGCGGGACGGCGAAGGCGCCGCGGACATTTTCCTCGCGTGCCCTGACGCCGAGGCCGACCTGCCGTCTCGTGCGTTTGATACGTCGAAGCGTTTCCGGCCGATAGGGTTTTTCCGCCGCCACGGCGATCGCCCGCGCCAGTTCCGCCGCTTGGTTGAATCCCCGCCGCCAGAGGCGAAAGGCATGCAGCGGCACCGGCACGATCATGTCGGCCGATGTGACGGCGCCGTCGCTGGCACGGATCATCCATTCGGCCATCATTGGGGCCAGATCGGTGCGGTCGCGATATTTCAGGCCATGGACCAGATCGCGCGCGATGCCCTCGTGCAGGGCGACCGAGCGAAGCCTGTCGAAGATCGGTGGATCGGCGAGCGCTTCGGGCGAAATGGCACCCTCCCCCGGGTCGAAGGAAAAGGGAGAGCCGAGCACCTCGCAATAAGGCCGCTCAATCAAGGGCAGTTTCGCCCAGCAGGAAGGGCAGACGGCATGCGCGTCACCGGTCAACCGGCCGCAGCCACGGCAGACCGGCGGGAAGACGACATTGACCACAGCCGCGCCAAGTCGGCTGAAGAATACCGCTCCGCGCGTCCTCCAATTTTCAGATTCCATAAGGTTGACTTTGTCCCCGGCTGGGTTTCTCTCAAATCCGAGATCCGGAGACAGTATCGTGGAAATTATCTTTGACCAGAGCCTCGTCGAGGTGAACCGTCGGCGGGCCCTTCGCCGCGGAGACCCGAGCGCGACCTTCCTGCTTGACATCGTGGCGCGGGAACTCGCCGAACGCGTCAGCGTCGTGGAACGGCATTTCGGCAGGGCCATGGAATTGCACGGCTACACCGGTGCTGCCGCCCGGCTTTTGACCGAGACCGGGAAGGTTGACCAGACTGAGCGGGTGGAAACCGATCGCACCTTTGGGACAAGCAAGATGCCGGTGACGGTTGCTCCCCTCGAACGCATTCCCGCCGAGCCGGATTCGCTCAATCTGCTGATTTCGCCCCTTTCGCTGCATTTGACGAATGACACGCCCGGCATGTTCGTCCAGGCGCGCCGCGTATTGAAGCCGGATGGCCTCTTCCTTGCGGCGATCCCAGGTCACGGCACGTTGCAAGAGCTTCGCGAAGCCCTGCTCGTCGCCGAAGCCGAGCTGACCGGCGGGGCAAGCCCCAGGGTAATTCCCTTTGCCGACGTTCGCGACATCGGAGCGCTTCTGCAGCGGGCGGGTTTTGCACTGCCCGTGGCCGACGCCGAGACCTACACGGTCCGCTACGATTCGCTCTTCGGGCTCATCAAGGATTTGAGAGCCATGGGCATGACCAATCCGCTCGCTGCCCGCAGCCGAATACCGGTGTCCAGGCGCTTCTTCATGCGGGCGGCGGAAATCTATGTCGACCGCTTTGCCGACCCGGACGGGCGGGTCCGCGCGACTTTTTCGGTCATATATGCGTCGGGATGGGCGCCGCACGAAAGCCAGCAGAAGCCGCTGAGGCCGGGCTCGGCGGAACGGAGGCTGTCGGATGCCCTTGGCGTGAGGGAGCATCCGGTAAAGACTTCGGGAAAAGGCTCCTGATCGCCACTTCAGGCGTTTTCGATCGTTTCCGCAATCAAGGTGAGGACCTCCTCCAGCTCGCCTGCAAACGCCTGCAGGCCGAGCAGGAGGCCGACGGAGATCAATGCGGCGATGAGGCCGTATTCCACAGCGGTGGCGCCATCGCGCCTGTGAACGAAACATCTAAGCTTCCGCATGCGTCCTCCACGAGCCTTGACGGCTTCGCCATTGCATTGGTCCTGGAGCTGCGCGGAATTTGCCGCTCAGATCAGCATCCGCTCCTCGTGCCATCGGCATCGATGATGCACACGGCGCCAGGCATTTCCTGAAGAACGCTACGGCGCACGGTGTAGCGCTTACCGGTGCCGGAGGGAATCGAGCCAGTGGAGATGTTATCGTAGTCGATCGGCCTGTTAGCGAGCATCCGCTTGTCGGTCTTGGATGACAGCATCGGCGTCAGGACCAGTGTGAGCGCGATAACCGCCGTCCCGAACAGTAGGGCAAGATTGAGCACACCTGTCCGACGGGACTGGCTCGTCACCAGATCCTTGTCCTGAACTGTCCTCCAGAAATCCTCGTCCACCATTCCAGCCTCACGAAAACTCATTGAAGAGCAGCGGTGAAACACCCCTTCCCAGCTTCGACCTGACCACGCCGGCCGACACCGGCGCCTACGGCACGGCGCCGAATCCGATTGGGACGACTTTGCCTTACGGGTGATAAATGTTCGATTAATAAGACCTCGAAATTCCGGGGAATTGAATTCAGGAGACGGAACTCCTCGCAACCGGATCAATGGCGCGCCTCGAAGCCGAGATCGGCCCTGGTCAGGTCAAAGCAAATCCATCAGGAACGGGATCAGCGGCTCGTCGGCGGGAGGCATCGGGTAGTCGCGCAGAGCCTTGGGGCGAACCCATTTTATCGCCTGCCCCTCACGCCCTTCTGCAATGCCTTCATAACGGCGGCAGATGTAGAGCGGCATCAACAGGTGGAAGCTATCATAGCTATGACTCGCGAAGGTCAAAGGCGCGAGGCACGCGACCTTGGTGCGTATCCCCAGTTCCTCGTCGAGCTCTCGGATCAAAGTCTCCTCGGGCGTCTCGCCGGCCTCCACCTTGCCGCCAGGAAACTCCCAAAGCCCGGAAAGCGGTTTTCCTTGGGGCCGCTGCGCCAGCAGAATACGCCCGTCGGAATCGATCAGCGCGCAAGCCGCGACGAGCACGACCTTCTTATCCTTGATTTCCATGTCCTACACCCTCCGCGCGCGATAGAGGTAGCGATAGACCTCGGCGAAACCGGCCTTGCGATAAAGTGCGATTGCCGCCTCATTGGCTGCCTCGACTTGCAGCCAGGCCTTCTTCGCCCCGCGCAGGCGCGCCCAGCGCAGCGATGTGCCGAGCAGCGCATTCCCGATGCCCTGGCGGCGCACCGGTGCAGCGATCGCGAACTGCATGATGCCGGCGAGGTCGTTGTCGTGGACGACGAGCGAAACCGCGGTCGGACCGATCTCGCGATCTTCGAACAGGAAAAGCCCGCTTTCGGGTTTTATCGCGCTTATGATGTCCACCAGCGCCTGATTGCTCTCCGGATCCTCCTTGCCTATCCGGATGCGCGCATCGGCAAAACGCCTGACGTCCTTGATTGGCAAATGATCGATCCCTTCGCCGAAGTCCCGCTCTGCGAGATCGAGCGCCAGCACGAGGCTGTGGCCGAAGACGGTCCAGCCTTCGGCGTCCATATGAGCAATCATCTGCGGCGGCGTCAGCGGCGTCTGGCGAACCGTCAGCGGGCGACCGTGCTCCGCGAAGCGCTGCGAAGCCTTTTGAAGCCTGATGGCTATGTCGCGGTAGTCCGACGGGTCGAGCGGATTGACCGAGTTCAGTCGTTTCGAGGGATGCCCGGCGGTCAGCCGTATCAGCCAGCTGCCGTCATAATGCACCGTGTTCGCAGGCCATGCGCGGAAGCCGACCGCTTCCAGGCGCCGCACGCTCGCAAGGTCGACCACAGCTTCGGCCGTCGGGTGGTCGCCTGACTGTCTGTCTTTAAACGTCATGTCCTTGTGCCCCGATGCAGCGCCGGGTCAACTTCTGTAATCGCCATTGATCTCCACATATTCCTTGGTCAGATCGCAGGTATAGACGGTGGCGCGGCCCGAGCCGAGGCCGATGTCGACACGGACCGGAATGGTCTCGCCCTTCATCACCGCGCTTGCCGCCGCTTCCGAATAGGCAGGATCGCGCTCGCCCCCTACGGCAACCCGCACGTCGCCAAACCAGATCGCCAGCCGGTCGCGCTCGGCCATCTCTCCGGACTTGCCAACGGCCATGACGACGCGGCCCCAGTTCGCGTCCTCGCCGGCGACCGCCGTCTTGACGAGCGGCGAATTGGCGATCGAAAGCGCAATGCGCTTGGCCGCCGCGTCGTTCTCGGCACCTTCGACCGTCACTTCCACCATCTTGCGCGCGCCCTCGCCATCGCGCACCACCTGCAGCGCCAGGTCTCGCAGAAGGTCATTGAGCGCGGCGCGGAAGAATTGAAGCCGCGGGTCTGCAGCGTCTTCGACCCGTGCCTGCCCGTCCTTTGCGGCCGCACCAGTTGCAAACAGCATCAGTGTGTCGGAGGTGGAGGTGTCGCTGTCGACGGTCACGGAATTGAAGCTCGGGCCGACTCCTGCCGAAAGCAACGCCTGAAGGGCGGCCGGGGCAATATCGGCGTCGGTCACCACGAAGGAGAGCATGGTCGCCATGTCCGGCGCAATCATGCCGGCTCCCTTGGCGATCCCGTTGATCGTGATCTGGACGCCGTTGATCTCTGCGCAGCGGGTCGCGACCTTCGGGTAGGTATCCGTGGTCATGATCGCTTTGGCCGCCTCGAACCAGAAGTCCTCCCTGCCCGATCTGGCAAGCTGATCGAGCACGCCAGCAAATTTGCTGGCGTCGAGCGGCTCGCCGATGACGCCCGTCGATGCCAGAAAGACCTCGCTCTCGCTGCAGCCAATGGCCGCGGCCGCGGATTTCGCGGTGAGCTCGGTCGCCTCCTTGCCCTTCTTGCCAGTAAAGGCATTGGCGTTGCCGGAATTGACGACCACGGCACGCGCAAACCCGCCCGGCAGGTTTTTCCGGCAGAAATCGACCGGCGCGGAAGGGCATTTCGATCGCGTGAAGACGCCGGCGACAGCCGCCGGCTGATCGAAGATCATCATCAGCACGTCCGTGCGATTCTTATATTTGATGCCCGCGGCCGCGGTCGCCATGCGCACTCCGCGTAACGCCGGCATCTCGACGAAGGTTTTTGGAGCGAGCGGAGAAACAGAACCGGACATTGGACGAACCTGCTTTTGAGCCTTTGAAGGGTGCGGGAAATGCCCGAACGGCATTCAGCCGCCGGGCATTTATTTTGGTCAGGGGCCGGGCGCCAGCAAAGTCAGGCGCGGAAGCTCACCGGGCTTCCCGCGCTGCGTTGGCCGCGTCATAGGCCTTTTTCAGCTCCGGATCGGGGATCTCGACCTCGGTCGTCTTTTTCGCCGAAGCCAGGAGAGCAAGGTATTTGTCGCGCATGACGAGCTGGCGAACCTGCGGCTCGACCTCCTCGAGCTTCGGCGGTGCCTGCGGCCGCTTATCCTCGACCAGGATGACGTGATAGCCGAACTGCGTCTTCACCGGCTCCTTGGTATAGGCGCCCTTCTCGAGCGCGAAAGCGGCCGTCTCGAATTCCGGCACCATCCGACCCTTGGTGAAATAGCCGAGATCGCCGCCCTCGTCCTTGTTCGGATCGGTGGACTTGGCCTTGGCGAGTTCGACGAAGCTCTTGCCGGCTTCAAGCTCCTTGATGATCGCCTTCGCGTCCTCCTCGGTCTTCACAAGGATATGGCGCGCCTTCACCTCCTCCTGGGGCGGGATGGCAGCGATCTCCTTGTCGTAGCGCGCCTTCACCTCTTCCTTCGTGACAGCGTCGACGACGTGCTTCTTGAAAAAGACGTTGTGAAGCTCGCGCTCGGTGATAAAGGCGACGCGCTGCTTGAAGGTCTCGTCGTTCTGGAGCCCTTCCTTCTCTGCGTCCTTGACCAGGAGCTTGACGTCGACGACGGAGGAAAGCGCCGCTGCACGCTTCTGCTCTTCCGGCATGCGCTGGAGCTGCGGATCGAGACTGCTGATGGCAAGGTCAAGCTCCGATTGGCGGACTTCCTGATCGCCGATCTTCGCGATGACCGGATCGGTGTCTTGGGCGTGGGCGACGCCGCTTGCCGCCACCAGCGCGACAAGTGCCGCAGCCGCCAGGCTCTTGTATCTGGACATTTCTCTAACCTTTCACGATTGGCCGTCAGTGCGATTGCCTCGGACCGCAAGGGCTGCACAACAGCAGAATGTGGCAGTTCTGCAGCCGCCTGGCCGTGCAAGTGCGTTGACATAATCCGACCCCCCTCTTATCTGTCACGCAACCTCGCGTCCAGAACAGTTTTCCGGGCGTTTCACGGCATTCCGCGGTTTTTCAGGCCCGACCTGAACCCCCGAACCTTGAAACCCCATGCGACAAATAAGGAAAGGACCATTCGAATGGTCAGTCTCGGCGGCCTTGCCCGCAAGTTGTTCGGCTCTGCCAACGATCGCCGCGTCCGCGGCTACCAGGGTCGGGTGGATGCCATCAACGCCCTCGAAGCCGAAATGCAAGCCCTGAGCGACGAAGCGCTGGCCGCAAAGACTGTCGAGTTTCGCCGTGAGCTTTCCGAAGGCAAGACCCTCGACGACATCCTCGTTCCGGCCTTTGCGGTCGTTCGCGAGGCGGCGCGCCGCGTGCTCGGCCTGCGGCCCTTCGACGTCCAGCTCATCGGCGGCATGATCCTGCACGAGCGCGCCATCTCGGAAATGAAGACCGGCGAAGGCAAGACGCTTGTTGCCACTCTCCCGGTCTATCTGAACGCGCTTGCCGGCAAGGGCGTGCACGTCGTCACCGTCAACGACTACCTCGCCCAGCGCGATGCCGGTATGATGGGCCGCATCTATGGTTTTCTCGGCTTGACGACGGGCGTGATCATCCATGGCCTCACCGACGAACAGCGCCGCGACGCCTATGCCTGCGACGTCACCTATGCCACAAACAACGAGCTCGGCTTCGACTATCTGCGCGACAACATGAAATACGAGCGCTCGCAGATGGTGCAACGCGGTCACTTCTTCGCGATCGTCGATGAGGTCGACTCGATCCTCGTGGACGAAGCACGCACGCCGCTCATCATCTCCGGTCCGCTCGACGACCGCTCGGACCTTTACAACACGATCAACGACTTCATTCCGCTGCTCGCGCCGGAAGACTACGAGATCGACGAAAAGCAGCGCTCGGCCAATTTCTCTGAGCAAGGCACCGAGAAGCTCGAGAACCTGCTGCGCCAAGCGGGTCTCCTGAAGGGCGAGTCGCTCTATGACATCGAGAACGTCGCGATCGTCCATCACGTCAACAATGCGCTGAAGGCCCACAAGCTCTTCACGCGCGACAAGGATTACATCGTACGCAACGGCGAGGTTGTCATAATCGACGAATTCACCGGCCGTATGATGCCGGGCCGCCGCTATTCCGAAGGCCAGCATCAGGCGCTCGAAGCCAAGGAAAAGGTGCAGATCCAGCCGGAAAACCAGACGCTTGCCTCGATCACCTTCCAGAACTACTTCCGCATGTACGAGAAGCTTGCGGGCATGACCGGCACCGCTGCGACGGAGGCGGAGGAATTCGGCAACATTTACGGCCTCGAAGTGGTCGAAGTGCCGACCAACCTGCCGATCATGCGCACCGACGAGGACGACGAGGTCTACCGCACGGCCGGCGAGAAGTACAAGGCGATCATCGACGAGATCAAGGCGGCGCACGAGCGCGGCCAGCCGATGCTCGTCGGCACCACCTCGATCGAGAAATCGGAACTGCTCGCGGATATGCTGAAGAAGAGCGGCTTCTCCAAGTTCCAGGTGCTGAACGCCCGTTATCACGAGCAGGAAGCCTATATCGTGGCGCAGGCGGGTGTGCCTGGTGCCATCACGATCGCCACCAATATGGCCGGCCGCGGTACCGACATCCAGCTAGGTGGCAATCCGGACATGCGCATTCAGCAGGAGCTGGCCGAGGTTGAGCCGGGTCCGGAGCGCGAGGCGCGCGAAAGGGCGATCCGCGAAGAGGTCCAGAAGCTCAAGGAGAAGGCACTCGCCGCCGGGGGGCTTTACGTTCTCGCGACCGAGCGGCATGAAAGCCGCCGCATCGATAACCAGCTGCGCGGCCGCTCGGGCCGTCAGGGGGATCCCGGCCGCTCGAAATTCTTCCTGTCCCTGCAGGACGACCTGATGCGCATCTTCGGCTCCGATCGCATGGACGGCATGCTGCAGAAACTCGGCCTCAAGGAAGGTGAGGCGATCGTCCATCCCTGGATCAACAAGGCGCTTGAGCGCGCCCAGAAGAAGGTCGAGGCTCGCAACTTCGACATCCGCAAGAACCTCTTGAAATATGACGACGTGCTCAACGACCAGCGCAAGGTCATCTTCGAGCAACGCCTCGAGCTGATGGACGCCGCCGATGTCGGCGAGACCGTGGCCGACATGCGCAACGAGGTCATCGAGGACATCGTCTCCAAGCGCATCCCGGAGCGGGCCTATGCCGAACAATGGGACATGGAAGGGCTCAAGGCGGACGTCCAGCAATATCTGAACCTGGATCTTCCCGTCGTCGAATGGGCCGCGGAAGAAGGCATCGCCGAGGACGATATCCTCGAGCGCATAACCGCCGCCGCCGACAGGGCCGCCGCCGAACGCGCGGAACGCTTTGGTCCGGACATCATGCAATATGTCGAACGCTCGGTTGTTCTGCAGACACTCGATCACCTCTGGCGCGAGCACATCGTCAATCTCGACCATCTCCGCTCGGTGATCGGGTTCCGCGGCTACGCCCAGCGAGACCCTCTGCAGGAATACAAGTCCGAGGCTTTCGAGCTGTTCCAGGCTCTGCTCGTCAATCTCCGCCAGGCCGTGACGGCGCAGCTAATGCGCGTCGAGCTGGTGCGGGAAACTCCGCAAGAGCCTCAGCCGCTGCCGCCGATGGAAGCCCATCACATCGACCCGCTCACCGGCGAGGACGACTTTGCCCAAGCCGCCTTGCTTGCAACCGCCGCGGAGAACCGCGACCCGGCCGACCCGTCGAGCTGGGGCAAGGTGGCTCGCAATGAGCCCTGCCCCTGCGGTTCAGGCAAGAAATACAAGCATTGCCACGGCGCATACGTAGCCTAGATCACGAAGCTTCCAGGGCGGATCGACCTGGAAGCTTAAGCCGTACGATTCTACGACATGTCTCCTTTGCTGTGAGACGCAGCGGGGTGACATTGCACTTCTGCCCTCGCCTCCCAGACCCGAACGCGACCGGAGTTTCGGCATGACCCGCATCCGTCGCTGAACACTTTGTTAATGCTGATCTGGCAAGATGAGCCCCTGTATTGCGTAATCTCAGGGTGCCCTCGTGTTCATGGCAGTATGTCAATCGGCCGGACGAATGCTGCCGCCGGCGCTGAGAGACCACCTGTCGATTGTCTTTGAGCGGCTTGCGGTCATCGTGTCCGGTGTCGACGCCCGTAGTCTGGCGCAGCGCGTGGCGATCATCGCGTTTGCGATAAGAACCTTAAGCGCCGCGATCGCTTTCGTCTCGCAGATCGTGCTTGCGCGCCTCATGGGCGAATTCGAATACGGCGTCTTCATTTTCGTCTGGGTGATGGCCATCCTGTTCGGAAACCTGTCCTGCCTCGGTCTGCATTCGGCCGTCATTCGCTTCCTGCCGGAATATCACACGACTTCGGCTCTCGCCGAAATCCGTGGGCTCACGACCACGGCGCGCATCTTTGCCCTCGTTTCGGCGAGCACGCTTGCCGCAGCCGCTGCCGTCGGGCTCTGGCTCTTTGGACGCGACATCGAGAACTACTACATCGTTCCGCTCTATCTCGGCCTCTGCGCACTGCCGATGATCGCACTCGGCGACGTAATGGATGGCACGGCGCGTGCTCATGCCTGGCCGATCACGGCGCTGAGCCCGACCTTCATCGTGCGACCGCTGCTCATTTTAGCGTTCATGCTCGGTGCCATTCTCGCCGGCCTGCCGCACGACGCCAAAACGGCCATGGCGGCCGCGCTGGCCGCGACCTATGTCACCGCGCTCGGACAGTTCCTCGCCATGGTGTGGCGGCTCGGCCGGCAATATGCGACAGGACCCATGAGGATCGAACTCGGGCGATGGCTGCGCGTCTCAGTACCAATCTTCCTTGTCGATGGCTTCGGCTTCCTGCTCACCAATGCCGACGTCGTCATTGTCGGGCTGTACCTGAAGCCGGACGACGTGGCGGTCTACTTTGCCGCGGCCAAGACGATGGCGCTCGTGCATTTCGTGATGTTCGCAGTGAAGGCCGCGGCTGGTCCTCGATTGTCGGGGGCAATGGCCGTGCGCGACCTTGATCAACTTACGGAAATCGCCATCGAAAGCGCGCGCTGGTCCTTCTGGCCATCGCTGGCGATCGGCTGCACGGTCGTCCTCGCCGGACCCCTTCTGCTTTCGCCGTTCGGTCCGGCATTCCCCGCCGGTGCACCGCTGATGGCGATCCTGCTAATCGGGATTCTCGCCAAGGCCTTCGTGGGCCCGGCTGAAACACTCCTCACCATGGCCGGGCGGCAGAAGCTCTGCGTCGCTCTCTATGCGGTGGCGCTCGCCGCCAATGTGGCGCTTAACGCGACGCTCGTGCCGCTGTTCGGCCTGACAGGGGCGGCATCGGCGACAGCCGGCGCGATGTTCGTGGAAGCGATCATCCTGTACGTCGGGGTGAGGCACACATTGGGCTTCACGCTGTTCGCGCTTGCGGGTGGAAGGACCATTAACGACGAGAAGGAGGCGATCAGGCCATGAGCGGCAATATCCAGCTTCCCGGCGATTTGAGTGGCAGGACGAATCGCCTGCCCCCCGGATTAGTGCGGCCGGACCTCAATCCGTCTCATGCCGAGCGGGTGATGATGGTGGGGCGGCCGGGGCGCCATCTCGCGATCTATCCGGCGCGCGCCGGCTACGAGCTGCAGCGAGAGCTCGACTTCCTTTCCAATCGCGCCATCGAGCCGAATGTCTTCTTCACCGGCCGGTTCCTCGCACCGGCGATGCCCCGGCTCGAGGAGCGGGTCATTCGACTCGCCGTTATTCGCGACGAGAACGAGCGCAGCAGCCGCATGCGTTTCGTCCTGCCGTTTTCGATCGAGAAGCCGGGATTTTCGATCGGCGCGCCAATAATTCGTGCCTGGTCCAATTCCTTCGGACCAATGGGCGTTCCTCTTCTCGACGCGGAAGGCGCGGCCGAGACGATCAGCAACTTCTATCGGGCGCTTGCAGAACCCGATTCCAGCCTGCCGCAGGTGCTGGTGCTGCCCGATGTGCGGCTCAAGGGCAAGTTCGCGCAGCTCGCCCGCGCCGTCGCCATCGGCGAGAACCTGCCGCTAACGGTGACCGACACCTTCGAGCGGCCAATGCTAGAGAGCCTGCTCGACGGCCAGACCTATCTGCGCACGGCGATCAGCCGGCCGCATTTCAGGGATCTGAAGCGGCAGCGGACCAATCTCGAGAAATGCGGCGAGCTTCGCTATTGCGTCGCACGCCAGCCGGAGGATATCCGCTGGCGAACGGAAGAGTTCCTGGCGCTGGAGGCCTCCGGCTGGAAGGGCCGCGAGCGCAGCGCCATGATCATGGACCGCTATCGCGCCGCCTTCGCAAGAGAGGCGATCACCAATCTTGCCGAAGCTGACAGCGTGCGCATCCACACGCTCGATCTCGACGGGAAGGCCATAGCCGCGATGGTCGTGTTCCTGATGGCCGGCGAGGCCTACACATGGAAAACCGCCTACGACGAACGCTACGCGAAATTCTCGCCCGGTAAGCTGCTGCTCGCTCAGCTGACGGAATGGCACCTCGACGACGCCAACATCGTCCGCTCCGATTCCTGCGCCGTGCCGGACCATCCGATGCTTGCGCGCTTCTGGCAGGAGCGCGAAGAGATGGGCACCCTCGTTATCGGCTTGCGGCAGGACCGCGACCGAGACGTGCGCCAGGTGGCGACGCAGCTTCACCTCTATCGCAATACCCGCAACATGGCGCGGATGCTGCGCGACAAGATACGGGCGCTGGCGGGGCGATAGGAATGTGAAGACTAACGGATCGGGAATCTCCCCTCTGGGCTGCCGGCCATCTCCCCCACAACGGGGAGGGCCGATGTGGCACGCACATGTGCCCATCAACGGGAAGGCGTTCTGTCCCTAGGCTCTACGTGTCAAGCTCAAGCGCTTTGATCGCATGATTAGCCGGCCGCGAGTCAATCTCCGGCAGGCCTGAGGGGGCAGGTTGCCGTTCCACTGTCCTCATTCCTACGTCGCCGATATCCTCCACCGCCGCCTTCTCCCGCAATAGCCGGCGGATCACCTTGCCCGAGGTCGTCAACGGCAGGCTGTCCACGAACTCGATCTCGCGCGGATATTCGTGCATGGAGAGCCGGTTCTTCACCCAATCTCGCATCGCAGCGGCGGTCTCGTTGCTGGCATCGATGCCCGGCTTCAGCACCACATAGGCCTTGACGATTTCGGTTCGTACCGGATCCCGCTTGCCGATGGCGGCCGCCATCTGGACATCGGCGTGGCCGGCCAGGCAATCCTCGATCTCGCCCGGGCCGATGCGATAGCCTGACGAGGTGATGACGTCGTCGTCCCGGCCGAAGAAGGTGAAATAGCCCTCCTCGTCCATCACGGCCTGGTCGCCGGTGGTCATCCAGTCGCCGACGAACTTGGCCTCGGTCGCCTTTTCATTCTTCCAGTAGCCGAGGAACATCACCGGATCGGGGCGCTTGACTGCGACCTGCCCGATCACCCCCGATGGCAGAACACGCCCCTCCGGGTCGATGATTGCGACCTCATGGCCAGGCGCCGGCCTTCCCATCGAGCCTGGCTTCAGCACCCCGAGATCGGCTGCGGAGGAGACGACGATGTTACACTCGGTCTGGCCGTAGAATTCGCTGACCTCGATGCCGAGCGCGGCCCTCACCCATTCGAAGGTTTCGCGCCCGAGCCTCTCGCCCGCCGATCCAATTGTGCGGAGATTGAGGCGGTAGCGCTCGCGCGGCCGCTCGACGGCTCTCAGCAGTCTCAGCGCCGTCGGCGGAATGAAGGCGTTGCGCACATCCATATCCTGCATGATCCGGAAGGCCATGTGCGGATCGAACTTCTGCGCCGGCGAGGAGACGACCGGCACTCCGAAGAACAGCGACGGAAGCAGCGCGTTGAGGAGCCCGCCCGCCCACGCCCAGTCGGCCGGCGTCCACATGCGGTCGCCGGGCTTCGGCAGGAAGTGATGGTGGAACTGGAATCCTGGCAAATGACCGAGCAGCACGCGATGGCCGTGCAGCGCTCCCTTTGGCGGCCCCGTGGTCCCGGACGTATAGATCATCAGTGCCGGGTCATCCGGCGACGTGTCTGCCGCGGCGAAGCGCCCCTCGCCCGCCGCCAGACGATCGAAACCGGCGGTGCCCGGCAATTCCTCCGCTTCCGCAAGCACGACGAGCCGCAACTCCGGCAGCTCGTCCTGGATGGCGGAAAGCCGCTCATAACCGAACCGATTGGTGACGACCGCGGCCGCCTCCGCGTCGCGCAGGCGATAGGCAAGCGCCTCGACGCCGAAGAGCAGCGCCAGCGGCAGGGCGATGGCGCCGAGCTTGTAGATCGCCGCATGGGCGATCGCCGCCTCGAAGCCCTGCGGCAGGAGGATGGCGACGCGATCGCCAGGCTTGATGCCATGTGAGAGAAGACCGCCGGCAAAGGAGGAAGACCGCGCCGCGAAGGCACCATAGGTCAACGAAAGATGCGCGCCATCGGGGCTGAAATGCTGAAGGCAGACCCGCTCCGGCTCCCGTGCAGCCCAGGCATCGCTCACGGAAACGCCGATATTGAATCTCTCCGGAATCCGCCAACGGAATTCGCGATAGAGATCCTCGTAAGTGTCGATATAGGGCAACATGGCGGGCCGCAGCGGATATTTGCTGCATGGCAGCTAGCATTTCCGACCGGGTGATTTCAATGGACAATCAGCCCCCCGGGCGGAATATGCGCGCACCACTCCGCTGCGATTTTGTCGAACGGATCGACAGCCTCTGGCTAGCGCCCGAGCCCCCTCACGCGTCCTTCGCACTTAACCGATCCGAGGACAACCTCGGCGATTTGCAAGGTACAGAGTCGCCTCGTCGCCATAACGGTCGATGCCGTCGATGACGATCTGTCGACGCGTGATGGACAGGATCTCCGGGTCACGTAATCCGAGCCTGTAGGCGCGACGAATGGCTTGCCGCGGGCTGCAGCGGGGTGCCCGATAATAATCGTCATCGCGCCTCCGGTCGCGAAGCTCGATGTCGGGCCCGCCCGGTCCAATGTATAAGTCGAGGGACTGTGCCATTGGAGCAGCCGGCAAAACGTTCACCGCACCGGCGACAATCGACAGGGTCGCGAGAAGCTTCATAGTCAGCCTTTTCATGCCTCTCTCCTGCAATCGATGTATTTGAATCCAACCGAGCATGATGATCAATTGTTCCCGAATGCCGACGCCTGAAAATCGCTGAAGTTGCGCCCCTGGATTCTCGCAACTTATGCTGCTGTGAACGCCGCCGTCGATCTCAGACGGGCGATCGACATTGAAACGTCCGGAATCAACCGAATTTCTCTTGATGCGTGGAAAATCCGGAGTGAGAACAGCCAAAAACGCTGAAGAATCGAATGGCTGTCTGAAGGTTGGTGCCCCATGCCGGGGTCGAACCAGCACTCCTTTTGGGAACTCGATTTTGAGTCGAGCGCGTCTACCAATTCCGCCAATGGGGCATAAGGCTGGGCGATATCAGCGGCTTGCGATTTACACGAAGCTTTTCGCGCCGGTCAACCGGGAACTTGCGAAATTCGCTCAAGAGATCGCAAAAGCGTGCGTTTGGTCGCATGCTAGAGCGATTTACAGCCGCACCATTCCTACATAAGAAGAGGGATCGAATGAAGGGCGGCCCAGCGTCCCGCCGCCCGTCGTGAGGTAGGTCGAAGTGTCGGTAGCCCAACGTAAGCAGTTCATCTTCGCCGTGCTCGTCACCCTCGGAATGGCGGTGACCGTCGGCGGCGCCCTCGGCTTCGAGCATATCGGCGGATACATCCCCTGCGCGCTCTGCCTGCTCCAACGGGATCCTTATTATTACGGCCTTCCGCTTGGCATTATCGCCATTCTGACCAGCGTCATGAAGCTGCCAGCCTGGACGACGCGCACCGTGCTCGTGCTCGTCGGCCTCCTGATGCTCATCGGTGCCGGGATCGGCGTCTATCACGCCGGAGTCGAATGGCATTTCTGGGAAGGACCCTCGACCTGCGCCACGACCGCGCAGGGCATCTCCTCCGATGTCGGTGATCTGCTCGGCGATCTCGATGCCAAGCACGCCCCCTCCTGCACGGATGCGGCGCTGCGGGTCTTCGGCCTCTCCTTCGCCGGCTGGAACGTGATCGCGAGCCTCATTCTGGCGGCAATCGCCCTCAGAGGAGCCGCGAAGGCCTAGGCCTTACGGCTGCAGCTCGACGTCCCAATAGAGATAGTCCATCCAGCTTTCATGCAGATGGTTCGGCGGGAAGAGCCGGCCATTGTTGTGCAGGTCCTGCACGGTCGGCTGGTAAGGCTTCTGGTGGGGGAACATATGGGCCTGCTTCGGCAGCTTGCTTCCCTTGCGCAAATTGCAGGGCGAACAGGCCGCCACCACATTTTCCCAGGTCGTCTGGCCGCCATGGGCCCGCGGTACCACATGGTCGAAGGTCAGATCGTCCGGCGATCCGCAATACTGGCATTCGAATTTGTCGCGCAGGAAGACATTGAACCGGGTGAAGGCCGGGTAGCGCGAAGGCTGGACATAGCTCTTCAAGCAGACGACGCTCGGCAGCCGCATGGAGAAGCTTGGCGACGAGACGGAATGTTCATATTCGGCAAGGATGATGACACGGTCGAGGAAGACCGCCTTGATCGCGTCCTGCCAGGACCAGAGCGACAAGGGATAATAGCTCAAGGGCCTGTAATCGGCGTTCAAGACAAGCGCCGGAAGGGCCTGAGGTGAGACTGCAATCGTCAAGCGTAAACTCTCCTGATCGATTCGGCATCTGCACCTTCTATATTAGGCGCGTTGCAACAGGATTGTGAAGCCACAAAGAAAAACACGAGAAGGGATTCGCTTTTTTCTTCAAGGCGTCACGGGAAGCGCGTCGCGCCGCATTTCCTGGGCGTAATAGGCCCAGAAGAGCCGGGCGGCGACGCTGCGCCAGGGCGACCAGGTGACAGCAAGCGAATCGACCTCGCTTGCTGTCGGACGGAGTTCGAAGCCGAGCGCATGACCGACGGCGTTCTGCAGTGCAACGTCTCCGGAAGGAAAGACGTCCGGATGCCCGGCGCAGAAGAGCAGATAGACCTCAGCCGTCCACCGGCCGACGCCTTTGATCGCGGTCAGCTCGTGAATTGCCGCCGGCGCTTCTCTGTTGCAGATGGCATCGAGGTCGATCTCGCCGGCAGCGGCAGCGGCCGCGACGCGACGCAACGTGTCGGCCTTGGCCCGCGAGAGCCCGAACTCCCTGCAATCGTCGTCGGTCAGCGACAACACGGCGGCGGCGCTGATCTCGCCAAGCGAGCCCTCCATTCGCTTCCAGATCGCAGCGGCGCTCGCCTTCGAGACCATCTGAGAGACGATGATGTTGGCAAGGCCGCGATAGCCGGGCTCGGTTCGCCTAAGCGGCACCGGCCCGGCCTTGTCAATCACGTGCTCCAGGCGGGCGTCGAGCATGAGGAGACCGGCAAGGCCAGCTTCGATATCCTCGTGTGTCCGGATGATCCGCATGCGACCTCCACTGCATCTGTCCCTAATCGTAATCGATTAAAGGACACATGTAGCAATTCAAAGTTGCTGAAGCGTCCATTGTGCATCTGGAAAGGACGCACGGCTGTAGAAAGCGGATGACCTTTATACCGCTTCCGTGCAAAAGGAACACGATGCCGACTGAACGACCGGAACAACCCGTTTTCCGCTTTGCGCCGAGCCCGAACGGTCGGCTGCATCTTGGCCACGCGCTTTCGGCGATCCTCAATCACGACATGGCGGCCGCAATGGGCGGGCGCTTTTTCGTTCGCATCGAGGACATCGACCGAACCCGCTGCCGTCCGGAATTCGAGAGGGCCATTTTCGAGGATCTGACCTGGCTCGGCCTCGCCTGGGAAGAGCCGGTCCGCCGCCAATCCGATCATCTCGATCTCTACGCGGCAGCGCTCGAGCGGCTGAAGGAGATGGGGCTTGTTTATCCCTCTGTCATGAGCCGCGGCGAGATCAAGGCGACGGTAGCAGCAGCGGAAGTGACGGGAGAGTCTTGGCCGCGCGATCCCGATGGAAGTCCACTTTATCCCGGCCGCGAGCGTGAGCTGTCGAAAGCCGCGCAGGCGGAGCTCTTGGCGAGCGGCCGCGCCCATGCCTGGCGCCTCGACGTCGCCAAAGCTGTGGGGCGCGTTGGCGAACCGCTTACATGGCGGGAAACGGGAGCAGGGCCTTCGGGAAAAAGCGGGCTGATCGCAGCCGATCCCACCGCTTGGGGTGACGTCACCCTCTCGCGCTCCGATGCGCCTTCGAGCTACCATCTTTCGGTCGTCATCGACGACGCTCTACAGGGCGTGACTCATGTCGTGCGCGGCCGCGATCTTTACCATGCAACCTCCATCCATCGTCTGCTGCAGCGGCTTCTCGACCTGCCGGAGCCCGTCTATCACCACCATCGTCTCGTCCTCGGGCCGGACGGACGGAAACTTTCGAAAAGCAACGGAGACACTGGCATTGCTGCGCTGAGAGCGGCCGGGCACGAACCGGCGGACATCCGCGCGATGCTTTTGTGCCCCGGCGAAAGCAAAATTCCAGAAAATGCACGGCACTGAAGACTACAGCGCCGCGCGTGTTATCGGACGCGCTGCATGTCTTTGTCTTAAATCGAGGTCGATTTAAGGAGACATGCGGTAGCGGGTCACTCGCCTCGCGCCTGAAACCTGCGCTTGACCATGCGCTTCACCCTGAATTTGATGATTGCTGCGTTTATCTCGGCGCCGATAATGAAAATAGCACCGATCATATAGAGAAAGACGAGCACGATCACGATCGAGGCAAGACCCGCATAGGTCGCGACATAGGTGGAGAATGCGGCAAGGTAAGACGCAAAGGCATAGGCGCCGATCGACCACAGAAGCAATGTGAGGGTCACGCCGGGCAGCACGTCCATCACATTGCGATGACCGTCCGGCAGCCAGAGGTGGGAGACAAGCAGCCCCGCGGTCAGCATCACCAGTACCAATGCCAGCCCCCAATTATCGACGGTGGCCAGCACATTGCTGAGCCAGGGCAGCCATTGGTCGGCGTTGCGAACCGCAAGCGGCACGGCCACGAGCAGGATGCTGAGGGCGGCGAGAACCAGCACCGCGGCAAGCACGAAACCGAGACTCGCGAGCCGCGTTACGTACCAGGGCCGGCTTTCGGAGACGCGATAGGCCCTGTTGAGCGCAATCCGCAGCGCCTCTACGCCGTTCGAGGCGAAATAGGCGGCAGCCAGCACCGAGATGGTGAGAATTTCGCCACGGGGGATGGTCAGCACTGCTATGATCTCGTCGGCAACCGGCTTTGCAATCGATTCCGGCCAGGCGTCAAAGATCAAGTGGACCGCCGTGTCGGCGAACTGATCGGCGCCAAGGTAGCTGCCGAGCGCCGTCCCGAAGATCAGGAAGGGAAAAACGGCCATCAGCGTTGACAGGGCGACGTGGCTCGCCATGGCCCAGCCGTCGTCTTCGCTGAAGTGCCAATAGGCGTCGAACGCGACCTTCCAGATGATGCGAAGGATTGCCGGCATCCCGTCTCCAAATTCGCGCGTGAACGCTGTCTTAAGTCCCGCGCAGCCTACTGCATGTCTCCTTGAATCGACTTCGATTTACGGACAAAGACATGCAGCGAATCAAAGTGCTACAGCGACCTTTACGCGCCTGACGACGCGCTGCACAGTTATTGTATCGCAAGGGTGAATATGGGAAACGACGTTCTGATTTCTACAGGAATCAAGTGCATGTCCGATCGCCCCACCATAATCGTCACCGGCTGCTCTTCCGGCATCGGCGCCTATTGCGCCTGTGCGCTGATGGCGGATGGTTGGCGCGTCTTCGCTACCGTGCGTCGACCCGAGGATCAGGTGGCGCTCGAACTGGAAGGCATCGAGACTTTCATCATGGATTATACCCAGCCGGACACGATCGCCGCGCTGGTCGAAGCGGTGATGGCGCGGACCGGCGGTCGAATCGACGCGCTCTTCAACAATGGTGCCTACGGACAGGCTGGTGCCGTCGAGGACTTGCCGACCGAGGCCCTCCGGCTGCAGTTCGAGACCAATGTCGTCGGTTGGCACGACCTGACGCGCCGCGTCATCCCGGCAATGCGGCCCCGGGGCCACGGCCGGATCGTGCAATGTTCCTCGATTCTCGGCATCGTCCCCTACCGCTGGCGCGGCGCCTATAACGCCTCGAAATTCGCGCTTGAGGCCCTGTCTCTGACGATGCGGATGGAACTCGCCGGCAGCGGCATCGAGGTGAGCCTGATCGAGCCCGGTCCGATAAAGTCGAAATTCACCGCAAACGCCCTCACCTATGTCGAGCGCTTCATCGATCGCAAGAATTCCGTCCACCGGGTGGAATACGAGCGTCAGATGCGGCGCCTGCGGGGAGACAGCAAACCGGCGAGGGGCAAGCTCGGCCCGGATGCCGTCTACCATGTCTTGAAACACGCTTTGACGGCACGCCATCCGAGGCCGCATTATATAGTGACGACACCCGCCAAACAGGGCGCTCTCCTGAAGAGGCTTCTGCCGGCGGCCCTGTTCTATCGCATCATCGGCCGTCTCGGCTGATCGAAGAAAAGGAATAACGCCATGCCCAGTTTCCTCACCGCCGTGACACTATTTGTCATGGGCCTAGTCGTGATCGTGCTGATCCGTGGTCTGTTGAACATGGCCCGGCGTGGCAGCGGCAATACCTCCAACAAGCTGATGCAGGCCCGCATTGTGTTCCAGGCGATTGCCCTCGTGCTGATCATGTTGACGCTGTGGGTCACCGGCGGCGGGCGTCCGAGCTGAGAGCGCGGGTAAGTGATGGTCAGACTTAACAAGATTTATACCAGGACCGGTGATAACGGGACGACCGGGCTCGTCAGCGGTCCGCGCCGCTCGAAAAGCGATCTCCGGGTCGAGGCCTATGGTAGCGTAGACGAGACGAACGCCTTCGTCGGCCTTGCGCGCCAGCACACGGCAGCATCGGCCGAGATGGACGCGATGCTGATGCGCGTCCAGAACGATCTTTTCGATCTCGGCGCGGATCTGGCGACTCCCGAGACCGGCGAAAAGCCGCCTTGCGAACCGCTGCGGATCATTGCAGCCCAGGTCGAGCGACTCGAGGGCGAGATCGACCAATTGAACGCCGAACTCGAGCCCTTGCGATCCTTCGTGCTGCCCGCCGGGAGCGCGGCCGCCGCGGCGCTGCATGCCGCGCGAACCGTTGCCAGGCGCGCCGAACGGCAGATGGTGGCGCTCGCAGAGACGGAAGGCGAGGCCGTCAGCCGCGAGGCGATCGCCTATATCAACCGGCTCTCCGATTTCCTGTTCGTCGCCGCCCGCTGGGTAAACGACAAGGGGCGCGCCGACGTGCTTTGGGTTCCGGGCAAGAATAGATAAGGTCGCGCAGAAAGGCGCGTTTCGGGGTCGCATGTTCATACCGCTTCATGACCGGAACGACCTGAAGCATATCGAAATGCAATATGTGACGGTCGCGCTGATCGCCTTGAATTTCCTTGCCTGGTTCCTCACGGGACCGATCGCCACCGAAGAGTTCGCCAACGCAGCCGTACTCGGCTTCGGTTACATCCCCGCGATCGTTTTCGACTACGCCATCCTTGACCCGGCCCTCGTCTTTGTTCCTGACGCATTCACCTTCGTCACCTACTCGTTCCTGCATGGCGACATCTCGCACCTGGCTATGAACATGCTGTTCCTCTGGGTGTTCGGCGACAATGTCGAAGACGCGCTCGGCCACTTCCGCTTTCTCGTTTTCTACCTCCTAACCGCTGCCGCCGGCGCGCTTGCGCATGGGCTCATCGACCCCGCCTCGGAAGCGCCGCTCATCGGCGCTTCCGGTGCCGTTTCCGGAGTCGTCGCCGCCTATTTCCTCTTGCATCCAAAGGTGCGGGTCTGGGTGCTCGTGCTGTTCCGGATACCGCTGCCGCTGCCCGCCGCCATCCCCCTCGCTTTCTGGATCGGTCAGCAGTTCTTCATGTTCTTCGCCGAACCGAATGGCGGCATCTCCTGGAGCGCCCATGTCGGCGGAATCATCGCTGGGGTCTTGCTTGTGGTCATTTTGCGACGACCCGGCGTTCCGCTTTTCGACCGCACGATCGTCACTCCCCGCGCCGTCGAACATGAATTCGAGCCCATCGACGGTACGACCACTCCCCTGCCGGGTCGCAGGAAGCCTCCGGTTCCGTGGGGTCGCCCGACCTGAGTGCGGGGCACGAACTTTTCCTTACAGCAGGATATGGCCGCAAATTCAAAGGATTGCTGGCGCAACCATGCGCTTCCTCCCAAGGCGCTGCCCAATGCGTCTGCCGCTTGCCACGGTCGCATGTTACGTGTACGTAAACGTCGATTGAGCTGGCGGACCTTTATCGCTCTCGCTTCGAAGTCCGCGATTGTAATTGGAGAAAAAACGCGTATCGATGTCGCCAACCGACAATCAGGCCGCTCTGTTAAGGCGCATTTTCCTGCGAAAGTTCCTGGAGGGAAAGTATCCATGAAAATCCTAGTCACGGTGAAACGGGTCGTCGATTTCAACGTCAAGATCCGGGTGAAGGCGGACGGCACGGGCGTCGAGCTTGCCAATGTGAAGATGTCGATGAACCCTTTCGACGAGATCTCGGTCGAAGAGGCGCTGAGGCTCAAGGAAGCCGGCAAGGCGAGTGAAGTCGTCGTCGTCTCGATCGGCCCGGCGAAGGCGGAAGAGACGCTCCGCACCGCACTCGCCATGGGCGCCGACCGGGCGATCCTGGTCGAGACCGAGGACCAGGTAGAGCCGCTCGCCGTCGCCAAGATTGTCAAGGGTGTCGCCGAGGCCGAGCAGCCGGGGCTGATCATCGTCGGCAAGCAGGCGATCGACGACGATTCGAACCAGACCGGCCAGATGCTGTCGGCACTCTTGGGGTGGCCTCAGGGCACCTTCGCCTCCAAGGTCGAGATCGGCGACGGCAAGGTCAACGTCACCCGCGAGGTCGACGGCGGCCTGCAGACGGTGGAACTGAAGCTGCCGGCGGTGGTCACCACCGATCTGCGTCTGAACGAGCCGCGCTATGCCTCGCTGCCGAACATCATGAAGGCGAAAAAGAAGCCGCTCGACAAGAAGACGCCGGCCGATTTCGGCGTTGACACAAGCCCACGGTTGAAAGTGTTGAAGACGGAAGAACCGTCGGGCCGCAAGGCCGGCATCAAGGTCAAGTCGGTCGCCGAGCTCGTCGAGAAGCTCAAGACCGAAGCCGGCGTCCTCTAAGGTATAGGAAAGGGAGATTTCATCATGGCCATTCTGCTATTGGCTGACCACGACAACAGCCACCTTTCCGACCAGACCGCAAAGGCGCTGACGGCCGCGACGAAGATCGGCTCCGACGTGCACGTTCTGGTTGCCGGCTTGAGCGTCAAGGCGATCGCTGAGGAGGCTGCCAGGCTCTCGGGCGTGTCCAAGGTGCTTGTCGCAGAGGAGGCAAGCCTTGCCAACAATCTCGCCGAGCCGCTGGCGGCGACGATCGTCTCGCTTGCCGGCAGCTACGACACGATCGTCGCCGCCGCCACCTCCGTCGGCAAGAACGTCATGCCGCGGGTGGCCGCCCTGCTCGACGTCGCCCAGGTGTCCGAAATCATTGAGGTCGTCTCCGCCGACACTTATCGGCGGCCGATCTATGCCGGAAATGCCATCCAGACGGTGCAGACGAGCGAACCAAAGAAGGTCATCACCGTCCGCACCGCCTCCTTCGCCGCCGCTCCCGAGGGTGGCTCGGCCGCGATCGAGACGGTATCGGCAGCGGCCGATCCGGGCCTTTCGAGCCACATTTCCGATGCGCTCTCCTCCTCCGACCGCCCGGAGCTGACCTCGGCGAAGATCATCATCTCCGGCGGCCGCGCGCTCGGCTCCTCGGAGAAGTTCAAGGAAGTGATCCTGCCGGTCGCCGACAAGCTCGGCGCCGCCGTCGGTGCAAGCCGAGCCGCCGTCGACGCCGGCTATGCGCCGAACGACTGGCAGGTCGGCCAGACCGGCAAGGTGGTCGCCCCCGATCTCTACATCGCCTGCGGCATCTCCGGCGCCATTCAGCACTTGGCTGGCATGAAGGACTCGAAGGTGATCGTCGCTATCAACAAGGACGAGGAAGCGCCGATCTTCCAGGTCGCCGACTACGGCCTCGTCGCCGATCTCTTCGATGTGCTGCCGGAGCTCGAAAAGGCGCTCTAGCGCTGCGGGTGCCACGAAAAAGCTGGAAAAACCGCCGGCTTGGCATTAACAATCTTACCGGGCCGGCCCGACCGGCCCGGTATTTTTTGTGGTTTCTGCAGCGCGACTGCTGAAGCCCTGAGGATGGATGTTCGCTTCAATGATCAAGACGGTCGGAATTATTGGCGCTGGGCAAATGGGCTGCGGCATTGCCCATGTTTCGGCAACTGCCGGATATAAGGTACAGCTTTACGACATCGCAGCGGACCGGATCGAGGCAGGGCTGGCCACCATCAACGGCAATCTCGCCCGCCAGGTTTCCTCCGGCAAGATGAGTGACGACGATCGCAAGAAAGCGCTTTCCCTGATCAAGGGCTCGACGGACATCAATGACCTGTCACAGTCGGATCTCGTCGTCGAGGCGGTTACGGAAGACGAGACCATCAAGCGCAAGATCTATGGCCAAGTTTGTCCGGTCATGAAGCCGGACGCAATTCTTGCGACAAACACGTCATCCCTCTCGATCACCCGGCTCGCCTCGGCGACCGACCGCCCCGAGCGGTTCATGGGCATACATTTCATGAACCCGGTTCCGGTGATGAAGCTCGTGGAACTGGTGCGGGGCATCGCCACCGAGGATGAGACCTTCCAGGCGGCCAAGGAATTCGCGGCGCGCCTCGACAAGACGGTCACCGTCGCCGAGGACTTCCCCGCCTTCATCGTCAATCGCATCCTGTTGCCGATGATCAACGAGGCGATCTACACGCTTTATGAAGGCGTCGGTACGGTCGATGCGATCGACACGGCGATGCGGCTCGGCGCCAACCATCCGATGGGACCGCTGCAGCTTGCCGACTTCATCGGGCTCGATACCTGCCTTTCGATCATGCAGGTGCTGCATGACGGCTTGGCGGACACCAAATACCGGCCCTGTCCACTTCTGGTGAAATACGTCGAAGCCGGTTGGCTCGGCCGCAAGTCCGGCCGCGGCTTCTACGATTACCGCGGCGAAGTCCCAGTACCGACGCGCTGATCCGCGACCAACCTCAACTGCCCGCTGGCGGTTTGATCGCCGCCTGGATGAGGCGCTTGGCGTCCTCGCTGTCCCAGACGGCAGGCCCGTTCATCGAGCCGATGAGGCAGCCCCTATTGTCGATGAGCAGGGTTGCTGGGAGCCCGAAGGCAAGGCCTTGCTTCTTCAGCTCATTGAAGACGCCCATAGACGGATCGCGGTAATAGCGAAGCTCGTCGACATCGACCTCGTCGAGGAAGGCTTTCGGCTTCTCGTCGCCGCCAGTGTCGATATTGATCGCGACGACTTCGAAGCGATCGCTGCCAAGGGCCTTTTGCAATGCGTTCAGCGCCGGCATTTCCTCCCTGCATGGAAAGCACCAGGTTGCCCAGAGATTAATGAGCAACGTCTTGCCGGCAAAGGACGCGAGCGTCAGCGACTTCCCGTCCGGCCCGGCAAATTCCAGGCTGTTGATCTTACGCGCACCGGCGGCAGGCGTCATCGCGGCGACCTGTCCGCGCATTAGCGGCGTCACGGCAGCGGCGTTCTCGGCGGCGAGCGGGCAGCTCGCGTCTGCGGCGGTTTGCGCCGCGCTGCCATTGCCAGACCCGGCCTCCTTCACGTATACCGCAGCCGCACCGGCGATCACGCCCAGCAAGGCGGCGAGCGCGAACAATTTCACGGCCGGAGGATGTTTCTTCTGGTCTGGCATTTCATTCTCCAAGGCGGGCATTCCCCATGGCTGACGGCAGTTCCGAGACGAAATCCTCCAACCAGATGTGGGGCGGTCGCTTCGCCTCTGGTCCGGACGCGATCATGGAGGAGATAAATGCCTCGATCGGCTTCGACAAGAAGCTCTATGCCCAGGACATCCGCGGCTCAATAGCACATGCGACCATGCTCGCGCATCAAGGCATCATTTCCGCCGATGATAAAGACAAGATCGTTCACGGGCTCAACACGATCCTGTCAGAGATCGAAAGCGGCGCCTTCGAGTTCTCGCGCCGCCTCGAGGACATTCACATGAATGTCGAGGCGCGGCTGGCGACCCTGATCGGCCCCGCCGCCGGCCGCCTGCACACGGCGCGCTCGCGCAACGACCAGGTCGCGCTCGATTTCCGCCTCTGGGTGAAGGAAGAGCTGCAGAAGACCGAAAAGGCCCTGACCGCCCTGATCGACGCCTTCCTCGACCGGGCGGAAGAGCACGCCGATACCGTGATGCCGGGCTTCACCCATCTGCAGACCGCCCAGCCGGTAACCTTCGGCCATCATTGCATGGCCTATGTCGAAATGTTCGGCCGCGACCGCGCGCGCGTGCGCCACGCCATCGAGCACATGGACGAGAGTCCGATCGGCGCGGCCGCCCTTGCCGGCACCGGCTTCCCGATCGACCGCCACATGACCGCCAAGGCACTCGGCTTCCGCGAGCCGACCCGCAATTCGATCGATACCGTCTCCGACCGCGACTTTGCGCTTGAATTCCTGTCGATCGCCGCGATCGCGGCTACCCATCTGTCACGCCTTGCGGAAGAGATCGTCATCTGGTCGACGCCACAGTTCGGCTTCATCCGCCTGTCGGACGCCTTCTCGACCGGCTCTTCGATCATGCCGCAGAAGAAGAATCCCGACGCCGCCGAGCTGGTGCGCGCCAAGACCGGCCGCATCAACGGCTCGCTCGTGGCGCTTCTGACCGTGATGAAGGGCCTGCCGCTTGCCTATTCCAAGGACATGCAGGAGGACAAGGAGCAGGTCTTCGACGCCGCCGAGAATATCGAGCTCGCCATCGCCGCGATGACCGGCATGGTGCGGGACATGACGGTGCGCGCCGACCGTATGAAGGCCGCCGCCGGGTCCGGCTATTCGACCGCCACCGACCTCGCCGATTGGTTGGTGCGCGAGGCGGGGCTGCCCTTCCGCGACGCCCATCACGTGACCGGCCGCGCCGTCGCGCTTGCCGAACAGAAGGGCTGCGACCTTGCCGGCCTCTCGCTCGACGAGCTGAAAGCGATCCATCCGGACATCACCGAGAAGGTCTTCGACGTTCTGACGGTCGAAGCCTCCGTCGCCAGCCGCACCAGCTTCGGCGGCACCGCGCCGGCGGAGGTCCGCAAGCAGATCGCCTGGTGGCGCGCGCGCAATTAACGCGTATCGCCAGACATTGTGAAGCGGCTTGCGGACGACGACAGGGATAGGTCAAGAAAATCCAAAACGCGTCGCGCGCTTCCTCTGTACGTGATGCGTTCGAGGCGCGGCGTCGCAAACAGAAACGGGGTGCACAAGCGGCTGAAAAACCGATAATAGATCGCACCAGAGCCGGCAGAATTTGGCGCGCGCGCCCCTGACGCTCACGAAACAATCAGCTTCAGCCTCGGCGAAGGAAAAAAGACGATGACATTCACGAAGGCGGCCCGGCTTGCGGTCCTGCTGGCGATATCGGGAGTGGTTCTCACCGGTTGCGGGCGCAAGGGCGATCTTGATCGGCCAGGAGCCACGACGCCGATCAACACGAAAGCGCCCGCCGCCACCGCCGAGCCTGAGCGAACGGTCGAAGACAGGCCGTTCCTGCTTGATCCACTTCTCTGACACGAGCCGACAACGTGAACCATTTCCAATACCGCGACGGAATCCTCTACGCTGAAGGCGTGCCGGTGACCGACATTGCGCGCGCCGTTGGCACGCCATTCTACTGCTACTCGACCGCGACGCTCGAGCGCCATTACCGGGTCTTCGCGCAAGCCTTCGCCGATGTCGACGCGATGGTCTGCTACGCGATGAAAGCCAATTCCAATCAGGCGGTGCTGAAGACGCTCGCCCGGCTCGGCGCCGGCGTCGACGTGGTTTCCGAAGGTGAGTTGCGCCGCGCGCTCGCGGCGGGCATTCCGGCGAGCCGGATAATGTTCTCCGGCGTCGGCAAGACCCCGCAAGAGATGGACCTCGCGCTCGAGGCCCGAATCTACTGCTTCAACGTCGAGTCCGAGCCGGAACTCGAGATGTTGAACCAGCGGGCCGTGCGCGCCGGCAGGCAGGCGCACGTCTCCTTCCGCATCAATCCGGATGTCGACGCGCGCACGCATGCGAAGATCTCGACCGGCAAGAAGGAAAACAAGTTCGGCATTTCCTGGGAACGCGCGCGCGCCGTCTATGCCCATGCAGCAACGCTGCCCGGCATCAAGGTGACCGGCATCGACATGCACATCGGCAGCCAGATCACCGAGTTGCAGCCCTTCGACGATGCCTTCAAGCTGCTGCGCGAGCTGGTCGACACGCTGCGCTCCGATGGCCATGCCATCGACCATGTCGATATCGGGGGCGGCCTCGGCATTCCCTATCGTGAGGACAACAACCCGCCACCGCTGCCGGATGCCTATGCCGACATCGTCAAGAACCAGCTCCAGGGCCTCGATTGCAAGATCGTCACCGAACCCGGCCGGCTGATCGTCGGCAATGCCGGCATTCTGGTGACCGAGGTCATCTACGTGAAGGACGGCGGCGACAAGACCTTCGTCATCGTCGACAGCGCCATGAACGACCTGATCCGCCCGACGCTCTACGAGGCCTATCATGAGATCAGGCCGGTGAAGATTTCCGCCGCCAACGCCCCCCGCATCAAGGCGGACGTGGTCGGTCCGGTCTGTGAAACCGGTGACTATCTCGCACTCGACCGGGAAATGGCGATGCCGAAGCCGGGCGATCTGTTCGCGATCGGCTCGGCCGGTGCCTACGGCGCAGTCCAGGCGAGCACCTACAACAGCCGCCTCCTGGTGCCGGAAGTGCTCGTCAAGGGCGACCGCTTTCATGTCGTCCGGCAGCGCAAGAGTTACGAAGACCTGATCGGTCTCGACTCGGTGCCGGACTGGCTCGATTGAACGGCTTTTGATTGCGAGGCGAGACCGCGTTCACGTTTTCTTTTTTCGCCCCGCCCTCGCCTTCGCCACAAACGATGTTATCCTGCCGCTAAAGCATTTTGCATTCGGGTAGCGTCACCCGACGCTACACGCGTGCGGCAAGAGCAAACAACTGGCCCGGTGGTGCCGATCTGTAGGAGCGCCCCGCTCCAGCCATCGTCTGCGATTGACGGGGCCTACTTAAGGAATCTGGGCGCATGACGCAGTTCCGACAGGATGAGACGCCACGACCGAGGCCGTTCGCCAGGATGCTGGCTGCAAAGCGGTTTCTGGCCCGACTGGTGTTGGCGGCCGAGCAGGTGCTGCCCCGCGCACTCGCCCCCCTTTCGATCGTCCTCCTGTTTCTCTCGGCCGGCTGGGTTGGCTTCTTCCGTGCTGCGCCGCTGTGGCTGCACATTCTGACACTGCTCGGCTTCGTGGTCGGATTGCTCCTCACGCTTCTCCCGCTGACCCGCATCCGCTGGCCGGCGGCTGCCGATGCCGACAGGATGCTTGAGGAGCGCAACCGGCTGCCGCACCAGGCGATCCGTGTCCAGGACGACGAACCGGCGACGGGAGGCTCTATCGGCGCCGCGCTCTGGCGCGAGCACCAGGTGCGCATGGCACGTCTTGTCCGCGGGCTGGAAACCGGCACTCCACGCCCCGACATCGCGCGACATGATCCTTTTGCGATGAGAGCCGTGCCGGTTCTCATCGCCTGTATCGCCTTCGCCTACTCATATTCCAATCGTGCGGGAGTGCCGTCCGACGCGTTCCGCTTGCCTGATCGGCAAATGGCTGCACCGGACGTGCGTATCGATGCATGGGTGACGCCGCCTGCCCATACCGGTCGTGCACCGATCTTTCTGACCGGTCGGCAGGACATGACCCCCGCTCAGGACGAGACCGGACCGGTCACCATTCCACAGTTCAGCGATCTTACCGTGCGGATAACCGGCGCCGGCCCGGAGACCGAGGTCAGTTACAGCGAAACGGGCAAGGGGGAGCCGACCATCATTCCTGCCTCGGAGAGCAAGCCGGGATCGCAGCCAAAGTCGGATATTGCGAAGGGCGCACGCAACCATCTCTACAAGATCTCCCGCGACGGAACGCTGTCCGTCGCCGGAAAGAGCTGGAGCTTCAAGATCACGCCTGACGGCGTTCCGGACATTGCCTTCGGTGAACCGCCCCGGGGAACGGCAAACGCGTCGCTCGAAATCAGCTTCCTCGCCCATGACGACTATGGCATCTCGCAGGCATGGGCGGAGATAGAGCCTCTGGAAGAGCCCCCCAGCAATGCCCACCCGCTTTATGCTCCGCCCGAGTACCGACTCGACCTGCCGCGGCGCAACACTCGCGAAGCCAAGGGAACGACGACCCGCAATCTCAGCGAACATCCGCTTTCGGGCAAACGCGTCAAGATCACCCTCGTTGCCCGGGACGCCGCGGGCCAGGAAGGCCGCAGCCTGCCCGAGGAAATGGTGCTGCCGGCGCGCCCGTTCTTCGAGCCGCTCGCCGCATCAGTCGCCGAACAGCGGCAGATCTTCGCGCTCGACGCCAATCAGCTGCCGCGGGCGGTCGAGCTCAACGAAGCGCTGACGCTCTATCCCGAGGAGACGATCCCTAACCTCACGCATTTCCTTTTGCTCCAATCGGCAAAGACGCGGATGAAGCTCGCGCGCGACGATGACATGCTGCGCGATGCCGCCGACCATCTCTGGGAAATCGCGCTCGGCATCGAGGACGGCGACCTGTCGCTTGCCGAGCGGCGCCTTCGCGATGCGCAGCAAGCGCTTTCGGATGCTCTTGAACGCAACGCTCCCGACGAGGAGATCGCGAAGCTGATGCAGGAGCTCCGGCAGGCGATGCAAGAGTACATGCAGGCGCTCGCCGAGCAATTGGCGAAAAACCCGCCAATGGCCGGCAATCCGGACATGAACAACGTGCTGCGCCAGCAGGACCTGGAAAAGATGATGGACCAGATCGAGAATCTCGCACGCTCCGGCTCGCGCGACGAGGCCCGCCAGCTTCTGTCGGAGTTGCAGCGAATGATGAGCAATCTGCCATCCGCCCGCATGATGCAGCAGATGGGCGAGAACAACCCGATGCGCCAGCAGATGGACAAGCTCGGGCAACTGATGCAGCAGCAGCAGCAATTGATGGACGAGACCTTCAAGCTGGATCAGGCATTGCGAGACCGGATGCAGCGGGGCGACCCGCTCGAAGGCGAGGACAGCGAGCTTTTCAGCCAGGACATGCCCCAGGACCCCGGCCAGGGCAGCGATCCCAATGGACAGCCGAACCCGCTCGACGGTATGACCGCCGAGCAGCTGAAAGAGGCGCTCAAGAAGCTGAAGCAGCAGCAGGAAGCGCTCGGCAAGCAGCTGGGCGAACTTCAGAAGGGCCTCGAGGATCTCGGCATCAAGCCCGGCAAGGGCTTTGGCGAGGCGCAGAAGGAGATGGGAGACGCCGCCGGCGCCTTGGGCGAGGGCCAAGGCGAGCGCGCCGTCGGAAGCCAGGGCCGCGCGCTGCAGGCGCTGCGCGAAGGCGCGCAGGACATGATGAACCAGATGCAGGCCCAGGGACAGCAACAGGGCCCGGGAATGGGCATGCCGCAATACGGGCAGAGCGGGCGCGATCCACTCGGACGGCGCCATCAGAACGCCGGTCCCTATTTCGACGATCAGGTGGAAGTGCCGGATGAGATCGATACCCAGCGTGCCCGGCAGATCCTCGATGCGATCAGGCGCAAGCTCGGCGACAACCTGTCGCCGGATATAGAGCGCCAGTATCTCGAACGCCTGCTCGACATGCGCTGACGCGTATCAACACCGGAAGAAGTGTCTCCACGCTGTTTCATGCGACGCGTCCTCACCGCATGTCTCCTTGACCCGTTAAGGACAAGGCACACAGCGATACAGAGCACTACATCGAACTGTGTGCTTCTGATTGCGCCCGATAGGACGCACTGGCGTTGTAAGACGTTGCGGCAGTCAGTCAGGCCGCAAGAGCGTGGGCAACCGCCTTGCGGATGTCGGGCAAGGTGAACGGCTTGCAAATCACATCCACGACCTTGCCGGAGAGGTCGTCGGCGCGCTCACGCTGCTCGGCAAAGCCGGTCATCAAGAGAATCTTCAGTTGTGGAAAGGCGGCTGATGCCTGGTGGGTCAGCTCGATGCCATCCATGACGGGCATCCGGATATCGGATAATAGGAGATCGAATGGCTCGTCTTTGAGACGGGCGAGCCCGTCGGCTCCGTCCCCCGCTTCGACCGTTTCGTGCCCGTCGAGTTGCAGCGCCCGCGCAACGAATGAGCGCAAGGCATCCTCATCCTCGGTAATCAGGATTTTCGCCATCATGGCCTCCCGTGTTCGCTCGCATAGAGCGCTGGGCTCTATCTCATTGAAGCTACCGTGACGGCTACTCGATCGCCATCCGCCACGCCGCCCCAAACAACCAGCTTTTCGTTTGCTTTCGGTAAACGCGCCGAAGTGGTTTTTACAGGACCAAAAAGGTCTACTGGCGGGATGAGGAGAGGAGTGCGCGGTATTCCGACCGCATCCCGTGCCAACTTCCAGGCATCGACCATGTCTGATGATTTTAGATCGATCCGGCTGCCACTATCGTGTTCTACAGCGCCGCGCGTCTTATCAGACGCGCAAAGGTCGCTGCAACTCTCTGAATCTGCGCATCGAGCTTTCCGAAAAGTTTCGCTTATCGGGCAAGCTATGCGTCCCCGGTGACGATGCCGACGAAAGGCAATTCGCGGAAGGCATAGGCGACGTCCATGCCGTAGCCGACCACGAAATGGTCCGGGCATTCGAAGCCGACATAGTCCGCCTCGAGATCCACCTTGCGCTTCGAGCGCTTGTCGAGAAGTACCGCTACGGTGACGTTGCGCGCACCACGTTCGTAGAGCAGATCCTTGGCAAAACGCAGCGTACGGCCGGACTCGAGGATGTCGTCGATCACCAGCACGTCGCGGTCGTGCACATCGCTGTCGATGTCCTTGGTGATCTTCACGCCTTTGGACTCGGTCCCCGTGCCGTAGCTCGACAGCGTTATGAATTCGACTTCAGGCGCAAGACCGGCATCGTGCATGGCACGGATGAGATCGGCCGCAAAAATGAATGAGCCTTTGAGGATCGAGATGACGAGCAGGTCCTTGTGCGGCCCGCGCATAATCTCCTCGGCCATTTCGCGATTGCGCTTCGCAATCGCCTCTGCGCTGTAAAGGACCTCGATTTTCTTGCCGCGGACGACGGGCATGCCGGTTACTCCGTTCTGTCAGGAAGAACATGGGCCCTCCCTCTATGTGCTGGCGGAGCACGACGAAAGCCCGTTCCGACTTCCTCATGCACTCTCAGCCGCCGATTACCACAATCAGCGAAGCGAGGCACTGTCTTCGTCAAAAGAAACCGTCACATCCGGCTTTTTTCCACCCGCATAGGGTAGCCGCGCGACTAGATGGCGGCGTTCTCCGGGCGCCATGGCGGCACCTTCAGGCAGCAGGCGTGTCGCGGTGATCTTGCGGCCGTTGCTCATTACATCCACGACGACGGAGGGCAAGCGCTGCTCGACTTCTGACCGGTTGCCGATCGTCGCATAGACGGAGAGCACGCGCATTCCGCCGGAATCGCGAAGCGCAGCCGTGACGCCTTCAATTGCCAATGGATGCGCATCGGCCTCGCTTTGCCCCGCAAGGCCTGCAATCGCCAGAAATGCAGCCAATACCGCACCGGCGACCAGACCAGCGAAACGCCGCCCCGGCATCGCGTCCAGTCTTGCCGCCATCCGGGTAAGGATCTGCCGCGGCAGGCTCATCCCTGCTGATGTCATCGGTCGCAATACGAGGCGCGCGCCCACTCGTCGGTTGTCGTTGAAGACTGGACAGGGGCCGCGCCGCGGCGACGGGCTTAGCGTCTCGAACTCGACATCGATATAGTCGGGATCTCTAAGGGCGGCTCTGCTCGGGCGGCGCGCTTCGCGTTCCGGCGGAAGCAGGTCGATGGCAGCAGTGCGTTTCGTGCGGAATGCTTGCATGGGCTCTCCCATCGGACCGCCGCGCCTCACTAAGGCGCGCCTGTGTTCGCTTTTGCCATGCCCAACGGAGATCTCGCAAGAAACAGGCATTGCATCAAATCCTGACGACACGTAAACGGAAATGGTTAATGTTTCGGAAAAGAGCCGCGAAAGCGGCGTCTTTTCATGAAAAATTAATGGCCGCTTAACCATGCTGCCGCACTCGGTTTCGCCTTGGCAGACGCGCTGTCCTATTGCACTGTCCGCAATCGGAGCTGATTTGAGCATCGAGCGGCCCAAGCGAGCGGTATGCCGGAGGCTAACCGCTACAGACGCGGATGTCGAAGTCGTGACGAGAGACTGGGCTTTCCCATTGATCCATTTTGAGAATGTCGGATTGCGCTATGGCATGGGACCGGAGATCCTCCGGGACCTGACCTTCGATATTCCGCGCCGCTCGTTTCAGTTTCTGACGGGCCCCTCCGGAGCGGGGAAAACGACTCTGCTGCGCCTTCTCTTTCTCTCTCTGAAGCCGACGCGCGGGCTGATCCGCATGTTTGACCGTAACATCTCCTCTATTCCGCGCGATGAGTTCCCGATGTTGCGCCGTCGAATTGGCATCGTGTTTCAGGACTTCCGCCTGCTCGACCATCTGACGACGTACGAGAACGTAGCGCTGCCGCTGAGGGTGCGGGGCAAGGACGAAACCACCTATCGCTCCGACGTGCTCGAGCTTCTGAAGTGGGTTGGCCTTGGCGAGCGGATCAATGTCTTGCCGCCGGTACTTTCTGGCGGGGAGAAGCAGCGCGCGGCCATCGCCCGAGCGCTGATCGACCGGCCGGAAATTCTGCTCGCCGACGAGCCGACCGGCAACGTCGACCCGCCGATGGCGAGACGGCTTCTGAACCTTTTCCTCGAATTGAACCGGCTCGGCACCGCAGTCGTGATTGCCACGCACGACCTGTCGCTGATGGACCAGGTCGAGGCCCGGCGCATGATCCTGTCACAGGGGCGGCTCGACATCTATGAATGAACACCGCCCCCGCGAACAAGCCCCACAGTCGCAGCAGCGCCGCGCCGAAATGCGCGTACGCCCGACAGGGCCGATCGTCCCCTCGGCCAATGTCTCCGGCCATGCCTTGATGTGCGTTGTCGCCATCATGTCCTTTCTCGCCTGCCTGACGCTCGGCGGCGTCAGTATGGTGCGGGCGACGGCGCAGAGCTGGCAGTCGCAGATCTCCCGGGAAATCACCATTCAGATCAAGCCGGATGACGATCTCGACATGGAGAAGGCACTCGCCGACGCGCGCGACCTCGCCTTGACGTTCCCCGGTACGAAGGGCGGGACGATCGTAGACCGTGCGACCACGGCACGGCTCCTCGAACCCTGGCTCGGCGGCGGCCTGGATCTCGACGAGCTGCCGGTGCCGCGGCTGGTGGTGATCACGATAGACGAGAACAATCCCCCGGACTTCACCGCAATGCGAAAGGCGCTCACCGAAACGATCCCACAGGCCTTCCTCGACGATCACCGCACCTGGGTCGACCGCCTGGTGGCGATGGCGAACACCACTGCCATGATCGGCACGGGCGTGCTGATGCTCGTCTTCTCGGCGATGATCCTGACGGTTGTCTTCGCCACGCGCGGTGCCCTCTCCGGCAATCGCCACATCGTCGAGGTCCTGCACTTCGTCGGAGCGGAAGCCGGCTTCGTCGCCTCCGAATTCCAGAAGCATTTCCTGCGCATCAGCTTGAAAGGCGCCGGCGCCGGGGGATTGCTTGCCGCTCTGTCCTTCGCGCTCGCCAGTATCTGGCAATCGCAGACGCTGGCGACACCCGAAACGGACCAAGCGACCGCACTCTTCGGCACGTTCTCGATCGGATATACCGGCTATCTCGGGATTTCCGCGATCATCCTCGTCATCGCTCTGCTGACGACGCTGACGGCCCGCCTTACAGTCATGCGGACGATCTACGAAATCGATCTGATTCGATCGGATCCCGGCCGGACCGACGTCTTCCAGGGTTAGAGCTTTCGTGCCCGTATAGGAGGCGTGCACGCGGTGAACCGGCCAAAATCGGACTAGTCCCTGCCGCAATCCGCGGCTATGTGAGAGAATCACGATGGTTGAGGAGCTTCGCGGGACCGAAATGGCCGGGACGGGCAAATGGCGAGACAGGGTCGCTCACCGTCGCCGGTCCCGTAGCCTGCTGCGGAAAATCCTGCGCCGAGGTTTCTTCGTGCTGGTCCCCTGCCTCGGCCTTTTCGTCGCCGGCTTCCTGCAATTCGCCGACGAAGTCGCCTCCTTGCAGCCGCCGCCCTCCCCGAAGGCCGACGCGATCATCGTGCTGACCGGCGGGTTTCAGCGGATCGACCAGGGCGTCGAACTCTTGAAGGCCGGCGCCGGCAAGCGCCTGCTCATCTCCGGAGTCCACCCGACGACCACCAGAAGCCAGATACGTCGCAACACGCAGGGTTCGGCCGCCCTGTTCACATGCTGCGTCGACATCGGCCGAGAAGCAGTCGACACGATCGGCAACGCCGCCGAGGCATCCTACTGGATTCGCGATCGGGGTTACCGGAGTATTCTCGTCGTCACCAACAACTATCACATGCCCCGCAGTCTCCTCGAACTGCGTCGCGTGCGGCCGGAAACGGAATTCATCGCTTTTCCGGTCGTCAATTCCGATCTCAAAACGAGCAATTGGCTGCGCAATCCGCTCTTCCTGAAAGCAATTCTACTTGAATACGCCAAGTATTCCGTCGCCTTGCTGCGCGACGTCATCGGCTCGCTTAGTCCAAACTGGGGCGGAACCGTCTCCACACAAATGGCAAAGGGTCAAGAGTAGCGACATATCGCCCTCTCATGCGCCTGCCCGTTCTTCGCAGGCGGGCAAAGGGGGCGATTTTGGAAAAGACGCTGCTACAGCGACCGCGAGACTGTTTTCCTCGATAGCATAATCGTGTAGGCAGCGAAGCTAATCGGCCGCTTGGCCGTAGTTTCTCTTCGAGAGCTTGCCTGATGATCATTCTGCGTTCGATCCTTTTCAATCTGGCCTTTTACGCCAATCTGATCGCGCAAATGATCGTGATGACGCCCGTCTATTTCCTCCTGCCTCGCAAGGCGTCCTGGATCGTGCCGAAGAATTGGGTGCGCAGCAATCACTGGCTGATGGAGAAGATCGTTGGCACGACCTTCGAGATCGAGGGTCTGGAGAACATTCCTAAGGGCGCCTACATCTTCGCGCCGAAGCATCAATCCTTTTGGGACACCTATGCGCTGCTGCCCTGGCTGGACGATCCGTTCTACATTCTGAAGCGCGAGCTCACCTGGATTCCGCTGTTCGGCTGGTATGTCATCAAGCAGCGAATGGTCCCGGTAAACCGCGCCGCTCGGGGCAAAGCCATGACCGCCGTGATGGAGCGCACCAAGCGGGAACTGGCAACCGGCCGTCAGTTGATCATCTACCCGGAAGGCACGCGCCGCCCGCCCGGGGCGCCACCGGAATACAAATATGGCATCGCCCGTCTCTACCGCGACCTGCAGGTGCCGGTGGTCCCGATTGCCATGCATCCGGGCCTTTTCTGGCCACGGCGCAAGTTCCTGCGCTTCCCCGGCCATTTCAAGGTGCGCATCCTTCCGCCGATCGAGTCCGGCATGGACCCAGACGCCTTCCTGGACCGGCTCGTACAGGTGACCGAGGCGGCGAGCGACGAGCTTCTCGTCGAAACCGTGAAGGCCAATCCGCACCTGCCGCTGCCGCCCACGGCCAAGCAGCGACTGCGCGAGCTAGGCCAGTAGAGGGCTGCGCGCATCTCTCCCCGCTACTGCGTCGCGCATCCCATCAGACGCGCGACGATCGCTCGAATCGCTGCTTGCCTTGTCCTGAGGGAGACGGATCAGGAGACATGCAGGAGTCACGCCCGAACCGAAACCGCTGCGCCGATCGGCAACTCGGCCGCGACCTCCTCGAGCCAATGGTCCCGGATGCCCAGTTCCTGGAGATGCGCCAGCGTGTTGAGGACATACTCGCTGTTCGGGCCCGACTTGCCGACGGCCCCTGCAACCACGGCTACCGCTTCCGCTGCCGTCCTTGCGCCGGCATATTGCGGATGGGTCCGGTCGACCACATAGGCAAGCGCCGGTACACGGCGCCCATTCATGAGTTGCACCGGCATGGTACGTTCCTTGTACACGTGGGTGACGAGCTCGCGCTCGCGCAGATAGTCGATAACGCCGGCCCTTTCCGCGGGCGCAATGCGAAATGCCGTACCAATGCAGGAGCCGCCATAGTCGAGCCCGAGCACCAGGCCCGGCCGCCGTTCGGTACCGCGATGAACCCAGGAGTGTACGCAGAGCGATCGGCGATAGCCGAAAGCGCGTGCCTTCAGCTTCTCCTCGAAAGGAAAGCCCGGATTCCACATCAACGACCCGTAGCCAAAGACCCAAAATTCGTCCATATCCGCTGCCATTCAACCGATGCTGGCTTCGGCCTGCCGAGATTTGGATCGACACGCCCGAGTGGCCTTGTAGAGCGGGATCAGCGGGGCTGTGAAGCGGTTTCTGCCGCATTCCGCTCTATTCTCGAGGGAACTGCGCCGAGGCGAGCCGAACAAGAGATCGCACGGCATTGCCGGAAGTTAGTGTATGCAATCGGAAGCTGCCATGCAAAAAAGCCTTCCGAAGCAGCGGATTGGAGTGAACGACAGAATGACGGCAACCGAAATCGCCAACGGATCGCCGGTAGGCAGGAAGTTTTTCTGGTTGGCAGCGGGCATCGCGCTCGTCACAGGCCTCTATACCGGAGGCTGGTTCCTGGCAGCCGATCAGATCGAGAAACGCTTGCCGGCTTATCTCGAGGAGAAGCAAGCGAGCGGCTTCGGCGGCGAATGCGCAGACATGGAAGTTCGCGGGTTTCCCTTCCGCATCGGTCTCTTCTGCGAAAAGGTGCGACTCGATGACACGCGTTACGGCGCCTCCGCCACCTTCGGCGCCTTGCGAACGGCCGCACAGGTCTATCAGCCCGGCCGGGCTGTGATGGAGCTCGACGGACCGGCCGAAATCCGCTTTTCGCCCGGCGTTTCGATCTCAGCCGATTGGACGCTGATGCATGCGAGCCTCAAGGCAACCCTCTCGGGCGTCGATCGGACCTCGGTTGCCTATGACAATTTGACGGGTACGGTGCGCTCGCCGCTGACCGAACACGCGCTGGGCTTTGGCGCCAATCACGGGGAGCTGCATCTGCGCCAGAATGGCGAGGACCTGGATGCAGCCATGAGCGTGGACAAGCTCGACCTGCGCCCCAAAGACGGCCCGAGCGCTGCGCCGCCGTCCGATATCGCGGCCGACCTCACGATCACGGGTAAAGCCGAATGGCTGCGGGAAGGCGCCCTCTTTCCCCATATGCTACGCGGCAGCAAGGGAGAGTTGCGGCAGGTGACGGTCGACATGGGCGCCGGAATGAGCGCCAGGCTCTCCGGTCCCTTCTCGATTAACGAACAAGGGCTCGCGTCCGGCGAATTCTCGCTCACCTTGACCAACATCAGCGCCTGGCGCGAGACCCTGGTGAAGACCTTCCCCGAAGAGATCGACCTGATCAACAACGTTGCCAACATGCTGACAGCACTTGCTGGCGGCAAGGACGAGGCAACGGTCAAGCTCAACGTGCGCGACGGCACCGCCTTTCTCGCCTTCGTCCCGATCGGCGTATTGCCGCCGTTGTGACGTGGGCTGAAAGCCCTATTTCTGATCCATCGCGTGGCGGCCGAAGTCCGGCATGGGCGTATCCTGGCCCGCCTGGATGATCGACCGGCGGATTGCGCGCGTGCGGGCAAACAGATCGAACAGCTTGTCGCCGTCACCCCAGCGGATGGCGCGCTGCAACGAGGCGAGATCCTCGGAGAAGCGCGCGAGCATTTCGAGGATCGCGTCCTTGTTGTGCAGGCAGACGTCACGCCACATGGTCGGGTCCGACGCCGCCAGACGCGTGAAGTCGCGAAAACCGGAGGCCGAATACTTGATCACCTCGGATTCTGTCACCGTTTCCAGATCGTCCGCCGTTCCGACGATGTTGTAGGCGATGATGTGCGGCAGGTGCGAGACGATCGCCAGCACCTTGTCGTGATGCTCCGGGTCCATCTCGTCCACCATGGAGCCAAGCGTCTCCCAGAAGAGCCGCAATCGCGCGATGGCCTCCTCATCGGTTCCGGGGGGCGGCGTCAGGATGCACCAGCGGCCGCGGAACAGCCCGGCAAAGCCCGCATCGGGGCCGGAATGCTCGGTGCCGGCGATCGGATGACCAGGAATGAAATGAACCGTCTTCGGCAGGTGCGGCGCCATCTGCGCAATCACCGATCCCTTAGTCGAGCCGACATCGGTGACAATCGCGCCGGGTTTCAGATGCGCGGCAATTTCCGCCGCGACGGCGCCGGAAGCGCCGACCGGGACGGAAACAACGACGAGATCGGCATCCTTCACCGCCTCGCCCGCCGACAGCGTGTAGCGGTCGCCAAGGCCGAGCTCACCGGCACGCTTTAGCGTCGGGTCGCTGCGTGTCGAAACGACGATCGTGCCGGCGAGCTGCTTCTCGCGGATCTCCCGCGCGATGGACGAGCCGATCAAGCCGATGCCGATAAGCGCAATGGTTTCGAACTGCTGAGCCATCATTTCCGTCCCATGAATTCAGTCAGGGCCGCGATCACGCCTTCGTTCGCTTCCCGCGAGCCGATGGTCATGCGCAGAGCATTCGGAAATCCGTATGCTCTGACGGCGCGCAGAATGAAGCCTCGGCTCGTCAGGAAGGCATCGGCGTCTTCGGCTGTCCTTCCTTCCATCTCCGGGAAGTGGATCAGCACGAAATTGGTGACCGAAGGCGTCACACGAAGGCCGATCGCCGTCAATGTTTCGCTGACATTTGCGAGCCAGGTGAGGTTGTGGTCCACCGCGGCAGCGACATGCGCCTGGTCGCGAATCGCCGCAGCACCGGCGGCGATCGCCGGTGCGTTGAGATTAAAGGGACCGCGCACGCGTTCCACGGCGTCCACCACCTCGCGCGGAGCATACATCCAGCCGATGCGCAACGCCGCAAGACCATAGATCTTCGAAAGGGTGCGCGTCATCACCACGTTGCGGTTGGCGGACACGAGCTCCAGCCCCGCCTCGTAGTCGTTGCGCCGGACATATTCGGCATAGGCCGCGTCCAGCACCAAGAGCACGCCGGCCGGCAGACCCGAATGCAGGCGCCGCACCTCGTTGACGGGTATATAGGTTCCCGCCGGGTTGGCGGGATTGGCGATGAAGACGATCTTCGTTCGCCCGGTAACGGCGGCCAGGATCGTGTCGACGTCGACGCGCGCATCCTTTTCCTTGACGGTGACCGCGGTACCCCCGGCTGCGGTGATCTGGATCTTGTAGACCAGGAAGCCGTGCTCGGTGACGATCCCCTCGTCGCCGGCCCCGAGATAGGTGTGGCAAAGCAGCCCGAGCAACTCGTCCGAACCGTTGCCGGTGAGAATATTGGCCGGATTCAGCCCATGCACGGAAGCTATCGCTTCTTTGAGCGCACGCGCCTGCCCGTCCGGATAGCGCTCGAGACTGACCGCTGTCTGCTGGAACGCCTCGATCGCGCGGGGGCTGGCACCAAGCGGCGTTTCGTTCGACGAAAGCTTGTGTACCCTGGCGACACCCGGGGCATGCTCCTTGCCCGGCACATAGGCGGCGATGTCCAGGATACCAGGGCGCGGCTCAGGGCTCTTCAAGGCAAGATTCATCGGCTCGGCTTTCGCAGGAAGAATGCGGTCCAATACCGGGGCCGCGGATGTTTGTCGAGTGCGACCTCCTTACGCCTGGCAGGCACTCGATTTTTGCCCCTTGTGTCCGCCCTTGAGGAACTTCCTGCGACGGAAGCGACTGAGCCTCGGGGCTAGAGCCCTAGCGGCCGCCGAGGCTCAGTCGCACACATCGCACGTGCTGGCCATCGGCAGATACAATGGGACAGGAAGGGGAGCACTGCGCCTACGGCACTCCTGCCTCCAATGCACGACTCCTCGTGCTCGGAACCCCATGCGGCGCCAGCACGGGAACGAAGACGCGGCGAGAGGCGCGGACGGCGACGGGCAGGCCTTGATAGAGCCGCTTCTGCGCCTCGACGATGATGACTCCGGAGAAGACCGGCCAGAGTTTCCGGCCGAAGCGCTCGAGGCCATGGCGCAGACGAAGAATCAGCTTGCGCCTGGATGGCGGAAAAAACAGCGCCTCGGAACTGGCGCCCGGCGTGAAGTTCGTCTCGCGCAGGAGAGCCGTCAGTTGCCCGCGTGAATAGGGCCGGCCCGAACCGAAGGGGGTATGCTCCATCCGTGCCCAGACACCGCGTCGATTCGGCACGACGATGACGAGTCTTCCGCCCGGCGCCAGAATCCGCCAGATCTCCTTCATCGTCTCGCGCGGACTTTCGGCGAACTCCAGCGCATGGACCATCAGCACACGATCGATCGAAGCGTCCGGCAACGGCAGTTCCTCGTCGAAGACCAATGCCGTCGAGGATAATTCGGCAATTGGCCAGTTCACCGCCCCCTGGCCCGCCGGCATGAAGGCGAAGGTCCGCTCGGTGTCGGGGCGAAAACGCTCGAGATAGGGAATCGCGTAACCGAGCCCGACGAGCCGCTCTTCCGGGAGCTTGGCCCAGATCGAAGACAGCGCCATGCTGACGGCTTGTTCCGCCATCCGGCCGAGTTCGGAATGATAGAATTCGCGGAGATCGACGATATCGGTGTGCATGCGCAACATGTTAGCCTCGGGGCGGTAGACTTCAAGGCGAGCCTCGCTACATTCGGGCAGGAACCCGAACGGGGGGATTGCCGCCCGCCCTTAATTCAGATCGATACGCCTGATCGGAGGATCAAGCCATGACAGCGCTCGAACTCGACCTCTTCCTCTGCCGCACCGATAATTTCGGTGTGCTTCTTCACGACCCGGCAAGCGGCGCGACGGCCTCGATCGACGCGCCGGAGGAATTACCTATCCTGGAGGCGCTGGAGCGGCGCGGCTGGCGGCTGACGCACATCCTGACGACCCATCACCACGGCGATCATGTAGCCGCGAATGTCAGCCTTAAGGAACGCTTCGGCGTCACGATCATCGGCCCCGAGAGCGAAGCATCCAAGATCCCCGGCATCGACAAGCTGGTGGGAGACGGCGGTCGCTTCGACTTCGCCGGCCACCCGGTTGAAGTCATAGAGACAGCGGGGCACACGGCTGGGCACATCTGCTATTATTTCCCTGAGGACAAGCTGCTCTTCGCCGCCGACACGCTCTTCGCGCTCGGCTGCGGCCGGCTGTTCGAGGGAACGGCGGAAACGATGTGGCAGTCGCTCAGTCGGCTGATGGCGCTGCCCGACGACACGGCCGTTTACTTCGGCCACGAATACACGCTCGCCAATGCCCATTTTGCCGTCACGATCGACCCGGACAATCCGGCCCTGAAGGACCGCGCCGCCGAAATCGAGGAAACCCGGTCGGATGGTGGCTTCACAGCGCCAACGACGATCGGGCTGGAGAAGCAAACCAATCCCTTCCTGCGGGCCGCCGATCCGAAGATCCGCGCCAACCTCGGGATGGAAAAAGCGAGTGACGCCGCCGTCTTTGCGGAGATCCGCAAGCGCAAGGATAATTTCTGATGACGGCGGCGCGAGATTTGACCGCGGCGGCGATCATCGAAGCGCTTGGGCTGACGCGCCATCCGGAAGGCGGCTGGTACACCGAAATTTTCCGCGATCCCGCGGGCGGACCGCGCGGCCATTCCACCGCCATCTACTACCTGCTCGAAAAGGGCGACCGCTCGCATTGGCACCGCGTCCACGACGCCGCCGAAGTCTGGCACTTCTACGCCGGCGCACCCCTCGAACTGGAATTTGCCGAACCCGGCCGGCCGGCCACGCATATGCGCCTCGGTGCCGACCTTCTCGCCGGCGAAAGGCCGCAGCATGTCATCCCGGCAGGCTGGTGGCAATCAGCCAAGTCCCTTGGGAACTGGACGCTCGTCGGCTGCACAGTCGCGCCCGGCTTCGATTTTTCCGCCTTCGAGATGGCGGCTCCGGATTGGCAGCCGCCTGCAGGTTAGGGGCAGTCGTGGAGGTGAGCGGAAACGCCGCACACTTACTCCGCCGGCTGTATCGCAGTTCGCGCCCTGCGGAAGATCATGTCCCGTGCCGCAAGCACGGCGCCGCCGGTGACCAGCAGGCAGGCGGCCGCGATTCGCCAGGACGGCTCCGCGAAGCCGAACAGGATGAGGATCAATGTCGAGAGCACCGGGGCCGCATAGCTGGCGACGCCAAGCAGCTGGATGTCGCCGTTCTTGACGCCGTAATCCCAGGCATAAAAGGCCGCGCCGACAGGCAGGAGGCCGAGCCCCGCCACTGCCAACCATTCAAGGCCCGTCTCAGGCCAGATCGTCGTTTCAAGACCGAGATGGCAGAGGAAGGAAAGGACCGAGGTCGCCAGGCAAAAGCCGGTGACGACGTCGGTCGAAACCGCGTCCAACCGGCGCGTGAGCAGCGAATAGCCCGACCAGGTGAAGGCGCAGAGAAAGGCGGCTCCGTAGCCGAGCGTGTAGGCGCCGTCAAAGTCGATGCCGTTGCGCGAAACGATCAGGATCGTCCCAGCAAGGCCCGCAACAGCACCGGCAACATGATACCAACGCAACCTCTCGCCGGGCACAAGTGCCGAACCGACGACGATCAGCAGCGGCCAAAGATAGGCGATCAGCCCCGCTTCGACAGCCGGGGCACTTCGAAGCGCGGTGAAATAGAGAAAGTGATAGCCGAAGAGACCGGCAATGCCGGTAACCCATACCTTCGCCGGCTGTTTCAAAAGCGCCAAACGCCGAGGCTTCAGGGTGAGCAGGACGATGCCGGGGAGACTGCCGATCAGGAAACAGATCGCCGAAAGCTGGAATGGCGGCATCTTGCCGGAGGCAGCCGTAAACAGCGCCAGAAACGACCACATAAGGATTGCGGAAAAACCGATCAGCGTTGCCTTGAGCTTCATCACCGTCCCCTCGCCGCGGATTCGTCCGCCGCACCGCCTGTTTCAAGATGCAGCTGATCTACAGTGCCACGCCTCCTTATCGGATGCACAAGCTTGCTGTAATCGCCGCACGTCTTTTTCCTTGAATCGCAGTCGATGTAAGGAGCCATGCAGTAGTGCTCTTTCGCGATTTCCGGAAGAGCTCCGCTGAAAGGTCAACCGCCGAACCGCGTCGCGGAAACGGTGACCGGCCCAAGTTTGGTCGGGATGCGGACATACACCGGGGCATAGACATTGACGGCTTCCGACTTCGCAAACCAGATTTCCATCGAGTTCAGTCGGCGCAGGTATTCGACGTCCTTACGTCCCTTCCTGTAGCCCGCCTTCGGGACGAAGCGGACGCCGCAGACGATCGCTTCGCCCGCGAAGCCATTGGTCCTGAAGTTCCTCGTCCCCTTCGGCAAAAGGTTTATGTCGAGCCGTGATTCGCCATCGAAGATGGGCAAGGTTTTCGGGCAGACGCGAGACTTTGCCGGAATGATCAGTCCTGAAAGCGGGTCGAGAACGTTACGCATGTCGCGCCGGGTGACCGGCACCCAGTTCTTCGGCAACGGCGTGCGCTTCGGTTCCATGCTGGCGCGCACCACATTGCCATTGCGGAATGTGACGCTGATCGCGCGCGACTTGCTGCCGCTGCGGTAAGACATCGAGTATTCCGTGGCACGCAAATAGTCGTCCGCGACCACTCCTGAAACGCGCGTCTGCCCCGACGTCCGCTTGATGATGTCGGCAAGACCCGCGGATTGCAGCCTGCCCGAAATCGTGTATCGATTCTTGTTGAGTTCCGTGTAGAAAGAAGCCCGCGCCACCGGCAGGCCGGCCAGCGCAATGCTGTAATCCGTCTGATGTTGGACCTCCGCAGCGGAGGATGTTGTGGAAACCACTACGGCTGCCAACATGGCCGCCGCCCGCAAGCCAGTGCGCCACATCATGCCCGAAATCTCCCCTGAATTTGCCGTCGCCATCCCTTGAATTGCCTACGGTTTGCGGCTTTTCTGCGCCAATTGCTCAAAATCCGAAAGCAGACGGGATAGCGGGACGCCGACCGGCCCTGACATAGACTAAAGGAGGCGGTCGTGACGGCAGGAAACCAGCGCCGGTCCGTTGAACGGCGGCACTCGGAAAAATGCCGGTTTTGCAGGAATGCACAGGTTTGGCTTGACTGGCCGCCCGTCACTGACTATAGAACCGCGACTTTCCAATAATGGCCAGTAGGAACGCGGCCTGGGCTCTGGGCCCGCTACCCGCATTGTCCGGCGGCGAAAAGAAAATAGGTGTATCATGTCCCGTAGTTGCGAATTGACCGGCAAGGGCGTCCAGTCGGGCCACAATGTGAGCCACGCCAACAACAAGACCAAGCGCAAGTTCCTGCCGAACTTGTGCAACGTCACGCTGATCTCCGATGCGCTCGGTCAGCGCTTCCGGCTGCGTGTTTCCGCTGCCGCTCTGCGTTCGGTTGAACATCGCGGCGGCCTTGATGCCTTCCTGCTGAAGTCCGACGAGAACGAGCTGAGCATGCGCGCCCGTCTGCTGCGCCGTCAGATCGTCAAGAAGGTTGCCGAAGCCGCCTGATCGGCGTCAGCGCATCTGCCAGAAACGCGAAGGCTTGCGGGCTCGTCCGGCAAGCCTTTTTCTCGTGTCGCCCCATCTATTCACCTACTGGTGGCATCACCCAGGATAAAAAAATGCTGATCGGTCGTACGTTCCTTGTCTATGTCGCGCTGATGACCCTCGTGGTCGTCGCCTCGAATTTCCTCGTCCAATATCCGCTGCCCGGTGCAATTGCCGGCATGCAGCTCGGCGATCTCTGGACCTGGGGCGCTTTCAGCTATCCCTTTGCCTTCCTTGTCACCGATCTGACCAACCGCCACTTCGGACCGCAAATTGCGCGGCGCGTCGTCTTTGCCGGTTTCGTGACCGGGGTCACCCTGTCGATGTATCTGGCGACGCCGCGGATCGCGATCGCCTCCGGCTCGGCCTTCCTCTTCGGCCAGCTGCTCGACATCTCCGTTTTCAATCGCCTGCGGCGTCAGACATGGTGGCGCGCTCCGCTTGCCGGTTCGCTTGTCGGCTCGGGGCTGGACACGGCAATGTTCTTCTCCTTCGCCTTCGCACCCGTCTTTGCCTTCATCGGACCGAACGACGCTTTCGCCTTGGAGACGACTTCCCTGCTGGGTCTGCTTATGCCTGAAGCACCGCGCTGGATTTCCTGGGCGCTCGGCGATCTCCTGGTGAAGATCCTTTGCGGCGTCGTCCTGCTCTTGCCCTATGGTGCCCTGATGAGCGTCATCAAACCTATGCCGGCTGCGACAGCGCCGCGCGTGGTCGCACGTGAGGTCGGCTAATTGGAATAGGCGCCGAGGCGGAACTCGAGCATGAGATTGCGCTCGAGGATCGAATGATTGTCGTCCGAAACGAGGATCAGCCGGGTCTCGCCACCGGGAGTGGTGACGACGTCGAGACCTTCCATGTTGTCGATCTGATAACCCATATCCGCCTCAAGCAGCACCTCTCCGTCGACAACCGCACCCGGCCGGATCTCGGCCGCCGGTATCCGGCGGATCCGCATGCCGAGTCCGGAAGCGAGATTGAAACGGCGCTCCAACAACAGCAGATCTCCGCTCGGCAGGAAGGCACCGTCAGTTACTGCATAAGGGTCATTGCGCAGGACGGTGAAGGTGCCCCGCATCGGTCCCTCCAGTATCCCGGCTAGCAGATTGTCCTCCTCGTCGACGCTGCGCTCCGAAACGACGATGGCCGCCCCGGCAAGGTGCCCGTCTTTCGGCGCGATGGCGAGCATTTCAAGGCCGCCGTTCTTGCGCAATTCCGTTGCAGGAAAGGGCAAGCTCAACTGACCGATGGGCGGGGATGAGGAGAAGCCCGGATCGGGATAGATGTCGACGCGCGGTGACTGCTCGAAGCTTACGATCACCTCGCCTTGCCGGAGCGCCAAGCCTTCGGAATCGACTTTCCATTTCTCGTGCTGTGCCACACCGTTGGCATCGGTCATCGATGTGGCTATGAGATCCGTCAAGCCTGCAAGCCGGCCGGCTTCATCGCGAATGACGGCGCCTTCGATCCAGTGACCTGTGTCCATTACGGCGACGAACGAATTCCCGCCCGGAAGGAAACGGATTGCCGAGAGCGCTCCGAAGAGCCGATTGGCCGAGGTCATCTCGATGCCGCCGACGAATTCAAGCGCACCGAACGTCGTCGCTTCCGAGCCGACCTTGAACTCAGTTATCTGGCGGCTGTGGACCGAGATGGTCTCGCGCGGTGCCTCGGCCTGCGTGGCGGCAATCGGTGTCAGCAGAAGCAGGACGGCTAGAGTGCAGCGAAGCATCGGGAGAACCCTGTGGTTATGGCCGGGTGACCGCTGAGGCGGACCGAGTTGCGGCGGCCGCCGCTCACCCGGCCCGGCGCAGGCGTCCGGATCGGGCCCGGCCGTTCTCCTCCTCGAAAAGGGCCGCAAGCTGTTCCGTCATCGCGCCGGCCAGTTCGTCCGCGTCGACGATGGTCACGGCGCGGCGATAGTAACGCGTCACGTCGTGGCCGATGCCGATCGCCAAGAGTTCGACGGGAGAGCGGGTCTCGATCTGCTCGATCACGGCGCGCAGGTGTCGTTCGAGATAGTTGCCAGGGTTCACCGACAGGGTGGAATCGTCGACCGGTGCGCCGTCCGAGATCATCATCAGGATTCGCCGCTGCTCCGGCCGGCTGATCAGCCGATCATGCGCCCACATCAGCGCTTCGCCATCGATATTCTCCTTGAGGAGCCCTTCACGCATCATCAGGCCGAGATTGCGGCGCGCGCGGCGCCAGGGCGCGTCCGCGGATTTGTAGATGATATGGCGTAAATCGTTCAGTCGACCTGGTGCCTGCGGCTTACCCCCGCCAAGCCATTTCTCGCGCGATTGTCCGCCCTTCCAGGCCTTGGTAGTGAAGCCGAGGATCTCGACTTTGACACCACAGCGCTCGAGCGTGCGGGCGAGAATGTCTGCACAGGTGGCGGCGACCGTGATCGGCCGGCCGCGCATCGAGCCGGAATTGTCGATCAGCAGCGTCACCACCGTGTCGCGGAAATTCGTGTCTTTCTCGCGTTTGAAGGAAAGCGGCTGCATCGGATCGATGATCACGCGCTGCAGGCGGGCGGTGTCGAGATAACCCTCCTCGAGGTCAAACTCCCAGGAGCGGTTCTGCTGTGCCATCAGGCGCCGCTGCAGGCGATTGGCCAGCCGTCCAACGGCGCCCTGCAGATGAGCGAGCTGCTTGTCGAGGAATGCGCGCAGGCGGTCAAGTTCGGCTTCGTCGCAAAGCTCCTCGGCCGTGACCGTCTCGTCGAACTCCTTGGTGTAGACGGTGTAGTCGACCTTTTCGTTGAAGTCCGCGAAAGGATGACTCGGGCGCTTCACCTCGCCCGGTGTCTCGCTCTCCTCGTCGCCCTCGTCCTGCAGGTCATCCTCGGAGATCTCAGCGCCGTCCATCTCGCCTTCTTCCATCTGCTCCTCGGCAGACTGGTTCTCGTCGGCGGGAGCGGCGTCGGTGCCCGCTTCCTCTTCGCTGGCGTTCTCGTCCTGCTGCTCGCTACGCGGCTGGTCCTCGTCGGTTTGGCTGTCCTGATCGTCCGGCTCGATATCATCTTCGCCGTATTTCTCGGCGACGTCCATTGAAGCGAGCATGTCGCGCACGACCCGCGCGAAGGCCTGCTGATCGTTGATCGCGGACGACAGATTACGCATGTCGGCAGAAGCCTTCTGCTCGATGAAATCGCGCCAGAGGTCGAGCACCTTGCCGGCGGACGCCGGCGGCTTCGCGCCCGTCAGCTTCTCGCGCACAAGAAGCGCGACCGCCTCTTCGAGTGGCGCATCCGACTGGTTTTCGATCGCCGCGAAATTCGCCTTGGCATATTTCTCGTCGATCATCGAGGAGATATTGGCAGCGACGCCGGGCATGCGCAGCGCCCCGATCGCCTCGACGCGGGCCTGTTCGACGGCGTCGAAGATTGCCCGCGCGTCCGCCCCGTGCGGAGACATTGTCGCATGGATGCGGTCGTCGTGGCACGCCTTGCGCAATGCCATCGAGTCACCGAGGCCTCGCGCCACCGCGAGCTCGTGCCGGGTCGGTCGCTTGGAAAGCTCCGGCAAGCGAATGCGTTCGCCCGTCATCCCCGGGCGCTCGTTCGCGAAGGCGATCTCAAGCTCCGCATCGCCGGCTATCGAGCGGACGCAGCCGGAGAGCGCCCGCTTGAACGGTTCGGCGGCGTTCTCTCTCGTTTGCGGCTTCGCCTTGGAGTTCGAGCTCACGACTGTTCCTATTTGACTTGAGACGAAGCGATCAGGCCGTGGCTTCCAGCACGATATTAGCGGCGCTTTCCTTCAGTTCCACGCCGAAGGCGCGCTGGTAGTGCTCCGCGACCAGCGGTCGCTCCAACTCGTCGCACTTGTTGAGGAATGTGATGCGGAAGGCGAAAGCGACGTCGCCGAAGATATGGGCGTTCTCCGCCCAGGTGATCACCGTCCGCGGGCTCATCACCGTCGAGAGATCGCCGTTGATGAAGGCGGCGCGCGTCAGATCCGCGACGCGCACCATCTTCGAAACCGTCTCGCGGCCCTTGTCGGCGGCAAAGCCCTTGACCTTGGCGGCGACGATGTCGACTTCCTTGTCGTGCGGCAGATAGTTGAGCGTCGTGACAATCGACCAGCGGTCCATCTGCGCCTGATTGATCTGTTGCGTGCCGTGATAGAGGCCGGTCGTATCGCCTAGGCCGATCGTGTTGGCCGTCGCGAACAGACGGAAGGCCGGGTGCGGGCGAATGACGCGGCTCTGGTCGAGGAGCGTCAGCCGGCCGGAGGATTCGAGCACGCGCTGGATGACGAACATGACGTCCGGGCGGCCGGCGTCGTATTCATCGAAGACGAGTGCGACATTGTGCTGATAGGCCCAAGGCAGGATGCCGTCCTTGAACTCGGTCACCTGCAGCCCGTCCTTGACGACGATCGCATCCTTGCCAACGAGGTCGATACGGCTCACATGGCTGTCGAGGTTGATGCGCACGCACGGCCAATTGAGCCTTGCCGCCACCTGCTCGATATGAGTCGATTTGCCGGTACCGTGATAGCCGGCAACCATGACGCGCCGGTTATGAGCAAAGCCCGCAAGAATAGCGAGCGTCGTTTCTCGGTCGAAGAGGTAGTCCGGGTCGAGATCCGGCACATAGGCATCGCCCTTCGAATAGGCGGGGACACGCAAATCCGTATCGATACCGAAAACCTCCCGGACCGAGATCGTCGTGTCGGGGAGGTTGGAAATATCAAGGTCAATCTTACTCATCATGTCTCCAGAGCGGCCGCCGGATGGCACCCGCGCATTCGCCTGCAAAAGTGCTTATTTCATAATCCGCGTTGTTAGCAGAAACCAGCCTGTTTTAACAATTGATAGGCTTGGATAACGGCCCGAAAGCGCTCTTCCGAGCCCCTGTCTCCGCCATTTGCATCGGGATGGTGTTTCTTGACGAGATCCTTGTAAGCTGCCTTGATATCGGCGGCGGTTGCCGACGCCGCAAGCCCGAGCGTCTCGAAGGCCTTCGCCTCGAGCGCCTTCAGCTTGCGCAGCCGCGGTTCGTGCCGGGCCTGCCGGGCCCGCGTCTCGCTGAAGAAGCCGAACGGATCGCGCATGCGCGCCTGAGCCCCGGCGGTACCGGATCGCATCTGCGATTGCGTGGGGCCGTTGCGGGCGTTCTTGTTCACCCCGACCGTCCAGGTGGGACGATGGCCTGTGACAGCCTCCTTCTGGTAGCGTGCGATCTCGGAGTCGGAAAGACCGGAGAAATAGTTGTAGCCCTTGTTGTATTCCTTCACATGCTCGAAACAGAAGAGGAAATACTCGCCCTCGGCGTTGCGGCCGACGGGAGCCCGGTGCACGCCCGTCTTGTCGCAACCGTCCCACTGGCACAGGGGCTGGGACGCCTCGACGCGCGCCTCTCGTTTCGGGCGCGTGCGAATACGGTCGAAGTATTTTGAATCGAGTTTCATGGGGCACATTATGGGGATTGCGGCAGGTCACAACAAGAATTGACAAAGCGGAATGTTGCTGGCTTTTTGCAGGTATTTTGCACCGTCGAGGCAACCGCGCCGCAGACCGTCAGCAAACAGGGAAATGGGACGGAAGCATGTCGCTGCAGAGCCGGATCGAGCAGAAGCTTGTGGAGGCCTTCCACCCCGAGCGGCTCTCGGTTATCAATGAAAGTCACCTCCATGCCGGTCACCAGCCCGGCTTCGACGGCGCCGGCGAGACCCATATGCGCATCCGCATCGTCGCAAGCGCCTTTGCCGGCATGAGCCGCGTGGCACGCCACCGCGCGATCAACGACCTCCTGAAACCGGAACTCGACGCCGGATTGCATGCCCTCGCCGTCGAACCGGCCGCGCCGGGAGAGCCGACGCGCTGGTGATCGGCTAAAACAGAGGGAAGCTTCAATCGGTATTATACGATCGCCGTATCGTCAGCGGAACGGATGCGCAGCTTGGTGATCCGGTTCTTCACCCGCTTCATGACGATGAAGCGCTTGCCGTAGAAGGTGAAGGCCTGTCGCTCTTCCGGGATGGTTTTCGATTCATGGATAACGAGGCCGGCGACCGTCGTCGCCTCTTCGTCCGGCAGCGACCAGTCGAGCGCACGGTTCAGGTCGCGGATCGGCACCGAACCGTCCACGACTATCGAACCGTCAGCCTCCTGCCGCACGCCTTGGATCTCGAGGTCGTGCTCGTCCGCAATGTCACCGACGATCTCTTCGAGAATGTCTTCCAGCGTGACGAGGCCTTGGACCTGACCGTACTCATCGACGACGATGGCGAGATGCAGCTTTCGGCGCAGGAATGCGTTGAGCTGGTCTTTGAGATTGGTCGAATCCGGAACGAACCACGGCTTCTGCGCGATCTTGACGATGTCGAGGTTCGTCGGTTCCACATTCGGCTCGGCCAATGCCCGCAAGAGATCCTTGGAATGGACGACGCCGATGATGTTGTCGGTCGACCCCCGCCACAGCGGCAGCCGCGTGAACGGGCTTTCGAGTATCTCCCGTACGCAAACCTCGGGCGGATCGTCCGCATTGATCGCCCGCATGGCGGTGCGGTGGATCATGATATCGGACACTTCAAGTTCGCCGAGATCGAGCACGCCCCCCAGCCGGTCCCGATCCGCCTTGATCACCGCGCCCTCGCGATGAAGCAGGTCGACGGCGCCGCGCAACTCCTCGTGCGCCGTGAGCATCGGCATATCGGAGGACAGGTTGACGCCGAACAGATTGAGGATGCGCCGGACGATCCCGTTGACGAGAGAGGATATCGGGCCGGCCACGGCAACGAAGGGCCGGACTGCCGGCACTACGGCCAGCGCAAAGCGATCCGGCGATGCAATTGCCCAGCTTTTCGGCAGCACTTCGGAAAAAATGACGAGCAGCACCGTCATGGCAAGTGTGGCGATCGCCACGCCGGAATCGCCGACCAGGCCGATCAGGAGGCTTGTCGTCAATGAAGACGCAAGGATATTGACCAGGTTGTTGCCGATCAACAGCGCCCCGATCAGGCGGTCGCGCCGCTCGATCAGCCGGTTGACCATGCCGGCGCGCTGGTCGCCATTGCTTTCGAGCGTGTGCATGCGTGACCGCGAGGCCGCAGTCAATGCGGTCTCGGAACCGGAAAAGAAGGCCGAAAGCATCAGCAGGACGATGACGGAAATGAGAGACAGCCAATAATCCGCCAGAAAGGCCAATATCGCGTCGCTGATCATTGCGGATGCTTTTCCTTGAGGAAGCCTAGCACTTCGGAGGCGGGAACGTCGTCGGCAACGAAGGACCGGCCGATACCGCGCGTCAGGATGAAGGTGAGTTTTCCGCCCTTCACCTTCTTGTCCTGGGCGATTGCCTCCATCAGCCGCTCGGCCGGGGGCAAATGGCCGCAAATATCGTCCATCCGCGTCGGCAGGCCGACAGCCTTCAAATGCGCTTCGACGCGACGCGCGTCGTCCGGGCTTGCGAGATTCATGCGCGCGGAGAACTCGTGCGCGAGCACTATGCCGATCGCCACGGCCTCGCCGTGAACCAACCGACTACTATCGTATTCGGTTGCGGCCTCCAATGCATGGCCGAAAGTGTGGCCGAGATTGAGCAGCGCACGCATTCCATTTTCCCGTTCGTCGGCCGCGACGACTTCAGCCTTCGCCTGGCAGCTGACGGCGATCGCCTCGATCCGAGCTGCGCCGCCGGCAAAGACCGCCTGCCAATTCTCCTCGAGCCACTTAAAGAAGTCCGGTTTGTCGATCAGCCCGTATTTCGCGACCTCCGCATAACCGGCGCGGAATTCGCGCGGGCTCAACGAATCGAGCACGTCCGTGTCCGCCAGCACCAGATCGGGCTGGTGGAAGACGCCGATCAGGTTCTTGCCGTGCGGCGAGTTGATGCCGGTCTTGCCGCCAACGGACGAATCGACCTGCGCCAACAGCGATGTCGGCACCTGGATGAAGCGCGAGCCGCGGCGCACGATGCCCGCGGCGAAGCCAGTGAGGTCGCCGATAACGCCACCGCCGAGTGCGACCACCGCATCGTTCCGCTCGATCCTCGCTCCCAGTATGGCGTCGCAGACCGGAATGAGATGCTCGAAGCTCTTGGTTTTCTCGCCGGCCGGGAGCACAAGCGAGACGGCCTCGATGCCACTCCTCCCGAGGCTCGCCATTAACGGTTCAAGATAACGCAGCGCGACGTTTTCATCCGTAATGACGGCCATCTTGCGCCCCTTGAGACGGGACGCGATCTCCCTGCCCGCCGCCGCGATCAGCCCGGGCCCGATGAGGATGTCATAGGAACGGTCTCCGAGGTTCACACGGACCTTGCGTTCAGCAGGCGTCACTTGGCTCATCATGGCGTTTCGGCTTTCTGGCAATCGGCGATGGCAGCGAGGACCTCCTCCACCATCCTTTCCTTTTTTACGTCGCGCGAGACGACGATAAGGTCCGCCTCGGCATAGATCGGGTAGCGCGCCCTCATCAGGTTTTCGAGCGTCTGCTTCGGGTTCTCCGTCTTCAGGAGCGGACGGGTGTCGCGCTTGTTCACCCGCTCCCAGAGGACGTCGAGATCCGCCTTTAGCCAGATGGTCAACCCGCCCTTCTTGATGTGGCGACGGGACCGCTCGTTGATATAGGCGCCGCCGCCGGTCGACACGACGCGCGGACCGGATCTGAGCAACCGCTTCAGCACGCGGGCTTCGAGTGCTCGGAACTCCTCTTCGCCGTAGGCGGCAAAGAGTTCGCTGATCGTCATCCGCGAGACCCGCTCGATCTCGTGATCGGAATCCACGAAGGGAATGCCGAGCGTCTGGGCAGTCAGCCGACCGATCGCCGATTTTCCCGCTCCCATCAGGCCGATGAAGATGAGATTGCGTTTACCGAGGGAGAGCTTCGCCCGTTCGGCTAGCGACGCGGAAACCGGTTCGGTCATATCGTTCATTGCGGTTCATATTCCCCATTCCGTTCCGGTATCGACAAATCGGCGGAGGGCGTCAAGTCGGCCCGGCCGCAAGGCTGCTTCTTGAACTTGGCAACAGGGCCGTTCATATAGGCTCAGCACTCGCTGGCGGCCCATCGGCGAGCTCGCGGGCGCATCTTGAACGGCTTACTGACGCCAACGCTCCCGTTCGAGATGCTCTGCAGAGGAGATGAAATGCCGACGCTGTTCCGCTTCCTGTTCTTTTGCGCCGTCGTCGCCGGCATGATCTACGGCACGATGGTGGCTCTCGTCACCTTCGTCGAACCGGTGGAGCGGGACGTGACCGTGCGCATTCCGTCCGAACGGATCAACAGGCCTCAATGACGGATTTCTCAGCAGCGCATCTCGAAGCCTTCCTCGAAATGATGAGCGCCGAAAGGGGTGCGGCGGTCAACACGCTTCAATCCTACGAGCGCGATCTAAAGGACGCGCTCGCCTTCCTGCGCTCGCGCGGAACGCAGCTCGCGGACGCCTCACCGGACGATCTCAGAAACTATCTCTCCCACCTCGCCAGCCAGGGCTTCATGTCTTCATCGCAGGCGCGTCGCCTCTCCTCGCTCCGTCAATTCTATAAGTTCCTCTACGCCGAAGGCCTGCGCGGCGACGACCCGACCGGCATCCTTGACGCGCCAAGAAAGGCACGCGCGCTGCCGAAGACGCTCAGCATCGACGATGTCAGCAGGCTCATCCGTCAGGCCGAAGCGGAAGCATCGGCCGCAGGCGAGGACACCCTCCCGAAACTGCGCATGCATGCCCTGATCGAGCTGCTTTACGCGACCGGCATGCGTGTGAGCGAGCTCGTCTCATTGCCGGCAAGCGTCCTTGCGCAGAACGGCCGTTTCCTCGTTATCCGCGGCAAGGGCAGCAAGGAAAGGCTGGTGCCGCTCTCGTACGCTGCAATGCGGGCGATGCGCTCCTATGGCGATGCCCTGCGGCAGAAGGAAGAGGAGAGCCCCTGGCTCTTTCCATCTTACGGCAAGTCCGGCCACCTGCCGCGCCAGGTCTTTGCGCGCGACTTGAAAAGTCTCGCTGCCCGCGCCGGCATAAAGGTCGCGCCGATCTCGCCGCACGTGCTGCGTCATGCCTTCGCCAGCCATCTCCTCGCCAACGGCGCCGACCTTCGTGCGGTGCAGGAACTGCTCGGCCATTCGGACATTTCGACGACACAAATCTATACGCATGTGCTGGAAGAACGGCTGCATGAGTTGGTGCAGAACCATCACCCCCTTGCCAAACAGGCGAAAAAACAGGATTAGGACCGCCGGACAGGTTGGCTTTGCCGGGCGTCCTTGTCGAAATTCGATCGGAAACGCATCTCATGCACAACTATCTCGACTTCGAAAAACCCATCTCTGATCTAGAGGGCAAGATTCTCGAACTGAAGAAGCTTGCCAGCGAAGACGAGAGCGTGAACACGTCGGACGAGATTGCGCGGCTCGAAGGCCGGGTTCGCGACGCGATGGCCGAGATCTATTCCAAACTGTCGCCCTGGCAGAAGACCCAGGTAGCCCGCCATCCGTCGCGGCCGCATTTCCTCGATTATGCCGGCACGCTCTTCAGCGAATTCACGCCGCTTGCCGGGGACCGCAATTTTGCCAATGATGACGCCATCCAAGCGGGCCTTGCGCGGTTTCGCGGCACCCCCGTGGCCGTGATCGGCCAAGAGAAGGGAAACGACACGAAGTCGCGCATCAAGCACAATTTCGGCAGCCCGCGACCGGAAGGCTACCGAAAGGCCATCCGCGTCATGGAAATGGCCGACCGTTTCGGCCTGCCGCTGATCACGCTGGTCGACACAGCCGGCGCCTATCCCGGGGTCGGCGCCGAAGAGCGCGGCCAGGCCGAGGCGATCGCGCGCTCGACGGAGATGTGTTTGAACGTCAAGGTACCGATCGTCACTGTCGTGATCGGCGAAGGGGGTTCCGGCGGCGCTATCGCGATCGCAACCGGCAACCGCGTCTATATGCTGGAGCACGCGATTTACAGCGTCATCTCGCCGGAGGGGGCCGCATCTATCCTCTGGCGCGACTCCACGCGCGCCAAGGAGGCGGCGAGCAGCATGAAGATTACCGCCGAAGACCTGAAGACGCTCGGCATCATCGACGGTATCATTCCCGAGCCGGTCGGCGGAGCGCATCGTGATCCGAACACCGTGATCGAGCGCACCGGCACCGTGATCGCTGATGCGCTCAAGGAGCTATCCGCGCGCACCGGCGAGGAGCTGCGCGGCGATCGCCGGCAGAAATACTTGAGCATGGGCCGCAATCTCTAGCGCATCGGCCCGACGGTCGGGCCGATCTTCAGAAAGCTCGATGCGCAGATTCAAAGAGTTCCAGCGACCTTTGCGCGCCTGAAAAGACGCGCGGCGCTGTAGGTGGATCCGACGTAGTATCATCGAGATCCAAGGTCTGGATAGCTGGATAAACGGCGCGGTATCACCGCTTCCGCGCTGAACCTTCGCGATTACACCTTCGGCTCGGCAACCGGAAATCGGACTGTGGCCAAACCTTGGCCATATTCATCGGGTCATGAAAAAGCGGCATTCGCAGGCGGTCCCTGCAGGGTTAAGATTTCGTGAAGACTAATGACGTAGTGATTCGTTGACGCCCTCTCATTTGGCGGATGGGCGTGCACGGAAGGATTGTGGCTAGAGCGGGCTTGTGCCGATGCATTTTAAGAATCTTGTCATTACCGCCATTGTCGCAGCCGCGCTTTCCGGCTGCACCAACGAAACGCTCGATTCGGTCAACCTTTCCAACGTCAAGAGCAAGACCGAGTATCAGCTTTCCAGCAAGATGGTCAGCAAGATGCGAGAATTGGGGATGCAGAAGACATCCCCGATCCTGCTCCGCATCTTCAAGGAAGAGGGAACGTTGGAAGTATGGAAGGCGAATACGGCGGATCGCTTCCAGCTTCTGAAGAGCTATAAGATCTGCGCCTGGTCCGGCAAGCTCGGCCCCAAGATCAAGGAGGGCGACCGCCAGGCGCCGGAGGGATTCTATCCGCTGTTTCCGCACCAGATGAATCCCAATTCCAACTATTATCTGGCGATCAATACCGGCTTTCCCAACGTTTACGACAAGGCCAACGGACGCAGCGGCACCCATCTGATGATTCATGGCGCCTGCTCCTCCTCCGGCTGCTATTCGATGACCGACGAGCAGATCATCGAGATCTTCGCGCTGGCGCGCGACGCCTTCAAGGGCGGCCAGGAAAGCGTGCAGCTGCAGGCCTTCCCCTTCCGCATGACGGCGGAGAACATGGCGCGCCACCGCGACAATCCGAACATCGAGTTCTGGAAGATGCTGAAGGTCGGTCACGACCAGTTCGAAGTGACCAAGCGCCCTCCTCAGGTGAATGTCTGCGAGAGGAAATATGTCTTCAACCAGCAGACCGACGGCACCTTCAATCCGGCTGGCCAATGCCCCGCAATGTCGACCCCGCCCGGACTGCAGGTGGCCATGGCGAACTATGAGAAGGACTATCAGCGCGACTACGAGAAGGCGCTGAAGAAATTTGAAGGCATGGTCTGGTACGAACCGACGGAAGCCGAACGCAAGGCGCTCGTCGCCGAGCAGCGCAAGGGCCGCGAACTCGCCTATGCCCCGACCGGCACCTCGCTCGACGCCGGCAAGCTGATGAAGGTGAGCGACCTCGAAAAAAAGCTTGCGGAACAGAAGGAAGCGGAAGAAGCGAGACAGGCGGCCTTGGTTCAAAAAGAGGCGCTGGAAAAGGCGACCCGCGGGGGAAAAAGCGTGCCGGTGCCGCAGCAAAGCCCGATAGAGCGGCCGGTGCAGCAGGCGAGCCTCGAACCGGCGCCTGCCAAGAAGTCGTTCTGGAATCTGTTCTCCGGCGGAGCATCTGCGACGCAGGCGCCGGCCTTGCCGGAACCGCGCCAGGCGGCCTCCCAGCCCGCGGCACCCGAGCCCGGGGGCGCTCAGCAGCCGGCGGCAAGCGGCGCTACAGCAGCCGCGCCGACCGGCGAAAGCTCGCGGCTAGCGACCGCGCCCGTTGCTGACGGCCAAGCGCCGCCTGCCGAACAGCCGCCGAAGAAGCGCCCGTTCTGGAAGATCTGGGGCAATTGATGCCGCACGAAGAGAGGATCATCTATGATCTGAGGGGGCTGAAATGCCCCCTTCCCGTTTTGAAGACGCGCAAGCGCATGGAAACGGTCGCGCCGGGCGCCCTGATCGAGATCGAGACGACCGACCCATTGGCAGTCATCGATATACCGCATTTCTGCAACGAGGACGGGCACCGGCTCGAAGTGGCGACCCCGGTAGCAGGCGGCCATCGCTTTCTCATTCGCAAGAAAGCTTGATGCAAGTCGCCCAAAAATTGGCAGCGGTATTGGCGATAGGCAAGCAAGCCTGAAATCTATCGCCTCGCGTGGAGCCATAGGCAGGATACGCTACAGCCAGCGGCGGACGCGGGTTTTGTAGGCACGGTAGACGTCACCAAACTTGCGTTCGAGGTAGGCTTCCTCGCGGGCGACCACACCGAAGCGGATGACGAAATAGAACGGCACCAGCGAGATAAGCAGCCACAGAGTGTCGAAGCCGATGGCGAGGCCGATCAGGCCAAGAAACATGCCAACATAGATCGGGTTACGGCTGTAGCGGTAAGGCCCCGCGTCGACAATCGTCCTCGTCGGCTGGGTGGTCTGGATGTTGGTTCCTGCTCGGCGGAAGGTAGTCGCCGCCCAGATCAGCATTGCCAAGCCGGCAAGGAACAGGATGACGCCGAGCCAAACGGCCGGTCTGGCTGGCGGCAGGAACGGCAGCGGGTATAGCCAGTCCAGCACGAGCCCGGCTGCCACCGCCAGCGCCCAGGCGATGGGCGGTCGCACGATTGCGTCGGGACTGTCGCGGAAGTTTTCGCCCGCCTCGTTCATCTCACCTCCGCACCTCACACCTGCACGGATGATAGCAAGAATTCAGAACGCGTTGGAGCGCCCTCACGGGGGAAGCGATGCGATGCCCGCGAACGGATATGCGCTGGCTCGAGCTTGGGGCGGCTGAGCCTACAGCGCGGCGCGTCGTATCAAACGCACGATTAGGTTCAATCCCGACGCGCTTTAGAACCTCACGCCTGGCACTGCAAGCGGATTGTCAGCGAGCGCCTGGGCATCTGCTCGATCGACGCGCGGCTTGCCGGTAAAGGCGTCGAAGAGGTCGCGCACGAAAGCTTCCTCGAGCCCCTTGGTGATCATCACCATGCGCGTGCGCCGATCCGCGGGATCGGGCCAGGCCGCGAGCCGCTCCGGTGCGTGGAAGACGCTCTGGACGCCGTGTAGCACGACCGGCCGCTCCGGATTGTCGGCGAGCGAAACGATCGCTTTCATCCGCAACAGCTTCTCGCCATGAGCCGAGCGCAGGAGATCGATGAACATCTCCAGAGCCATTGGCTCGATCGGCCGGTCGTGGACGATGCTGAATGAACGGATGTCCGAGCCGTGGCGATTGACGTCATGGTGATGATGGTGATGCCCGTGGCCGTGTTCCTCATGGTGATGGTCGTGGCCGTGCCCATGGGCGTGACCGCGGGCGTGATGCTGACCCGCCGCGTCCTCGTCCTGCAGCCACCGACCCACATCGGCAACCTTCGTCGTGGGGTCGTAGAGGCCGCAGGCAAAGAGTTCGGCGCGTCCGGCCGCGTCGCCATCGCCATCGATGATCGGCGCGCGCGGATTGAGCTCACGCAACACGGTCATGAGCCGATCCACCTGTCCGTGTCTTGCAAGCCCGGCCTTGCTGATGACCAGCCGGTCGGCAACCGCGACCTGCTTCATCGCCTCAACGTGACTCGCGATCGTCTGCTCGCCATTGACCGCATCGACCATGGTGACCACGCCGTCGAGGCGATAATTCTGCGCGAGCACCGGATTGCCGAGGACAGATTGCAGGACCGGCGCCGGATCGGCAAGGCCGGTCGTTTCAATCACGACACGCTTCAAAGGCTTGATACGACCCGTCTGCATTCTATCGATGAGATCGGCAAGCGTATCGACGAGTTCGCCGCGCACAGTACAGCAGAGGCATCCGTCGGAAAGCTCGATTACGCCATCGCTCGATGCCTCGACCAGGAGATGATCGATCGCCACATCGCCGAACTCGTTGATGATCACCGCCGTGTCGGCGAGTTCCGGATCCTTGAGTAGCCGGTTCAGAAGGGTTGTCTTTCCCGCCCCCAGGAAGCCGGTCAGGATCGATACGGGCACGACCGGCAATGGAACGTTCATGACAGCACTCCCTTTCTACAGCGCGGCATGTCTTTCAGACGCGCAAAGGCCACTGTAAGGCTTTGAATTGCTGCATGTTCCTGTTCCTCGACGTCGATTTGAGGAGACATGCAGTAGACGCTGTTTTAGAAGCTCGGACGCGGGACCGGGATTGGCACCTTGGCGGTTTCGGTGGTATCGCCCTGCCCGGTGGCATCGTTCCCGGCCTTTGCGGTACTGTCGCCGCTGCCCGGAATGAGTCCGGCGAAAACAAGCTTCAGCGGGCGATTGATCTCACGGATATAGGGCGAGAGCAGCTTCTGGCGGCCGGCTTCGTCGCGGCCTTCGCTTCTGACTTTCGCCGCCTGTTTGGAGCAGATCTGCTTGCTGACGTCGACAACCAGCTCGCGGTTCTCGCCGTAAGGTGCGATCTGAGTGAGCGAAGGCTTGCCGGCGCCGCTCGTCGTCAGCGCCGTCTGGAGGAGGCGGGCCGACTCGTCGGCGCGCGCACCGAGGCTCTCCTCGCCGAGCACGACCGAAACGACGCGGCGACCACTCCTCATTGCCGATGAGACCTGATTGAAGCCTGATGCGCAGATGAATCCGGTCTTCATGCCGTCCGCGCCATCGAAGCGGCCGATCAGCATGTTGTAATTGGCATAATCCTTCTTGCCCGTGGTGATGCCTTCCAGAGCGAAATAGGGGGCATATTCCGGGAATTCGCGCTTCAGCGTGACCGCCAGGACCGCAAGATCGCGGGCGGTCGTGTACTGGCCCTTGCCGGGCAGGCCGTTCGGGTTGATGAAGTGCGAGGAGGTCATGCCGATCCGGCGCGCCTCCGCATTCATCCGATCGATGAAGCCCTGTTCTGATCCGCCGACCGCCTCGGCGATCGCGACGGCCACGTCGTTCGCCGACTTGACAAGCATCATCTTCAACGCGCTGTCGAGCGTCATCGCCTGGCCGGGCTTGTAGAACATCTTGCTCGGCGGCTCGGCGGCCGCGTTTTTCGACATGACTACCGGGCTTTGAAGCGTCAGCTGCCCTGCCTTGATCGCGCGAAATGTCGTATAGGCAGTCATCAGCTTGGTCAGCGATGCCGGGTACCATTTCTGGAAGATGTCCTGATGCTCGTAGACCTTCAGCGTGTCGACATCGACGACGAGCCGCGGATTGGCAAGGGATGGCAGAGCCGTCATTACCAATGCCGCACAGGCGATCGCAAGAGCGACCAGCGCCCTCCCCATGCCCTGCCTCATGAATTCCACAGTCACCACGATCTCAAACCTCGAATTTCCGGAGTTGCCTCGTATTGTCCCGCTATTTAGCCTATATGGCCGGGACATGGCAAAGCCCAGCTATTTGGCTGCCGCATCCATCCACCGAAGAGAGCGACAGGATATACCATGCCGATTTTGAACCGTGCCGCCGAACTCCAGAGCGAAGTAACCGAGTGGCGGCGCCACCTCCACATGAACCCGGAGCTCCTGTTCGCGGTAGAAAATACGGCAGCCTTCGTCGAAAGGAAACTCAGGGAATTTGGCGTTGACGAGATCGTGACCGGCCTAGGGCGCACCGGCGTCGTCGGCCTCATTCGCGGCAGCCTCGGCCCCGGCCGCACTATCGGGCTCAGGGCCGACATGGATGCCCTGCCGATCACCGAGACGAGCGGCAAGCCCTGGGCATCGACGACGCTCGGCAAGATGCATGCCTGCGGCCATGACGGCCACACGGCGATGCTGCTCGGCGCGGCGAAATACCTAGCCGAAACACGCAAATTCGCCGGCAACGTCGCCGTCATCTTCCAGCCGGCCGAAGAAGGCGGCGGCGGCGGCAACGAGATGGTGAGGGACGGCATGATGGAACGCTTCGTCATCGAGGAGGTCTATGGCATGCACAATATGCCGGGCATGCCCATCGGCCAATTCGGCAGCCGCGTTGGTCCGATCATGGCCTCGACCGACGAGTTCACCATCACCGTCAAGGGCCGCGGCGGCCATGCGGCGCAGCCGCATAAGACGATCGATCCGATCGCCATCGGCGCACAGATCGTCAATGCGCTCCAGACGATCGCGTCGCGCACCGTCGATCCCCTGGCCTCGGTGGTGGTTTCCGTCACGAAGTTCAATGCCGGATTCGCCCACAACGTCATCCCGGAGCAGTCAGTTCTCGCAGGCACGGTGCGGGCCCTCACACCGGAGGTCCGCGATACCGGCGAGAAGCGGATCCGTCAGATCGCCGAGAGCATCGCCGGCGCCTATGGCGCGACAGTCGACGTCTTGTATGACCGCAATTATCCGGTGACGGTCAATCACCCGGCGGAAACCGCCCATGCGCTCGCCGTCGCCGCGACCGTTGCTGGCGACGGCAAGGTCAATCCTGCGCTCGATCCGATGATGGGCGGCGAGGACTTCTCCTACATGCTGCTCGCCCGCCCGGGCGCCTTCATCTTCATCGGCAACGGCGACACCGCCGGTCTGCACCATCCTGGTTATGACTTCAACGACGAGGCGATCCCGCATGGAATCTCCTATTGGGTGAAGCTCGCGGAAGCGCGACTTGCCGCCTGAGAGCAGCAACCGGGAGGCGGCAATGCATCAGATCGACAAGACCGACCGCAGAATTCTCCAGATCCTGCAGGCGGACGGCCGGATCACCAATCTCGAGCTGGCCGACCGCATCGGGCTCTCCCCAACCGCGACAAGCGAGCGCCTCCGGCGGCTCTTGAAGGAGGGCTATGTCTCTGGCTTTGGCGCGCGCCTCGATCCGCACAAGCTCGGCTTCGGGCTCCTGGTTTTCATCGAGGTGATGCTCGACAAGACGACACCGGAGGTTTTCGACCAGTTTGCCGCCGCCATCAAGCAGGCCCCCGCCGTTCTCGAGTGCCATATGGTTGCAGGCGGCTTCGATTACCTCGTGAAGACCCGCTTCGAGGACATGGCCGCCTACCGCAGTTTCCTCGGTCAGGTGCTGTGGACGCTGCCGGGCGTCAAGGAGACGCGCACCTACGCTGTGATGGAAGAGATCAAGAACGACGGCCCGCTGCCGCTGGTCTGAACGGCAGCGGGCGACCCACTCACGCCTTCATCGAAGCCATGTCGATGACGAAGCGATAGCGCACGTCGCTCTTGATAACGCGCTCGTAAGCCGCGTTGATGTCATCGATCTCGATGGTTTCGATTTCCGAGACGATGCCGTGTTCGCCGCAGAAATCGAGCATTTCCTGCGTTTCCTTGATTGATCCGATCATCGACCCGGAAATGCTGCGGCGTGCCGGCACCAGCGAGAAGGCATGCACCGGCACCGGATTTTCCGGAATGCCGACCAGCACGAAATCGCCGTCGACCTTCAACAGGGTGAGATAGGCGTTCCAGTCGATCTCGGCGGCCACGGTGCAGATGATCAGGTCGAAGCGACCGGCGAGCGCGGTGAAGGTCTCCGGATTGTTTGTCGCGTAATAGTGGTCGGCACCGAGCTTCAGCCCATCCTCCTTCTTCGAGAGGCTCTGGCTGAGGACTGTCACTTCGGCACCCATCGCATGCGCGAGCTTCACGCCCATATGGCCGAGGCCACCCATGCCGACGATCGCCACCTTTTTGCCTGGGCCGGCCTTCCAGTGGCGGAGCGGTGAATAGAGCGTGATGCCGGCGCAGAGCAGCGGCGCCGCCGCATCGAGCGGCAGACTCTCGGGGATGGAGAGGACATAGCCCTCCTTGACGACGATATGATCGGAATAGCCCCCTTGCGTTGGGGTCTGTCCGTCGGCCTCGAAGCCGTTATAGGTCGGCACGAGGCCGGGCAGGTACTGTTCCAGATCAAGGTCGCGGCTCGCACAGGTCGTGCAGGAGTCGACAAAGCAGCCGACACCGACGCGGTCGCCGAGCTTGAACCTGGTGACCTTGGATCCGACCGCCCGAACGATGCCGACGATTTCGTGGCCGGGCACCATGGGGAAGGTTGAATTCCCCCATTCGTTGCGGGCTTGGTGGATGTCCGAATGGCAGACGCCGCAATATTTGATGTCGATAACCACGTCGTCGTCGCGCGGTTCGCGGCGCTCGAAAGTGAAAGGGGTGAGCGGCTTCGAAGCGTCGGTCGCCGCATATCCTCTTGCAATGGCCATGGGTCAGTCCTTCATGTGTGGGAGTGGCGCCCGCGGAGTGGACTGCGGACGGCAGGCCGGACTATGCTTCTTCCGCGGCCGATTGCGTTAGTGCGATCCTGCAAGATTCTTGCATGATCCTACAAGAATGGCCGCGGCGCGGTGGGCGAAGCGGCCTTGTCAACCTATCTGTTGCCCACCCGGGGCGAGACCTAAACCGTTGGAAAGACCGCCGAACATGACAGATACGCAGCGAATGCAGCGCCAGGAGATGATCGATACCATTGCCCGGATCGCCGGGATGGATGGCGACTTTCAGACTCCCGTTCCGGGCCTCAGCATTCATCGCCACTCGAACGCCACTGAGGTGAACTGCGCCGCCTACAAGCCAAGTTTCGCAATTATCGTGCAGGGCGCCAAACGCGTCTTGCTCGGCGAGGAGACCCTTGTCTATGGCGCCTCCGACTACCTGTTGACCTCGATCGACCTGCCAGTGCTCTGGCAGGTCCTAGCGTCACCGGAACAGCCTTATCTCAGCATGAATTTTCAGATCGATACCGGCAAGATTGCAACGCTCGTCGACCGGATCGGCGACCAGCCGATGACATCGCCCGCCTCGCCCCGCGGCATGACGGTCAGCAAGCTTGCGCCTGAACTGGAAAATGCGGCGCTGCGGCTCCTGCGCCTGCTGGATCGACCCGACGATATTGCCGTTCTACTGCCGCTCATCGAGCAGGAAATCCTTTATCGTCTGCTGATCGGGCCGCAAGGAGCCAAGCTGCGGCAGATGGCGACGGCGGAAAGCCAGCCGCACCAGATCGGCCGCGCCGTCGCCTGGCTGAAGGAGCACTATGCGCGGCCGCTGCGCATCGAGGAGCTTGCAAGCCGCGTCAGCATGAGCGTCTCCTCGCTGCACCACCACTTCAAGGCGATCACGGCAATGAGCCCGCTGCAATATCAGAAGCAGCTCCGCCTGCAGGAAGCGCGGCGCCTGATGCTGGAGGAGCGTCTGGACGCCGGTGATGCGGGCCACCGGGTCGGCTACGAAAGTCCGTCGCAATTCAGCCGCGAATACGCCCGCCACTTCGGCGAACCCCCGGCACGAGACGTCGGCCGCGTCCGCCGCAGCCTGGTCGCTCGCCTCAGCGGTGAGACGGAGATGCTGAGCGAGGGATAGCGGCTGTCACCAGGCCAAAGCCCATCAACTTCGCTCGATCTCACGCCGAAGGACAATCGACGTCGTCAGGTCCTCGACATTGTCGAGCCCGGCCACTTCGTTGCGCAGTTCGTTCAAGGCATTGATCGACGCCACCTTGACCTCGACCACTAGGTCGAGTTGGCCGCTGACGGAAGAGACTCGCCGGACGGAGGAAAAGCCGGCAAGCCCGTCGAGCACGCCGAGCGAGGGGGTGCGCTTGAGCGTCACCAGCAGAAAGGCCTCTATCTGACCTTCTTCCAGTTGGCCGACATCGGCACGGTAGCCGCGAATGACGCCGGCCTTCTCCAGTCGCGCGACGCGCTCCGCCGTGGCGCTCCGCGACAGCCCGATCCGCCCGGCGAGCGACTTCATCGGAATGCGCGCCTCGCGGCTCAGGATGCTGAGGATCGCCCGATCGGTCGCGTCGATATCCTGCAATGCTGCCTCCCACGGCCGGCAGGAAAAGGTGCCGGCAAAACGACGGTTATTACGAACAAACTACCGGCACAACCGGCAAATTGCCGGATGCGCACCTTCGTCTGCCATGCAACTCTCCCCGCGAGAGTGAGGGCATCATGAACGACATGCTGAAGACGAAGCCGGAATTTTCAGTCGAACAGGCGAGCGCGCTCCTTGTGCAGCATTTCGGGCTAAAAGGATTGCTCGCGCCGCTCGACAGCGAGCGCGACCAGAATTTCAAGGTGACCGCCGACGGCGCGACCTACATCCTGAAGATCGTCAATGCGGCCGAGCCGGAGATCGAGAGCGATTTCCAGACGACGTTGCTCAGGCACCTCGGCGAGTGCGCCGGCCACATTCCAGTCCCGCATCTCCGGCCCACGTTGTCGGGCGCAAGTCTTGCGGAGGCGACGGGCTCGCGGGGTCTCGCACATCGGCTGCGGCTCGTGAGCTGGCTGCCGGGCCTGCCGCTCGCCCAGTCCCGGCGCAGCGACGCGGCGCTTCAGTCCCTTGGCCAGATCCTCGGCCGCTTCGATGCCGCACTCAAGGGCTTCATGCATCCCGGCGCGCTGCGCGATCTCGATTGGGACATCCGTCGTAGCGGCCGTTCCGCCGACCGGCTGCATCACATAGCCGATGCAGGCGACCGGGCGCTTCTCGAGCGCTTCATTTCGCGTTTCGAGGAGCAAGTTGCGCCGCGACTCCCGATGCTACGTGCAGGCGTCATGCATAACGACGCCAATGACTGGAACGTGCTGGTCGATGAAGGCGATCACGACCGCATTGCCGGCATCATCGATTTCGGTGACGCCCTCTACACGCCGGTCATTGCCGAGGTGGCGATCGCCGCCGCCTATGCCGGACTCGACCATGCCGATCCGATTGGCGCGGCCGCCGCCATCGCCCGCGGCTTCCACGCGGAGTATCCGCTTCTCGAGGAGGAGATCGAACTGCTCTTCGACCTCATCGCCATGCGGCTGGTCACGTCGGTGACCATGTCGGCCTCGCGCCGCGCGGAGGTCGACGGCAATCCCTATCTCGCCGTCAGTGAGAAACCGGCCTGGGTGCTGCTGCGCAAGCTCGATGCCGTGAACCCGCGCTTTGCGACCGCTATTCTGCGCCATGCCTGCGGCTTCGAGGCGGTCGCCGGCGCGCGCGCCGTCAGCGCCTGGATCGAACGGCACCGCAAGCAGCTGTGGCCGCTCTTGGAGCGGCCGCTTGCGACCCATCCGGCCGACCTCATTCCCTATGCCGAGCCTGCTCATCCGATGACCGTCGCTTCCGCGGGCGAACGCCCGCATGAAGCGCAGGCGATCTGGGAAGCGCATTGCCGTGCGGCCGGTGTGGCGCTCGGCATCGGCCCCTGGGGCGAGGCCCGCACCGTCTACTCCGGCGACATGTTCGTCTCCCGCCTGATCGCCGATACCCGCCGCACGCGCCATCTCGGCCTCGACCTCTTTATGCCGGCCGGCACCAGCCTCCACACGCCGCTTGCCGCCACCGTCGTCAGCGCCGAGGTTGAAAGAGAGCCGCTCGGCTATGGCTGCCTCGTCGCGCTTCGGCACGAGCCCGAGGGTTGCCCGCCTTTCGTGACGCTCTGGGGCCACCTTGCCCACGAAGCCGCCAGCCGCCTGAAGCCCGGCGACAGGCTGCAGGCCGGCGGGCTCGTCGGCGAAATGGGCGCGCCGGAGGAAAACGGCGGCTGGGCGCCGCATCTGCACCTGCAGATTTCCACCGACACGCGCCTTTCCGCCACCGAAATCCTTGGCGTCGCCGAGGAGCGCTATCTCGATGTCTGGGCTGAGCTTTTCCCGAATGCCGCGACTCTCGCCGGCGTTGCGCCGGAGTTCTTCGCCCGGGCCGGCCGTTCGCATGAGGAGATCGTCCGGCTGCGCCGTGAATTGCTGCTGCCGAACCTCACGATCTCTTACGAAAAACCGATCAAGTTCGTGCGCGGCGAAGGCGTCTGGCTGATCGACGACCGCGGCCGCGCCTATCTCGACTGCTTCAACAATGTCTGCCACATCGGCCACGCCCATCCGGCGGTCGTCGAGGCCATGGCGAGCCAGGCGGCGAGGCTCAACACCAATACCCGATACCTGCACGACAATATCGTCGCCTATGCGGAACGGCTGACCGCGACGATGCCGAAGGATCTGACGGTCGCCGCCTTCGTCAACAGCGGCTCGGAGGCCAACAGCCTGGCGCTCCGCCTCGCGCGCACCCACACGGCGCGCGACAACGCCATCGTGCTCGACTGGGCCTATCACGGCACGACGCAGGAGCTGATCGATCTCAGCGCCTACAAGTTCCGCCGCAAGGGCGGCCAGGGCCAGAAGCCGCATGTGCATGTGGCAAGAATACCGGACAGCTACCACGCGCCGTCGGATTGGCCAATCGCGGAACATGGGCGGCGCTTCGCCGAAAACGTCGCCGAATTGATCGCGGCGATGAAAGCAAGTGGCGCAAGGCCTGGCTTCTTCCTTGCCGAATCCATCCCCAGCGTCGCCGGCCAGGTCTTCCTGCCGGAGGGTTATCTCAAGGAGGTCTACCGGATGGTGCGCGAGGCGGGCGGCGTCTCCATTGCCGACGAGGTGCAGGTCGGCTTCGGCCGCGTCGGCAGTCACTGGTGGGCCTTCGAGACGCAGGGCGTGGTGCCCGATATCGTCACCATGGGCAAGCCGATCGGCGACGGCCATCCACTTGCCGCCGTCGTCACCACGCGTGAGATCGCCCGATCCTTCAACAACGGCATGGAGTATTTCAATACCTTCGGCGGAAATCCGGTCTCCTGCGCGGTGGGGCTCGCCGTGCTTGACGTGATCGAGCGCGATGACCTGCGACGCAACGCGCTGGATATCGGCAATTATCTCGTCGACGCCTTTCGGGCGATGCAGGAGCGTTACGATGTGATCGGCGACGTTCGCGGTCTAGGCCTTTTCCTCGGCATCGAGCTCGTTGCCGACCGGAGGACCAAGGCGCCTGCGACCGAAATCGCCCGCGCGGTTTCCAATGGCGCGCGCCGGCGCGGGGTGCTGATGGGCACCGAGGGGCCGTACGACAATATCCTAAAGATGCGGCCGCCAATGATCTTTTCAAGGCGCGACGCCGACCACCTGATTGCCGTGCTCGGCGAAACCTTCGAGGCAGTGTTGTCCGGTGCTGCATAAGGCAACTACAGCGCCGCGTCTTATCAGACGCGCAAAGGTCGCTGTAGCACTTTGCATTGCTGCATGTCTTTGTCCTTAAACCGAGGTCGATTCAAGGGGACATGCAGTAGCCCGTCGCGGCGCTTTTGCCTACCACCCCTCTTCCAGCACCTTCGCCAGCATGTCGGCGAAAAAGTCGGCACTCTCGCGGCTGAGGCACAGCGGCGGCTTGATCTTGAGAACGTTCAGGTGGTCTCCGGTCGGCTGCATGATCACGCCGAGGTTGAGCAGGCGGTTGCAGATGCCTGCCGTCTCCTCGGTCGCGGGCTCCAGCGTCTCCCGGTCGCGGACGAATTCGAGGCCGAGATACAGCCCCATGCCATGCACGGCGCCAACCACAGCATACTGTTGTCCAAGCGCCTCGAGCCGCTCTTTCAGGTGATCGCCAACCGTGCGGGCATTTTCCTGCAATGCCTCGTCATGAAGGATATCGAGCACGGTCAGCCCGACGACGCAGCTCACGGGGCTGCCGCCGGAGGAGGAGAAGAAATAGCCTTCCTTCTCCAGCGCATCGGCGATCTCGCGGCGGGTGATGACGGCACCGAGCGGGTGACCGTTACCCATGCCCTTGGCCACGGTGATGATATCCGGAACGACTCCCTGCTCCTCGAAACCCCAGAAGTAATGCCCGAGCCTGCCGTAGCCGACCTGGACCTCGTCGGCGATGCAGACGCCGCCCCGTGCCCGGACCATTGCATAGACGGCTTCGAGATAACCGGGCGGCAATGGAATGCCGCCGGCATTGCCGTAGACGGTTTCCGAGATAAAGCCGGCAAGGCTACGCTCCTGCCGATCGAGTTCGCTAAGTGTCGCCGAAACCGTCGCGACATAGTCGCTGGTCGATCCCGCGCCGCGGAAAGGCCCGCGATAGGTATTCGGTGCAACGACCGGATGCACCCAGTCAGGCCGAGTCTCCAGTGCCTGCGGATTGTCGGCGATCGAAGTGGAGACGGCGTCGCTCGCAACCGTCCAGCCGTGATAGGCCTCGAGCAGCGAAACCATGTTGCGCGCGCCTGACGACGCCCAGGCGAGCCGGATCGCGAGGTCGTTCGCTTCCGAGCCGCTGTTGACGAGGAACACCGTATCGAGACCTTCCGGCGCCAGAGCCGCGAGCCGCTCCGAAAACTCCGCGACCGCCGCATAGTGGAATCGGGAATTGGTGTTGAGCAGCGACCATTGCCGCCCGACGGCGGCCGAGAGGCGCGGATGCCCGTGACCGATCACGGTGACGTTGTTGACCATGTCGAGATAGGCGCGCCCCTCGACGTCGAAGAGGTGCTCCTTCCAGCCCCGCTCGATTTGCGGCGGGTTGCGGTAATAGTTCTTCTGTGGACGCGCGAAATGGTGCAGGCGCCGCTCCAGGAGCCCGGCCGCGTCGGTCGATGGCGCGTCGCAGTCGAATCCCAGAAGCGCAGCGGGCGACGGGCAGAGGCGGCGCCAGGCCTCCGCCTGGTGCGGCACCGCAAACGCCGGCGGATCGAGGTCCGCCACGGTGCAGAGCTGAACCCGCATGAAGCCTAGCGTCGGCGGCTCGCCGGGGATCTTGGCGATGCGCGCTCCGACCCCGACCGTTTCGCTTTCCGTTTCCGCAGGTTCGACCCCGAGCAGGTGCAGATGCAATCGCTCGCCCGATAGTATCAGCCGGCCTTGGCGCTGCACCAGGCGCCCGCCAAAGGGGGCGTGAATCTCGGTCTGCCCCTTGAGACAGAGGTCCACATGGAGCGCCAAGGTCCGCGGCGCCCTCGCCTTGAGCAGTCGCGTCTCCGTCAACCGGAATTCGCCGTAGCGTGTGGCAGCAGCGCCGGCCGCCCTTGCCGCCGATTGCAGAAGCAGCGCTTCCGTATCCTCATAGTGCCAGCGGTCGGCGGGAAGGTGCGGTCCGAGCAGAGACAGGTCGACGACACCGACATGATCGGGATCGATATCCGGCACCAAACGAAGCTCCACCTTTACCGCAACCTCTTCCGGCTCCATGCCGACGGCGTGGCGGATCGCATGCTCCATCAGTTCGAGGGGTACCGACACGGCAACCTCGAAGATTTCGCGCTCGTGGGCGGCATTGCCCCGGACATAGGCATTGTCCGGGTCGATACCGAGCTGCTGGGCGGAGCTCGCGACCAGGACGCCGGCGCGCGCGACGATCAGCGGCCAGAGCGCCCTCACTTCCGCGTCCGTCAGCGGGCAGACGGCATGGAAGGCTTTCACCGCCGGCAGAATGTAGAAGGGGTCGCCATCGGCGTGGTGCAGCAGCGATGCGCAGGTAGCGGCAAGCTCAGCGACGACCCACCCCTTGAGCACGTCGCCGAAATCTATGACGCCCTCCGGAATAAGCCGGCCGCTCTTGTCCGCCCGGGCGACAACATTGTCGTCTGTGACGTCCTGGTGGATTGCCTGCAGGCGCAGTTCCGACGTCAGCGGTTGCAGCCGCCGCATCGCACCGACCATCGCCTCGGCGATACGTTTGCGGAACGCCTCGTCGGCCATGGCCGAAAGCAGACGCAGTGCGACCGGCCCGGCCCTTCTCAGATCCCACTGCAACTCCCGTTCGAGACCCGGATGGTCGAAGTCCTGAAGCGCAACGGCCAGCCGCCCGGCGACTTCGCCAAGCACCGCCACGCTCTCGGCGGCCAAATGCTTGCGGCGCGTGAGTGGGGTGCCTTCAAGATAGGTCAAGAGCCGGATCTGATAGGCCTCGCCGCGGACGGTGGTTGCAACGATCTCCTCGCCGGCAGCCGAGGGCACGACGCGCGGCACCCTTGGCGCGTCCGCCTTCCCGCCCACATGGGCAAGCGCCGCATTCTGCGCTTCGAGCTCTTGCCGCGCATATTCCGCCCTTGCGATTTTCAGGACAAAGCGGCCCTCGTTCGTGTCGACGCGATAATTGCGGTCCTGCTGGCTGCCCAGCTCCTCGACTTCGCCCGTGAGGCCGTAGTGCCCGGAGATCAGCGCCTGCGCCTCGTCGGCCGATATCTCGGGCCTTGCAAGCTCGGTGCGGCGCTTCAGCGATTCCTCTTGCGTCATTCCAGTTCCATCCATTCGCTGGCTCTAAAGTTGGCGGGCACGGGCGCGAACCCGCGTGGTGTTTTCGCTTCCGCTCTACTGGGAAACGCCCTCGAGGCGATAGCGCGTGCCGGGATAGAGCAAGTGCACCACCGTCACCTTCGCCGCCTCGGACCAGGTCCTTCGGCGGATCATCAGGAGAGGTTCATTGCGGCCGATCGAAAACAACTTGCATTCCCATGGCTTCGGCAGCACCGCTTCGACGACCTGCTCGGTGCGGGCGATCGGCGCCACCAGTGTCAGATAGGCGTTCGGTGTCGTCACCTGAAATTCCTGTTTCAGATAATTTGGGCAAACTGACGGATTGACGAAGCGGCAGCCAACTCTTTCTTGCGTCCCGACACCGTCATCCACTGCTCCATTCCGCCTGCCGCGACGGCAGCCGGACAGACGCAGCGAATGTTTTCCCCGATTTTGCCCTTGCGCGCCACTACAAAATACCTATAGTTCCATATACAACCACGTACAGGAGAACGGCGCATGGCAAGCTCTCCCGCACAACGGCTCTTTGCCGAACGGGCGCTCCTGCCGACGGGCTGGGCGGAAAATGTGGTCATTGCGATAGGCGGTGACGGCCGCATCGCCGCGATCGAAGCTGATCGGCCGTCGGCGACCGGTGTCGAGCGCTTGGCCGGCCCACTTCTTCCGGCAATGGCGAATCTGCATTCCCATGCTTTCCAGCGGGCAATGGCCGGGCTCGCCGAGGTTGCGGGGGCGGGCGACGACAGTTTCTGGACCTGGCGCGAGGAAATGTACCGCACCGTCGGACTGGTTGATCCCGACGATGTCGAGGCGATCGCCGCCAAGCTCTACGTTGAAATGCTGAGGGGCGGATTCGGCCGGGTCGTCGAGTTCCACTATCTCCACCACCACGCGGACGGGACGCCCTATTCCAATCCGGCGGAAATGTCGCTGCGCATTCTCGCCGCCGCCGAAACGACCGGCATCGGGATCACGCACCTTCCGGTCTTCTATGCTCATGCGAATTTCGGCGGTGCAGCGCCCAATCCGGGACAGCGCCCGTTCGTGCATGATCCGGAAAGCTTCCTTGCCCTCGTCGACCGGCTCGTTCGCCCCTCCGCCGAAACGGGCGCCGTCCTCGGCTATGCAATCCATTCGCTGCGCGCCGCCACCCCGGAGGAGATGCGGACGATCATCGCCGGCCTACCGCTCTCCGGTCCAGTTCACATCCATGTCGCCGAGCAAACGCGCGAAGTCGAAGATTGCCTCGCCTGGAGCGGCAGGCGTCCGGTCGAATGGCTGCTGCAGGAAATGCCGGTGGACGGCCGCTGGTGCGCCATTCACGCAACGCATATGACGGCGGATGAGACAAAACGGCTAGCGAAATCGGGTGCGGTCGCCGGTCTCTGCCCGGCAACTGAAGCCAATCTCGGTGACGGCATCTTTCCGGCAACGGATTATCTGGCCCACGGCGGGCGCTTCGGCATCGGTACCGATAGCCATGTCGCGACCAGCGTCGCGGAAGAGTTGCGGCTCCTCGAATATGGCCAACGGCTGCGCGACCGCCGGCGCAACCGGCTTGCAGCCGGCCCCGGCGCCTCGGTCGGCAGGACCGTCTTCGACACCGCCCTCGTGGGTGGCGCCCAAGCGGCCGGTCTCGGCAAGCCCGGCATCTCACCTGGCGCCCGCGCAGATCTTCTCGTGCTCGACGGCGCCAATCCCTTTATTGCCGCCGCGAGCGGCGACCAGATTCTCGACCGCTGGCTCTTTGCCGTCGGCGGGGAGGCGGTCCGCGATGTCATGGTCGCCGGCAAATGGACGATCCGCAATGGACACCATGACCGTGAGGAGGAGATCGACCGCGCTTTCCAGCGGGTCCTGAAAAAGCTTAGATAGCCGCGGCGGCGGCTCGTCCCGTTTACCTTGCGGTGCACTGCTGATCTGGCATATCCGCGCTGCTTTGAGCATACTGGTTACTGCTCCGATCGTTTGGATCGGGCAAGCGATGGGATGGCTCGGCTGACTATGATGCGAATCCTGCGCGCGAGTGATTACAAGCATATGCCGTGGAAGAACGGTGGCGGTGAGACGGTGGAGATCGCCGTTTCCCCGGAGCGCGGAACGCTCTCCGACTTCGATTGGCGCATCAGCATGGCCACGGTTGCAAGCGACGGCGCCTTTTCCAGTTTTTCCGGGATTGACCGAACCCTCTCCATCCTCGATGGCGCCGGCCTGACGCTCTTCATCGAGGGCCGGCCGCCGAAGTTGTTGACGACGGCCGATCCGCCGCTTTCCTTTCCCGCCGACGTGCCGACATCGGCCAGGCTCAACGACGGCCCGGTCACCGATCTCAATGTCATGACGAGACGACATGCGCTAAAGCACAGGGTGCGAAGGCTGCATGTCGAGGGCGCGCTGCCGGTCGCCACCAGTGCCCGCGAGATCGTGCTCTTCTGCCACCGCGGCAGTGTGGCGCTGGCAACCGCGGGGGTTTCCGCCACCTTGCATGCGCTGGATACGGCCGTGCTCCAGCACCCGGCAGCCCTGACGCTCTCAGCCGAGATTTCCTCAGACGTTTTCCTGATCGAAATCAGTGTTCCCTGACCTGCCTGGCGGCGCGGGATGAGGAAAAATTGCCGCCCCGCATCCCTGCCAATACCTCAGACTCGATCGCGCGTTTGATCGAACGTGCAACGACAGGGAGTTCCACTGACTGCGGGATGTTTTAGACCAATGCGTAGCGGAGCGCACCGAACAGAAGAAGCACGCCGCCGACCGTCGTCAGCCCCACACCCAGCCAGTTCCGCGTCGGGCCGAGGAACCGCAGTCCCTGATGCCGCGGCTCAAGAGTCTGTCGATCGTTCTCCTGCTTCGGCGGGCGACTGAGGCGTCGTCGGGCCAAGGCCTCCCACACCATCGCGAGAATGCCGAAGATGAAAAGAAATGCACCGATCAGGACCGTCCCCACGGCGTTTCCTCCAGCACGGCGCCATCTGTTTGTGCAACGTCGGGTGATCCACCCGACTGCAAAACGCCCTAACGTGTGCGCGTTTGAGGCCGCACTATATTCATCTGGAGCTCGTGACTCGTCGCATATCTGCCGAGCACCTTGATCAGCCGCTTTTCCTCGGCCCTGTGAATGCCGGTTCGGCGGCAATACTCTGCCACGTCCCAGACATGCTTCGCCTGGGTCCTGTCGAGCTTCCGAGTGTCCGGGTGTTCCATCCTGCGCCTCCCACGCTCCTCGAAATCAACGTCGCCGAAATCGGTTTTGTTCCAAGTCATAGGTGAACGATTGCCGAGCCCCGCTCCGCGGAACATTTCCTTCCGCCGAGCCGTTCTCTCCGGGTCGGGGAAAGCCATCGTCGGGGCCAACCCGCCAAGCGCGACGAAGTAGAAAAAGCAAAGAACGGAACTGTTCGATGTCCCGGAAGGTCACGCCCGAAAAACTCGAAAAACTGACGCTCATGCTCGGCCAAACGGTTGCGGCGATGCGGGTCAACGAGATCCTGATGTGCCGCCTGCTGCGGTGGGCTGCCGCCAACAGCAACGATCCGAGGCGCTTCATCGAAGAGGTTTTGGACAAGACGAGAGACGAATTGCAGCGCCCCGTCGAAGCCGATGGCAGCGCGGCCACCGCAGAGGCTACTGTGCAAGCCCTCGAATACCTCGACGACCTCGCCGAGGATATACGCTCGAAGCAGGATCGAAAATCCTCGCGCCGGGATGTCAAAGGCCTCTCGCTCCTCGACCGGTATCAATTCCCCAGTTTCACCGCGGCGCCTCGCCGGGGCCCCGACGGCACCGAAGTGCAAGAGGGGCGCGCTGACGCACCGTAATAGCGCAGATGTGCGTCATTCGCTCGGATGCGGCACCGTTTTCGGCGGCTCTTCCAGGAGGGTATAAGGCCCCTCGGGACACTTGACGTTCGGATTCACCGGATGGAAGACCCCCATTGGGTTCGGCTTGAAGATCCACGCATGCAAGTCGTAATGATGGAGCGCGGCTGGCAGTAGCGGTTCATGTCCCTCCATCGGCCCATCGAAGGGATGTCCGAAGAGCTCCGGCTTCGGCTTGACGCCGGTCGCAAGCGGGATCAGCCATTCCACGGCAACGAGTTCGAGCTTGTCGCCGACCGGCTCGTAAAGCAGCAAGGTCGGCTTCATCGGATCAGGCTCCGGACCGATCAAAGCGGGGTTCAGGAAATGCACCCCCATGGTTCCCGAAGCATACTTGACGCATCCGAGCGTCGAGAAATAGCCGTCGCGCACGGCGACCACCGGGTCTTTGTACTTTTCTAGCGCCACCTTTAGCTTTTCGAGCTCCGGCGGAAGCGCGTCAGTGGCCGTCACTAGTTGAGGTGTGAAAGAAGCGCCCGCCGCGAGACAAACCGTCTGTAACAAGCGCAGTACCGAAGACATAGGCATGGCTCGGTCCTCCCTCGCTCTCTCGCCTCCCGCGAGGAGCACGGCGCATGATACAGCACCGAGGGCTGGGGAACCACTCGCGAGAAAGGGTTAGGTGGATTTGCGAGCCACCATTGCGGCTCCGCGGCGGCGCGAACCACTGTGAGTGCATCCGCTCCAGCAGTCGGAACGGAATACCGCTGGAACTCACCCCGAGAACGCAGAGTTAATTCTTCGCGATTCGATTTCTGCCGGTCACTCTGTTACCTTACTGACGTTTCGAGGTTCGATCCGTCGTTCCGAAGGAATGCGCCCATGGCTTCCGCAATTGCCGACTCTCCCGTCACCGAGCCCTACTCCGTCCCGGCAACCAATTCCCTCCAGGAGCGGCGGCCGAACACTCTGAAGCACGGGGACACCTTTGCCGTTTTCGACCAGAACGGCGATGCCTATTCCGGACCGGGCAGCCCCGAGGGGCTCTTCCATCGCGATACCCGTCACCTCTCCCATCTTTGCCTGACGATCAATTCCGCCCGGCCGCTGCTCCTGTCCTCGACCCTCAGGGACGACAATGCCACGCTGACCTGCGACCTGACCAACCCCGACTTCGTCGATCTGAACGGGGAACGGCACTTGCGCCACGACTCGATCCACTTGCGGCGATCACGCTTCGTTTGGAACGGCACCTGCTACGAACGGCTGCTGGTGCGAAACTTCCACGAAGAGACGCAATTGATTGAGATCCGCATCGACTTTGCGGCCGATTTCGCCGACCTTTTCGAAGTCCGTGGGAAGCAGCGAAAGCGTCGTGGGCAAATGCATCCGCCAACCACCACCCGCCACGAGGTTCGCCTGTCCTATACTGGCCTCGACGGCCTCGAACGAACCACCCGTTTAGGCTTCGACCCGCCCCCTTCGACGCTCACGGCGGCAGCTGCCACATACGAACTCGAACTTGACCCCGGCGAAAGCCGAACCCTGTTTCTGGAGGTCAACTGCCAACGGGAACCGGCGATCCCGATCGGCCATCGCTCCTATTTCTTCGCGCTGAGGGATGCCCGTCGCGCCCTGCGCGCCTCTTCCGGCCGGGCTGCCTGCATCTTGAGTTCGAACGAGGTCTTCAACGAGGTCGCACAACGCAGCATGTCCGACCTCTACATGCTTATCACCGAAACTCCAGAGGGGCCGTATCCCTATGCGGGCATCCCCTGGTTCAGCACGGCCTTCGGTCGCGACGCGATCATCACTGCCATGGAGACGCTATGGCTCGATCCGGAGATCGCCCGCGGCGTGCTGGCGCATCTGGCTGCGAACCAGGCGACGGGCTTCGACCCTCTGTCGGACGCCGAGCCGGGCAAGATCCTGCATGAGGTGCGCTTCGGCGAAATGGCCGAGCTCAGGGAAGTGCCGTTCCGGCGTTACTACGGCAGCGTCGATTCGACGCCGCTTTTCGTGATGCTTGCCGGCCAATATCTGCAGCGCACCGGTGACATCGGGACGATTCGCCGAATCTGGCCGAACATCGAGGCGGCGCTGACGTGGATCGACGACCATGGCGACCGCGACGGCGACGGCTTTGTCGAATACGGCCGCCGCACCGAGGACGGCCTCCTCAACCAGGGCTGGAAAGACAGCCACGACTCCGTTTTCCATTCGGATGGATCGCTCGCCCGCGGTCCGATTGCGATCGCCGAGGTACAGGCCTATGTCTACGGTGCATGGGAGGCGGCGGCGAGAATGCTTCGGGACCTCGGGCAGGAAGACCGGGCCGTCGGTTTCCTCAGCCGCGCCGAGGAGTTGAGACGCCAGTTCGACTCGGTCTTCTTCGACGAAGAGCTGGGCACCTACGTGCTTGCGCTCGACGGCGACAAACGGCCGTGTCGGGTCCGCTCCTCCAATGCCGGCCATGCCCTCCTCACGGGCCTTGCCCTGCCCGACCGCGTGGAAACCGTCGCAAAAACGCTGATGTCCGGCGCCTCCTTCTCAGGCTGGGGGATAAGGACGATCCCCGTCACTGAAAGCCGCTACAATCCGATGAGTTACCACAACGGCTCCGTTTGGCCGCACGACAATGCGCTGATCGCCCTCGGTCTGGCGCGCTACGGCTTTCGGCACGCGGCCGCACGGATCTTCGAGGGCCTGTTCGCCGCTTCGACCTATATCGAACTGCGCCGTCTGCCTGAGCTCTTTTGCGGCTTTCCTCGCCAGCGGGCGCAGGGGCCGACCTTCTATCCGGTGGCCTGCATTCCCCAGGCATGGGCGGCCGCAGCACCCCTCTCGCTCGTGCAGTCCTGCCTTGGGCTGGAGTTCAACACGAAATCCATGCAGATCACCTTCGATACTCCGGTGCTGCCGGAGTTCATAGAGAGGCTCGAGATAAAGCAACTCAAGGTCGGCAGAGGCTCGGTGCATGTCGCGGTACACCGCTCCGGCACGCGGGTAGTCGTCGACGTCATCGAGCGAAAAGGCAATGTGCGGGTCATAACGATCCTCTGACAGCCCTACCTGCATGTCTTCTTGAAAGGACAAAGACACGCAGCAGATCAAGGCGCTACAACGACCCTTGCGCGTCTCATGGGACGCGCCGCGCTGTCGGCAATCACGGCAGCGGTGGGAACCTTTCTCCATAGGCGGGCTGAAGACCTTTCTCGGGCGGCCTGGCATTGGGTTGGACCTCAAGTTCGGCGAGCACCGGCAGATGATCCGAGGCCACGCGCGCAAGCGCGCTGCTGTGCACCCGGCAGGCGCTGGCGCCTATCCCGTCACCGACAAAGATGTGGTCCAGCCGCAAGAGCGGTAGGCGCGACGGAAAGGTCGGCCGTGGCTTCAAATCGCAGAGGCTCGTCACGTCCTTGAGCTGCCCCGCCAGGAGCTTGTACGTCGTCGAGCGTGCAATCGCGTTAAGGTCGCCCGCCAGGATCACGCGCGTGTCCGGTTGCCTGATAGCCCCGAGCCAGCCGGGACCCAACAGCGCCGTCGCCTGCCGGATACGCTCGGAACCGCGCAATCCGAGATGCGTGTCGATGACCTGGAGCTTGACCCCTGCAAAGTCTATTTCCACCCAGAGAGCACCTCGCGGCTCTCCGCACGACGGCAGGGCGCCCGCCTTGACCAGGCGCATCGGCAATGCCGTCAGCACCGCATCGCCGTATTTCTCTTCTTTGAGGTGGAGCGCCGGATGAAACTCCGCCTCCATTCGCAGATGCGCGGCGATCATCTGTGCCTGATCCATGCCGGCGCTGCGGGCGCGGCCGACATCCACCTCCTGCAGGGCAATGATGTCGGGCTGGCATTCGCCGATGACGGCCGCGACACGCCCAGGGTCGAGCTTCCGGTCGGTGCCGAAGCAACTATGGACGTTGTAGGTGAGGAAACGCAGCCGTCGAGGCATGATCCCTGTTTAATCACTCCGGGCTGTGGTCTTCGAATCGGGAACACGTCGGACCCGCTTTTCGTTCCGATGACGGACATGGGAGCGCGGCAGATGCCCACGAAGATATTCGCAAGACTATTCATAGTCGCCGCCATCGGCATCGCCGCGTGGCTGATTTATCGCACGCTCAACCGATATTCCCCGGACGAGATCGCCCGCTCGGTCATGCAGATTCCGCTCGGGCACCTCGCGGCGGGAGTGGGCTTCGTCTTCCTCTCCTACTTATGCCTCACGCTGTTCGATACGCTTGCGGTGCGCTATGTCGGTCGAAAGCTCGCCTATCCCCGAGTGGCCGTCACCTCCTTCACCAGCCTCGCCATCGGCCACAATGTCGGCGTTGCCGCCTTGAGCAGCGGCGCCGTCCGCTACCGCTTCTACTCCCGCTGGGGGTTCAGCGGTGAAGAGGTCGCAAAGATCATCCTCTTCTGCGGCGTCACCGTCGGCCTGGGCCTTACCACCCTCGCCGGTCTTTGCTGTCTGATCATGCCGGAGAGCGCCGCGGCAATCATCGGCCTTTCCGAACCGGGCGCCCTCGTTCTGGGCGTCGCCTGTCTTGCCGGCTCGACCGGCTACGTCATGCTCGCGGGCGTGCTGCGTGGGTCGCTTCGGATCTGGCGGTGGTCGTTCGAAATGCCGTCGCTGCCGATTGCGGCCGGTCAGGTGATCGTCGGTACGACCAATTTCCTTTGCGTCAGCGCCTGCCTGCACCAACTCGTGCAGGCATTCGGAAACCCGGCCTACCTGGAAACCGCGACCGCCTATGTCGGCGCCAGTGTTGCTGCCCTTGTCAGCCATGTGCCGGGCGGAATTGGCGTCCTTGAAGCAACGATCGCATTTCTACTCGGCCAGGCCGCAAACATCGGCGCGCTCATCGCGTTCCGGGCGATCTATTTCTTCCTGCCACTCCCGCTTGGATTGATGTCGCTCTCGATCGCCGAATTCGTCCGCTTCGACGAAGCGAAAAGCCTCGCCACCAAGGCGAAGAGCTGACCCGTCGAGCGCCTGGCGAGGGTGCGCACGCCGGACAAGGGCCGTAGCGGTCGGTTCGGGTCCACGATGCCCGTCCCCCAGACAAGCGCCGTCGTCCCCTTTTCCTTGATCCCGTTGAAAGGCCGCAAGCCGCGCGAACGGCCGTTTAGCCCATCGATGACGGCGACGAGCGAGCCTGTGTCGCGCAGCGTCCTTCGGACCTCGCACGGGTCCGCGTCGAGATGTTCGGCCAATAGGCCATTGCGAATGCCCTCGATTGCCGCGCGCTGCTCTTCGTTTGCAGCCTCAACGGCAACGTCGCACTCCGTGTCGAGCCCCTCCGAGCGGTTGTTGAAGTTTGACGAGCCGACGCGCAGGAAGCGCTCGTCGATCGCGACCACTTTTGAATGAATGATCACCTCCTGCTCGGATCCGTCGACTGCGGGAACGACCGGATAGGCGACCCGCAGCCTGCCATGACGGTCGGCCCGTTTCAGCCGTCGGATAAGGCGATCGCGATTGCCCCCCATCACCAGTTTTTCCAGGAGCCCGTGCGAATTTCGCGTCGTGATCACCACGATTTCAGGGCCGTCCGGCTCCTGCAATCTCTCAGCGAGCAGCTTGCCGATCCTGCCTGAGGCGAAATACTGGTTCTCGATGTAGATGTGGCGGCGGGCGCTGCGCAGCGCGTCGAGGGTCAGCCGCAGCGCCTCCTGACGTTCTCGCCTTTCGCCGAAGCCCGACTCGGTGCGCGCGATGGCGAGCCGGCAGTTGGTGAGGACGGGCTCTATGCCTTCCGGCCATGCGACGCTCGACGAGTTCGGGGGCAGGACGTCTTCGCCGATTGAGGTCTTCCAGCGGGAGCGGCAAAGATCTCCGATGGCTCGGCTCGCTTCGCCGTCGAAGACGACCTCGATGTCGTGCACCGGGTCATAGGGTTTTCCATCCGGATCGCGGCGCAGATCGTTCTCCGGTGAATGATCCGGCGTATCCCAGCGCCGAGCTGTCAGGTCGATGCCGCCGACAAAAGCGAGACGGTCGTCGATCGAGACGAGCTTTTGGTGATGGCAGCCGCGAAGGGCGCGGTGGTTCGCAAAGCGCAGTTCGATCCGAGGATGCATCGACCACTTCTGTTTGCGAAAGAGCCGCAAGGACTTTCCCGAGTAGATCGGCCCCATCGCCCAGACGAGAATTCGGATCCTCAAGCTCGGCTTTTGCGCTGCCAGGCGCTCCAGCATGGTTCCGAGCGCCTCCGCGTCCGGGACTCCTGGCCGCAGTCTGATGCGCGGGTCGAAATCCCATCCGGTGATCCATATCTGTTCTTCCGCCTGCTCGATCGCACGCTCCAGGCAAGCATAAAAGGCGGCCCCGTCGACAAGGAGCGACACCCGCTTGGCGATCGCACTGCGCCAGACATTCTCCGCCTCTCTGATGATTGGCCGATCCGCGGAGCGCCGTCCCTTTCGCGCGCCTCCGGCAAGTGCGCTCTTCCACACCAAGCTTCGTTTCCCATGGGTTGCGACTGCGAGGGAATCCATTTCGGCCAAGATTTGTTCCCGCGGCTTCAAGCGCGAGCTGCGGAGGCGGAGCACGGGAAATCTACGGGTACGCTGTCCATTCCGAAAGCGATGCACGCTACCGCTCGCCTCCCGGCGCGGGTATTATCGGAACCTTGGATTTCACGGCGGTGATGACCTTGGATTTTCAAACCTTCAGAGATTCGCTTGCGAGACCACAGCCTCCCGCCGGCATAAGCTCTGCGCTGCAGGCGCTGTGGTGGGATGCAAAAGGCGATTGGCATAAGGCGCACGAGCGAGCTCAGGAGCACGACGATACGGCGGGGATGCGCGTGCATGCCTATCTCCATCGCAAGGAAGGCGATCAATCGAACGCAGAATATTGGTATCGCCGCTGCGGCGCCGCACCGTCGACCTTAACGCTTGATGAGGAGTGGGAAGAGTTGGCGCGGGCACTTTTGCAGCACGGCTGAGCTCTGCGCCTATCAAACTCCTGCTTCTGCGCGTTTAAGGCGAAGAGAGCGCATCAACGCGCCGTACAAACGGACGTTTGCGCGCACGGCAGACGAATGTTCAAGTCGACCAGGGCCAGCTTCGCGCCGAATAGACATGGAAGAAGGACGGCAGTAAAGTTGACCAATGGGTGCTAGGAAGGCGCCATTGCATGGCCAACGAATCCATCAGACGTCGGCTTGCTGCCATTTTGGCGGCCGACGTGGTCGGTTACAGCCGCCTCATGGAGCGGGACGAGAAAAACACTCACACGCTGCTCATGGCGCGCTGGAAAGAGGTGCTGGAGCCGCTCGTCGCAAACCATCAGGGCCGCATCTTCAAGAGGACTGGCGACGGTGTGCTTGTCGAGTTCAGCAGCGCCGTCAACGCGGTCGAATGCGCCGCAGCACTTCAGCAGGCCATGGCGGCCGCGAACAGAGACATGCCGGAAGATCGGGCCATCGTGCTCCGTGTTGGTGTCAACCTCGGCGACATCATGGTCGACGACAGCGATCTGTATGGCGACGGGGTCAATGTGGCTACACGAATCGAGGCGCTTGCCGAACCTGGCGGCGTGGCGCTTTCGGATGGAATTCATGAATATGTGCATGGTCGCACCGGCCTCGAATTCGTCGACAGCGGATATCACGAGGTCAAGAACATCGAACGTCCGGTGCACATCTGGACCTGGTCGCCGACCGACCTAACCAACGATCCCATCAAAGCTGCTGTCGCAGCCCCACCGCAGCTTCCAAAGAAGCCATCGATAGCCGTTCTACCGTTTGACAACATGTCCGGCGACCCGGAGCAGGGCTATTTCGCGGATGGCATCACCGAGGACATCATCACGGATCTTTCGAAGGTTTCCGGCCTCTTCGTGATCGCCCGGAATTCCTCTTTCGCCTACAAGGGCAAGACGCCGGACATCCGCAAGGTGAGCCGGGAACTCGGCGTCCGCTATGTCCTGGAAGGCAGCGTGCGCAGGGCCGCCGACCGCATCCGCATCAATGCCCAGATGATCGACGGTACGACCGGCGGCCATCTATGGGCCGAGCGCTACGATCGCGGACTTGAAGATATCTTCGCGGTTCAGGACGAAGTGACCCGCACTATCGTCAACGCGCTCAGAGTGAAGCTGACGGCCGGCGAAGAGCAGCGGCGCGAGGGCCGCGGCAAGGTCGATCCGCAAGCCTATGACCTGCTCGTCCGCGCCCGTCAGGCCATCCTGCACTTCAACTCCCAATCGTCCATGGATGCGCGCGGCATGCTGGAACGCGCCATCGATATCGATCCGGCGATGGCAGCTGCCTATGCTTCACTTTCGATCGTCGCCTTGACGGATTTTATCAATCGGTGGAACGGCGCGACCCCTGAAGATCTCACACAGGCGCTCGAGCTGGCCCAAAAGGCAATTGATACGGACGAGACCGAGCCGCTGGGCCATCACGCACTCTCGCTTGCCCTTTCCTGGATGCGACGTCTCGACGAGGCGGAGGACGCCGCAGAGCGGGCGATCGAGCTCGACCCCAATTCGGCAAGCGCCTATACCGCACTTGGCGCCATAAGGGATTTCCAAGGTCGGCACGAGGACGCCTTGGCACTGTACACGCGAGCTCACCGGCTTGACCCGCAATTCGACCTGTCGCTGCATTTCCTCGGGAGGGCTCTATTGAGCCTCGGGCGTTTTGACGAGGCCGAGATCGCCTTCAAGCGTCGGCTGACGCTTGCGCCGCGATCGGACATGACGCGATTTTATCTCGCCTGCCTGTATGGTCGCATCGGGCGCCACGAAGAAGCGCGGCGATATTGGCGTGAAATGCTCGACGTCAACCCGAACTTTTCCGTTGATCACCTCAAGCGGGCTTTACCCTACCGGGATTCCAATCTGTTCGATCGTCTGGTGGACGGACTCCGCGAGGCCGGGGTCTCGGTCTGAATACGCAAGGGACAGATACATCCAAAACTGAATGCTGGGGCGCGGGAGGGAGGACCGCCTCAAGCGATCCCCCAATTCACCTTCGGGCTGCAGAAGGCGAGCCGCTGTTGGCGCGGAACTGCCGTACCGCAGACAACTTGGAAGGCCGAAAGGTAGGGTCGAGATCGGCGACAATTCCGCAAAAATCGATTCAACCTCTGAGCGGAAACCGTCGAACTGCCGCTGAAAGCGGGCAAAACCGACCAAGCTGGCAGACTTCAACCAGTGGTAGCGGAGGGCCGACTCACGCGATCCCCGAATTCACCTTCGGGCGTTTTGCTGCATGAAGGGCGGGCCGCTGTTGGCGCGAAACTGTGCCACATCCCCTCGATCTGGAGGACTGAAATGGGTGGAACTCTGCCATATGGAATCGTTGTCGGAATGACTTGTTTGCTAGGAAGAGCGGTCAGGAGAAGTCATCATCAAGCCGGCAACCCTGCTCGCCGCAAACCCTCGCGCAACCGTTCCGCGTCCTCGTCCCGCCGCAGGTATAAGGTATCCACGAGCCAGTCCACATATTGCCGCGGCCCCGCCGCCGGATCGCCCTTCCAACACTTGCCGACCGACTCAATGGAGGCCCTGGCACATCGCTGCGCCTCCTCGGTGCGCCCCAAATGACTGCAGGCTGCCGCACGCAAGGCGAGGTATCGAGGGTGCCGCCGCGCCGGCGCGTCCGCTATGAGCCGCTCCAGGAGATCGGCCGCTTCCCCGTCTCGCCCGAGCCCGAACAGGATGTGCGAAAGATAAAAATTGTACCAGTTGGGGTGACATGGATTGAGCCGAAAGGCGATCTCGGCCGCCGGCAAGGCCCGCTCCGGCTTTCCCAGGCACGACTGTATCCAAGCCCAAAGGATCTGAATGAATGGATCGTTCGGGTTCATGGCCTGTGCAAGGTCCATGTGCCGCTCGGCCCGGTCGAAGTCGCGCCACATCAGGCACATGTATCCGAACACGGAGTGCACCCGCGGATCGTTGGGATCCTTCGCCAACGCCTCTTCAGCCTGGCGTAGCGCGTCAATCCGGTCCTGGTCCTTTGCTCGCGGCAATCCGACACTGTTCTCGACCGAACGATTCAGGCAAATCCAGGCCAGCCCCGTGTGGGCCCGCGCAAAGCTCGGGTCGATCTGGAGCGCACCCTCGAAAAGTGCCTGCGCCTTCGCCTGGGCCTCGGGCGTGAACACGTCGGAAAGGCGGTTCCCTTGGAGGAAGAGGTCATATGCACGGATGTCCTCCAGTTGACGTCGTCGGGCAGCAACCTCGCTGTCCTGGATGATCCGCTGAGCCACCGTCGCGACGATGCTCCGGGAAATCTCCTCCTGGACGGCGAATACATCCTCGAGGGCGCGGTCGTATCGCTCCACCCAGAAATGAGCTCCACTGGCGGCATCGACGAGTTGTGCCGTGATACGCACACGACCTCCAGCCCGCCGGACGCTGCCCTCGACAAGGTAGCGGACCCCGAGCGAGCGGCCGATCTCGCGCGCGTCCATGCTTTTCCCGCGAAACGAAAAGGATGAGTTGCGAGCTATCACCATGAGCTCGTGGAAGCGCGAGAGTTCAGTGATGATGTCTTCTGTGATGCCGTCGCTGAAATAGATCTGCTCGGGATCGCCGCTCATGTTGTCGAACGGCAACACCGCCACGGCAGGCTTGTCAGCAGAAGGCCAAGCTACCGTTCCGGCGTCACGGGCGCTGTCGAGCACCATCGAATAGGCCCTCACAGGCCGCGCAATATTCTTCAGGCGCTGCTCACCCGCATACGCGAACCGACAATCGAGCTTGCCCGAGAGCTGGTCGTAGGCTGTTCCAGAGATCAGTGCGCCGCCCGGCGGGCAGGCTTGCTCCAATCGCGCCGCCACGTTGACGCCGTCGCCTAAGAGGTCATCGCCATCGACCAGAACGTCGCCCAGGTTGATGCCGATACGAAAGATAATGCGGCGATCAGCCGGTATCTCCGCCTGCCGATCAGGAAGCTGCTTCTGAACTACAGCGGCACAGGCAACAGCCTCGACGACGGACCGGAACTCGGCGATAAGGCCGTCGCCGGTGAGCTTGACAAGGCGGCCATGGTGCTCCAGCAGCAAGGGCTCGAACAAGGTCCGACGCAAGTCTTTGATCGCCGCGAGCGTTGCCGTCTCGTTCAGTTCTACAAGGCGTGAGTAGCCCACCACATCGGCAACGAAGATTGCCGCCAGCCTGCGTTCTCCGTGGGTACTCATTTCTTCGGCCCCTGGTACGGCCCTGGTACTCATGGCCAGCCACTCCGAAATCATGGAAGAATAGCTTAGTGCCGCCTCCGCGACCATCTCCCAGTTCGGAGATTGGGCGGGTCGTGGCTACCCGCGGAGTGTCCGCTATTCGAGCATTATTCCCCGATTACATCCAGCGGGGAATGTCGCAGAAGGGTCGGTCCGGCCAACCTCGCGAAGTTCTCGGAAAATGTAATTGGTTGTGGAGGGCCGACTCAAGCGATCCCCCCAATTCACTTTCGGCCGTTTTGCTGCATGAAGGCGGCCGACCGCCGCCCAAAGTCGCCCCGCCATCGACGTGCTCTAAAACGGCCGCGGTGGGTGGTTCTTTTGCCATTGGCCTCTCCGATCGGAACGAGCAACGAGCGCCATAAGCAGACGAAGAATAGAGCCCGGCACCCCTGCAAAGGGCGTCGACCCTCGCCACACTCGAACTCCGAAACGTGTGTCTCCGAAACGTGTTGCGGCCGAGCGCCCCAAGAGCCATAATTAGTGCCCTAACGGAATGATTGGCGCGGAGGTGGGACTGCCCCGGGAGGGGCGAATCGCAAGGGAATTCGCCATGCATAATGTCTCTCGGCGAAATGCCGTTCGCCTTGTTCTGGCGGTCGCAGCTGCCCTGTTTGCGACCTCGATGTCCACTTTTGCCACGGAAGCGGTTCCCCTAGCGATCAAGGGTTATGACCCGGTTGCCTATTTCACCACCGGAAGCCCCACGCGCGGGCTGCCGGAGATCGAGTATGAGTGGGACGAGCACCGCTATCTCTTCGCGAATGCCGAACATCGCGAGCTTTTTAAGGCCGATCCTGTTCGATATGCGCCGCAGTTTGGAAACTATTGTGCGATGGCGCTGGCCGAGGGCGAGATCGTCGAGGCCAATCCGGAGAACTGGCTGATCAGCGACGGCAAGCTTTATGTTTTTGGCAAGCCGGCTCCGATGGGACCTGCGCTCTTCGAGAAGGACCTTGCCGCGAACATCGCGAAGGCCAACGAGAACCGCGCGCTAGTTCAGCGACATTAGCGGTTCTTTCTCTCGGCCGGTGGCGGGTCGCCAGAGACGGGGTAGAGGTCGGCCTTGCGGAATCCGTCGCGCAAATGTTCGAGATCGACAGAGCTTAGAAACTTGTTTCCAAACTCCTGCGGATCGAAGGTTGGGTCGGTGCGGCGTATCATCGTCACGACACGCGCAGCGTCCTCCGCTTGGTTGTGTTGTGCATAGGCCGCTGCCAGTACGACGCGGCTGAAGTTCGCGTCTGCGGTTGTTCGAAGATTAAGTTCCGCCTGTTCGATCGCTGCGTCGTAACGCCCTTTCAGATAGTAGGCCAGGCTCAGCGCAAACCGATCAACAGCATTGAGATCGGGGTCGATACGCTGCGCCTGCTCCAAGGCCTCGATCGCCTCATCTGTCTGGCCCAGCCACAACAAGATGGTGCCGCGCCCGGCGAGGCCGAGGGCATCGTTCGGATTGATCGCAATGGCCCGCTCGATCTCCGCCTTTGCCTCGTTGTATCTCTGATGAAAGAGGTGGATGTGGCCGAGAATGACGTGCGCGCGCACTTCGGAATCGTCAAGTCTCAGCGCCTTGATTGCGAGTTCCTCGGCACGGCTCAGGAAGGCGGTTGGCGACTCCGCCCAGCCCATCGAACTGGCAAGGTGATAGGTTTCGGCGAGTGCCGCATAGGCCGCAGCGTAGTTCGGATCAAGTTCGATGGCGTGTTTGAGCAGGCTACGCGCCTCCACATTGTTTGCCCGCGTCGGGCGCTGCAATGCCGGCCTAGCGCGGAGCACATAATCATAGGCTGCGAGATTTTCGGTTGGCTTTGCGAACACTCGATTTTGTTCGATCTGCGTCACGCGAATCGCTAGCACTCTGACAATGTCAGTGACAATGACGTCCTGCAGCGCAAACACGTCCCACAGCGCCTCCTTGAAGCGTGCAGACCAAAGCACTCGTCCCTGCCTTGTGTCGACGAGTTGCGCGATGACCCGTACACGGTCGCCGGTCTGGCGGACGCTGCCTTCTACCAGATAGCTAACAGCGAGACCGCGGCCAATATCCTCTGGGCTTGCAGGCTTTCCCTTGTAGGGGGCTACAGCGTTCCACGACATCACGGTCAGTGCGGAGAACCGACCAAGTGCGTTGATGATATCCTGCGTCAATCCATCCACGAAATACTCACGAGCCGAATCGTCACTGTGGTTCAGGAACGGGAGAATGGCGATCGCGGGTTTCATGCCGACTTCAGCACTTTTTGTGAATTGATCGCCAAGGCGCAGATTGCTGAGAGAATTCCACTCGGAGCCAAAACCGGTCCACAGCGCGCCTATAGTAAGCAAAATCATCAGAGCCAGAGCGGCGAACAATCCACGGCGTCGGCGGGTGCGCGCCGGAGCGGCCGTGGCGTCGAGCCGCACGCGAAATACGCGTACCGGCCGAGCGATGTTCTTCAGCTTCTGTTCGCCGATATCCTCAAAGGCAATGTCAAGCCTGCCTTGCGCGTCTTCCTGCACGCGGCCCGACACGCAGATGCCGCCAGGCTCCGCGAGACCCTCCAAGCGAGCCGCCACGTTGCCCGAAAATGTCGTCACCCTCGATGATGATGTCACCGACATTGATTCCGACGCGGAACTCGATACGTTGTCCTGCCGGCGCCGCGACATTTCGTTCCGCCATGCCGCGCTGGATCTCGACGGCGCAGCGCACGGCCTCGACCACACTCGCGAACTCGACCAGCATCCCATCGCCGGTGGTCTTGACAATCCGCCCGTGGTGTTCGTTGATCTTTCGGTCGACCAGAGCATGCCGAAGCGCCTTAAGCTGGGCGAGCGTACCTTCCTCGTCGTTGCCCATTAGCAGGCTGTAGCCGGCGATGTCGGCCGCTAGAATAGCCGTAAGTCGCCGCTCTACATGCTCGACTGACAATCCGACTCTCCCGTGCGCTTCGGCCACACCCTCACCGATTTGGCCCCGCAACCACATCGGAGCGAAAATGGGCGCCGGACCTTTGCGCGCATCGACCTCCTGCTTGGCCGACTCCACGACGGCGTTCTCTAGGACCACTTATGCCTGCTGAATGCACCATAGCAGAAGTCGGACGAATTGTATCGCCGCAAGACCCGTGCTGGCACGCACCGGAAGGTCTGCAATGGGCCACGACTATCCCTTACCACCCCTTCAGGCTGGGCTGCAAAGGGTTGACCTTAGACGTTCCCCAATTTGGGGAAGGGGCGAAGAACCGGCAGTTGCAGCCACACCACCGAGGGAATCGACGCCAATAGAGGTCGGGTCTATCCCGCCTCTGTGGCGGCGTAAATCTGCCAACTTCCGGGAACGTCACGCAGGATCGCTTCACCACGGGCCTTGAACGCGACACGGGAGCCGACGACGAGATCCTTCACTGTGCCGGAGACGATGACGTCGCCCGCCCCGGCGTGATCGAGCAGGCGCGAGGCAATGTGTACGGCGATCCCGCTCAAGTCATTTGCCCCGCTTCTCGCACTCCCCGGTGTGGAGGGCGGCACGGACGCCGAGTCGCCCGACGGCGTATCGCGCAAGCAGATCGAATTGCCTTGCTCGGTCCGTGGAAGATTGCCAGGAAGCCATCTCCCCGTCTTTATCTCACTGCCGCCGAAGCGACCGAGTTCAGCCCGCACGGCATCATCGTGACGGTGCAACAGCTCTTCCCAACGCCGATCACCCAATTCAGCCGCAACCGAGGTGGAGCCGACGATGTCTGTGAACATCACTGTGAGCAGGATGCGTTCCGACGCAGGTTGCGGTCGTATTCCGGTCAGGAACTCCTCTATCTCGTCGAGAGTGCGATCGGCATCGCCGGCCCAGATCACGTGATCGTCACCCGGCAGTTCCACCCATTTTGCCCCCGGTATGTGATCGGCGACGTAGCGGCCCTCCTCGACATTCACCCAGCGATCGCCAGTACGATGCAGGACGAGCGTGGGGACATGGATAGCACTGAGGATACCGCGAACATCGATCTCGGTGTTCCAGCGCCAGAGTGCGATGGCATCCTGCGGCGAGGCCGAATTGCGCAAGTAGCCTTCAAGCCAGTCGCGCGCCTCCCGGTCGTTGATGTGACTTGGCGCGGCGTTGCTGAGATCAAACGCCCCGCCCCAGTCTCGCGCAATGGCGGCGAGTTCTTCCTCCACCTGCTCCCGGGTCTTCGCCCACGGGTAATCCTCCGCCCAAAGCCCCTTGGCGAAAGATCCGTTGAGCACGAGTGCGGCGGTCTTCTCCGGATAGGTGGCTGCGAAAAGCATGCACATATTTCCGCCTTCGGAGGTGCCCATCAGCGCCGCTCGGCGAGAACCTGCAGCATCCAGAACAGCCTGCATGTCCCGCATTCGTTCTTCTAGAGAAACCCGACATTGCGGTCGGACAGACCCGTGCCGCGTTTGTCGAACAGGATCAACCGCGAAAAAGCGCTCAGCCGCTCGAACACATGTGCCAAAGGAGGAAACATCTAGGCGTAATCCAGATTGGATACCCAGCCCGGCACATAGATGATATCGAGCGGGCCACCTCTATGCCAACGGCTGGAAGGCGCAGGTCGACCGCGCCGACTTTCCCTTGCTGGCGCGGGACGAACACCTCGCTCCGGTTGCCGCCTCCAAGAAGGGCTTCGAGACCGGCACCCTCACCGAAGACGTCAAGGCCGAGATCGAGAAACTTCTTTGGG
>Ga0214543_1000103_pt1 | contig 108834 bp, 71 predicted proteins | sample CNSS2metaG_FD_160094 | JGI IMG/M metagenome (GOLD analysis project Ga0214543, IMG submission 160094) | Root nodule microbial communities from cowpea collected in UCLA plant growth center, Los Angeles, California, USA - CNSS2 | ecosystem: Host-associated > Plants > Roots > Nodule | place: USA...
AATTTAATAATTGTTTTAGTTCTCATGAAATTTTATTTGGTATTATTATATAAAATGTAAACAATTATAATTTATTTTAAAGTATTTGATATCGAAGAAACAATCATCATTTTAATATTGAATATTTAATAATATTATGTTTCCTTTATCATAAAAATTTTATTATTTTATAAAAATTAATTAAAATTGATATTGAAGTAGTAAGAAAATGGGTATGGGTAGGAGATTATACCTGTTACCTGGTGGGTATGGAGATGGGTCAAAAGTTTAATACCCGTTGGGTTTGGGTATGAGGATGGAGATGAATTTATTTTATGGGAATGTGTATGGGATAGCGAAACCCGTGCCCGCTCTGCCTCGTTGCCATCTCTAATTGTGATATGTTAAAAAAGTTATTTTATAGTAATTCAATATTAGAATATTAAAATTAATATATTTGAGCGAAAATATATTTTAATTTTTATAAAAATTTGAATTAAGATCAATAAAAAATATATAATTAATTTTTAAAATAATTGTTAAGTGTAAAATTATAAAAATAAAATATGTATAAAAAAAATTAAAATAACGATTAAAAACATACAAAAATTGAGCATACAATTCAAGATAAATTATTTATAAAATAATTAATTTTTTAATTAATAATTAAGAATAAAGTTGGGGAAACGAAATATAAATATAAGAGTATATTGTTATAAATAAATAAAAATATTATTTATGTAAAATATATAATTATTTTATTTATATTTAATAATAAATAGATTACTTAATTGTATTACAAGACCCAACAATATAGTTATTTTAATTTTAAATGTTTGTTGTATTGAATATATTAATTAATATTTTCTGTTTTTAGAAGGAAAATAATCGAAATATTCACAACCTTTTATATAAACATAAATTAACAAAAATTATAAGATAAATGATATTATAAGACAACAAAATAGACTAAAAAAGCGTTGAATAAGTTTATTTGAAATGAAGGTGTATATATATTATTAATTATAACTAACAATCATAATAACTAAAAACCGTAATAGTTACAAATGTTAAGATTTAAAATTAATCCAATAATTTTACAAAAGTTAAAAATAGATAAAGGCATATAAGTTAAAAACATATTTAAAAAAAAAATTGTTTCTAGTCCTGTTTTTGGGACAAAAAGATGACTCCAAAACCAAACCATGAAAATGTTGATGCTTGCTACGATTCGGAAGCATATAAAGTAGTGTAATTTAGATGAAGAGAAAAATCTTATTAACAACAACAACATAGTATAATGATATTTGTATTAATTTATGTTTAGAAATCTGATTAAGTGGAGTTGATCAATGATGAAATTATATTATCTTGAGTGATTTGAGTGAGAATGAAATTTAAAACACAGTATTATCTAAATCTTTATCTAAACGTATATTATAGATGTATCTATACCAAGAATATTCACACAAGTGTATTTTCCGAAAATGAAAAAGAGTATTATTGTTTATTATTGAGAATCGATTGGTCTTGGGCTTTGGACATGAGGGAGAGGCGAGTGGGCCTGGGCTGAAAGGCCACACGGCGATGCAAGTAGTGCGACGACGGTCTAACCAGAGTCGTCAAGGCTCTCCGCACAATCTCTCCGTCCACTCCTCCAATCCTCCTCACAACCGAATTCTTCATCGCAGATCTCAGAAGGTTCAGTTTTCTACTGCTCAACGACGTCGTTTGCTGCTGCTGCCGCTGATACTGTTGCTTCTCCTGTTGCTGCCGCTGATGCTGTTGCTTCTCCTGTTGCTTCTCCTGTTGCTGCTGTTGCTGCTGCTGCCTCTCCGCTAACTGTTTGTGGTACGCGCATCGGAACGAACCAGGATGCATGGTTGGAGAACACATGCACTTCCTCTTCTCGCTCTCACTCTTTGACGACGACGACGACGACGAGGATGCCGCCTCCTTCTTCGTCTGACTCGTCGTTGCCACCGTCATTGAGCGCCGCACCGAAGACTCCGCACTCTGCTCCACTGCCAAGAATCTCACCGACGACGATGATGAAGATGATGGAAGGTGGCGCTGCACTCTGGAGTTCGCGGAGGAGTATATTCCGGGAGAGAAATTCGTCGCCGACGTGGACGCAAACGCTGAGGAGTACGAGCGCGGTGACGTTTGAGTTCTTGAAGATGGAGAAACCATTGACATTGTTGAAGCAGTGTAGTGAGAGAATTCAGAGTGAGAAAGAGAATAAAGTAGATTTTGCTTCAAAGTTTGTTAGAGACGGTTGTTTACGAGTGAGTGGTTACGCTAACTGAAACAAGTCCACTGAGGTTTATATAGGGAGATGACAAATGGGTAAAACAGTAATTGTAATGCCACTTTTCCGTTTTTCTTACCATGGTATTTTTTGTATACGTAGAAATTTGTATTTTACGTATAAAAACTTGAATCCGATCCCATTTATACCAACATACACTGGTGCCAGTTGCGTATATACAATAGTATACTATTATAAATAAAGAAATGAAAATTATAATTTATGTTTCATAGTGGCCAGTGTTAAGCTAAAGCGTTGTTGACATGACCCTCAAATGCAGAATTTAATAAAAAAGAGAAAACCGTTGGATATTACAATTATATAAAACTATTTTTTTTTAATTTGAAAATACTGTATGAGTAAATATGAATGAAGCAGTGATTTGATTTGTGGGCGTGTGGTGTTACAGAGACAGAAAAACAGTATAATTTTTCACAAACATTGGGCGGCCGTTCGGGTTTTTTCAGAATGTTGTGGGCTGCAAGAATTAAGAACAAAATAAACAACAGACAGTATAATGAATAGAAGAATAGATAAAAAAAAATCAATTAAAATTAATATTTTATGATATTATTCAATCATTCAATAACAGAGATAAAAAAAAGCATTAGTTTAATAATTTTATTATAAATGATAATTTAGAATTAAATTAATATACACTTCTAATACTATAATAAATATCTTGCAAACTAGATTTGCAAAACACGTTTTGATCATAAAATGCAATTAGCCAAAACGTATAAAAAATAAACCTTTCTAATCGACATGTATGTGAGCACTGAATGCATGCTCACCTTGAATTTCTACAAGATAAGTGATTAATCTTATGTCGAAGCACCAATAATACACAAATCTAATTTATATAAAAGATTAAATGAGTTTTCTCTTTTTCAAAACTTTAAGATAATAGATATATAATTTTTTTTTATACCGTGAGACTTTTGATATAAAATTTATATTGTATTCAACTGAATCGATCACTAATACAAGTCATTAGACTTTAGTACCACTTCTGTATTTATATTATGCTAAACTTTAAAAAGAAATAATTTATAGATTATGTTAGTTTATACATGTAGACGCAAAGTTTGGAAACTACAACCAATAAATAATACAGTGGATGCATATCAAAACAACTTAAATATTTTAAATTAATAGTTATTTTTCTGTAATTAATCTGTTTTAAACATGACTTTGACCTTTGAATATTCAAATGAAGGGGAGAGGATTAATCCATCTTCTTCAATGTGTCAGCATACATAAGCATTTCCGATAACAATCAATGATTATAATTTGTAATCTCATACTTAAACTCAGTTTGGATAGGTTTCTATATATAATTATAAAAGAAATAACATTATGAATTAAAATGGATTTGTATACATGTTATATTTAAAAATTTAAATATAAATATTCAAATACTCGTCAAAATTATCTTGTTAGGATGAGAACCAAATCAGACTAGTATCACAAATGATGATGAAAATCACAATGTTCTAATCTAACACAGCAACAATCTTCATGCTGCTTTAGTGCGGAAGAGACACTGCTGAGATTATAACACAGAAAGAAACTTGAACTTGGCAAGTTCATCAACAGTTGAAACTTCAAATAGGATAGAATTACCTAACTCTGAATCCAGTAGACTAAAAAATTTGCAAAAAAAAAAAAAACAAAAAAACTGTCAAGGTATGTGAAAAACTGAATCAACCTCGAGCTTTTCAAATTGGCTCCTAAACAGCTAGTGGCTGAAAGGCAACGACATTACAAGAATCCCAAGAAGAAAGGAGACAAAGGTACTGTGCACTTTTCATTTCCACATGAAATATATTACAAGAATCTTATGAATAGAGTTTACAGTTTTATCTTTCACCAGGACAGGGAAAACTGAAGCTAGTTTCAATCAACAGGGACTTCAACATCCATTTTTAGGTCAGATTGACCAAGAACCTGTGACAAATTAAAATTAGAAACTAAATCAAACATAGCAGACATTCAATGTACAGAGGAAATACATAACAAAATGTACAGACCTTAATGAAGTCATCCAACGTCAAGTAAGAGTCTTTTGTGTATCCTGCTTCTTTTAGAACTTGACTGAGAGCTTCCTGCAAATTGAACAGAGAACAAAATTAGCCAAACTCCAGTTAAATCTAAATCTAAATATGATACAAGCACAACTGAAAAGGTATATATGGAGAAAAAAAAAATAGATTTTGCTAAATTGATATACAGTTAACTTATAACAAATTGTATTTTCAAAAACTATAGAAATCTATTGGTTACCCTTTAGAGAACTTGCAAAAGAGATGTGATCAAGGAATAAAAACTATGTAACTCAACAACCAAATTATATTCCAGTTGTAACAAGTAATGAATGATGAATGTACTAATCCTAGGAAACTATATGATACTAAACTCAGACTTCAGCACACCACATTTGAAATAGGGATGTCAAACCAGTAACAGATGAAGACCTACTTGGTTATTTAGCAACTATTAGTGGGAAAGCTACTTCATGATTAAACAATACATGGAAGTGATCAGATTGTTGGTGATACCTCTCTCTGTTCATCGGACATGAATGAACCTGACAAATCTTTTAGCACTTCCAATATATCTTTGAAAGACACCTTTCCATTACGATCTGAATCAAAGACTTTGAAAATAACTGCAAAAGGCTAGAAACTATAAGTACAATGAAGGTAACTGAATATATTATTGTAATTTATTAAGAAAAAAGTTATCAATTCCCTGCCCACAAAGTATTCCCTCTTCAAATGATGAAAATCATAGAATAATTCATAATATATGAACTCCGTATCTGCATCAACAGTTTCTCACCCTTTAACTACATTGTCGCAGCTATCAGCTCTTGCAAATATATTTAACAAAAACTGTGAAGACTATACATATGTTCTAAGGCAGGGTTGGATCCTACTAAAAAGACACTACTTATATCATAAGTTCTAACTATCATATGTACGTTATCATTTATAAATGAATTTTTTTGCTTGCTGATCTCTACTTTTGTCTCATTCTATCTTCAAATCATGTGAAAGATGAAGGTCTCGAAGCAACAGTGAGGTTTTGCCCTTGATCTATAGAGGTCGGGTTCCAAATCAAGGAAACAGTGTCTATGTTGCGAGGTTAAAGCTATGACATCCACCCACCAAGCAGTAGCATTGTACACTGGACCACCCTATTATTTGTGAGATGCAGAGACATCTAGTTCATCCAAATGCAAAACCCGAATCTCTTGAACAATAATTCTGAATCAATGGAATGAGAACAACTTGAAAAGTATGATCTACGCATAAAAAAATAGAGAAAATTCAGAATTGGTAAGTGTCCATGTTTTCATCCCACTGACCACCCTAACATTCACTTCTCTTCTCTGTAGGATACCTATAAAGAGTCCCTAATATAGGATTCTTGTAGCAAATTGATCAAAATCAATGACCATAGTTGGCTATTGATTGGTCAGCATTAATAACTGAAAGACTGGGAGTTATATTTGTATAATAATAGGACATACTTGGTTGGTTGGTGATACTAATTAATAAGCTGGATGTTACCCTTAGCTCTTTATCCAAAATGAATTAACCAACATCGCATTCAATTGGAGTAGATAAAATTAGATAGGTCTGCCCAAAATTTGCATAACCCGTATAGCAGCAAGTTTTCCCTCTCAAACATATTCAGGTGCTTATAAGTGAGTGTGCTAAGCAACAGAAAATGACATCTTCACTATTGAACATCCCAATTATTGAATTAGGTATTCCCTTCAGACCAAGGTCAGAACTTAGGAATCTCCGGTGAACACGAGAATGCAAAATCAATCCCTAAACTGAAGTACATCTTCTAACTCACGAAGTTAAACTATAATTCATAAAAACAACAACATCGGAGAGCATTGAATAACTCCGATGTACGATGTAATTAAAACGTACGCTCTATTTTTTGTTGTGCATTGGCTTTGGCACTGAATGCAGATAAGAAGGCCACAAAGTCTTTAAAATTCAAACCGTCCACCATCTTGAGCAGCCTCTGCGAACAAGCACAAAGTCCATCAACAATGGGAAAACAGATCAGAACCCACCCTTTAGCATGCAGTGATGGGAAAGAAAGTACACAAACGACAAAAACAAATGTTAGGGTCGAAATGGCCATAAAGCGAAAAAAGTGAGCACCTGAGAAAGTGGATTCATGGCAAACTCGGGGACGGACAAGAACTCATCCGCCGAAATAAATCCCTTGGCATTGCGGTCAAGTTGACAAAATCTTTGATACAACGACACAATTTCCTGCTGGGAAACTGAGTTTGGAACCCAATTTCAGATCTTAATTAATGTTAAAAAAACCGACAGTCATAAAGGGACAACAGAAGGGAGAAGAGAGAGAGAGAGAGAGAGGAACTACATAAATTATTGCAGTGTTCTTGAACTTCCTCGATGTCGTATTGAGTTAACATAGATGATGCAGTCCCCATCACTAGTTTTGGAATTCAAACCAAAATCTGCAGAACCATCTATTATTACTCACTAAACCACTCGACTGGACTGGAGAATAGCAAATATCAAATGATATTTTCAGTGCATATAGTAGAACGATAAATGAAAAAGAAAATAAAAAATAAGCCGATCAAAAAAAAATAAAATAGAAAATTCACAACAAAGAAGAAGAAAGAAAACCTTAAGAGCAGAGATGAAATGGTTGGGCTGAATTGAACAGACACGTATCTAGCTGGCCCAGGCACGCTTCAGACCACCTGCGAATATATACACGTGTCTTGCCTAGTCATCATCGACTATACCGAACACACCAATGCCCTGTTACGTTGCGATGCTACCCGCAGACCAGTGACCGTCTACCTTTTCACATGTATCTCTAATTAATTCCTTTCCAACTCAATTTAATAAAAATAAATAAATATTAATAAAATATTAGCTATAAAATTAATTATATTAAAAAATAAATAATTGTGTCAAAATATAATTATATCTTTTACATAATCAATAATAACATAAGTATATGTAAATATTAATAAAACACATATAATCCAGTACTGTATACATTTTTAGTACAAATTTCGTCATGATTTTACATAAAATTTAACACAAGTTTTTCTTATATATTTTCTAAATTTGTAATTCCTTATTTTTCATACCTTACATATCTCACTTTAAATCATTAGGAAATTTCCCCTAAAATGTTTTTTACCGGAATAAATTTAAATTTAAATTCATAAAGCATCAGTAAAACTTGACAAGATCAAATTTTATCCTCCTTCTCAAAATATTCTTCAATGCTCGATCTTTAACTTTCAGCTGTCCACAACACACGATAACAACAACGGAATTGTGTCAGTGTCATCCGAGAAATCCAATAAACCAAATCCATGTATTATTCAACCTCTATCGGCAGTTATTCATGAGTGTTAAAATCTAGTAAGAAAAATGGTGCACGCACAAGGAGTTAGCTTGGTGCCCCTACGGAATTACTCTGATTGTCAAAATTTGATATTAATTAAAACAATCAAACTTCATTGTTCAACCTATCCTCGGAGTAACCTTCGCAATTGGGCATTATCAAGTGAATGTTACATTAAACACGAAAGCTCTATCCTACTCTTGTTGATAAGCCCATCCCACACACCCACATGGGTAAGGTGTAACGTTATTCACTTCTTAACATCGTAATCTCAAATTTCATTCATGATGATTAATGTACAGAGTACAGAAAAAGCATAGCATAGATACGCTCGGAAAGTAATAAACAATCAAGAATCTGATGGCGTTTATGACACTTTTTTAGCGAAAGCCATCAAGGCAGGTTGCTAATACAAAAATTGGTTGAGCATCTAACAATCTGACAATGTTTGATTTAAGGTTTGATTTAAGGCAAGCTCGAAAACGTGCAAGCCATACATTATTGAAGGCAAAACGTATCACACTTCAGCAGGCATCCAGGTCACGGCAGGGAGGAGGCTTGGGCTCACCTAACAAAGTAGTATTCCCTCCTTCAGGTCCACTCCTAATCCGTAGGGGATTTTGCGTGCCATGCTGAAGAAAAACAAACCAGATTCATAATTTAACAAGGTATAAGTTTCTAAAACAAGGGCAGTGTTAAAATAGATCGTAGTCAATGGCCTTACCGGTGGCTTCTCACCCTTTCTCAGCTTTTCTACTATATCAACTACTTTCTCCGGGGTTACATCTTCCTGTAATTGGCATCAGTATGACATGTTAAAGAGTGTTTCACCCCTCCCCTGGAAAAAAAAATAGAGAAAAAAAGAGGAAAGACGGACATAGTAATTATATGTGTATCCCTCTGATCCATTTGAATAATCGGCCACTGTAATCATAGGAGCATTCACACAGCATCCCTGCACAACACCAGTAAAGTCGATCGTTCACCATTGGTTGGTCAAAAAAATTACCCAAGAACATCAAGTGATCACCACATTCAGTAAATACAGAAGACAAGTATGCACTTCTTCCTCATCCTCTTGGATTTTACTTTACTCTAAAACAACAAAAGCTTTATACCACATTCGGTTATTCTCTTTTTCTGCTCTTATGCTAACAATGCAAGGATTTTTTAGGATAACTTAATAATATTACTGGAGAAAGGTCAAACACTACTTTATAAATTCATGAAGGCTATCAGGCACACACATCGAAAATTATGACAACACTGTTATCCAAACAGTCCAGTTTTGTATTTAATGTAATGTAATTTCTTCCTCTAAATACAATTATAGTACAAGCGCATATCAACCAATTATACAACTCTAAAAACAACAAACTTGACAAAATTAAAATAAGACTCACCATGCATTCCATTTCTCCAACAGAAAACAAACCGTCTGGTGTTACTTCTGCAAATCAGAGGTGAAAGAAAACTAATTATCAGAGAATGCATATGGTTCCAATTTTCCACGAATAAGGTACAATACAATGACAACCTACAGATAATGGAAGAAATTAAGACAGGTGAACTAACCATTGCGCTTCACTCCCAAGTGTTTCAATAAGGCTTCTTCAATTCCTCGCGAACCACGTATCATACAAGGTGTTGTTCCACAAACCAATAGATGGTACTTCCCAACCTGAAAGCAAGTTGGTCCAGCTAAGCTTTGGCCTGTATTTATGTGGATTAGGAAAACTAAAAATCATTAAAGGATAATATGATTTCACCTTAGCTCGATTGAACATGGAGTAAAATGTAGCAACCTCATAGACCCGTATAGGAGGAACCTCTATAATATTTGCTACCTAAATAATCCAAAACGCTAACTGTTAATAAAGAATAACATAACTTTTTGCATTAGAAAGAAAATTAAACTATAGATTGCCAAGATTATGTAAATATGTGACTTTCACTGAATTATCAGTGTCAAGTGACAAGAAGCTACAAGTATAACTCAATCAAACAATGATGAGTATTTACATAGAAGAATGATATTTGAGCATAGATTTTAGGCATAGCATGTATGTCAACCAGCAGAATGATATTTGAGCAAAATAATGTACAATACAAAATATATCAAAGGCTTCACTCTTACAATTTTAACAATAATTTCAATAAGATTATAATTACTGTAAATTTATTTTGTGTATGTCGCAAGAATTTCAAGACTTCATGAGAACTATTACAGGTCTTATTCTACTTGGTACTTACTAGACACTATCTACTGAGCACAATAACACCTTTTCCATCCAACAGGGTACAGAACCTTCTTAGAGAATCAGACTTAGTTCTTTGATATGTTTCTACATGTTCTAAGAAGAATACATCAAGCAGGAGACCAACATACCGCATTCATTGCAGAAACAGGGAGCCAGCCTCCATGCTGCTGCTGGGCAAGATCCAAAAGCGGAATCACTGCAGATTGCTTATAGTTGGATGGATAGTGAGATAAAATCTCCTTAACCTGTAATTAGCAAATGCTAAAACCTTTAAATGTTTATATTATTTTGGGCCAGGTACCAAAAAGGATCATACATGTAATCTTCATAGCTAACTAAAGATCCATAACTCTTGGAAATATTATGATAACGAACCAATCGATAAGGCATTGAATCATATAACTCTAAACTTACTCAGACTCAGAAAATGTAGTGTGCCTTAACTCTGCAATAGGGATTTGAATCAAATCACTCAACACCAAGGTTATCGAGTTAAGATTTGAATCATGAAGTGCTGAGCCAATTTTTGAATCGTGAATTGCAATTTTGTATGAATTCATAATATTAAGGTATAATGAAAGATTACATCAAATATATCATAGAGATGGTACATGATGTTCAGTGTAATGATGTAAACAATTTAAACTAGAAATAAATAAAAACAACGTAAGAAGAACTCTTACAAAAAAACTATTAGTGAAACATATAATTTTGTGAAGCTTTTATTTTAGATGAAAGAAACAAAATCATTAAATAGCTAAATAGAGTGATTGACAAAAAAGGTGAACAATAATATAGTATAAGTTCATAAATGTTCTTTCAAATACCTTTTCATTTAAAATTTAAGCTCAGAATTTTTATTTATTTTTTCATAACTGATGAGAAAGTAAAAACATATGAATCATAGAACTGTGTAAATCATGTCGGCAAAACGAAAATCCAATAGATTTATTCATGCTTCGTAAGATAGTCATTCAAATTTATCTTGGGATACAATGAAGTAGTTAAACAAATTGTATCGAACTGTAAGATTTGAATCCTGAATAGTAAGATTCTGAGAACCATCGTCTACACTCTTGAAAACTGTACGTCTATAGCGATCAAGGGTGAAAATTAATACACAACCAAGAAAGTTCGAAAAGAAAAGACACGTATAGCAGTATTACCCCAACCCACGCCAATACCGATTATAAGCTAGATGATTGAACAAATAATCTTCAGCAGTGCCTGTCACTACATTTTCTGTATTCTGATAGCGAACTATATAACGATAAATTACGAAAAATCATAATATGAACATTTAAAGTGCAATGAAACATTACCTTTGCTTTGTTGGGTTCAGTGAATTCCCATGGAAGGTTAGGGCTATTGTCCGGTGAGTCAAGGTGCTATGCCAATCAAAATTGGAGATAATAAGAATCAAAATTACAAAACGGAAACTGAGAGAATTGAAGCGAAAACGAATAGCACTTACGTAGTTCAGAGCGGTTGAGAAAGCCCTCGAAGGCTGAGAAAGGGGAAAACAAAAAATAAAATAAAAACAAAAACAAAGACGGAAATCGGAGAATAAAGTGAAAGAAATGAAAGAGGAAACCGACGGAAAACCTGACGGAAAATGTGACGGATCTCGTTGAAGCGATTCGCGGCTAAGCGTGCCAGCATTTTGGAGGAGCTGCTTGGAGCAGATCGCAGAGAGAGAGAAAGAGAGCGCGTGCCGGACAGAGAAATGAGCGAGAGAGAGCGCGTGCCACAGACACAGAAATTAGAGAAGGTCAAGTGAGGGGTCTAGTGTAAGAGAACATGGAAAGGTGGCACCATCCTAGCCGTTGGATCACATCAATATATCAATAGATAATTCACACGTAAATGGATCGGATTTTGCTTGGGCCTCGGTGGATCACTAGATATACAAACAATGAAAAACTTTTTGGGGTTAAATACCTATCTGAAAATTACTTACTGCAACCCATCATTTTCTTCTTGCTCATCTGAAATTTATTTTCTATAATACCAAAAAGGTTTTTCCGGAAATTTTATTCCGGAAAACATATGTCTTCCCATTTTACGAAAAACACTTTCCGGAAGATTTTTATGGGTGCGAAAAGTAATTGTCCGGTCTATTAAGTAAAAGGATGTCTCTTCCTACATTTGTCCTAGACTTTTGAAAATTTGGAGAAGATGCAGGAAGAAATTTGGACGGGTGCAGGAAGAAACATTCTAGCTAAACCTATCTCTCCTTTAGAATTGTCACATTGCGTTAGAATTTGGCTCATTATGATTTTGGACCGAGTTTAGTTTAAATTTTTTTTACGAATGTCAGTATGGGTCAATTTTTGACCCAGTTTACTTAGGTTGAACTCGTGGTGAGCCGGATTGACCCACCAATCCGTATGGTTACACACATTATGTTGAACTTTGTAGTGTTAGGCTGTTTTTTTAACCAAACACATTAGTGTGTTGACAAATGGAAATCTAGCTTCAACTCCATATAGATGGGGATAAACAAGATGCTTCAAAAATTTTGTGAATTTATCCATTTAAGACTCTAATATTATAGTTGGATAAGTGACAATAATGCTTGATTTTAGATAGTAATTTTTTTTTTAATTTTGGTTTGTATTGGAGTTTAACATCATTTTGGATTGTACTTAGATTGTATTGAAATTTATTTAAATTTTAATCTAAATTGTAATTTATGACTTAAACAAAAAAAATATTTTATTTTAATTAAGTGAGCTAGTGAGCCAACCTGTTTAATCCACCAACCTGTGGTGGGTCGGGTCGGGTTCAAAGTTTTTCAACTCGCTTATAAATGAGTCGGGTTGGATTGACCCACTAAATGACAAACTCGTGATGGGTTGAGTCGATCTGGACCGAATGGTCCATTTTGACAACTCTACCCTCCTTAATACATTTTTATTTTTAAACTTAAAATGAATGAATATTATTTTTTAACCTAAAGTTAATAGTTTTTCTCACGTGTATAAAGAATGTTAAAGAGTAGTATTTGAGTCGAAAACGTCATCTTGAAACATATGTATATATATAACAAAGATTTAATTTAATTAAGATGATTATATTTATTTTCTTTTAAAGTTTAAATATGTGTAAAAAGATAGAAGAATATGAATTTAACTTTCCATCAAAGTTTAAAAACTAAAAATATAATCAATATAAACTTTTTTATAGGAACAATAATAATATCTAAATAAATATTATTAACTGATTGTATAATATAATTAATATTGATGGTGAATGTAATCACTGTCTTCTTCGTTTGAAGCACTAGTTTTTCTCAAATGATCAGAATAAGGATAAAATCTTTCCCTAAGGTTTCAAAAAAGACAATAATTTATAATCGCGGAAAAAAAAATCTAAACATTTACAGATAATTGAATAGATTGAAAGATGACGAAGACTTCGAATACAGACCATTGAAGTAACGATCAATGATTTGATAGTATCCACCGTTTTGTCAGAAATTGTTATGTTTAAAAACTATAATTATATAATCATGCAATGTGAAAACAAAAAGTTGCAGAGTTACTTACCATGGAAGCACTGTTATCCAAGCGTGTACAAGAAATGGTTCAGAATGGTGAGGAACCACCTCCTCCTTACGTTCGTAGAGATGTTAACTGCACACAAACCGTGACTTCAACGTTATGTTCACCACCCACCATTGATTTTGGGCTCATATCTTCATCATCAACACCAGTAACTAAACAAAAAGAAGAGCTTCAAAAGCTAAGATCAGCTCTCTCCTCTTGGGGATGCTTCCAGGTATGTACTTGAAAATTTTATTTCAATTTTGTAGATTTGTAGATTTGAAGATATACCACTTGCACAAAGCATATCCTATGAGCTTTTTTGGAAGGCAATAAACCATGGCACATCAAGCACACTTTTGGGCAAGGTTCGTGAAGTTGCAAGGGAATTTTTTAAGCAGCCAGTGGAACAAAAGAAGAAAATTTCAAAAGGGGTGAAAGAATTTGAAGGGTATGGTGCTGATCCAGTTCCTGAAGAAGGCCAGTTTTTAGATTGGTCAGATAGATTGTGCCTTGACGTATACCCTGAAAATAGAAGGAAGTCAAGTTTGTGGCCAGAAAATCCACCATCTTTTAGGTAAATTGAAACTACAATGCAGACAAATGTTCAAACAGTTGGAAGGTGACATGTTTGTGTTGATTAAGATCAGCAACACTTTTTTCTTTGCAGGAAAATTGTGGAAGAATACACAGCAAAACTGAGAGAGGCAACAAATCTTATTTCTACAGCTATGGCTAAGTCATTAGATTTAGAAGAAAATTGCTTCTTGAATCAATTTGGTGAACAAGCACTACTGCAAGTGAGGTTCAACTACTATTCTTGCTGTGCACGACCTGATATTGTGCTCGGGCTTAAACCCCATGCAGATGGATCAGGGTACACCATTATACTGCAAGATGACGTTGAGGGCCTCCAAGTCCACAATAACGATAAATGGTTCACAATTCCCACAATTTCTCATGCCCTCTTTGTTCTCATGGGTGATCAAATGGAGGTATGTGTTGTTAATTTAGTTTCATAACATTTCAGTTTGTGGTGTATCCATCCAATTTAAAATTCAGTGGTGCTTTTTGAGGAACAATATAGGTGATAATAGTGGTGCTTTTTGAAATTCAGATAATGACTAATGGAATTTTCAAGAGTCCTATGCATCGGGTATTGGTGAACTCCAAGAGGGAAAGAATATCTGTTGCAATGTTCTACACTCCAGAGCCAAACAAAGAAATTGGCCCAGAACAAGGTTTGGTGAATGAAGAACAACCGAAGCTGTTTAAGAAAGTGAAAGATTATGCTGATACGCATTGGGAATATTATCAACGAGGAACGAGAGCAATTCATGTAGCAAAAGTATGAACCACACAGTTGTTGCTTTTGTGTGTGATTATAATTAAACCTATAGATGACTTCAACAAAAGAAAAACTTCATACGAAGAGTCTGCATCTAAACATAGATTTGCTTTTGTCCATATAATTAGTGGATGCATACATTTATGCCGAGAGTACACTGTTTAGTGTGTAATGGTTGTAAGAGCTGCAAGACTTTGGACTGCTATTATTGACTATTATTACTTAAATAAAATAAAAAGTTTTTTTCTTACACCACTTACAACAATTAACAACCTACTTTTAGATATATTTTAATCATTAAAAGAATTAGATTTTTATAATTTATAAAAAAAAATAAAAAGATTGAAAGATAAAATAATAGATAGAAATAGTGAATTTTTGTTGGGTGTCAAGTAGTACCCAAACATAAAATATTTCGAGTAACTAATGAAACATGTGTGTAAAAATAAAGCTACAAGAAGGGATATCAACAAAATTTGTACTCTAAATATTCGTAGATAAAACCCGCAATGGATAAGAAACGGATATTAAGAATGGATACCTGCTATCCACGGGTATGAGTATTTTTGATCGCATGTTAGCGGGGCAGGTACGAGTATCATAGTATTCGTATTCGTGGATATCCGTACCCGCTAAACTTTAATTTACAAAAATACCTTTATATATATATATATATATATATATATATATACTAGTACAAAACATTATGAATCTTCGTTCAGTAATAGTAGTCAAATTCTTATCCCACATAGGAGTAGATTACTTCCAAATACTGCGGTGACATTGATGTGTCTTCAAGACTGGTAATGGATAATATGGAAGGTAATGAAATTAACATTTTTACTTATATATTTTAATTAAGTGATTTGTTAGAAATTTTTAATAAACTTCTTATGTTTTCAGATTCTTTTAGATTAAAATTGAACAACATGAAACTTTATACAATGTTGCAAGATGTGAACATTGATAAAGTTAATAATTTCTTTAATATTTCATTCAAAAATAAATTACACTATAAATTGTTAGTAATCTTTTATTTTTTTTATTTTTTTTCAGAGATCAATTGAAAAAAATTGACTTGTTAATTAAAGCATCAACTATAATTAAATATTTTTTTAAATATTTTTTGTAATTACCCGTACTCGTTGACATAACTACAAGCAATTAATGAAACAAATATTCATTTATAAATTTTCATCCGAATCTTGTATACATACTATAGAGGCGCAGAAAGAAGTTATGGGAGTGAAAAAAATAATGGTCAATAAACAATAAAAAATAGCAAAAGCCTTTAACTAAATGAATGGGCCGGCCCAAAATTTAAAGGAAATGCAGGTCCAGACCAGATTCCGTTTGAGATGAATCTAAGTTTCCTCTTGCTCTTTCGTATGTTTTTTATTTTTCTGTATACATATATTTTTTTTATTTTATCCTTTTTGAATTGTAAAATTTGAAAGTTTCCTTTTCCAAGAAAAAGAAAAGGTTTACGGACTTGAAAGTCACCGGATTTTACAATTTTAAAAGGGCAAAAATTGAATTTTCTTTATATGAGGTGCAGAAGTAAATATATGGAGGTGCAGGGAGAAGCTTTTATCTGAGGCATCCCCGATAAAGCCCTTTAGCAGAAAACAAAAACTCGAATTGAAAATTGCGAGTTTGAGGTGAAGAAAGAGTCCGGAAAAGAACGCGGGAAAACGGCAGAGGAGTTAGTGAGAGCGAGCGAGCGAGAGAGAGAGCAATGCCGGAGCTTCCAGAGGTAGAGGCGGCGAGGAGGGCCGTCGAGGAAAACTGCGTCGGCAAGAAGATAACGAAATGCATTGTCGCCGATGATTCCAAAGTCATCGACGCGGTGTCTCGCTCGGACTTCGAAGCTTCCGTTCTCGGCAAGCTCATCGTCGCTGCTCACCGGAAGGGAAAGAACATGTGGCTTCAGCTTGATTCCCCTCCTTTTCCTTCCTTCCAATTCGGTCCTCCGTCTCTCTCTCTCTTAAACCCTAGCTTCGTTCTTTTCTCTTTCCGCTTTAACTGAAAACGTGAACCACGTGAAACTCTCCTTCGTTTTTTTACAGTTTTCTTTGCTGCTTAGTTCGCATTACGTCTTGGCGTGGTTCTTGCATTTTTGGTGATGCATGTTAACCATACCTGTGCATGCACCTAACGGCTTAAGCTTTTACAACAGTCGGTAACAGTGACACTGAAAACACGATATAAGGTTCTAAAATGAAACTGTTGTAAGACGAAATATAAGAAGAGACACAAGGGATAGCTAGGTCTATTACTAAATTTATAGCTACAATTTGTTGTTACTTATGAGTTTTTGTTTATATCTCAGGCATGGCTGGTGCTATATACATTAAAGGAGTCGCAGTAACAAAGTACAAAAGGTAAGGCCTATGGGGTATGGTTAAGTAATCTTTATTTCACTATACTGATGAGTTATGCCGAAGTTTCAAAAAAACTTTACGTAGAATCTTTTATTAGCTTGCATTTGTGAGTTGACAATAATGGGTTTTTTCACACCCACACACTAATGCTGTTGATATACCATGACTTTCTTACTTACCACGATCTCCCCTGCATCCTTCTTTTATTAGGGTTTTAAAATAGGATACTTTTAGGATTCCAAATGTGTGTGTGTTTCATTAAGTAAGATTAAGCATGGTGAACAATACATAAGAAAGAAGACTCTAACTCGTTATCTTAAGGTTTTGAATCGGAGGGTTGTTGAATTCATTGGTATGGAATCTCTCCGGATGGTTAACCTTGCAAGAACCCATCAGATACTTTGATAAGATTTTGCATTTTGCATTAGAAGATTGTAATTCTTATTTTTCTTTTGACATTAAACCTTATATTCCATATCTCACCAAAATGTGCAAAACTGCTTAGGCTTTGTATGTATCGGGAGGTGCCAACATTGTGCAAGAGTACTGAGGAGAGTTCTGTCTTATTGATAAAATCAGACCTGTTTCAGGGTGCTACAAGATCCCAACTGTATAAAAACTACCGGGGAAGTACAATGGGAAAGAAAACTGTTCTAGGCACCTTCCAATTCTCACTCCCTAGCATTATACTGCATACATCTGAATCATCCTTTTGCCAATTTTGCTAACTCAGCAGTTAGTTGCATGGAAGACTCTTTTTTCAAACATCTACCTTACTATTTTGGTGTTTCTATCATTTATTGTTGCAATTATTTGGCACATATCTGGAATATAAACATGCATGTGCCATGTAGGTCAGCTGTGAAGGATGAGGAAGAGTGGCCCTCAAAATATTCAAAATTCTTCATTGAGGTAGGAGATAACTCCATTGATTAGATTTGACCTTTTGGTCTTGTAACCTGTTGTGATTCAATCCATTGACTTCATATGCGACAAATTAAACTTCATTTTGTTGTGGATTCATAAGATTTGTGAACCATTAGATTCAAAGAAATTTATCCCTTAGAAATATCATTATTAATCAGATTAAATCACATTTATGCAGTTAGATGATGGTTTAGAGTTGTCTTTCATTGACAAGAGGCGATTCGCTAAAGTTCGTCTTCTAGAAGATGTATTGTGACTCTACTTGCCAACTACCAACCATTTTTATTTTTTTAGTACATAAATTTGACATTGACTGTATATATTTTTCCTGTGATGTAGCCAACATCAGTGCCACCCATATCTGAGCTTGGTCCTGATGCTCTTTTTGAACAAATGACACTTGAGAAGTTTACAGAGTCTTTGCACAAAAGGAAAACTGAAATCAAGGCTTTATTACTTGATCAAGTATTAAATTATTCCTTTATCACTTCCCATACAATGCATTTCACTCATCTTTTAAATTGTTTATTATTTGAATATATCATTTTTTTTGCTTTGTGTGTGTGCACTTTCCTTTTTTGTATAGTTTTTTGCATTGGTGGGGGTTATTATTTTCTGCTTGAGAAGTCAAGATTTGGTGTTCTTTAATCAAGTTCATTGGGACACCTTAATTTATTGATAACTTGTGCTTGAGCATAAGACAATATTCTGTTGATGAGACAAATGGGACAGGTCAAATGATAAGAAAAGATGCAGAGTTCATAAATTCTTTGTTTATACTTTACATGAATAGAAAAATTTAGTTAAATGAATTAATCATGCTAATTTGTGGTGTGGTTAGGTTGATGATTTTTTTAGAGGAAAAAGGTTATGCTTTGGCAATGTGAGATAGTTTTACAGTATTGTCCAATCATAAACTGTCGTGCATAGTGAGTTTGTTGACTTTTACAATAATTATGTCATAAATTCTTTGTTTGTACTTTACATGAATAGAAAAATTTAGTTAAATGAATTAATCATGCTAATTTGTGGTGTGGTTTGGTTGATGATTTTTTTAGAGGAAAAAGGTTATGCTTTGGCAATGTGAGATAGTTTTACAGTATTGTCCAATCATAAACTGTCGTGCATAGTGAGTTTGTTGACTTTTACAATAATTATGTCATAAGTCAAACTGACTGCAATTTGTGATTAAATGGTTGTGTAACATTGTTCTACACATCAATTCACAAGCACCGAATATAGTGTAACAACTGTCAGTACATGTGTGTGTGTGTGTGTAAAGATACTTTCCTTCTTCTCATGGTTTCAGTGCACAGGAATTTGATATATTTTTTTGCATCTGACTGTATCATGACACTAATTATTAATGATCCGAAATTTCAATCTTTCCAGAGCTATATTTCAGGTATTGGAAATTGGGTGGCTGATGAAGTGCTGTACCAAGTAAGTACAACCTTCATTTTCTAAGTGATTTTAAATTTTTAGTGTTTCCAATTATATTTAGTGAAATATGCCAGATTTTAATGTAGCCAGAGTTTTTTTATTAGGTTTAATATTCATCTCAATTTAGTCTTTTTATTAGTAATTTCAATACATGGTCCTGTTGTGGATAGGGATAAATCCTTTATCACTTGAATTCTAAGAAATGGCTCGAATTATATTTATACAAGATGATCAATATGCTCTTTGCACAAATCTGGTCTGATCTTATGGTTTGTACAGGGTTCTTATTGGTCCCCTGTCTCTGTATAAGACTCATGATGTTTTGAAGTGCAGAGGGGAAAGAAGGCTTAATTATAGTTTGTACAAATATGCTGGAAAGGATGCTTACATAGTTTTTTTTTTTTTTGTATGAAGTTTACTTTTTAGCTATATGTCTGTGTGCGTGCAAGTATGTATGTGTGTGTGTGTGTTTGTGTACCTATATCATGGGGGTATTGTAATGGGAAACCTCCAAATCGTAATAGTTGCCGCATAGATTTTTCATAAAGAAATTTGATGTAAGCTTGACAATTTCTTGAGGATGAATGATGTTCTGTTAGAAAATAAAATGATGTTTTAAACTCTTAACGCATGGTTATGTAGAATTGAAACTGATCTAGATGAAATTAAGCTGCTCACAAGTATTATTTTGTACTAGATTTTTTTCTCTCTTTGCATTGTATATCATGAGCTTCAAAATGTTTTTGAACTTGCATTTCATAGGATTCAGTATATGCTCTAACACCTGATTGTAATCAGCAGTTAATATATTATAAAACTTATTTTCAGGCAAGAATTCATCCACGGCAGGCAGCTTCTAGCCTGTCTGATGTAAGCTGCTCAACTTTGTACAAATGCATTAAAGAGGTGGGTACCCTGATTTCCCTTGATATGATTGTAGTTTATAGTACATCTTTACTTAATAAAAAAGTATAGAGGATAAAACCTGTAGGTTATTCAATTGGCTGTTGAAGTTGATGCTGACTGTAGCCGTTTTCCTCTCGAATGGTTATTTCATTTTCGATGGGGAAAAAAGCCTGGAAAAATAAGTGGTGAGAATACTTCTCTAATATGTATTAGTTGACATATAGTTCCTTTTTACAGGTCATTGAAAAAGCAGTTGAGGTTGGAGCAGATAGTAGTCAGTATCCTAACAGTTGGATATTTCATTCACGGGAAAAGAAGCCTGACAAGGCTTTTGTTGATGGTTTGCTTCCTCACTTTGTTATAAAAATAATCATTTTTTGGGGCTACATGAATTGTAGCCGATCTTCACAGGTTTTCTTACTGCATATATTTCTTACTTCCTCACTTTGTTGGTTAGTGTAATTTACTTTTCTTGATTGGTACCCGAATCCTAGGCTTGTTTTCCATTTCTGATAAGATTGCATATATAGAACTATAAGTTCTTTTATTTTCTAAGTTATTGTCAGCGGTCATATTATTAGTGAAATTCCTGTGCATTTTACTATGGAGGATGCTATTAGAATATTGATACCAAGTTATTGATCTCTTAGAATTTGAAAATTGAAAGCGTCGCCCATGCATCATATAATACTCCATTTTTAAACTGACCGAGTTATCCTGTTAAGTCAATTATTTTGACTTTATTTTAATTATATTTTCGAAAATTGGCTATTACCCTTAATTTATATTCACCAGTTTTTCTGTTCTATCAATGCAAAACATATTTATCTGCAATCAGTTTCTTCGATCCTTTTCATTAACTCGGTATATTTTCTTCCCTTACATATTGGATGAGTGTTTCCTGCTTTCTGACCAAGAATAATAATTTAAAACTAAAGTTTTTTGTCGTCCTAACATTTATAATTTTTCATGTGATGCAGGGAAAAAAATTGACTTCATCACTGCTGGTGGTAGGGTACGTCGTTCTGAACATTTCCAATCTGTCACTTGTTTTATTTTTATCATTATATTATGTGTATTTCTGATCTAAACATGATGTTGGCTTTAGACAACTGCTTACGTGCCAGAGTTGCAAAAGCTTAGTGGATCTGTCGATGTAAAAGAAACTGGTAAGACTAAAAGGCAAGCATCAAAGAAAGCAAGTGCAGCTGATGACACTGAGAAACCGACAGATGGGAAAGAAAAGAAGGGGGCAAAAGCTGGAGCTAAAGGCAGGAAGCCTGCTAAAAAGAAAAAACCAGAGGAAAGTGATGAAGACAATGACAGTGATGCTGGTACTGATGGTGATACTGATCAAGTTGCAAAGAAGAATTCAGGCAACGTTACTAATAGTAAACAAGTTGGGGAAGAGAAGCTATCAAAGAAAAGAGTTCAAAGCAATCAAACTGGTAGGAGTTCAAAAAGGAAAGCTAAGTAGCAAGTATGGGAGTTAGTTTTGTATTTTGCTGTGTTCACACTAGAACACCAGAAGGGTGGTTTATTATGTGCCTGCAACTTAGGTTTGCTGTTTATACGTTGTGTTTATGATCTGTTGGTCTCTTCCGCTTCAAATATCATGTATGATAATTTAATATCCCATGTAGACCAATGGAAGGCATGAATAGGATGCCTTCAGTTTTTGTGACTATTGTTAATGCCCACTTCTTGTACAAAGCTACCAGGTATTTTTATGTTTTGATTCATGATGTATTGTCTTGGACGTCCATTATTATAGTTTGTCAATGAGATCAAAATGAGTTAGCTTCTTAGGGTTTTGGTCGGATGCCTGGAAGAGATTCAGGTTTTCGTGACTGCTATATTATTGATAGATTCTGTGTGCACTTGCAACTTTTTGAGACCTTAAGTTTGATTAATTTTACATGCTTTAAATCTGGTGGTTACGACTATGGTTGTTGCACCAGAGACTAGATTCAATAGGGTGTTGGTGCTGTAGCATTCTTTTTGTGAATTAATGTATCTCACGAAGAACAATTTTAATTATGACTAAAACTCTGTTCATTCATGCAATTTCCACTTCTTCAGTTTGTAACATACTGTAAGGAACTGTTTATGGATTAAAATTTTAAAAAGACCTAGTTTAATATAAGTTTATTCGCAACCATAATTTAGCTCATTAGATAATTTTATATTAAATTTCGATTGATTGTGAATCTAGTTCACAACTTTTAGAACTTCTATTTAATTTATAAGTTGAAAACGTTCTTAAGCATTTTTTATCACAAATATGAAGTCTCGAAATAACTTGAAATCTAGATCCGATTATTAATAATCAGTTCAATTAGTAATAACCCATTATTATACTCTTAATTTTTTTTTACGTATTTTAAAATAAAAACTTCATTATAAAGGCAGTATAATCAGTTCTCAAGTGTTATGACGCTGTCCAATATTCGAATATTTTAAAACTCCAAATTTTAAAGCAAGATCTTTTTTATTCATGATTTTACTCACTTTTTTCTTGTAGTTTTAGCCTTCATATTTTGAGAATATCTTCAATTTTGACCAATCTTTAATTTCAGTTACGTTTTATTTTTTTATATTTTACATTTAACTAAAATCATTTTTTATCTCTTAAACGAAATCAATAGATCTTGGATTTAAATATTCTATTAAAATAAAGGAGATAATGTACCCAAAATTGATTATTTAAATAATTTAAGAATTTTCTATAACAGAATAAAAAAAATTACAATACATTATAATTTAGCCTAGTAATATTTAATAACTGACCACTTAGTAGCCAAATATTTCCTCTCATACAGTAATACATGGTTATTCACCGATTACTTGCCCGTTAATCAGATATAAATAATGGTAATGTTTAAATGGATTCAAATTTTCGTTCTTTTTTCCTTTCTTATGTAACTATACAATGTTTAAATTTATATACAAATAGATAGAAATTATCTATTAGACCATATAACACAATGTTATTTACACAGATTCATTATTCTATCGTTAATTTTCCAATCAAGAAAAGTATAAAGATAAACTTCCTGGTGTGATGAGAAACTTCCTTCGCGCCATGGGGTTCATATATATTCAAAGGAAAAATAAAAGCAAACTTTCCTGGTTTGGTTGAACCTGTAATACAATTTATATTTTGCTTGGCCAAATAATTGGAACAAAGCTAACTCTATATACTATAAACAAGTAACAAAACGGACAACTGAGCAGAAAAACTAATTGCCCTGAATGACAGTACCAAAAAATTCAACACCTAAAAGCTAGTTGAGAATCTATCCCTAAACGAGGAAAGTTATACCTAACACTCAACTTTGACAAGTGCATTTGAAACACTGATGGGTGGTAATGAATTATACTGGAACCAGTCCTTGGTACAAATAAGGGCCTCAAGAGTCAAGGAATCTAATGAACTCCGGTAGTTATCCATTTTTCTAATTTCTGTATCAAAAACAGCATCTCCTGAGAGGGTGGATACTGGCACACACAAAATATCTGATGCTAGTCTAGACAATGTTGGGTACTTCAATTCGTTTATTCTCCACCAGCTCAGAACATCAAATTCTTGTACTCTTGTCTCAAGAGGCTCTTCAAGATACTCATCTAATTCAGACTTAAATTGCTGGTTACATGTTAGATCAGATATATAAAATTCGATGTCAGAAAGTCCATCATCACCCGCAAAAAGAGATGCATCAAATGCCCCTTCTTCAAATGGCTCAGTCTTTATCATAGTCTCATTCCCTTCATTATCATTTGTTGCTGTAAAAGGAAGCACTTGTATGATATTATATTCGAGGAACAGTTCATTAAGACCATCCCCAACAACTCTTGTCCAGTACTCAGCATTCTCACCAAATATCTTAGCGAAGGTGGATTCCACGAATTTCATTTTGTATCTTGGATCCATGGCTACAGCAGCAGCCAAGATGAAACAGCTTTCTCTCCAATATTGATCAAACTTCTTTTGCAAAGGCATAATCAAACACCTGCAGAAATGATCCTGGCTTAAGGCTGCACAAGTCAACACCACTTGAAGTTTTGACACTTCAAGAAAAAATACATTTGCAGTTGGGTACGGTTGAACAGTTAAAATGTTAGCTGCATCATACAGGTAATTCAAATATCTACATAGAGTTTCCACATGCTTCCAGTCATCCATTGTTAAAGTCATTCTGAAATCAGGATCAAAGGCGTCAAAGGAAACAAAAGCTTCCTTTAATTTGCAAGCAGCTACAAGCATATGGTAAATTGTGTCCCATTTATTTTGGTCATCGATGACAAGGTCCATTGTACTAGGGACTTGAAGTTGGTGCCTCAGCTTCAAAAAAATTGCTTCATTTGATTTAGAAGATTTCACATACTTCACACTCTCGCGAACTTTATTGATTGTTTCTCTCATAGCTGATAGAGCATCTGATGCAAGGCGACTAAGTACACGAGCATAACAGTTCTGGCTTAAAAACTGACCATTGAGAATCACAGGGTTATTAACAGAGAGGAAACTTCTCAGATTTCCCATCAAAGTCTCAGTGGAGAAGAATTTATCAAGTGCAAGAGTAAATAGCCGACCCTTTAAATGCCAATTGCTCAGGCATTTCACTATAGCTTGATTTAAGGAACCGTCAGAATCAGGAAATGGTACCATGAATACATTAAGAATAGGATGATGTAAATTCCAATCACCATCAATGAAGTGACCTCGAAGAAAAACATAGGCTGATGTTTGGTTTGAAGTCCATAAGTCTAAGGTGAGGTTGACTCGTCCAGGAATCCCATCAATAAGATTCAATAGGTTTTGCTTCTCTCTGAGGTACATAGCAACACAATCCCCTTGAAGAGCATTAAGGCTCAGTGGATTGAACTGGGGTTGTAGTGTCCGTACAAAATCAATGAAACCTTGGTGTTCTACAATATGAAGTGGATAGTCATGTAAAATAATCATTTTGGCCATCTTACTGTTGCAACGCTCCTGATCAAATGAGATAGCAGCAATGTAAGGTTTTGCCCTTGCTCGTTTCTTAGGTGGATCTGCATCAGTTTTGGAACACGGGGATTTTTTATTTTTCTGACAGATTCCCAGAGCAATGTGTCTCTTGAGATGACTGGTGCCAGATTGTTTTGAATCCTTGAGATAAGCAAATGACTTTTGGCATCTTTTACAGTAAGCCCTGGCACATCCAGGTCCATCAGTTTTCACAGTGAAGTGTTCCCAAACAGTAGATTTCTTTCTCCTCCTATTTTGATGTGTTTCTGACTCAAGGATATTTAACTCCATGACAGAACCGCAGGTTGAATCTGAAAAACAAATTAAAAGTAAAGCATTACAAGAGAGTAATCAAAATGTGGTAGAACTGGAACCAGCACTACATCACTTTTGTGTTAAGAAAAGCAGACAAGGGTATAATTCTCGTATAGCAATAGTGATATATACATCAAAAGGGGGAGGCAAACAGAGAGTAACAAAACAAAAGAAGCCAGTGATCTTCAGCATAGTTTCTCATTTACATTTTTGGTTCCTAGCAGCTATCAATCAATGCCAAACACGGTTGTCAAATTGAGATTCAAAGAGGAAATCACCAAGATAATTTTTTAATCCTGAATCATAACTTGTATTAAAATTGTAAGATTCAGACACAATGAAAAAACAACTTGAAGATATAGTGTTGAATGTAATAATTGTATACTAGTAGAGATAGTTAAAAACACCTTAACCACAAGTCTAACAACAAAATTATTAGTTATATGTGAGTGAAGCCTCTATTTGGGAAGAGAATCAAAGCAAACCAATGAAACATCCAAATAGATTGCATACACAGAGAGACCAAGTGACAAATAAAGTAGTGAAATAATCAAATACGATACGATCAGTTGGGCTCCTTCAATTCCTTTTCATTCAGCAATGTATGTTTCTATGACTTCTTAATTCTTTGATGAGAGTTGGTTAAATACAAGTAAAAAGTACAAGAACATAATGAACCGTTTAATCATTTGATTTATAACATTGATACAAAATCTTCCTGTTTCATTAATTTATAGTAAAATTCACACTCGTTTTAAATCATGTTATGATATGAATTGATAACTTGCTAATTCGCATCAAATTGTATGATTCTGATGATGATCCCAAACATTTGATACATACAGCTCTGGAAAAACAATAATAGTGGCACATACTGGAATGACCCCTAGTTTAAATTTAAAAAGCATAATGCAAACTAAATAATTCATACTATGTATATAAATAATAAATAGTCAACGAAAATCCAAAATTTAATAAATTCATGATATTTAATAAGTCACTAGTCACACGCAATTACCATAATCTTAGGAGCGATAAGAACACACAGTAATGAAGTCAAAAAAACGAGACGATGGTGAATTGAATAGGAAAAGAACTTAAAAAATTAAATACATATTAGCATATGTAAACAATTGAGTCTAAGAGAAAACGAAAGAACAGAACATATATGTTCAACAAAATTAATGAATATGTAAATTCCTAAAGAACAGTATGTGTAAATTCCTAAAGAACAGTAAAGGAGGAAGGGTTTCAAATGCCATTATGTTTCTGAAGGAACAAATGCATAAGGAAATGAGGTAAAAGTCAGAATTTTACCAAAAGTAAATCCAAAACAATGTTGTTCTAAGGGTACAAAAACTGGGTTTTGGAAGCCTATATCATAGTAGTGCTGCTATGGCGCAGAAAAACCTGTTATTACAGCCACTTTTTAAAACCACTCCACTGTTTGTGTCTTGGTAACGTCTTACTGCTACTTTACATCACTGCATACACTATATATTTGAATAATTAATGTTAACTCTTCCTGTATCCCGTGTCCTCTTCCAAAAGGCTTTGTAGGAAGAGTAATGATTGGTAAAAGCACCAAATTAACATCTGTCTATTTTTTTTTTTTCTATCACAGCATATTACACATCAGTTACTCTTATACTCTTTATCACAAACAAGTGGAGTACACAACAAATTGCAGTGAAGGTGTGATGAAAGATGAAGGATGCACGTCAATGGAGGGTCAGCAATGACTCCAACAAAACCTAATAATTTTGATTACCCATATAAAACCATAGGTGAAAACAACTCTCTCAACCAAATGCCATGCATTTTTTTAACACACATGGAATGGTCACTGGGTACGAGAAGATCCTACCAAGAAAAAACAAAAGTAAAACCCGTACACAAACCCGTCAAGGACGAAAACAATGGAAGACACCCAAAAACGAATTCAATCACAGTCACGTCAAAGGTAGTGCATTTATCGTCTTGAACAAGAAAAACAACAAAAAAGAGGAAAAGGGACACATACAAATATATTGAAAGGCGTAGATATATAGAGAAAGAACCTTTCGTTTCGTTCTGCGGCTGCGAAGGTAACAGTGAGAGAAGGCTTGAGCGTTGGCAACGAGAACGATGGAGTGCAATGCAATGGAATGGAAGCGCCACTTCCTACTGAGTCTCAAGCAATGCCAATAACCCAATTAAGGGTTTCAAATGCATAATATTATACAAGTTTCAATTTATTTACATGTGTTTTTTCTACTTTGTAAATAACAAACCATAAAAGATTTTGTGGGAGATTTCAATATCTTTTCGCGTGCAAAAAATGCTAAATCTGAAAATATTCTACATGATTTATTTTATTCGTCATTTTTGTGTCTGTTTTAACAGAATTTTTATTTTTAAAAATTACATTTTGATATATTTTTAAAAATTATCAGTAACTAAAAACATCTAAATTAATATATTTGCAATTTTTTAGCATAATTCAATTTACGTATTTAAAATATTTATTATTATAAATTTTGATTACATAAAAAATACTCATGTTATATATTTTACAGTAAAAATACAAATACATTCTTCAGCTGAAATTTTCTACTTATTCTCCTGTTTATATTATAATAATAATATTTAATACTTTGTTTAATTTCAAAATATATAGTAAATGAAATTTTAACTCTCTTAATTAGATACTTTTAACTATTTACTTTTTACTGGAACTTGAATTTCACACGTTATTTTCAATAATTAGACAAAATAACAGTTTTCTCCATTATTTTAAACCCTCTTGATTTTGTATATTATATTTTTTAATTCATATTTATTTTAATTTTAAAATATGTTATCTCTAAAATTAAATGAACTGTTTTAAATATAAAATATAAATAATTTATACTTAAATGGTTTGTTATATCAAGTTTTGATTACAAACTACCTTATTCATTTAATTTAAATTTAAATGGCTCTTTATGATAATAAAAATAATAAATTTATTGTTATTGCAGATATTATAAGTATAAAAATAAATATAACGATTAAATTATAAAAATGTCGAATAGAAAACTAATTAAATTTAAAAAATGACTAAATAGAGAATAAAATTGATAAAAATAATTATTTTGACTTATAAAAGATTTCATTTAAAAGGAAATTCCTTTATATACGATATGTACCATGACAAAATATATTTATACTAATTTAAGGTATTTAAAAAAATTATAAGAATATAAGGGTGTGTTTATTTGATAAGATGGGTTTGAGAGAGAGTGTAAAAATGAATTTGTGTGGATTTAAGTGAATGAATATGCGTGTTTTTTTTAAATGGATTTAGAGGATAAAATGAATGGATTTGGAAATAAATTTTATGAAAGTTAGTGAGTGATTCGAGTGATTGATAGATTAAAAAAACTAATATATAATAGATAAAATTTAAAATTACCTAATTAACCTCATGATACAAATAAAATTAAATGACTTTTAAATAAGTTAAAAATATTAAATTTTAATGATATTTTAATTATTATTTTATATATATTATTAATAATTATTATCATTATATATTATTAATAATTATTATTGTATATAATTATTATATTATACATATTTTTATTATTATATATTAATAATTATAATTATAATTATATATAAATATAAATATATTATTATATATAATAAAATAATAATGTATAATTAATTATAATAATATATATAATATACGTAACGAGAAAAAAAGGTTATAAAAGTAAAGCAATATAAATCTTTTCAAATCTATACATAGTTGAAAGGATGAAATTTGATATTCATCCTCCAAATCCGTGTTTTTCTTCCTTCAAATCATGTTAAAAAAACATAAACTAATCCGTGTTTTCTTTTTCCTTCAAATCATGTTAAAAGAACATAAAATTAGTTTTGGATCCATTCAAATGAACATAGAGTAATTGCACATGTTTAATTAAATTTAATTAAATATTTAAAATTTGAAAAGAAAAAGTACATACCTATACTGTTTACAAAATAACTTATTCATATAATTTAAAATTTACTATATGTTATTTAAACCCAAAGAAAAAATAGTGATGGTAAGTAGACGTGTAATATCTTATGTTTTAATATATTTGGTAATCAGGTTGTTAGAATTATAAAGGGTTATATGTTTTACTGAATGATCATTTAACATTTGTTTTAAACTTTATGAAAATAATTAGCTGTGAGTATTTTTATATTTTTCGATAGTTGTAATCTTTATTTACAGAGGTGAATAATTTTAATCTGTATTTTTTAAATTCAGCTTAAATGTAAATATTTGTGCCACTCGTGTTTTAACGTGATTGGGAATCAAGCAGTTAGAATTATAGACTGTTATTTCTTTATTAAATGATCATGTAACATGTGTTTTTAATTTTGTGAAAATAATTAGTTGTTGACTTTTTATTTTTTATATTTTCCACTGGTTTTAATCTTTATTTACAAAGATAAATAACTTTAATCTTTATTTTTTAAATTCAACTTAAATGTAAAGATTGATACAATGCATGAATTAATAAAAATGCAGAATAACATAAACATTGGAAACATGTAGCTGGGAAATTGAACTTAAATTTCAACAAAAAAACATAAGATAAATATACAAAAATAAACAAATTATTTTTTTTTATTATAACATTTGGTATAAACCAATTCACTTCCACTTGGTTGAAAAAAAAAATAATAACAAGATTCTTTAAAGTTATTTCGATAATCAGTTATCATAATTTTGATTGGTTGTGAGATTTAATTGATCTTTAAAAAATTTTGAAATTGAAATTTAAGATTTTTCTCACACAAAATAAATATATATATATATATATATATATATATATATATATATATATAATATTCTTATAACAATAAATTTGATAGGTTGTGTGAGAAATAACAATAAATTCTTATAACAATAAATATTTTTTAAAAACATAAATAATGTTACATTAAAATATATAATATGTATTGTATATGATATGATAATTCTGGATAGTGTGAGAAAACAAATATTATATTATATTATATTATAGTGATTAATGTCATGTGACATGTTTTAAAAATAACAATACATCAACCGTTATAAAACCACATTTTAAATATGTCATGTGCAAATCTTAAAGTTTTTAGTTTGTTAGGATTCAATTGATCACAAAATTTTAGTTAAGAGCCAATTAGTTCCTATATTTATCACAAAATTATAACTTAATTAAGTTCAAATTGAATTAGGAATTTAGTCCATATTTATATATCTGTTTCATTTTAGTATTTATTTTTTTCTTATACAATTCAGTTCCAATAATTTGTCAAATAATTGAGTCAATACGATCTCTTCCATAAAATTATCTATAACGTTATTTGAAAAGTGAGTCAAATGAAATTATTCATGAAATTTTATTTATATATTTTTATTCTAACTCAATTGACTCTATGTAATTTTTACATGCGACAACATTGTTCCTTTTTCCTTTTGTATTATTGTCGTCCTTCATGTATTTGAAAACAAATTTAAAAACTACAACTGGAATATGGGTCAAAATCTCTAATGACACATCAAACAAAAACAAACTTCCTGAATATATGATATTAAATCTTAATGATCATATATATATATATATATATATAATTTATTTATTTATATATAGTTTGGTCTGTTTATAGTATATTATTATGATTATCTGTGTTGGAGAACTGCAATAATATTTTATATGTTTATAATTAATTATGTTACACTCTTTCAATTTATCAACAAAATACATGTTTGAATTTATCTTATTTTCGCTATTTTCTTCTACTTTTTTTGAATTGAGAAATTCAAATGGGGAAGTAGAAAAAAAAAGTCAGTCTTTTTGTTTTATCTTTCGTTCATTTGTTCAACTTTTCACCAATTTTCTTTTTGTATATGACATTTTAATTCTCAATCTAAATATTAAACGTTTTTCCAACTCCTTTTGACTTTTTATTCTCAAAATATGTCACTGGAAACAAAATACTCTTATTTTATTTCATTAAGACACTCTTATCGTATATTTAATTAAGAATTTGATAACTTTTAAAATATGACTCTTGTGTATATTTTATCTGCGACTCTTTTTGCTTTCCATGCATGTTTGCATTTGGTTATGTTGCTAAGGAATATAATAATTTCTAATTTGACTTTTTATTTATTTTCTTTCTCGTGTTTGGTTATGTTACTGTCGAATATAATCATTCGTAAATTTTATTGTTTCACACTTATATATTCGTTAATGTTTATTAAAATCCTTCATGGTTGAAATTAAGATTGAAATTCACCTATTTGCATTGAAAATCAAAAGATTAGTAGTTTGGAAAGTAAGTTAAAGTATTTTTATCCTTTTTTTGAAAAAATAATGATATTTTAATTATTTTTAACTTATCATTCTTAAATCATTTATTTTATTTTTTTAGTAATGTGATGTGATGATCTAAGAGTGATGAGATTGATGGATTTTAAATGTATTAAAAAAGTAGATTAAAGTATCATTATCCTTTATGAAATAAAGAGTAATTTTCAAATTTCATATCACCTTTCCAACACATAATTCTTTTAAGTTTTTTTTTTTTGGATTAAGTATGTTTTTAGTTCCTGAACTTTGATCCAAAATTTGAATTCGTCCCTGGCCGAAACTTTGATAATTTTGGTCCCCAAACTTTAAAAATAACTTTTTTTTAGGTTTCGAACGCATTTTTCAGAAAATATTAAGCCGATAATGTGTCAAACGACGTAAACAACTTCAATATTAACATGAAATACATTCTTTATGTTGAAAAAATTTAACATAATTGGGTTAAATGGATTATATTCATCCATTTTTAAAGTTTAGGGACCAAAATTTATCAAAATTTCGACCAGAAACCAATTTCAATTTTTGACCAAAGTTCAGGAACTAAAATCATACTTCATTTTTTTTTCCTGTTACATAATTCTTAGGTAAAATATCATGATATCACATCCAAAGAATTATGACTAGCTTCAACTTAAAAATAGGTATTAAATAAATATACAAGTAAGTATATAATCTCTTAAGAAATTAGGTAATAAATTTAGTAGTAAATTAGTTAGTTTTTGTTAATATTATTTTATTTTTATACAAATTGTCAAAAGTTGTAAAACAACATTTTTCCAAATATATATTTGTAATAAAACTTTGAAGCTCCCATGGTTAGGTGAAGCGAGGTTGAAAGTATCGAGTTGGAAGTTGCAGCAAGAACAACAAAGCAAAGGATGCATTGGTTGGGTCCCGACGTACCTATTTTTGACCCAAATTTCAGTTACGATCACAATCCCTACTCCTACGACGATGATCTCTTTCGAAACGACGACGTTCCGCGCAGTCTCAACAATGCCGTTGTGGCCTGTCACCACGACGGAACCTCCCCACTCCCCTTGGGTATGGATTGGAGCCCTCCGCCGCGGGAATGGGCGGGTCGGAACACCGTTTGGCCGCGTCATCCTCCCACCGGTTGGAGTTTCTGCGTCACGCTTCCTTCGTGGGTTACCGTTCCCCAACCGCCACCTTCTGATCCCGTCGTTGTTAGTATCTATATTGTTCCTATGAGCACTTTCTCTCTAACTTTTTTTATTTTATTTTATAATTTTTATTAACTTTCTTTGGTTTTTTTTGTATGCAGTTTTTTAGGGTTCAAGTTGGTATACAATCCCCTGAAGCAACCACCACCACTCGATTAATATTACGCAGATTTAGCGACTTCGCTGGCCTATATTCTGAAGTACGTGTGTTTTCAACGCTTCACTCTCTTTTTCTGCTGTTTCTAGAAGAATTTGAATATTTGAATTTTTTTTTTTTGCAGCTGAAAAAAGAATTTGCTATGAAAAATCTGCCTCCACTTCCACCCAAAAAGATGCTCAGAATTAAAAGCCACGCTCTTTTGGAAGAGGTAGGTACATAGCTTAGTTTATTATCATTGTAATTGTATGTAGTTTTATACTCATAAATTTCTGAATTCCAGCGACGGAGCTCACTAGCAAATTGGATCGAGAAGTTGCTATCCGACATTAATGTATCAAGAAGTGCCCCGGTGGCAATATTCCTTGAGCTAGAAGCTGCTGCTAGATCATGTGTGTTTTGTTTTATTTATTTATTTTTTTCATAAACCTAAACATAGTAACGTTTTGTTATTTTATGTTCAGATTTGTAAGCATCTGTTAATTTCTTGAAAGATTATAATAAACGGTCCATCATGATGTTCCACAACCATTTCACACCCTTTTGCTGCTGATATATTGCAGCCTTCCATGAAGTTAACGAGCATCTGGATGAAACCTCTGCTAATAGAACTACACCTGCACAAGTGTTTCAGGATAATAACTCTCCTGGTTCATATGCTGCATCTGTTTCTGACAATGATAAACTTTCTGAGCTGGGAGCACCACAGCATGGAAGGGATAAGCATTCTGATCAAATCATGGATAATTCAACATCAGAGCATGGGTTAATTAATCAAAGTGAAACAGCTGTTGATCATGCCACATCTGGCAAAGACTTTGTTAATAAGGATAATAGTAGAGACAAAGATGCTATGGCTCTCAACCTGGATGGAACTGAGTTTACACGCAACTTGAATGTTCATATTAAGAAACTCTCTTTGGAAAGCATTGGAAATGACTTAAATTCTTTAAAGAATACTGAAACAACTTCAACCACTTTTGTTCAGGATGTTGCACACGGCCTCATCGAGAGCCATGATGAAGCGTCCAGAAACTTGGACTTATTGTTGACTTTTCCGATGGATGACCGGCACAAGTTAAACAAAATTCTTAATACCCAGAAACAGAGACTGGTCACTGCAAAAGCAGATGTCGAAGATCTTATAGCAAGATTGAATCAAGAAATGGCTGCAAGACAATATCTTGTGACAAAGGTATGCAGCATATGCTTGAGAATTTTCTTTTGTTACTGAATTTTGAAATGGAGATTTTTGTTTGTGACATGCTTTTATTATTTCATCGAACGTGTTCAGGACAAATCTTTTTCCACTTGTATGGTGTTTTTCTTTCGCAGAATAATGTTAGTTCCCTTCTCTTTAATTAAATGCTTCAATCAATGCGATGCATAGATTTACTGATGTGCCTATGGTTTTGGAGTATGCAGAATGAGCTATCCTAAGTATCGTCCACAGGATTTTAGGAAGTTCAAAATGTATGTTAGCTGTTTTTCAATCAGAAGTTCATGATTTCCATTATCTTTGGTTCAGTGTCTGTCAAATTTACCTTTCTATAAAAAAATATAGAAGTATCTGTTGAATTTAAAAATAAATCAATTAATAATGTTGTCAAGTTTCTTAAAAGTTCTCAATCATTTTTCTCCCTAGATCTAACATTGGATAATGAAATTGGGAATAATGTTAGAATTAAAATTAAATGCATCATATTATATTTTCTCTGCATTGGATAAATGAATTTTTGTAGTTCCGAAAATTAAGCATTAAATTATTTTTTTTGAAAGTATTTTTGTGGGCTAATTGTGTTAAAGGAACGTGTATTTGTGTTTAATAAAATTAATTAGCTTATATCTTTCCCCAGCTGAGAGTGTTCTGATAAATTTCTGTTTATTGTATTTTTTTTAATAAATGTGACTGGTAATTATTTTGGAACAAGTTCACTCTCAGTGATGGAAAAATGACAATCATTTGACTTGTAGGTCAAAGATTTGGAAGTTGAACTTGAAACAACTAGACTGAACTGCCAAGAAAACATGCAGCAGGCTGTTTTAGCTGAAAAGGAAAGGTTTACACAAATGCAGTGGGATATAGAGGAACTTCGGAGGAAATGCATGGAAACAGAATTGAAATTGAAGTTAGAAGAGGTATATTGTGATAGTTTACTTTAGTCAGCATCTCTCGTCATTGCATTTTGTGGTGAGCTTTTAGTGAAAAGTTTATTGTTTTAGGATGAAAGGCTGCTAGCAGAATCTACAAAAGCATCTGCCATTCAGGAGAAGCAAATGTTGCAGCAAGAACTAGATGTAGTTAGAGAACAACTTAAAAACTTGCAGAAACATCATGATGAATCAAAGACAGATATGAAGGTTCTAATCAAGGAGGTAAAATCCCTTAGAAGTGGTGAGTTAGATCTGAAGCAGCAGCTCGGTGAATTGATCAAGGACAAGTTAGATTTGGAGGTATAGTCCTTTCTGAATTTAATGAAAAAGCATTTTTAAAATGTTGGGATCCAATTGTTTTCATGGTATTGCTTTTACTCTTATTCAGAGAATTCTCCAGAAAGAAAAGCAAAGAATGGAAAATTCACATAATGCTAATACAAAGTTGCTGCATGAGTGTGCAATCCTGCAGAAGAGGCTTCGCGAGTGCAGTGTAAATTTCCTTGTTGAGGAGGAAGATAAGCTAAATATAGACACTTCGCCATCTGATGCTCTAGATTTATTGGCTACATCAGATAATCGGATTGGTCTCTTGCTTGCAGAGGTATGATAAGCACCTTGGGCAACAATTTTTTCCTTTGATACGGGGCAGGCTATTTACTCCTGTTCTGGTTTTTATGCTATGTGTTTATGCATTATGCTTCTGTAAGTGATCGTCTTTTTAGGTAATTGCATTTAAAATCTATATATCTGTCACACTCTTGAAAATTATTCTACCTCCCCCTTCTCTAACTTATATGGTAGCAACATCATTCGACATTGCACTCCATTGGCATCTGTTTTCATGAGAGTCGTTAGCATCCATAGTAATATAAGCTGTGGTTACGTAGCAATTATCTTTAGGTTTATTCTTTGTTTACTTCATTTTTCCCTGCCCTACATAGCCTTCTGCCCCCTCTATACTCACTTTTTGGTACATGATGTTTGCAAATATGGAGAGCAGGCACAGCTCTTAGCACAAGATGTAGATGATGCTGTTGTTGCTGTGGAAGAGACCCGTGATACAACTACCGACAGTATTGTGAAAACTTATGATGAATTGAGGAAGATGCTGGCACATATGTTTGTAGACAATGCCAGTTTAAGGAAACAAGTCAATTCGGTTATTCGAAGTGCTCTAAATACAAATGTCAATTCTGAAGAGGAAAGGGAAGAAATCCATTTACAAAAAACTGTCTTAATCAAGTTCTTAGAAAAATAGTATGTCCAATCCTACACCGTGTCTATTACTGAGTTACACGTTAGTTGTGGCTTATAATTTTTTTCACCTGTATCTTTTCATCACATCTAGTGAACAAAAAAATAAGTGTCAAGCTTGTATACTGTACTACTTGTAGTCAATGAGGCTATTGGTAGCGCATCCATCAATCAATTATAATCTATAAATAAAAATTTGATCAATATAAAGAAAGCAACATATCTTCCTTTTCTAATGTTGATAGATTACGAAAATATTTAGCAAAATTTCTATGATTGCTCTGTAAACTAAATAAATAATATACACACAGGGAAAAATATAATTTTACAATAACAGTTGCAAATGTTGCAGATGAGACATCGCTGATTGAACTGCATAAGATGATCAACTAAGTCTAGTTGAAAAGAACTAAAATGTCTGACTAAAATGTCAACTCAACTAATCACCGCCACCACCAAACAATCCTCCCATTCCCATCATGTCTTTGGCAGATCCCATCTGCTTCATCAAGTTTTGTAATCCACCCATGCCACCAATTTGTTTCAGCATTTGCGGAGGGAGGACTTTGCTCATGTGCTGGGCATTCATATTTCGGGATAGGGCACTCATTTCACCTTTCTTCGGTATTTTAAGCCCTTTCATTTTGCTCCATATTTTTGCAAGACGTTTGTACTCTTCCATCATCTCCATCACTTCCCTAATTTGGCGACCTGCACCTCGGGCTATCCGCATAATACGTGATTCATTCATGAGTTTTGGGTTTGAACTATCCAACTCTGAAACGAATCAGCAATTAATGGTTAGCACGGAGGGTATGTAATTTCGATGAGAACCTAATTCATGCATGCATAAAGTTGATCACGACAATAAAAACATAATGCTTGCCTTCGTTTGTCATTGAATCCATCATTGTCATGTAACGCTTGATTTTTGCCTGGCTTTCTTTCTCACGGCCTTTTGGCATTAATTCGGCACTAAATCCGGGAAGCATAGAAAACACCTAAATCAACCAAGATGTAAATAAAATGAAATAGCAACCATTATTAGTTGATTATACAGGAACGATCAAACGAACACTTGTTAGTGTCTCTTTCATCAAATGTATTATTAATGAGTAATACCTGGCTGATAGGACCCATTTTAAGTATGTTCTGAAACTGCTCATACATAATTCTCAAGGTGAAGTTTCCTTCTGACAGCTTTTGAAGTAGTTCGGGTTGTTGATCCATAGGCACAACTTCTTGAATTTTGTCCATGAACCCAGACCAGTCACCCATTCCTATTTCAAAAACAATTTGACAAGACTAGAGATTAAATATTTACAGAAACCCACAGCATGTTCTTGATGAATAATAATGTATTAGCTGAGAAGAAAAGGAAAAAAAGAAATACACACCTAATAAACGACTGACAAATGGCTTAACATCAAAAACTTCAAACTCATCCATATGTTCTCCAGTTCCAATGAATATGACAGGACTCTTTGTTGCTGCAACACTGCACAATAAAACCAAACCAACAAGAGTAAGGTATCCACACCAGACAATACATATTCGCATTATCACTACAAACACAACCATTTATAATATTAATTTTCCAAATCGTTTACATGATATATATTTTAATTTCTGTTGTGTATATTTTATATCACTTGGGTAGTTGAAATTTGAACTGAAAAATATGCAATGCAATACACCTACACTTACGAATGCTAGTAAGTGCAAGTATTTGTAAAGCTTTAACTTAGATAAAGTGTTCATAACGCTTAAATTTGTTCATTTATACAGAGTTCATTTGCATATAAGATTACTAGCTATTAAATTAACTTGTACATAATGGCAAAAGTTGCTAGTAAATATTATACAATTATCCTCATAACACTTACGCACTAAGAGCACCACCACCTTTTGCATGGCCATCCATTTTGGTAACTATTACAGCTCCAACTGCAACACTCTGTTTAAACGCCTGGGCTTGATCAAAAGCAGCCTGACCAATACTGCTATCCATAACAAATATAACAAGATCTGGTTTCTGAACAACATAGAAAATATATTAGCATTTAATGGATTTTTGAAATATCAAACACAGAAAAAAGAGAATACCGTTGCTTCTGAAACTTGCCGCATTTCTTCAAAAAGAGCAGCTTCTTGCTTGTGCCTCCCACTGGTATCAACGATTATAAGATCACAGTTTTCTTCCTTGAATCTCTCCACACCTTCCACTGCAATTTTTACAGGATCAGATTCCATATAGCTGCAGAGAATGGAGGCACAACATTGAAATAATTACTAACACATTGATATCAAAGACAACGCGAATGCAACTAATATAGAAGGTTCCGTAAACAGATAATATTAAGCACAACATATCCTCAATAACCTTCAATGACTTGAAATGAATAAACAGTGGTTCAATACGGATGACCCCTTTCAAAAAATAAAGATTAAAAGCAGGAAAGTGTGAATTCATAAGACAACACTACACAGATACAGGAAAGTGTAAACTCATAAGACAACACTACACAAATATCCTCTAGGGGATGGTAAGTTTGCTCTACGGTGGTAAGTTATGACATAATTATCCACGTATTTTTAAGGAGGCAGCAATTTAATTTGTCCTTCATTTCTTTTTGTCCATTTTCCCCCCTCTTATTTTATCAGGTCAGCAATTACATGCCTCAAACTCAAAATTGTTAAAGGTAATTTTGTTCAACAATAATCATTGATCTAACCCTGTCCTCAATTAACATTTACTAAAAGAACATAAGTAAACACTGATCTTGGGACCCATTATTTAGCATAAAGGAAAATTCTTCCAAAAGAACATCTTCTACAACTAAGCCTTTAAATTGCATTGCCAGAGAGAACCAGTCAGGTCCCTTGGAAGATTATTCCCCGTAGTTTCAGAACTTACATAAAGATTTCAATAAAGCTAAGACACAGGCCATACACAGATAAAAGTTTAGTTGCACTCATTAACATCTATATAACCATGACTTTTTCTTTTTTCTTTTTTTATCAGGGAGAGTGTTGCATAACTAACCACAAAACAGTTAATCTACAAGTTATTTTGACTATCCTCCCCATCAAATTCTTCATCAACAGACAAACAGTACCATATCAGAGCTACATAAATACTAACCAATAACAAGTACCTTCCATAGAAAGGGATCTTAGCTTTGGTTGCATTTTGCTTCAATTGATCAAATGCACCAGCTCTGAAAGTATCCGCACATACTAGAGCTGGCTTCCAGCCTTTCTTCTGATGATAATATGCGTATTTTGTACAGGTTGTGGTTTTCCCAGAACCTGAATTCATTTGAAATTAAAAAACTCTTATTCTTGTTCCTTTGTTTAGAACAAAACAAATAATTGAAGCTGAAAAGCCTGACAGAGTTCAAATTTGGCAACAGACCTTGCAAACCAACAAACATGACGACACTTGTTTTTCCCTTTTTGGGAGTGAAAGAGGGCTTCCCAGGGTCCAGTATCTTGCAGAGTTCGTTAAACACAGCCTACCAATAGAAACACAATCCAGCAAGTGTTACTAGCAGAAGCAGTAATAAGAAACACATCACCAATTACTTAATCAATTAATCAACCAATACGACTAAAAGAACCGATGAAAAAAAAAATACTTGTTGAATGATCCTGCGTTTGTTGTGCCCCGCAGCCAGATCGTCGAGGTTGACAATGTTCTTGATGTTAGTCTGCATGTCGCGCACAAGCTTGAATTGAACATCGGATTGGAGAAGAGCGCGAGTGATGTCGTTGAGGCAATCGTTGAGCACCTTCTCGTCGATCACCGTCGCATTGCTCATCTGCTGGAGAGCACGCGAAATGCTCCCCCCTAACTCCGCCAGAACCATCTTGTTCTTCCCTTCAACACTTCAATTTCCAGATTAGGGTTTCAACGCAACAGGAACACCAAGGTTACGATTTCAGATTCAGATATTGCTCTGTGTCTCTCTCGCACACTTTCTCTTCCACCGCCGGTAAAACGAGCGGGGCATTATAGGAAGAAAACAAACTATACCAACTAATTGGGCCTTCGTTTTGTAGCCTATTTCTTGTTTCTCTCTCCACTATTGGGAAATTTCTTCCTTCCTGCACCTCCGTATTTTCTTTCTACACGCCATAGGTTTTAACATTTCAATTATACCTCTCTGCAAAAATTAATAGAAAACGATACTACGAATTGTTTGATCCGTAAATATTTTGATTACAGAAGCAAATTCACATTTTATATTATACAATTCGTATTACAAAAGATAATTCAAAACATATTTTAAATTATACAATGATACAAATCTATATTTTTGTTGTATAATCCCTAATACAATTTTGAAATAAAATTGAGGGTTAAATATGTTTTTGTCCCTCAAGTTTTAATAAAATTTAGAATTAGTTTCTTTTTGAAACTTTTAACCAATTTAGTCTAGTTCTTTATCTTTACAAAATGTCTGAATTTAATTTTTTTAGTCAAATTTTGTTAAGTTTATATAATGTTTCAAGCCCATTTCATGATAGTATTGAAATTATTTACTCAATTTGACACATTTTTTCTTTAATGTTAATTCAAATATTATTGTAAAACGCATTTAAAGGTTAAATAAATTTAAAAAAAATTGATAATGACTAAATTGATACATTTATAAAAATAAACGACTAAATTGATCAAAAATTTCGAAGAGTGACTAATTTCAAATTTTACTGAAACTTGAAAGACTAAAAACATATTTAACCCTAAAATTTACAAATGCAAATTTAGGGTTTTAGGCTTATATCTGAAATTGTAAGTTTGAAAATTAACATGAAAGTACAAATTTATATAAGGATTATCTAAGTCATTTCACAAACTATGGGGTGCAAAACATAGGGTGCAGAAAGAAATGTCTGTGTCGTGTTATTGTTAGTAGTAGCTGTTTGTGTGGTGAGGGAAAAGATAGCAGACATGGCAGTTTCAGAGATAGGTTGGAGTTGGAGGCTTTTGTGTAACAGCCACGGTGTTAGAAAGCCAAACACGCCCTTGTTCCTCCAAATCCCAACGCAAATTGGCTTCACTAGGTTCTCTTCTTGCGTTGTCGCTCGCGCTTTGGACCCCAAAACGGAGGATCAGAACTCCACCTCTTCTTTTCAAGTAAAATTAAAAAAAAAAAAAAAACTTTTTGTTTTTGGTGATTATCACAAGAAACTAAATTAACGATCTTTTGTTTTGTTGCTTGATGTGAAATAGGAGGATTTAGTGTACGTGGGAAAAGTGGTGGCGGGTTCTTTTGCGGGTGGTGGTGCGATCAAGTATGGGAGCGCTCTTTTCCCTGAGATAACTACTCCCAACCTTCTGCTGGCTCTCATCATCATCTTAACTCCTGTGCTTGTTGCTGTTTTTCTTTTGTTCAAGGAAAGTCTTACAGACCAATAGCAACTTTATTTTTTATTTATTCATGAATCATAATCAAATTGGTGAGATACTGATACACTTTATTGTACTGCAACTACATGATTTATCTGTGTAAAGAACATCCCCCAAAATGAGACATGTAGTGAAAGAAGTCAAGTATGAACTAGTTAATTTTCGATATCAAGTTGAGTCAGTATTCCGTTTATACTTTTACTCTTCAAACAAGGACACTATTTTTCATTTCATCTTTATTGATGGTATTGGGACTGGTTCCACACTCAAATAATTCACCATTTATGTTTGTGCTGTTGTACTTAGTTTTCAAAGAACTGAGCAGGATTCGTAAAACATAATTCCCGGATACTACATATTTGTTGACATAACTTGAATGCATACAAGTTCACATAATTTCTATTTGTAAGTGCATGTGAGTCCACATAATTTCTACGACGGTATAAAATTAACTCTAATAATATTAATAATAAGACTTAAAATACAAACTATCCTATCTGACTTAATGGCGGGTTTGAATCAGTCATTAAAAATACTGTTTTAACATGTATTTTTGTACATTTTTTTCATAATTATTATAAATAAATCATATAGAAAAAAAATGTTTAAGTGAATAAATTGAAAAGTTTGAGACAACTTATGTTTGAATTATTTAAAAAATACTTTTGCAAAAAATTATAAAAGAAAAAAACTATTTGTATAACTAACTTTGCATTTACATACTCAACTTTTTATATTGAAATAATAGTGAAAAAGAATAGAAGGTGACAAAAAACTAACTAGAAGTTTTATATTTTTTTCATAACGATGTCTAAAATTTCATTTACAAAAATGCATTGAGTAATATAGAGGATATAAAAATATTAGATTTAGGTTTTGAATTTTTAAGCTGAAATAGAAAATAAAGTCAATTAATCTAGACTATAAATTTGACAAATATTATCCACTTAATATTAAATTTGATGATCATCGGTTAATTTGGCCCTTAAATTCATTAAATGGTGCATTCTAAAAAGCTAACTGACAATTACCCAATTCAGAGTTCAAATTGATGCCTAGAATACTTAATAACTGAAATAATTTAATAGTCAATTTCAATAATCAAATATTTTTTTCTCATTTTAGAAGTATGAATCTAGAAACTAATTTAATGTCTTATTATTCAATGTGTTAATAGAAAATATAAAACTATGCGAAGAGTGGAACTAAACACAAGGATTCACTTAGTAAAAACTATTTTTTAGGTAATTCACTCGAATAGAGGTTAGGCTTCCGTTCAGGTGTACACTAGCTTTCTTAGTGCAACCTGCTCATAGAATACAATTCGACGATCCTTCAACAAGTTATTCTGTATAAATCGTCTTGTTCCAAAATTTACAAAAAAAAACAAATAAAAGAATAAGCATCACTACTAGTTTGATTTTGCCGCGTAGCTAAATTCAGTTAAGGCATTTGAAGAAAATGTTGTCTCCATTAGTTCCTTTCCTTCCAGTAACTACTAAAATCATAAGCACTTCAAACGCATCTTGAAGATTCTGTTCCACTCAATAACCCCATGCGTCTAGAGATTATCTTTCAGCCACTTTAGAGCTCCATTTGCCACAGATCTGCAGGATTCATTGACATTAAGTTTCGGACATTGCAGTCACCTCAACAAACACGTGAATGAAACAATATTACCAAATATCAATGACCGATGAAACTTTCAGTACAAACAATTTTTTTTTCGGAAATTTAGAATCCCATAGAATTACAATAAGCGGCACATCTAAAACAATCTATCAATCTGCACCGATAAGCCATCCAGTTCAGCATTTATTTTCTCGTCAAAACATGTGAGGACTCAAACAATAGTAAAAAGTATCAACGATCAAACATAGAAGCAAAAATCTCCATTCCGATGCATCAACTCATGTACTAAGAATCATTTCTTACACGGTCAAATAGCACTGGAGTACGGAAATAAATTAAAGAGCTCGTGAACTTATAAATGACAGAACTACAAGTCCTTTCAAGAGCCCATGGTATATTAAGGAGATTCTTCAACTACGCCCTACTAAAACTGAAATGCTTTATTTGATTATTTTTTTTCGAAAAGAGGAATGTTTATCTGCATAATTTAGGTATTACAATCAGAATTAATGTTTTCGGCTAGTGAAAATGCAAGGCTCTCCCTACACATTTATGGAAAAATTAAAATAAAATATGAGAAAATTATTACCCGGCAAAGTCCTTCAATTTATTCCATACATCATTTTCTTCTTCTGATTTCTCACTTTTTTCTTCCGCTGTTGCTGTTGGACTTTCATCCTTTTGAAGTGTAGGAGTCTCCGTACCACCTGATGCAGAAGGTAAAAATATGGTCCAAGCTCAAATATAGTGTGTACTCATTGCATTGTAGGATTTCTCTATTGCAACATGAAAACGTGTTGCAAAGATCTGACCGAATGTCAGGTTATATAAAAGATTAAAGCTGTCAAATGACTAAATGCTCCTATAGATTGTAGAATAGGGAGGGTGGAAAACTAACAGATACGTCAATAATAAAAAAAACCACCTACTTGAAGAGTGGGTCTTAGGCCGGGATTTTAAACGTCTGCTTGTGTCACCTAGAGAAGCAAGTTCTTCAAGCAATTCACGCTCCTTTGTACTAAAGATGCAGTGCAGAAACAATTGATATCAAACCTCTGATATAGATTCATCAGATGTGTATAAAAGAACAATACATAAAGACTCATTACCTAATACGTTTTGGTATCGTAACCTTAACAGTGAATAAATGGTCACCACGTATTGATGGTTTATTTAATTTTGGTACTCCTTTTCTTGCAAGGACGAGGACATCTCCGGGTTGGGTACCAGGAGGTATTTGTAGTTCCGAAATGCCTTCAACCGTCTTTACCTGTTTAGGTACCAAATTCAATCCATCGAAGGTGAGTGCACAAATTATTGACAGCTCACACCAGTAACGATATATCAAAATACAAAAACAGCTAGGAGAAAAATAATAAAATATCTAGCATATGTTAAACCTTGTAACTTAATATTCAATGATAAAAAGCAATAAATATCATAAAATATAAAATAAAAAAGGAAGACTGTATATTCAGTCAAGCAAAATCTTATTAGCCAAACATATTTGCAAAAATATTATTTGGTAATATCAGTTCTGATTCTTTATGAGACGCACAAGGCAACAAAATTACTTTAAGGTCATGCCACAGTTTCCATCCAAAGGAAGATATGAATGTAAGTATTATAAGAGCAGATATATATAACATTATTATGGCAAAAAAAAAAAAAAAAACTTTAAGGTCAAGGGCCTGAATAGAATACCAGAGATCAGGGAAACTATGCCAGGTGTCAAGTTTTACATGTGGTAACATGTATAACGATGAAAATTACTGGAATAATGTTGTTTCCACTGAAATTAAGAGGACCAAAAGTGTCCAGCCTATGTCAAGTGACCCAAGTCGTACTCAAAGCAAGAGTACCAACTAAATTAACTTACCTTCACAACAGCCCCCACTATTGCATCTAGATAACTGATTGATATTGTTGAGGAGAGATTAATGTCATCCCTTTGAATTCCAGGTATCTCTTGCACGTCAAGATAGACGTAAAGATCTCCGGGAGGGCCCCTGCTATCACAAGATATATAGCAATTTCCAGATCATGTTTTGAACAATAAAATAGTATAAATTCACACAGAAGTAAACCATCAACATTTAAAGAAGCATTAGGATAGTTTATGACAAATATGTTGCTATATTTACATACATTTCCCATTAGTATTTACATACGGAGTAGGCTGTACGGCAGCATTCTTCATATCCCACCCTTAAGAGGAGTCATTTATTATAGATATGTGCTCAAGCTTTTGATGGGGGCATTTGTCCATCCCTAGACAGCTTGTGAGGATGTCTTTCCTTTGCTTATTTAAGTTTTTTCAGATTAAGCAGGACATACTAATGCTCCTTTTATTTTGAAGATCCATCCTTCCTTCGTCAGAGAACAAGACAAACTTACTCACCAATGGAATCGTGTATTCCATGTCATTTACAATTAAAGCAAAACACACAAATTCTCAATATAATTATTATGCAGTAGTTGGTCAAAGACTTTCACAATACAAATGCCAGACATTAATATAAAAACAACATACCCTCTTGGTCCAGCATCACCCTCCCCAGAAACTCTTAAAATACTGCCTGCGCTTACACCAGGAGGAACTTTAACTTTGATACTTTTCTTAACCCGTATTCGTCCTTCCCCATTGCATTTACGACAATATTCAGATATGACTTCTCCATCCCCTCCACAGCTTGGACATACTGAAACCTAAAATTGAGAAAGATATTAGGATAGAATAGTACTCTCAGGCAGACGAAAAGTACAAGGTTTTTACCTTGTGTAAGAAAACTGTGTACAAAATGAAGGTTAACGTATGAGTGATGATGAAGTAATATAACCAATTGCAACATAAATCAATAATTCCCACAAGTAAAGCATGGGGATGTCTACAATTCATCAATGGAGAAACTTATTTGGAAGACACAACAGTACAGTATACAAAATTAAAGGGAAAAAAATATATGCAGATCCATGAGGAAAGAACTAAAATTACCTGTGAGAACAACCCAAAAGGTGTTTGTTCAGTCCTCATCACCTGACCCCTCCCACCACAAGTTGAACATACTCTCATCTTGGAGCCTATTTTTGCTCCGGTACCAGTGCAGGCTTCACAAGTTTCCAAATGAGAAAGATCGAATTCTTTCTCAGTTCCAAAAATTGCCTCAGAAAACTCCAAGGAAAAATCATACCTGTTGACATTTGAATCAAAAATCATTCCAAATCACAGTTTGGAAGATGTAATATTTCCGTATGCAGAACTATCAAGTCACATGTTCTTAATGCAGAATTGATATGATAGGATATAATATAAATATACAATAGAATTTCAAATCATCAAATAATAATTGGAGAATTTTTTTTTTAATTTTCCCTGTATTAATATTATATGTTTTAAAAGTTAGGACAGTTAAAACAACTAGTTAGTTAGTTTGGGGGTTAGGAAGTTAAATAACAGAATGTGAGGGGAAAGGATGCATTCTATCTTGCGAAGTTGCAGATTGAAAATTCTGTTCTTGGTTCGCGTCATGTGTAGAAGTGTTTTGAGTGTTAACTGATTGTCTCACAGAGAATCATTTCCTTAATCAATACTCTTACCCCAACCAAAGCATTAGATATTTTCCCTCTTTGTGGATTTGTTTCTTTTGTACCTTTAATCCTTAAGGAGGACCATTACAAAGCAAGAAAAGAAAAAAAGAGAATATATTGTATTAGAAATATTGCTATGGAACCTGCAGATAAAAAGATGACAGAAAATGGATTAAGTTGGTTTGGAATCACACAGACACAAATGAGGAAAGAAGGTTGAATTATTTTTAACACTATGAAATGGGTACAGTGTAGATGGAGATTAAAAAGGAACATGAAGGAAACCTTCGCCACTGTTGTCATTTTTTATTTTCCTTTACCAAGTCTAGACTAACCTGGTGGAATTAGCTATATATAATCAAGCCATGTCCATTGAGCTCAACAAAAACTAAATATTTAAAAAACCAATGTAGAATAAGAGCCCAAACTTCTCTTAACAAGTTGCAAAAACTAAGGATAATCTCACCAGGTAGAATTAACTATATATACAAAGTCACTAAGATAGTAAAATTTAAGCCTAATTCAATTTTACAAAACTAATTTGGTAAAGTGAGGTTTGCTCGATAGCAGATGGCATTATAGGCCCAAATCTCAATTAGTATAGACTTTAAATGACTTTGACGCCATATTAAGATAGTTGAATTTAAACCTAAATCAACCTCAAAACCAACTCTGTAAAGTGAAGTTTGCTCCTACCAATGCAGTACCAATATTTACTTTAACTAGCTAAATATATTAATCATTCACCTGACTAAAATGGTAAAAAAGAGGAATAACCAACAGCCCACAACTCACCGAATGTCTTCACCCTTAGTAACAGTACTACGACGACGAGTTCCAAATCCAGTTGAATCCATGCCACCAAAGCCACCCATACTTGGCCCAAAAAATGTCTCAAACAAATCAAAAGGATTTGTCTGCAAGAAATAAATTGTTAAATATAAATCTACCTTAGAGAAGCACCAAAAGTAAGGTGCAACTTTAATTGCCATGCATTTCAGTTTTTTTTCCCAAAACATAAGACAACTTATGCGCATTGGAGCTATCAGTATATTAACTACAAATTCCGCTGACCAGCGAATTATTTTATGGTGATTCATCTTTTCATATATATAGTGCTCCCAAAACTCATACTAAAAAAAAAATACCGTATAGGCTGAGCCTCCTCCAACTGCACTCTTAACTCCTGCCTCGCCATATTGATCATATAAAGCCCTCTTTTTATCATCTGATAGCACCTGACAATGTTATGATTCATAATTCAAAAACTGATATCACAATATAATTCAAAATAACTGTGCACTCAGTGGTATACGGGTATAAGACTGGTTCATGCCATTGTTCCAGAATAATCTAGAAGTCTCAAACATTTCCAAGGAAAGAGCAACAAGTAAAGGCTGTCATAAAACTTTTGATATTAAGTCCTTTAAGACACTGAAAGGTAAATAAATAAGAGTATGGGCTTGAACTACACAGTATACACCTATAACTTGGTGGTAATCACTTTTTTCTATCTATGCTTGAAATGTGACATGTTGTGATTTGATCTGCCATCTTCTGAAAAACATTCAAATGTTTTTAGAATAATAGCCCCTTTTTCGTAGAGAAAATGTAGGCGCAATTCTTTATGTACTTTTGACACTGTTTTTCAATTAGAAATGGAAACTTCTTTACTAATTTGTATAATGAATATTTGCATTAAAGGTACGCAAAGGTTACCGAAGTGAAACTCCAAATTTAAATGGAGAATTGCATCTAGGTTTGTCCCTCTTTTTAATGGCCCAAAGATGCTATATATTGGCTGTCAATAGATTCGACCACGCAATGCATGAAAATAGATGAAAATATTTGAAAAGTAAACATCATTCCGATGTGAAAACCTTAGAATTAAAAGGAAAAAAACGTCGGATCTAACCAGAGGCGGCTAATTCCCTACTGATTACATTCAAAAAACAAACTATTAAAGTTAAGTATAGACCAAAACAGTTGTGCCTCCAATGTAAAATTTACAGAAAATTAAAAGAATATAAAAAAAACGGCACACGTGTTAGGACCTAAACAAGACATCCATTCATTTCCTATAGCAAAATATCAGTGGACTGCTTTCAAAAGTGATACTAAACATGCATACAGGTCTAGTAAAGAAGAGCAGCATAGCATAACACGATAATCAGAAGTGTAGTTTCCATGCAAACCTCATACGCAGCACTAATCTCTTTGAACTTTTCAGTCGCACCGGGCTCCTTATTTACGTCAGGATGATACTGAAGAGAAAACGACGAACACAAAATCAGGCTAATTACGAATATCTGAATACACTATCAGGTGCATTGCATAGTTCAAATTCCAACAAGTAGCCACGAAATCGCAACGATTCGAATCGGATAACTGAATAACCACTCGAATTCCTCGCAATTTCTAATTCGCTACCGGAAGCTCATAATCAACTTCGGATTCGTAACGGATTTTGATAGAGAAGTGGAATTGGATACATACCTGACGAGCTAGCTTTCGATAAGCAGCTTTGATTTCCTTTCCAGTGGCGGATTTGGAGATTCCGAGAGTGGAATAGTAGTCGGAGGAAGCGGCGAAGACAGTGTGGAAGCGGCGGCGCGTGGGAGCGAGGTTGGGATTGGAAACCGAGGAGAAGGAAGTTGAAGAAGAAGGAGAATGAATGGAAATGAAGCTGTTGTGAGAGCGGAGATGGACGGTGCCGCAGAAGCAGGCACACGTGGAGGGAGGAAGCAGAGAGAGGGTTGTAACGGCCATTGAAAGAATGCAGAAATGGATGGAATGAATGGGAGAGAATAGTTATAACTAAACTAAGAAGATGAGAGCGAGTGCTGGGAATTTGTGTGTGTGTTTGCGTTCATGATTTTTCTTAACCCACTCTGCGTCTGCGCGCGTGTGTGGGTGGGAAATAGGCTAGGTGTGTCAAGCACAAAGGTCAGCTTTTATGGCGTTGCTATTGCTACGAACCAGAAAGGGAGAGACTTCGTGGGACCCGCAAGATAAGTTGTGTGGTCTGATCAAAAAGCTCAATGTTACAAAATGCTTTTAACACGGGATCATAAAATATGAAAGACTTTTTTTACACTATTTTTTGGAAATTCACTTTTAAAGATATTTTAGCCGTTAAATAAAGTTAATTTTCATATTTTTGAAAAAAAAATTGAAAGATAAAATAGTAGATATAAAGTATGTGTACAAATTTATTAGATGTTAAAATAATAATATCTTCATAAAATATAATTAACATTTATGAAGGAGAATAAAGGAGTTCTAACTTTCTATGATTTTATATTTTGGTAGATTCACTATTTTTTTTTTACCCAACCGCAAGGAAGTGAAATAATGAATCTCAAAATATAGGTTTTGATTGAATTCGTTCATTTAATTGGACTAAAAAGGAGACTTTCATCATTCACAAGAAATTACATAAAACTATATATGTCGATATTATATCAAGAAAAATTATAGTATGACTCTTATGTTTTAGGTTCGTGACTCGGTGCGGATCAATGATATATATCATTACTTTTTTTTTAAAAAATCAATAACTCACACTAAGATATGTTAAAAAGTAAAAGACTAAAAGAAAAAAAATATATAATAAACCTAATAGATGACTAATTTAAAAAACTAAATATGAAATTAACAAAATTGTTGATGCATTGACTGCATGAAATATGTTGATTGAGAAATTGTCATATGTGATATTGATAAAATAAAGAGATTTTACCAATTGAGAAAATGAATGGACAAGTCAACACAATGATGAACGTAAAATTTGACATATGAGAGATGTCAAAAATAATGTTGTTGGATGAGCAAATTCACTGTCAATATTATAAGTTTTTTGCAACACTTCATCACACATGAGGTAATTTTTTAGTTTAAGTTGATGAGGGAAAGTAACAGATACGATTCATTTTACGTGTTGTAAAGCTGCAACATTTACTTATTTTATGTGTTTTCATTTAATAAGAATGAAATTGAATTTTAATTTGAATTATTAGTTTTTATTTTATTGCCTTTAATTTGATGTATGATATCAAGACATTACTTTCATAAATTGTGTTTTTGTTTATTGTATTTTTTATTTTTGTTTTCATAAATTTCGTTTATGTTTTTCAAGTGATAAGTAACACATTTTTGGTTCACAAATAAGAGATAAAGAGGTTAGAAAAATATAAAAGACCCTCAAGAATGGAGCAGTTTATTTTAGACCACAATTAATATTTCAGTAAGTAAAATCAGATAGCTAAATATGAGAGGGATTTTATGTGTAGAAAATTTGTCCATCTAAAAGAATTTTCATTATTTATCCAATTTGGATTACAATTTCATTTGCAACTAATATAAGAGTTCCAATCAAATTGTCTCTCAAAATAGTACTTATTATGAAGAGCTCGTCAACATATTTTATTCAATCTTAAAATGTTTTATCTGTGTAATGAAGTTTACAAAATCAATACTACACTTTTATTGTAACTAATCTTAAATATTAAATTCAAAAATTTTATTTTCAAACATCTCAAACAAGATTAACCACAGTTAATATATGACTTTAGAAATTATGATTAGATAAAAACAATGTTCATCTTCTCGATTGTTAAAGACAATTACGCTTACTTGATGCCCGATAACATTTTTATGTTTGTGATCCTAAAAGACAGTGTTTAAAATAATGAATCATAATATAATGCAGTATTGAAAAAGTGATTTCCATATGATATTATTACTTGCGCGCTGGAACATCATGACTTGAACATGGCTATGAAAACACACTCAATACAAAACTAACAATATTTTCAAATAAGCTAATGTATCATAATACCATTTATATGTTCCTCTAAACTGGATAATATTTTTTAGCGATGTTGAACAACATTGCCGAAGAAAATTATGATGCATAACCTAAAATTAAAAAGTATTCATAAAATTTAAATAATTCCAAATATTATTGCAGAAATTTGAACATAAAATTTAGAATTAATAATATAAAAAATCTTTTTGTATCAAAACCCCTTTTTTACAAGTTCTTGTACTTATTATGTATCTCCACATGTTTATTTTAAATACACAGTGGATAAAATAAACTAAACAAACTATTTTGTTATAAGTGGTACTGACGACAATGATCTTCAAAAAATTTGTTACTACATCGTCTCCTTTTGTATTTTCTTAATCTGGATCACAACATTTCTATATGAAAAACAAACTTTAAGTTACACATCTACAACTAACTTCCCAGAAAAAAAAATGTACAAAGCACGAACTCAATCGTTTAACCAATCAAAACTTGGAGCAAGTATATAATCTCTGCATGGAAATCAATATTATCATGTATGGAATAACGACTGCAATAGTAATAATCGAAAATAGTAAACTTAAAACATAATTGGCAGTAAACTGTTGTGGTGGTACATCAAAGTGATTTTAACATTCTTAGTAATTACAGTACACTCAAATCTCAATGCTAAAGTAGTGATAAATAATTGAATTAACTGACGAATACTCTCATCTATAGTGTCAAATTCTATCCAACTCACCCCGAACTGTGGAGATTGTTACCATTCCTTGACCTACAGGAGCAACACAAACTGCAACAAATCAACAACAAGCATTTCTTTCTCTGGGATAATTAATTAACCAAATGCAGCTATTTTACTGCCTCAAATAATACTCTACATACAGATCGCCCTAGAAAGCATCAGGAGGGAAACGCCCAGGAAAAGAGTTGTACTGTTGTGCCTGATTCAAATGCATTCGCAAAGCATAGTTATTCACCTGTCAACAAAAGCATAGGACACAGCATTAATCAGCAAGCACAAAAAAGTTTTAACCAAACAAAAATGGGTCATGATTATTAATCTAAGAATAACATCCACAATTATAATATAACTATTAATCCCTCTGTCTACGACTTGACGAAATAGTACCTTCTCATATCCTAACAGGCTGAAACAATGGACAGATTGAACCATAGAGTAAGACAAAGAAGGAGGAAGTTGAGAGATGAACCGTGAAAGGAAAATTCTCACTTAAAAGATCTGTGGTTGATCGGAGATAGATAGTGGAATTACTACCAAGTCTAAATCCCATGGGGAGATACACAGTAGCATATCCACGATCATCAATCAAGTCATTCCTATTTCTAAAGTAAAAATGCTAACGACATTTTCTCCTTTTCTCTTCAAATTTATAAAGGAAAGGGATTCAAAATTTATGCAGACAATAGTTCAATTTCAAACTTCAAATCCCAATGTACGACAGTGAAGTCAACCCCAACAAAGCTGTACCTCAAGAGTTCTGATCTGCTCCTGATATTGAGACACCAACTGCTTCAACTGCTGCAACTCTTGGTTTTTACTATCGTAATCGGAAAGACGTTCAAACTGGATTTTAAAAGCATTTTTAAAACAATTTTTCTCCTTAGTCAGGGCTTCAATTTGCTCCTTCAGCATCAAATTTTCCTGGAAGTGAAAACCACTTATGAGTTACAACAACCAAAACTAACACATCAGTTATTTATTAATATAACCAAACTGATACTTCAACATGTAGCTATGCACTGAGAACATTACTTACCTACATGCAAGATATATCAACGCATCATACAGACGAAATTTAATGCATACAAGCCTTAAATGCAGGAGCAAACAGACTATTCTAATCTACAAGAACAGCCTTCCAAATTCCCATGACCAAATTCTTAAAACAAGTACAGTTAACGCAAGCAATTGAAGCACGAGATATACCCTTTGAAGGGCAGTTGTTGCCCCAGAAGTGGCGTGTGCACTAATAGATTTCTCTAAAACCTCTAGTAATCTAGCAGCTCGAGCTCTGGCATCATCAACGCTGGTAGCACATGTCATCTCTCTGACAAACAAGTCAATCCACTCTGCTCCATCAGCAGGAAAGTTGTCTGCAGCCGGCTGACCCCCAGAAGCACATGCAGCATCCACATTCTCTTCCAAAGAACCTGCAAGTTTTTTCAAAATCAAACCAACCAGATCCTTTAATTAAGCCATACAATTCTATTAAAGAGATTAAAGAAGATACCAAGACACAACGAATATCCAATTGAAATTCAAAAGCCACAGGTACGAACATTATTAATTAATCCAACTATAAATTAAAATCGATAATCTTTAATCTTCTGGCGAGGATTTAAATAACGGTAACCTAATAACCTAATAACTTAATTGTACCTGTGTGTACAACGTCAGGGTGGGGTTGAGGAGCAGCTTGAGAATTATCATCGTTAGATTCCAGACGGAGGCCGTGGAGGCTCTTGATGGCAGCATCTAGGTCGTTACCATTTTCTTGGAGGGCTTTCTCGAGGATCTGTGAGAATAACAGAAAGCAAAATTAGCATGAATTTGAATATAATTACGAAAGACAGCATCAAAGAGAGAAAGAAACAGAAAAAGAAAAAGAAAAACCTGATCATCCATATGAGGGAAGAGAGGGCGAAGGTGATCGATGAGGGAAGGGAGAGAGAGGCGAATTGGGGAAGATGAACAGCGGAGCCTCTTGGATACTGGCGGGGAAGGTGGAAGCTCTTCGAACAAAGATCTCTTGTTTCCACACACCGCAGCAGACATCGTTCAATTGCAACAATTGTGCCCGCTCTTCTTCTTCTTATTCTATATTTTTCTTCCCCAAATAATAATACCAATTCTATTCAATTCAATTCAATTCAATTCCACACGAGATAGGGTTCGGTTAGGGTTGAACGGAGAAGAAGGGAACAACAATGCGAAGGAAGAAAGGGAGAAATGAGGGTTTATATCAATTTGTTTGTTATAATATGATATTCGTCTCTTGGATGGGTCAAGTTCCCAACAAACAAGTTACGTTACGGCCTGTTCCGTCCTATTCTAAATCCAAAACCAGGGTTTCCTATCTATGCCATCTAACCAAAACTTTCATCTCCTAATCTCATCCTCCTAATTTTTTTTATCTGTAACTTAATCAAGTATATACACTCTCTGAAAGGTTTAAAATCCTGGTTAAAATTAGTGAGAGACTTCAAAAAAAAATTCTACCCATAAATTCTATATTATTGACTTTTTTTCTAAACAGTGTATATTGTCTCTTTAAACCCTAGTGAAAACATATACACTTTAATTTTTTTTACTATAGTAACATTTTTTTTACTTACTAAAATAAAAAAAAATATTATTAATTTTTTTTTATAAAACTATATTGTAACATTTCATTTTAATAATATGATACTACTAAAATAAAATATGAATATTCAAAAGATAGATAATCATCCCTATACATTATTAAACTAGTATACTATGATTCTACCAAGAAATTATATCTAACTTTATGTAACATTATTCAGCTCCTTAGATAGTTAACTCGTCCTCCATCAGTTGCATTTTCATTTGTTCACACTAATAAAATTATCATTACAAAAAAAAACAACAACAAATAACACACAATCAACAAACGAGTGTAAGCTAATTTACAACAAAAATATCATATATAAAACATATAATTCATGTTATAAGATTTTATCAATCATTTGTAAACATTCGATTTACAAAAGAATATTATAAAAGACTAAAGTAACACCACTATAGAATCTACTCACGAGACCTGTGGAATTATGCCAAACACATACACCATCATAAAACCTACTTATGAGGCTTGTGGAATTATGTCAAAGGTATACACCACCAAAGAATTACAAACCCATGAAATTATGTCAAACACACGAGACCTAAATAATTACGCTAACACACAAGTCACCTTAGAATCTATTATCGAAACCCATGAAATTACACCACCATATAATATACTCACGAGATCCGTGAAATTACATCAAACACATATGCTACCATAGAATCTACTTTAAAAAGTTGTGAAATCATGCCAATCTCATATGCTACCATAAAATATACTTAAGAGACCTACGAAATTCGGCCAAACACATACATTACCATTGAATCTACACATGAAACCCACAAAATTACCCCAAACACGTATGTTCCTCCATAAATATTATTTCACGGCAAATTTCAATTACCAAACAATCATCCATATTTGTATTCCTCCATACTAAATAATATCATTTTCGTGATCAATTACAATCCATATATATATATATATATATATATATATTTTTTTTCATACATACTCATATCCATTAACAAACTAATAATCATCATCATAATTTCATACATCATTATACACATGCATGTTCATCGATTAATCCATCAACAACTATATCAACAACCACATAAAAATATGATTTCTCATTGCAACGTAACATGTTAAAATGATAACATTTGCTTGGAGATGATGTCTCATTCAATGCATTTTGTTATATAAATATTCAAAGTGATAATATAAAAATAGAATGACAATAACATGTATCATTTGAACTTATGTATTATTAGGGGCTTAATCATCATCATCATGTCAACTGAATTATTTGACATGCCTAATAAAAGTATCTTTTTCTGCAAAGTGATATTTGATGTCAATATATTTAATTATTTCATAATATTTTTAATTTCTGATCAAATATACAACACTTTAATGGTCCAATAAATCATTATTTTATTTTAAACTAAAATTGCTAACCAAACTTATAAGCCGGATCACTATTTTCTTTTTACATTTTGCATTATCAATATTCGTGAAAAACTTTCAAAATTTATAAAAAAATATATTTTTTTTCCACGGATTTTATACAACTGAAAATTGTGAATAATATACTTTTAGGAATTGTATTCCAGAACATTTTTTATGCAGTGAGAAATTGTTCATAAATTTACTTAGTGGAAAATTACTCAGGAAATTTGGTAAGAAATATCTTGAATATTCATAATGCATTTTACTTAATAAACTGCTATAATTGTTTCCAAAAAAAGAAAGATAAAAACACAAATTTTTGTTGACAAAAAAACTATTGTAATAACAAACTTTCAAAAAGCTAAAAGTTAATTAATATAATAAATCACATGAACTAAGTACCATCCATAACAATAATATAAATAGCACAATTTATTACCATCTAATACACTTAAACTCACTTTAGCATAACATGTAGAGTGTCTTTTGGAGACACAATTACTTGTTTTGGATTAGAGATGTGTTATCGGTGTGTAAAAAGAGTTTGAAGATTAGAATAGGAGAAGATAACAATTTATAAAAGTCTTTATATAGTATAGGTGATCTTATAAACACGAGTAACAATATTTTTTTTAATTTTAAATTATAACATTTAAAATAAATTGAAGATCATGCAATATATAATATTTTTAGTTCATGAACAACTTCAACTTTTCACAACTATATACAAAAAAATACAAGAAGTTATAAATAAAGATACTAAAATGAATTCTGAAAAAATGTTGGGGCCATCACAATTGGGCTGAAACATGGAGCCCAAGTAAAGCTAACCCAACCACGAAGGCGGTATGAAAAAATAGGCGGCACGTGGTAGCTTCGTTACTTACTAATAGCAATTTTCGAACACCCACTGTCGTTCCGTTTCCACCTTTCAGTCACTCAACTCTGTTTCTTTCATATCTCACTCATAAACCCTAGAACTTACAAATCTTCCCGCAGAGAGCCCTACAAGGCTCTTCGTTCAATCCACCCACGAAATGCTCTGAAACTATTTCCAATCATTTGCACCACGCTACTTCGTCCAATTTCTGAAGCTTCAAGCTCCGACAGAGTAGCCTTTTCAAGATGTGGAACAACGGGCAGATTGTGCCGCCAGGAACTTCCGTTCCCCCGATTCCTCCACCTCCGACCGCGCAACCGTCGTACACCGTGCTTCCGCCCCCGCCTCCACCTCCCGTGCCTATGGAGACCGAGGCCGATGCGGAGGCGCGGCTCGAGGAGAAGGCAAGAAAATGGCAACAGCTCAATTCGAAGCGGTACAGTGACAAGAGGAAATTCGGATTTGTCGAGACGCAGAAAGAGGACATGCCTCCAGAACATGTCAGGAAAATCATCAGGCAAGTGTTATTTTTTTTTCACGCCTCCCTGGGGATTTATTTTTCGACGATTGTTGCTACAAGTGTTCTGTTATTCATAACATGAAGTTTTGGCAGTGGTCAGTTAGGAAATGAAATACAGTTGGCTAACGAGACTATTTATGCAGTCTTAGAATTTAGAAATGAGATTGAAGTTGCTTTGTTTTGCTGGGGAGAAAGAATGCCGGGTTATAACAAAAGTTAGGGCTAGCTGATTAGAACCCATATTTTCCTGTGTTATGAACTTTGAACAGGATAATTTTCTTTCTGCATCTTGATGCGCTTAATTGATTTTTCCGTTTTGACTCCAAGAAATGTCTCAAGTTTCTTGGACGTTATTTGTGTGTTTTAAGCTTTGTGATGATCAAGGTTGGCTTGAAGATTGATGTAGAAGTATGTTTGTTTTATATCAGTTGGTTGATGCCAGAATGTATCACTGAATGCTTATTTGTTTGCAATAATTGTAATGTGTTTGAGTTTCTGACTTTGTATTGCGTAAATAACGAATTATCGTTCCCTGTGATGTTTTGCTAATTTAATTATGGTGTTACTACCATATTTTCCAGTAGTTATTATCTTTATGCTCTTTATTTCAGGGATCATGGCGACATGTCCTCAAAGAAATATCGTCATGACAAACGTGTTTATCTTGGAGCTCTTAAATTCATACCACACGCAGTTTACAAGCTCCTGGAAAATATGCCTATGCCATGGGAGCAGGTTCTGTATATGTTCCAGTTCCTCTCGTTTGATCAATCTGGCTGTCTAGTTTTCCTCCCTTTCATTTGATTCATTGTACACAGTAATAACTTCTATAAATCTACTTTTGATAAGTGTAGGTTCGAGATGTGAAGGTCTTGTACCATATTTCAGGGGCTATAACATTTGTTAATGAAATACCATGGGTTGTTGAGCCTATTTATCTTGCTCAGGTTTGTTATTCTAATGTCGTTGTACTGTACGCATTAGCAGCTTATAATTGATTTTGCAGTAAAAAATAAAAACAGTTATATTGTGTATAATCTTGGCATAGCATTTGTTTTATCTCTATACTTATGCACTAAAAAACTATTGTGCAGTGGGGTACCATGTGGATCATGATGAGAAGGGAAAAAAGGGATCGGCGTCATTTTAAGAGGATGCGGTTTCCCCCATTTGATGATGAGGAGCCTCCTCTAGACTATGCAGATAATCTTTTGGATGTTGATCCTCTAGAGCCTATTCAACTGGAGCTAGATGAAGAGGAAGATTCTGCTGTGTATACTTGGTTTTATGACCATAAGCCCCTTGTGAAAACAAAGCTTATAAATGGTCCTAGTTACCGGAAATGGCATCTCTCCCTCCCTATAATGGCAACTCTGCATCGACTAGCTGGCCAACTTCTGTCAGATTTAATTGACCGCAATTATTTCTACTTGTTTGACATGGAGTCATTTTTTACAGCAAAGGCTTTGAACATGTGCATACCTGGTACTTAGATTTCTTTCATACCTATATTCTTTGCTATTTGTATTAAAAAGTAATTATACTTAAGAACTGGGTCAGATATTGATTTTGTTACCCTTCATACATGATATTACAAAGTATATTAGATAGTCAAAATTTTGGATTGATTTTTTTTTTCTTTTTATGCTTGCCATCCAGGTGGACCTAAATTTGAACCTCTCTACCGTGATATGGAGAAGGGAGATGAGGACTGGAATGAGTTTAATGACATCAATAAGCTCATTATAAGGTCACCTCTTCGGACAGAGTATAGAATTGCTTTTCCTCACCTTTATAACAATAGGCCTCGCAAAGTAAAGCTCTGTATCTACCATACTCCCATGATCATGTACATAAAAGCTGAAGATCCTGATCTGCCTGCATTTTATTATGACCCCTTGATACACCCAATAACCAGTTCGAACAAGGACCGGCGTGAGAAGAGAGTTTATGAAGAGGATGATGATGATGATTGGATATTACCAGATGGTGTGGAGCCTTTGCTTAAAGATACACAACTTTATACAGACACTACAGCTGCTGGAGTCTCCTTGCTGTTTGCTCCTCGTCCTTTTAATATGAGATCTGGTCGGATGAGGCGGTCAGAAGATATTCCTCTCGTGTCAGAGTGGTACAAGGAGCATTGGTAAGTTGTAGCTTTATCTCTCTCGTATGCTTTCTTGTGTCTTTCAATTATGCACTTGGCTTTTTGGCATTACATTTTTCACGATACAAAAGTGAACTGTTTCTTTTTTATTGCCCAACAGTCCTCCGTCATATCCTGTCAAAGTTCGGGTTAGTTATCAAAAGTTGTTGAAATGTTTTGTGTTGAACGAGCTGCATCATAGGCCTCCTAAAGCTCAAAAAAAGAAGCACTTATTCCGTTCTCTCCAAGCAACAAAGTTTTTCCAAACCACAGAACTTGATTGGGTAGAGGCAGGTCTTCAAGTTTGTAGGCAGGGGTATAACATGCTGAATCTGTTAATACACAGGAAAAATTTGAACTACCTTCATCTTGATTATAATTTTAATCTAAAGCCTGTGAAAACCTTGACTACGAAAGAGCGGAAGAAATCACGATTTGGTAATGCTTTCCATCTATGTCGAGAGATCCTCCGTCTGACTAAACTTGTGGTTGATGCCAATGTTCAGTTCCGTTTGGGGAATGTTGATGCTTTCCAGCTGGCAGATGGTCTGCAATATACTTTTTCACATGTTGGTCAATTGACTGGTATGTATCGATATAAGTACAGGCTTATGAGGCAAATAAGAATGTGCAAGGATTTGAAGCACTTGATTTACTATCGTTTTAATACGGGGCCTGTCGGCAAGGGACCTGGATGTGGGTTTTGGGCACCAATGTGGAGGGTTTGGCTATTTTTTCTTCGTGGTATTGTGCCTCTTCTTGAACGATGGCTGGGCAATTTACTTGCACGCCAGTTTGAGGGGCGTCATTCAAAAGGCGTGGCAAAGACTGTCACTAAACAGCGTGTTGAGAGCCACTTTGACTTGGAGCTTCGGGCAGCAGTTATGCATGATGTGCTTGATGCCATGCCAGGTAACAAAATTTTATTTAACATATATTCTTTCGATTGAGTTTATTTTCGTCTAGTGGTCTGTCACTTTTTCTATTGGATTTACTAAACTTATGGTGTTTTCCTTGTTGATGGTAGAGGGTATAAAGCAAAACAAGGCAAGAACTATATTGCAGCATTTGAGTGAGGCTTGGCGATGCTGGAAGGCAAATATTCCCTGGAAGGTAAATGATTATCTGATTGTAACCCTTTATATATTTTGCCAATGTTAGCTTAATTTTGGATTAGTTGTGAACCAGTTTGTTTAAACTCCAAATAAATGTTTCTGAAATAATCAAGTATTTTAAAAATGACTATATTAAGTAGATAGAATTTGCTAATAAGAAAAAGCAGAAAGCCTCTTATTTTCAAAAGAAGTAGAATAGTCAATCACATAAAAAGTAGAAATATTTTTGTTTTATTAGAAAACGCACTTGTTTAAAAATTAAATGAGCACAACCAAATTTGCCCAATATCTTAGAATTTAGAAAATTAGTGTTTATTTTTTTGAAAATAAATTAATACAATCATTTACTAAATTGTATTGGTGGGATAAATTTTTGTTGTTGGTGTTGTTGATACTGTTGGTGAAATAGTGAAACTAAAAACATCGTTGGGTTACTAATGCACTAAATTATGTTGCTAGTTAATAGCAAAACTTAGTTCTTGTTACTTTTGAAGAGCACTTGAAAGATGTCTAAATTGCTTGTCTATAAGCTGTTCAAGGTCCTGAGTATAGTGAGGCACAATAAGCAGCGAAAAACATTATTCTGAAAGTTTTCAGGAATACAATTCAAAATATTGTAGCTTAGAAAAGCCATTCCTTCCTTTTGCTCTAAAATATTTATTTGGCCTCATCTGAATTTAGTTTTCTCCTTCATAGTCTCGCTATTGATATATTTCATAATATGTAGGTTCCTGGTCTGCCTGTTCCAATTGAGAACATGATTCTTCGATATGTGAAATCAAAAGCAGACTGGTGGACAAATGTTGCACATTATAATCGAGAGCGTATAAGAAGAGGTGCAACTGTGGATAAGACTGTCTGTCGGAAGAATCTTGGAAGATTGACACGGCTCTGGCTGAAGGCGGAGCAGGTGTGTTTACTATTTTCTGACTGATATGATTTTTTGCTGGCTAACTATTTCAAAGAATTGTTGAACGAGTCAGTTCAATAATTTTTTTCAATAAATGTCTGTGTAGTCACTTCCTTGTCGTTGATACTTTATGCAGGAACGTCAACACAATTATTTGAAAGATGGTCCGTATGTTACTCCTGAAGAAGCGGTTGCAATCTATACAACAACTGTACATTGGCTGGAATCTAGGAAGTTCTCCCCTATTCCATTTCCACCTTTATCATACAAGCATGACACCAAGCTGCTTATCCTTGCACTTGAGAGGTTGAAAGAATCCTATAGTGTTGCAGTGAGGTTAAATCAACTGCAAAGAGAAGAGCTGGGGCTGATTGAACAAGCTTATGACAATCCCCACGAGGCATTATCAAGAATCAAACGACACCTGCTGACACAGCGTGCCTTCAAAGAAGTATGTGCCAATATAATTCAAATTAGTTAGTTTTAGGATGTGCGTTCCTATTACAGGATAACATTAATTTTGTTTTGTTGTGGCAGGTTGGGATAGAGTTTATGGATTTATATAGCTACTTGATTCCAGTTTATGAGATTGAGCCTCTTGAGAAAATTACAGATGCATATCTTGATCAATATCTGTGGTATGAAGGTGACAAACGTCATCTCTTTCCGAACTGGATCAAGCCAGCAGATTCTGAGCCACCTCCCCTTTTGGTTTACAAATGGTGTCAAGGAATAAACAATTTGCAAGGTATATGGGACACAAGTGATGGCCAGTGTGTTGTGATGCTGCAAACTAAGTTTGAGAAATTCTTTGAGAAGATTGATTTAACAATGCTGAACAGGTATGTAATTTGTTGATCACTTTGTGGGTTTACTAAGTTATTTTCACTTCTAATTTTTTTTATGTTACAGGCTTCTGCGGCTGGTTTTAGACCATAATATTGCTGATTATGTCACTGCAAAGAACAATGTTGTGTTGTCATACAAGGATATGAGCCACACAAATTCATATGGTCTTATCCGTGGCCTTCAGTTTGCTTCCTTTGTAGTTCAGTATTATGGATTGGTATTAGATCTTTTGCTTCTTGGTCTGACTCGAGCTAGCGAGATTGCTGGGCCACCACAGATGCCAAACGAATTCATTACTTACTGGGACACAAAAGTTGAGACTAGGCATCCAATCAGGCTTTATTCTAGGTATATAGATCGTGTTCACATATTATTTCGGTTCACCCATGAGGAGGCTCGAGACCTCATTCAGCGGTATCTGACTGAGCACCCTGATCCTAACAATGAGAACATGGTTGGCTACAATAATAAGAAGTGCTGGCCAAGAGATGCTAGAATGAGGCTTATGAAACATGATGGTATAGTATTCTCCATTTTTCATTGTGTGGTGTTTATTTATGTTTACATTTGATTCTTAATATGTTTGACATTTGAATTGTTATAATTCAGTCAATCTTGGGAGGAGTGTCTTTTGGGATATGAAGAATCGTCTTCCTAGAAGTATCACAACATTGGAATGGGAGAACAGCTTTGTTTCTGTTTACAGCAAGGATAATCCAAACTTGCTTTTCAGCATGTGAGTGCTGATTTTTTTCAGCGATTCTAAATTTTTTGCTTTTCGTTGTGAAATGGAAATTGTTGCACATGTTGATCACTTTTTGCACTGCATTCAAGCCTTTGAAAATATTTAACTGGCCTAGGATGTCTGATTAATCATGATTGTGATTGAAAATATGATTTTAAATGGTCTAGGTGTTTTTAGTTGAATTAAAGATATGTCATTCTACTCCCCATATGTAATTTTGTATTTCTATTTGTAATTTACTTGATACCAAATATCTTAATATTATTTTGGGTTTTGATATTTTTTTTAGCCTATGCTTATGATGAGTGAATCTATCTTTGCTTACATCTGTTAATCACCTTTAGGTGTGGGTTTGAAGTAAGGATACTTCCTAAAATTAGAATGACTCAAGAAGCATTCAGTAACACGAGAGATGGTGTCTGGAATCTCCAGAATGAACAGACGAAAGAAAGGACAGCTGTTGCTTTCTTAAGGGTTGATGATGAACACATGAAAGTATTTGAGAATCGTGTGAGGCAGATTCTTATGTCTTCTGGTTCCACTACATTCACAAAAATTGTCAATAAGTGGAATACAGCTTTAATTGGTGAGTGAAGCTGAATTGTAGATACTCTATGTAGAGGTTATCATCAATTTTCTCACAGTCTTTGTTTTCAGGACTCATGACCTATTTTCGAGAGGCAACTGTGCATACCCAAGAGCTGTTAGATTTGCTAGTTAAATGTGAAAATAAAATTCAGACTCGCATTAAGATTGGGCTGAACTCAAAGATGCCTAGCAGGTATTTAATCTTTTTTCTATAGTAGGTATATTAGTTGTTTCTTACTATTTTATTCATATTTATTGGGTTTAAGTGTTCAAAACTGTGCTCTACTGTCATCAGGTTCCCACCTGTCATTTTCTACACTCCTAAAGAAATAGGAGGGCTTGGAATGTTGTCCATGGGTCACATTTTGATTCCACAAAGTGATCTTCGATACAGTCAACAGACAGATGTTGGAGTAACCCACTTTAGGAGTGGAATGAGTCATGAGGAGGACCAACTGATTCCCAACCTTTATCGTTATATACAGGTGAATGGAGTACTATGTATGCATTTGCCTTGTCATGTGGTTTGCGAAGAGTCATATTTCAATGAACTTTATCTTTACGTTCTCTTGGATCATGCAGCCTTGGGAGAGCGAGTTCATTGATTCACAGCGTGTCTGGGCTGAATATGCATTGAAAAGACAGGAAGCACAGGCACAAAACAGACGATTGACCCTCGAAGATCTGGAAGTGAGATTATGATGCCTTTTTATTGATAGTGGTCTTGACTCTGGATAATATACTGGCAATGTGCATCTGCTTTTCTTTGGGACACATCTACTTATTTACCTAATAAGTTATGTTAATCTGTTTTTCAGGATTCATGGGATAGAGGTATACCACGTATTAACACTCTGTTTCAGAAGGATAGACACACTTTGGCTTATGATAAGGGATGGAGGGTGCGCACTGATTTCAAGCAATACCAAGTTCTGAAGCAAAACCCCTTCTGGTGGACACATCAGAGGCATGATGGAAAGTTGTGGAACTTGAACAATTACCGAACTGATGTTATTCAAGCCCTTGGAGGAGTTGAAGGAATTCTCGAACATACTTTATTCAAAGGAACATAGTAAGTCTTATATGCCCCTGAGCTTGCTTTTTGCTGTTTGACTCAGTTTTAACTCTTTATATTGTGTGACTACTATGGAAAGAGATTCAATTAATTGATCTGCTGTTACTTTTCACTGTCAGTTTTCCAACTTGGGAAGGTCTTTTCTGGGAAAAGGCATCTGGCTTTGAGGAATCTATGAAGTATAAGAAGCTTACAAATGCTCAGAGATCTGGTCTTAACCAAATACCCAACCGAAGATTTACACTATGGTGGTCGCCAACCATTAACCGAGCCAATGTTTATGTGGGTTTCCAAGTGCAGCTAGATCTGACTGGTATTTTCATGCATGGAAAGATACCAACTTTGAAGATATCCCTTATTCAGATATTCAGAGCTCACTTGTGGCAGAAGATCCATGAGAGTGTTGTTATGGATCTCTGTCAGGTTTTGGATCAAGAGTTGGATGCTTTGGAGATTGAAACTGTTCAGAAGGAAACGATCCATCCACGGAAAAGTTACAAAATGAATAGTTCTTGTGCCGATATTCTTCTCTTTGCTGCTCATAGATGGCCAATGTCAAAGCCTAGTCTTGTAGCTGAATCTAAGGACGTTTTTGATCAGAAGGCAAGCAATAAGTACTGGATCGATGTTCAATTACGATGGGGTGATTATGACTCTCATGATATTGAACGTTACACTAGGGCTAAGTTCATGGATTATACTACTGATAACATGTCCATATACCCATCACCTACTGGTATATCTCAATCATTTACTATTCTCCATTATATGTATTTTCGTGTGTAGAGCTGACTGTATTATTTTCAATGCAGGTGTAATGATTGGCATTGATTTGGCATATAATTTGCATTCTGCATTTGGTAACTGGTTCCCTGGGTCAAAGCCACTACTTCAACAGGCCATGAACAAGATCATGAAGGTAAATAAACCGTCAGTCATACATCACATATTGGTTGCAAAATTATAAATCACTTACATGTATTCACTTCTATATTTTGGGGATAAAAGTTTTGATCACCTGTTTTAATCTATATTGATTTCATTGCCACCAAGCTATGGTGTCCATAGTGTTTAACGTAAGTGTATTATGTTGTCTAACAGTTGTTAAACTAATAATGTTGTGCATATGCAGTCCAATCCTGCACTGTATGTGTTAAGGGAACGAATAAGGAAAGGTTTGCAATTGTACTCTTCTGAGCCCACGGAACCATATTTGTCTTCCCAAAACTATGGAGAGATATTCAGCAACCAAATCATATGGTTTGTTGATGACACAAATGTGTATCGTGTTACTATCCATAAGACTTTTGAAGGAAATCTTACAACGAAGCCCATCAATGGTGCTATTTTTATTTTCAATCCGAGGACTGGACAGTTGTTTCTTAAGGTTTGTTTACATTCTCTAGTCTTTACTGAGGTGTTTCCAACATTTGTTGTCTGGTTATTGATCTTTCATATCCTACCTGGTTTGCAGGTTATTCATACCAGTGTGTGGGCTGGTCAGAAGCGTCTTGGGCAGTTGGCAAAGTGGAAAACAGCAGAGGAAGTTGCTGCTCTAGTAAGATCTTTGCCTGTAGAAGAACAGCCAAAGCAAATCATTGTTACTCGAAAAGGAATGTTGGATCCATTGGAGGTTCATCTGTTGGATTTCCCCAACATTGTTATTAAAGGAAGTGAACTACAACTTCCTTTCCAAGCATGTTTGAAAATTGAAAAATTTGGTGATCTAATTTTGAAAGCCACAGAACCACAAATGGTGTTGTTCAACATCTATGATGACTGGCTGAAGAGTATATCTTCATACACTGCGTTCTCTAGGCTTATTCTGATTTTGCGTGCACTTCATGTGAATAATGAAAAGGCAAAAATGTTACTGAAGCCTGATAAAACCATCATCACCGAACCTCATCACATCTGGCCTTCTCTAAGTGATGATCAGTGGATGAAGGTAGTTTTGGATTTTAGGCTATTAGTTGCTAAAGAACATTTTTTGCTTTGAATGTTATATGTGGAAAAAGTTGTTAGTTCCTGATTCTGCAGCTTTCTAAATTCTCTTGGTATTTATAGCTTAAAACTTGATGCATTGACAGGTGGAGGTTGCGTTAAGAGATCTTATACTATCAGATTATGCCAAGAAAAATAACGTGAATACTTCAGCCTTGACTCAATCTGAGATCCGTGATATTATACTTGGAGCTGAGATTACTCCACCTTCTCAACAGCGGCAACAGATTGCAGAGATTGAGAAACAGGTTATATATTATTTTGTTTCTTCTTGGATATAAAATTGCAGACCTTTTTTTTTCTCTTTTTCATTTTTTTCATTCAGTAAAACCTGATTTTTTCCTCATCTCCAACTCGAACCACTTCACATCTTAGTTCTGTATTCATTATTTTACAGGCACATGAAGCAAATCAGGTGACAGCTGTAACAACAAAGACTACAAATGTTCATGGTGAAGAACTCATAGTAACCACCACTAGTCCTTACGAGCAAGCTGCTTTTGGTTCCAAGACTGACTGGCGTGTCAGGGCAATATCTGCCACAAATTTATATCTTCGTGTGAACCATATATATGTGAACTCTGAGGATATAAAGGTTTGTGCTAATCTTTCATCTTTTCTGTCAATTTTGATACAGTTCTTATCTGAGCTAAATGTTGGATTTTGTGTTGCAGGAAACTGGTTACACCTATATTATGCCAAAGAATATTTTGAAAAAGTTTATATGCATAGCAGATCTTCGAACGCAAATTTCTGGTTACATGTATGGCATAAGTCCTCCGGACAACCCTCAGGTTAAAGAAATTCGCTGTATTGTAATGCCACCACAATGGGGGACTCATCAACAAGTTCATCTGCCATCTGCTCTTCCAGAGCATGATTTCTTGAATGATTTAGAGCCTTTGGGATGGATGCATACGCAACCAAATGAACTTCCTCAGTTGTTGCCTCAGGTTTTGCTTTCTTCAATTTTGCAATTTGTTTGTCTTTATTCGATTACAAGACAGTGATTTTAGTTACCCTTTTGGAATATAGGAAAGAGTTTTGAAAGGATGCAGATATAGTGTTAAATTGCCCCCTCCCCTATCTTTTGGTTTATCAGGGAATATGCTTCATGTTATCATTATCTCACTTGAGAATTGATCTTATTGCAGGATCTCACTTCACATGCCAAGATCCTAGAGAACAATAAGCAATGGGATGGGGAGAAATGTATTATCTTGACTTGCAGCTTTACTCCTGGTTCTTGTTCTTTAACTGCATATAAGCTCACCCAATCTGGTTATGAATGGGGGCGTGTCAATAAGGATACGGGAAGCAATCCACATGGTTACCTTCCCACTCATTATGAAAAAGTTCAGATGCTTCTTAGTGATCGCTTCCTCGGTTTCTACATGGTAAACTTTCATACCTGCTCAAATTTGTGTAGTTTGTGTGCGTGATAATTACGTTGATTCATTATCTTGTTGAAGTGATTATAATTTTTAATTAAAATTATGAATATTATTATCATCTTGATTTACTGATTATTAACTTTCTGGAAAAAAAAAAATTGTAGGTTCCTGATAATGGTCCATGGAATTATAACTTCATGGGAGTGAGACACGCTTCCGGGATGAAATACGGAGTGAAGCTTGGTACTCCAAGGGAATATTACCACGAGGACCATAGACCAACTCATTTCTTAGAGTTCAGCAATATGGAGGAAGGGGAGACAATTGCCGAGGGAGATCGAGAGGATACCTTCTCTTGAGATAAAAAATATTTGTTAGAGATATATGCAGTGGCAAATCCTTTAATTTTTGAAACACGTCAGAATATGTTGTATTATTATTTGATGTTTGTGCATCCTACTGATCCTTGGGGTTTTGTAATACCGGTATCATAGCTTTGTAAATAGTTAACAATTCTACTCTACATTTATCTCTGCTTTGGCATATGTATGACGCTTTGTATTTTTCCATGCAAATGCAAGTACATTAATACCTCAAGCAAATGATTTAAAACATCCGTGTTTGTTGGGGGTGAATATTTCGAGGATCTTCTTTTCTAGGATTGTTATGAACTAGTTTTTAGCGTTTAGATGGAACCAATAATTTTAGAGCTAAAATCAAAGCGTAGGTGCGATCTGAGAGATAAATATGCTTCAATTGTAAAATGTTTCGCTTAATTTAGTTGTTAAATGAAGTTAATCTGAGGTAGATTGAGTCGTACAAAATTCTGACAAAGTCATTTCAGTCCAATCAGTTAAGAAGAATCATTATACATATGACTTGGTTTCCGCGAGAATGAAGTGTAATTCGAAGAAAACATGAACCCAAAAGAAAGTGAAACAGTATATGATAATATCGAGCTGTACATTTAAATAAAAGAAAAAGCTATTTTAATTTATTGAAATTTCAGTATACTAAATATATTGTAACGTGGCCTTACGTTTCCCTTATTTTTTCTTGCGGCAAGGCATTACTTTTATTTTTAAGGATGACTATTACCAAACAACCTATAGACAACGGCTCTGTACATTATACCCCCGCGAAAAAGGTGTTTCCAAACAAAAAGTTAAAGTTTTTGTGAACTTGACAATGTGTATTTAACAAATTCCTAGTTCCAGATTTTCAGCAACTCTCATGATTCATAGCTAGCCACGTTCATAGTGTGGAAAGGAGAGAATGCAGCCCCCTCTCTAATAAATAGGTGCCCAGCCCAGTCTTTCCCTGCACATTTAATAAAAAAAGTAATACAAAAAAAAAAAAAAATCGCATATTCACGCAGATTCACAATCTGTATTTAACACATCAAATTCAAAGTTCCATCTCTTTCATAATAGTTCATGGCCCAGTTTTCTCTTCCAACTCGGGTTTTGATTCTTTCTCTTCTGAGATGAAATCGGAACTTCCTTCAGCTGCAAATGTCTCATCATCAGTATGTCCTGCAGCTGGAGGGTTGTTAAAGATTTCATTATTTTCCAGCTGAATTAACTTAACTTTGGATTCTCCCTTCAGTAGTTCCACAACCTCAAGTATTGTGGGCCTCTTCTCTGGTTGATTCTGAGCACACAATAGAGCAATCAAAACAACTCTTTTAAGCTCTTCCTCCACATAGTTACCCTCCAGTTTTGGATCTGCCATTTCACTAAACTTCTTCTCACAAGCTAATGGCAGTGCCCAATCATTTATCGATCTCTTCACCGTAGAACTAAGTTTTTCAAGTGGTTTTTTGCCACTGGCAAGTTCTAGAAGAAGAATTCCAAAACTGAAGACATCACAACTCTCATTTGCTTTACCTAGCATAGCATATTCCGGTGCAAGATACCCGAGGGTGCCCTTAACTCTTGTGGTCACATGCGTTGCCCCATCAGGAATCAACTTTGCAAAACCAAAATCAGCAACCCGTGCCTGGAAATCTGAATCCAACAACACATTGCTTGCCTTGATATCTCTGTGGATGATGTGTGGTGTTGACTGGTGGTGAAGATATCTGAAAGCAAATAAAATTACAGTATCAATACAGTGAAAGAGGTGGAGGAACCAATGGAAAGCCACAATGGCACTTACGCAATTCCCTCAGCAGATCCAATTGCGATGTTCATCCGCCGGCTCCAATCAAGAAGGGATTCTGCTGAGTGCTGTCCATGAAGATGAGAGAGCAAGCTCAAATTCGGCATATAATCGTATACAATTAACCGTTCCTGACCTTCAGCACAATAGCCACGTAGACTGAGAAGATTCTTGTGACGGACTCTGGCCAATATCTCAACTTCAACAGCAAATTCCATGTCTGCTTTGTTGCTCCAAACTTTCAATCTTTTCACTGCAATCTGCAAGTGCACGCACATAGACATATATAGAGTTGCAAGCAGCCATCATAAAAAGATTTTGGCAGAATGAAACAGGTTACCAAGTCAGCCATCAGAAACATTTACATAAGGTTCTAAACAGAGATTTTTGCAGCTTTGAAAGTTGATATTTTGTTATATAAAATGCATTATAGATGCACATCCATCTAGGAGCAGAAATCTGATTGAGAGAAGAAAACTTCCGTACCAATTCCTCATAATCTGATCCCTCTCAGTGTTACATGATAAAACCATCTTAAACAACTCATCTAAAATTAAGAAAGCCAAAAGAAAATTCTTTGTCAGGTCTTACAATCTGTCAAAACAGATCCCACATGCCACTAACACATCGGAGACACACTATTGAGTTAAAGTAACTACATTAACCATTTCAAAGAACACAGCAATAATAATCAAAACAAGAATGATCAAGAGAAACAATAAACCGAAGCTGATTTGGTAAAACAGAATTAAGAAAAGAAAAAGAGAAAGGTCATACTTGCGATCCATCCCAAAGCTGGCCCCAGTACACACTGCCAAATCCCCCTTCTCCAAGCTTGTTATCATAGTTGAAATTATTAGTAGCTGAGTGCAGTTCCTTCAAAGAAAACACCCTCCATGGAGGTTGCTTCTTCCCTCTTCCTTTTCTGCATTGAAAGAGACAAAAATAACCCATCCATTCCAAAAATTCATAATTCACACAAAAAGTTTCGATGTCAAACCGCAAGTAAAAAACCCCACACCTTAGTATAATCATAACAACGATACCCTTGCATGTTATGTTAACTAATGATAAGAAGAAACTCAATCAAAAACCTTCCATCACTATTTTCCCTTGACATTTAACCAACTACACTAACGACTTTTACAAGTTTCGTTGCTTAGAGCAGCTTCACTAATACCTAGAATCTGAGCTAAAGAAGAATCTAAATCTGTCTCTATAAATATTTCCCCCCAAAAAACTAAAAAATTGAAAGCGAAGTGAGTGACGCAGCTATTCATATCTGATCCAAACAATAATAATGATAAAATCATTACAAACTATAGACCACTGAAACATTGTCTTACCGATCCGAACCATTTCCGCAACAAAAGATTGGGCAAAAAGCCATAACCTTCGCGCAAAGCACTCCCCACTGTCTCTGGAACTGAACCTTCTCAATCGACAAGAGAAAAATCAACAAAATCGAAACTTGAAGTTGACCCACCAAAGCAAATCAAGCGCTCCACTCAGAAAGCCGTTACTTTGTGGTATTGTGCTACTCGTCACAAACAAGTTGGAGAGAAACAGAACACAAGCTTTTTCCTGAGATGTTTCTGCAAACGTTAGGTTGTGCGAAACCGAAAACCGAAAAGAAAAGAAAAAGAAAAAGAAAAGTGGAACAATCGGTTATTATTGTTTGATCGATGAGATGGTGTTGGTGTGTAAGGGAAGTCTTCCTTTTTTCTTCCAGCTGTTCGCACATTTCACATTTCAAAACAGAGAAACACGCACGTGGGGTCCATTTTTTCTTTTTCTTCACAACAAAATTTAATGTAAAAAAAATAATTGAAGCTAAAATAAAAAGATTTAAAAGTATTTGAATTCATGTGCTTTCTTTATGTTTATTGCTTCTATTCATCGGCGGCGGTTAAAATTTATATTTAAATTAAATAAATTCATTCAGCATCTTTCTTTGTTATACTATTAACAATTTTATTTTTTATTGAATATTTATTAATATGATAAAAGAGTTATGCAAATAAACTATTTCACATGGAATTCTATCAATGATTCATTTTTATAAGAAAACAAATATAAATGTGTAAATAATGGTAATAAATAAATACCTACGATAAAAAGAAATTTAGAACTTTTAAAAAAATGTTATTATTATTTAATTATAAAGAGGAGTATACGCATTATAATAAAGTAATTTGTGCATACATTCTATTATTAAATAGTAAATATTGTAGTTCAACGTTTGCAATTATTTTAACTTTTTGTCTCGATCATTCTTAAATTATGCATCGTGTAATTAGTTGAAATCAAAGAACATTAACATAACATGATTGCATCATATATATGAGAAAAGTAATGGGAAAAAATATCGAAAGTTGCATTTATGCTTATATTACAGAAATAAAAAATTTCCTACAATTTATAATAAATTTTATATTTAAATTTATTTAAATATTTACTTTTTATATATATTATTTTCCTGGTACAATGTACGGTCCAATCACACTAGTTTTAATATAGTACTGTATAAGAAAATTCCTTAACTTTGACATGGATAATAAATAAATGGTAAAAGTTCCTTCCGGAGTATACAAGACAAAAATAATGAATTTTCTGGTATGCTTATGCTTGGGTGAATTTATTTTATAATTTTTAATAACACCATAAAAACGTAAAAATAACATTAATTTTCATAAACTAAAATCAACTTTTATAAAAACTAAAAATGAAATTTTAGAGAAATTATAAAAGCTACTTTTATCTTATGATAGTTAATTTAAATTTAAATTTAAATTTATCTCATGATAAGCAAGTGAAGTTGAAAATACATCTAATTTATATGTTTTATTTTTATTAGATATTTTCTTTAAATAAAAAAAATTGTCGGTGCTAAAAAAGAGCATTCATACACTACTAACCTTGAAAATCAATCATTTTCGATGTTACGTGAGATTAATTTCTTCCATTAAACCTAATACTTGCTAATTTGTATAAGTTTATTCTTTACTTATATATTTATTGTTGGAGATAAAAAAAAAACTAACAAATTATGCAAAAATCAAATATAGAGATTCTTGATATTAATTATAAGGTTAAATAAGTTTGTTTTCCTTAACTTTCATTAAATTTTGAAATTAGTCCATTTTGAAATTTTTGATCAATTTAATCATTTATTTCTTAAAATACGTGAATTTAGTCATTTTAATCAAAAAAAATTGTTAGGTTTATTTGATTGTTTCGTAAACATTTTAAAGTTGTATTGTGATTGTTTAAACTGTTTGACACATTTTTGCTTTAATATTAAATTAAATACTATTATAAAACGAGCTTGAAATGTCAAATAAACTTAACAAAATTTGATTAAAATGACTTAATTCACGTATTTCAAAAGATGAAGGACTAAATTGGTCCAAAATTTTGAAATTGACTAATTCAAAAATTCACTAAAAGTTAAGGGATAAAAACATATTTAACCCTTTAATTATATGTGGTTAAACTTTCATCATGTCGGACTATCATTAACGTAAGGCTTGTTTAAGTTGTATTTGTTTTCCCAAAAGTTGTTTCCGGTTGAGTTTAAATATTTTACAGAAATAATGATTCAACAAGCAATTATTGGTTAGCTTGTAAAAGATAAAAGTTTGGTATAATAATTTGATTACATAATAAGATTGGTATGTAGTGAATATTAAATTGCACTAGTTGGAGAGTACTTGTTTTGGGAAAGTGAAATGACACATAATTGTGTTTGGTTTTGATGAGTAAGCATAAAAGGACCCAATGCTTTATACTTGTCAGAATAAAAACATTAATATAACAAATATTTTAGATATATAAGATACAGGCTCCTCAACTTCTTAATTTAAAAATAAACTTTAGTTAAATTGTTTTGGAATAACAAGAAATCAATTTTTTTATAGTTTTTAATTAAGAATTTACTATTTATTTGTTTTTGTTAATTGGATATTATTTTGTTTTAAATTTGGTTTTACGTGTTGATAAATGTGCAATTCTATAATTATTTTAAGTAAAAAATGGTAAATAATAAGTATTGTGATGGTTATGACAATGACTTAATGGATGTAGATGATGATATGAAAATTTTAACTAAAATCAATAAAAATCACTTACAGTTAAGAATATCATATTATAATAATAATAAAAAAACTTTAATTTTATATTTTTTTAAGATTTATAACTCATTTTGATTTCTATATTTTATTTTGGATGTAGTAAATATATATTAAAAAAAAACTCAATGTAGCATATTTTATTAAATTAGTTTAATATTATTTGAAATGTGCCATATGTGTTATTAATTTTTTAACTCACAAACAATAATTAGTTGTTTCTCGTTTAATATAATTTTTTATCTTTTAATTGGTGCTCTAAACCAAACAATTACTAATTTTGGGTTAAAAAATCAATTATACAAAACCAAACATCCATGTAATCTTTTTATCTTAGAATTTTTTATTTTTATTTTTTCTCCTTACACCTATCTTCACCTTCCACAAAACAAAGTACAAACAAAGTGAGTGGAAAAATTTGTTATGCCTTCTCCTTCTCTTTCAACTTAATTCGTAAGTTTCTTAATAGATACTTAATAGAAAAATATAAAAAAATCTTAACTAAAAATAACTGAATTTATAAATAACTTAAAACTTAATTAAATCTATAAAAATATAAATATAACATAATTAAACATAAATATTTCTACAATACAAATTTGAATACAGTAATATATACTATTCTTTGCACTAAAGTTAACTCTGATTAGGTGGGATTCTTTATGTTCATATATACTCATATTCACGTGGTTTATGTAATTGCTAAAAAGCTGCAATAAATAAGAATATAATAATGTTCAGAAAATTTTGTATACACTTGCAGGAGTTATAAGTTATGTGTGTATAATGTAATATGATTTTGTTAATTAGGTTGGACTATGATGATTCAATGATTGATGTGAGTTCTGCTTCAAACATCCTCAAATGAGTTGTCATACAATTCTTTAAACTAATTAATAATGCTTCAAATTATCAACACCAACTATATTTCAAACCCAATTTTTAATTAGCTTATTTTAAGTAACAAGAATAACAAATTACTTTTTCATCTTTTAATGATGCATTCATACTAAAAGTTAAATAAAATATTAATAAAAATAAGTTTTAAAACTCTTTTATTAAAATAGAATTTTAAAAAATATCTTAAAGGTTATTTGATTTCTGAAATACGTAAAAAAAATTAGATAAAAACCTTAGAATCATTGGTGAAATTGAAATGTTTATATGAATTATGTTTCAAAACACTTTCTCCTTGACTTGACGGAAAATCATATATGGACAATATTGTAAACTGTTCTCCTTAGTATGTAAACTAATATTTTATAGAATTTAATGTTTAAAATATATGTTTGGGGTTGAATTGGTTTTTATATAATTAGTAAAGGCGTAATAGATTATATCATTGAAATTTTATTAATATTTATATCTTTATAATAACAATATTATTATTAAATAAATAAAAAGATATTCTATTTTTCACCATTTTATATGTTTTTGATTTAAATATATATATATATATATTTTTTATATTTCTTCACTTACTCTTTTGTCATTTCCAAATCCAAAAATTAAATATATTTTTGTACTTTAATTTGTATTAAAAATTAAAATTATTGTCTCTTTCAAATTTTAACCTAATCTAGTCTCTCAACTTTAGATTTGTGAAAATTTGATCATTTTATTCGATATTTGTTAAATTTATTTGATATTTTAAGACATGTTAAATAATAACATTTAAAAAAATTACAACATTTGATATAAGTTTGGTTTCATATTAACTAAGAAATGTATTTAGAATGTAAATAAAGTTTTAATAAAGTGTTAAATAAGCTTAAAAAAACTAAATTTACATATGAATAATTAAATTAAACCAAAATTTCATATAGACTAATAAAAGAAATAGTTAACCTTTTTTCTAACGACAAACATGCACCTCCCGTTGCAATAATAATTTAATTTCCTCTCGCATCAATACTCATTACACTAGTCTAAAAGCAAATAACCAAGAACAATGATATTTTAACCTACATTTTTTGACCTACTTTTAACCTATCATTTCAATCACTATTAGATCATCACATCATATTACTCTAAAAAATAAAAAAAAATAATTTAATGGTGATTAAAACAATATGTTAAAAGTGAGTAAAAAAGTGGGTTAAAATATATTTTTCAATAAACAATATCACTTATCAATCACATTTCCACGGTTTCTGTCATCTCGGCATTGTTTTCTGTATTTCTACACCTCCATTACCCCACCAACTTCCTCATCACGTTAACCCAAAACATCTATACAGAAACATTTTTCAAAGCAGATACGTCAACTCTCATCATACAACAATACTTTCAAACAATAATACTTTAAATAGTATAAATATATTGCTATAACAAATTTGAATGTACTGTACTATAATTTATTTATTTATTTATTTACATACAAGAAAATGATAGTAAAGAGTAGAAAAATGGGTAGTGGGAGTGATGATGTAAGAGGTTTCACACCGTGTGATGTGAAATGTGTTGGTGTTGGTGTCGGGAAAGACATTGAAAGATGTTGTTGGTGTGTGGTAACGGAATCTGGAGTCGTAGATTCTGTGTCACACGAACCAATACCTAAATCGAAGGTGGAGTCCATGGTATCTCCCAAACCACTGCGTGCATCGTAGCAAAGCCCTGAATTATTGTTCAGTTTCAGCTTTCTTTTCATTCTCCAAACCATTTCCCTCTCGAATGGCACAAGCCCACTAAGCCCATTATCGTTCAGCCTAAGTTCACTAAGGTTTCTCAAATCCCCGAAACTCTTCGGAATTGACCCATTCAAGTGGTTCCCATCCAGATGAAGCACGCGAAGGTTCCGCAACTTCCCCAGTGATTCGGGCACCGGCCCATGCAAATTCATGTTCGACAAAACCACAATCATCAGGGCTTTCATGCCATCAAACCCATCACTGGGTATCATCGTAGTCGAGCCCATTGGGTTTCCTTTGAGGATCAAAGCCTGAAGCGAACTCAGGCTTTTGATTGACTCCGGAAATGGGCCTTGCAGACGGTTGTAGCTTAAATCCAAAAGCATAAGGTCTTTCAGGCTCATGGGCTTCTCCGGCAACGGGCCCGCGAGGCGGTTGCGGCTGCAATCCAATTTGATGAGAGAATGACAGTCCCATAGAGAAGAAGGAATTGGGCCCATCAAAAGATTCTGGCTGAGGTCCAACACGTTTAAAGAAGGGAAACTGAAACCGGGTATGGAACCGGTTAATTTGTTGGCGCTCAAATCCAAAGACCTTAAACCTGTGATCCGGCCCAATGAGAGGGGTACGGAGCCGTTGAGGTTGTTTTTGTGAAGGTCCAGGACCTTCAAACGAGTAAGGTTGCCCAATTCAACGGGAATGGGCCCAATGTGGCCGTTTTCTCTGAGGACTAAGGTTTGCAAGGTTGGGCCCAACAGGCCCAAGAAGGATGGGATGGGCTGAGGGTTGTAACTGAAGCAACGGTAAAAGAACAAGGTCCTGAGGTGGGGAAGGCGTGTGATGGAGGGTGAGATAACGGAGCGGGTCGGGTCGCATGTCGGAAAAGCGGTGTCGTCGGAGAGTGCTCCGAACGAAAGAGACACCACGTGGAAAACGTTGGCCTTGTCGGGCATGCACTCGATGCCGTGCCAGCGACCGCGGCACACGTCGGGGATGTTGGTGGCCCAGTCGTTTCCGGTGGCTCTCATGATGTCGTACACCGCCTCTTGCTCTCGTTTATCCGTTCGGGAACCGTCTTGGTTCATGGAAAACCCCGTCTGTGGACCGTCTACCAGGGTTGACGGCACGCCGGAGTCTGACATGATCACCGTGAATGCCGTTACATGAGACGGCAAAAACAGCGTGCAACATAGTACTTGTAGGAGAAGAAGACGACAGAGAGTCATTTTTTATGGTATGTGTGTGACGATGATGCTGAAATTGATGTTTTTGGGTTGGTTTTTTTTTATAGAGGGTGGATCCATGTTAATGAATGGGGTTAGTGTGAGTAGTTATGTTTTTTACTATTTAAAAGCGAAGTTGGTGATTTGGCTGGAGTGGAGTAATGCGTGCTCACGAGAAAAGACGTTAGTGTTATAAATGGTGTAGGGGACGGAGAATTTGAGCATTTATGTGGGTCACGAGATTTGCACCCTTGCCTTGTACCAGGGACTTTTAACGTTGTCCCATTCTGTTCAAGCTATGTGGTTTCTATTTTTGCTGAAAAAAAAAAAAAAAAAAAAAAATGTGGTTTCTATTTCACCATCACTTCACTTCACTTCAGTTGTTTACCACTGTTCTAATTTAAGACTCTGTTTTTTCACATCAACTTTGGTACACAATACTTTAATTTTGCATGATTCGGAGGAACATATAAAGATAGAAGTGGTGGAATGTGTGTTTTTATCCCGTAGTTCATTATCCAAAAGAAAACAACGAAAGGATGGGATTGTATAAAAAATAATATATAGATCAAGTTATAGATCAAGTTATTGTAAAACTTTGGTATGTTCAGTTCTCTTTTTGCAGAGTTTTCTCTCTTCTCTTCTCTGCTCGTTGCCCCACCATTACGTCCTACAACACTTTTAAAGAGTTTTTTCCCACATTGGGAAAACTTCATTTCTTTGGATTCTTCCTATTTCAATAATGAAAAGATTTATTATTGTGTAGAAATGATTAAAAAATGACCATTAACTTTATGCCAGTGCATGATGTAATAAGAACACAAAAAATTAACCAAGTGGCGTTTAATGGAATAAACAAAAATTGAAACTTTATGCCGACGTAAAAGGTTGTGCACGGAAAAGCCTATGGTACGTGTTCTGCAAGAACACAAACATTCAACACAGGTGTCGCCATTCAAGGGCATTTGCTGAGTCATCAAGTATGTTATCACAGGTGGCAAGACCAGACTTGCATGCACGACATTGCGGATCTCACGACACCACACGTATAAAACCCATAAAAAAAAACAAAATGAATTTCACCAACACCTTTATATATATATATATATATATATATATATATATATATGTAACTTACCTACAGCTTTAAAAAAAAATCTTAAAAAACAAATCTTTTGATGCTTGTTCCGTATTTTCCGATCTATACCAATCTTTGCACTAAGAACAATTTGTTGTGTTGTAGCAGAAGGAAAATCGAAGCTATGCAGGAGGTGAAAGAAGCGAAACAAGGTGGTGGAGCCACCATGCAAGAAAGTGGAAGTGTGAGACTAAAGGAGAAGAAGGTGAAGGACATGATGGTGGATAGGAAGAGGCTAGTGGAGGTGCCGTACACGGCGTCGCTGGCCCAAACAATGAATACCCTGGTGGCGAACAAGATTGTGGCGGTGCCGGTGGCGGCGCCGCCGGGGCAGTGGATCGGAGCCGGAGGGTCGATGATCGTAGAGTCCGATAAGCAAACCGGTGCCGTGAGGAAACATTACATAGGAATGGTGACTATGCTTGATATCGTGGCCCACATAGCCGGTGATGACCACTTGAGCGGTGGTGATAACATCACCCAAGATCTTGATCAAAGGATGTCTGATCCTGTTTCCTCCATCATTGGTCACTCCTTTGAAGGCCTTAGCTTGTGGACTCTGAATCCTAATACCAGGTTAATTAATTAACTTTCCTTAGGTTTTTTTTCCCTTCTAGGCAGATCAGTCTTCAATATTACAGAAGTAGGCAGGTTTTAAAAAAATTACGGAAATGAGCAAAACGTTCTGGGGGTGCACGTTTTTTGGGTGAAGAAATCGTGCAACCCTCAAATGTTTTCATGGGTCAAAGGACGAAATCGTGTGGGGGGTGCACGTTTTTGGCTCAGTAATCGATTACAGTATGGTGTAATCGATTACTGTATGTTGTAATCGTGCAGGGGGTACGTTTTTCGTTCTATAATCGATTACCGCATGCTGTAATCGATTACAGCATGCATTGCAGTTTTCTGGGTGTAATGTAATCGATTACGAACGAAGTGTAATCGATTACATGCGTGATTTAAAAAAAAAAAACGTTAACAAACATTTTAGTGGATAGGAAAGCAATGATATATGACATAGTTGAATATGAAACTAAAAACGATGATAATAATGAAAAAAAAAGATTACAGGTCCTAATTTCACTCCAAGGCTTCCGGACGACCTACAACAAATAGGATCCATAACGAAATGGATCAACCCGTTACGGATAAGCCAAAAAAATGCTCTTATTGTCGCACTGAGGGTCATCATAGGAGACAATGTCCATTTTGCCAATAATTTGTACATTTTTTATTTCAATTAATTTACTTTTCAATGTTTATTTCTTTTTTGTACAATGTCAAAACTAAGACAACTTTTTATAAAGATTAATATTTCTTATGTCTTCATGAACTATAATTTCAAATACTTTATTCTTTGATGGACCAAAAAACTGTATAAAATCATTACAAATTATTATGCTTGTCTCTCTATCCAATTCTAATTTAATCACCTTTTTTTTAAAAAAAATTTGTCATTGTAATCGATTACAATACCTTTGTAATCGATTACATTGCCCTCGAACATACTTCACTAATCATGTAATTGATTACACTTCATTCTTAATCGATTACATTACACCCAGAAAACTGCAACGCATGCTATAATCGATTACAGCATGTGGTAATCGATTACACAATGAAAAACGTATCCCCCTGCACGATTACATCATGCAGTAATCGATTACACCATGCTGTAATCGATTACTGAGCCAAAAACGTGTCCCCCCACACGATTTCGCCTTTTGACCCGCTTGACCATGAAAACGTTTGGGGGTTGTACGATTTTTTCACCCAAAAAACGTGCATCCCCATAACGTTTTGCCCATTTTCGTAATTTTTTAAAAACATGCCTACTTCAGTAATATTGAAGACTGATCTGCCTAGATGGAAAAAAAAACCCTTTCCTTAACACAAAAACAAAAACCTCTTCTGATTTTGTTTTTGAGTTTGAATCTTTGGTTATTCTTGCATGATGTGTTAGTATGTTAGATTGCATGGAAGTGTTCAGCAAAGGGGTGCATCGTGCTATGGTACCGATTGATGGGCAAGAAGAGAACGTGGCAGCATCTGGGGTGGAACTTGCAGAGTCTGCTTCTAGCTACCAAATGGTGACTCAGATGGACATGCTTAGGTTCTTGCATGGTCGTGCTGCTGAACTACACAGCATTTTATCACGTTCTGTGCAGGATTTGGGGGCTGACACAGTGCAGATTTATGCCATCACTGACAGAACAAAACTTGTTCATGCCATAAAGTGCTTGAAGGCAGCTATGTTAAACGCTGTTCCTATTGTTAGAGCTAGTGATGTTGGTGAAGATGATCACAAGCAGCTTATAAATGCAAGTTCTGATTAAACCCTTTTCATATTATTATTGTTGTTGATATTGCTGTCTTAGAAATGAGAAATGAAATTGAAGTTTTGCAGGGAAGATGCAGGAAGCTGATTGGTACATTTTCTGCGACTGATTTGAGGGGATGCCACATAACCTCGCTAAAATCATGGTTGGGAATAAGTGCACTGGCATTCACTGAAGAAGTTGAATCAAGTCCATTGTACAGTAGTGAGTCAGAGATGCAGAATAGAGGGTCCTGCAGAAAGGAGCTTGTGACATGCTATGGTGAATCAGCTTTGTGTGAGGTGATTGAGAAGGCTGTGAGTAATCATGTTCATCGAGTTTGGGTGGTGGATCAAGAGGGTTTGCTTGTGGGGGTTGTGTCTCTTACAGATGTAATTAGAGTTATAAGGCATTCTCTGCTATCAGAGTCAAAGGATGAGTGACTTTGCACAAAAAACTGTGCCAAGTTAAGGAAGTGATCAAGAGAACTGAACAATGTTACTGAGATGAAACAGTATTTCATATTATTACTGAGATGAAACAGTATTCCATATTATTACTGAGATGAAACAGTATTTCATATTGTTACTGAGATGAGAAATTCTGTATAAAATTAGGATACAGAAAGGGAGAATGCTCATTTGGATTTAAATCCTTTTTTGAATAACTAACTCTGATCCTTACCTTGCAAAATGGAACAAGTTTTGATGTAAGAATTTCGTAAAACTGTGGGACAATCCAGTGTTAAAATGGTTCCATCAAAGTAAATATCATAGGGTTCTAAACTAAGTTAGACGAAGTAAGAATATTTGAAGAAATGGATACGCAATTAGATATCAACAACAATATCATGATATTCTGAAGAGGATTTGAGTTAATATTTTTAGTTAGTGCATAGAATTACATTTGTTTTTCCCAAGTAGAATCTGTTATTATATCCCACAAGGAAAATAGTGACGGAAATTTAATTATAAATAAATAAAATTAGTGACTGAAATTTAACAAAAAGAAAAACAAATTCAGGAATTCCATAAAAAACAACCCTTATGAAAATATTAAGTATAACTTAAAAATTTTCCGTTTTGTAAACTAGTATATTTATATATAATTGTCTATAACGTTGTTGCGAATAATTTGAGCAGTAAAAATTGTTCTAAATATCAGAACTTCATTTATTTTAATTTAGAATTAAAAAGTATAGAATTCATGTTCTTCTTAATTTTTTTTTTCATTAATCTCTTTATTTATTTTATTTTTAAATTTGATTGAATTTAATGTTTCGATCAGAAGTAGTCGTTTCTCAAACTCTTTGTATTTCAAAATTTATTTTTTATAAATTTTGAATAGTTGATCTTAATATACAAAAAATTCTTATGTTATACAGTATGATTATAATTTGACTAATACATATTCATTCATTTAAATCGAAAATTTTAAGATTATACTATCGTAATAAAAAGAAAACTCATAAAACACCTTAAAAACGTAACTAACCCGTGTGAGATCATATGTGGTATTTAATTCTGACAATCTTTTCGCAATCTTAAGCAAACAAAGTTCAATATATAATGTATGGTTAACTTTTGAATTTTAGCAGAGATAAAATCATAAAAAGCTTGAGATCTATTGAGACATAAACATCATAGAATTAAGGAAACATTACGATGAAGCAGATGAATGAACACGCGCAAGAGGGTCTAAATTAGCCACAGAATATTCTTGGAAGAACCAAACGGAAAGTGAAAGAAAGGAAAAGGTAAACAAAAGAACAGCATGAAGTTAAAAACTTTGAAGACAACAACAACCACCTCGAGCTTTGAAACCACCTTTTGAAGAGAGTGAAAAAATGCAGTATTTTTTAACTCCAGCTCCTAGAGAACAAGAACTCGTTTAGCATTTCGAAACCAAAAAGGAAATGAAACAAAAATCATACGAAGAAAGGCAAAAGACACATATTGGTTGTTGCAATAATGGTCACTGTAAATAAGCACGGGAGAGCAAAAAGTTAACACGATTATGAAGTCTATGAACTAAGGTTAACCATTGTTTATCATTTTAATATCACACTGCAGCACACCTCAAAAGTAGTACTTCCTCTGAACAGTTTTTAATATTTTTTTTTTCCATTATGTATATCAGTCTGCTTACGTCAAAACAAAGCATGCTTCTGATTATATATTTAGAGATCAATATATTTTTGTTTTGTTATATCTAATAATTTTACATTTTAGTTAAAGTTGAAGTTAGAGATAATTTAAATTTTGTTTATCTTTCTTTAACAACAAAGATGTATTGAGGGGTTCAACTTTCAGACCGACAATATATCGGATGTGATAATTGATTATAATGATACGATGTCATCAACATATACTATCAAGTAAATACATTGAGATTAATTGTCATTTCATTTGGAAAAAGATCATGTCTGGAGACATCAAGACTGAGTTTGTTAACTCAAGTGATCAGTTAGCAGATATTTTTACTAAGTCTTTACGGGATATAAAATTGATTATATTTGTAAGAAGTTTGACACATACGATTTGTATGCTCCAACTTGAGGGGAAGTGTTAGATATTGTTTGATATTATTAAGATATTGTTAATTACAATATCAAACAATATCTTCTATTTACTCTATTTATTTTCAGTTACTCTTTTTAATTGTACCTCTCTCTATTATAAATCTCGATACCAGATCCAAACATTGATGTTGTCCGGAAGAGACTAAATATATGTTTGGTTTTCAGTTTGATAGTTTAAATACAAGTTTATTTTGTATTGAAAGTCACACATGATATTTTACATATTTTTGTTTTGTTTCATTGACCTCAAACGTGAATTATTTTCAAAACAAAATTACATTTTTTTCGTAGAATAAGATTTTTATTTTTATTCGACCAAACATAATTTTTCTAACTATAATCCAAACACATCGTAAAATCTTATTTAATTAATACTCAATAGTTTTACGTCGCTCAATTGTGGAGATGAATCAAAACCATGCCTTAACTGGCTTGTTTGAAAATAATAATCAATAAATAAATCTTTGAAGGTGTATACAAAATCAAATAATATAGAACTCAGATATTTTTGGAATATACTCAAATCAACAACGAAGTATATCATAGCCATGTGCCCTATATAATTAACCAGTCTTCTAATTATGACGAGTTAATAGAAGTTAGTAGAATCGATTAAAAAGGTTACTGTTTTCACCATGGTTTTCTTGACCATATAATTATGAAAGTAAAGATAGTTTGTTTCGATGGGAAAAGAAATTATGAGAAACGATGTATGAGCTTAATAATTGGAAAAAGAGTTCTGAAAACCAACATTAATTATTGGATGCATGTTAATCCACTGCAAACAACATCAGATAACGACTTTATTGGGGAATTAAGTAGAGTTTGCTTACGTCAGTTGATTATGAACAAAGTATGCCTTTCAAGCAAGGATTTCGAGGAATGTATAAATAATTGAAATGAAGATGCATGATTCTCAGTAATAGCACTATTAAACAAGGTTAAAGTAGGTGTTAACCCATGCCGAAGATTGGTAGTAGTAATTTGCATTCATATACTGTACGGTTATTAAAGTGCATATTTAACACTTCCATGAAAGTGTACATGAAAAGTATGCAACACTTCACTCGTGTTTACAAAAACTGCAAATTCTCTCATTAATGCATTAATATATTGTGGAAGCTACTGTTTTACAATGCAACGAATTTAGTGTATTTGTAATAATTGTAAGTAAAAATAATTATTGAATGCAGAATGAAGAGCTAATAATAAGTGTGGTCCTAATAGTGATTGGATGATAAAATAATAATAAGAGCAGAAAGAAGGTATAATTTTGTGCTTGATTCCCCGGCGTGTGAAGTGGGTGTCAGAAGATGGAGTGTAGTTTGGTGTTTAGGCCATCATCACAACAAAAGTCTATCCATTCATTCATGCTGTGTCTGCTATTCACTGCATTTTAAACCAGTTTCAGTTTCCCTCCACTTCATATATACTATACTTATAAGTTCCATAAAATGACAAAATTCCCATTCTCTCTTATTCAACCGCGTGCTTACTTACCAAACTTTTCACCACACCACTACAGATCGGGTCTTTCGAGTATTTATACGTGTTAGGTTTAGGATTTTCTTAACAGGACAATCTTATCCGAAATACTTGTCACAAAAACTTTCGATACAAAGATCATATTGTACTCGTCTGAGTCGGTTTTGCTTACCTGGAATACTTGTCAAGAACTATATTGTACTCGTTTGAACGTGTGAGTCGATTTTAACCAATGAGATCTGAGCCCAATCACATAAGGCATTGACATCACTTTCAACCCAAAACCTTAAGGCAATGGATTTATGGGTCTTTATCCTTATATAATGTTCGACTTTTTCATTTCTAGTCGATGTGAGATTTAGAATCACACTTGAATTTCTAACAATACGTGACACTATTCTTAATCCAAAATCTTAAGAGAATAAGTTTATGAATATTCATTCTTATATAATTACTCGATGTAAAACTTACACTCATGATTGAATTTTTACGGGAACTTAGGGTGTAACTTTAGTTTTTGAAATAATTTGTTTAAGAAATTCAAATTAAAAATGGTATGAACACATTTTTACAGTGAGAGAAATAAGAATGAAGTTATAGGAGGTGGAGGTGCAGGCAGGTGTCAGGTGAATGGAGCATTTTGGTGGGAAGATGTGAAGTGAGGTGGGAAGGGAACAGAAGAAGAAGAATTGCACTTTGAAACACTGCCAACAACACCACCGTGCCTGGGGCAATGGCCTTTAATTGGTAGGGTAGATACCCCACATTCACCTCGATTACCCCAACTCAACTCCATGCCTTCCTTCCTTTCTATATTTTAATTAACACCCACTCCCCAAAACTCACTCTCACTCTCACTCACCTTAACTAATCAATGCCATCATTACCACTTTCATAGGAGTTATCAAATAACAACCCTAACTCTTCTAAACCCCCTTCAAATAATTCAAATGGTTAACGATATTATTTAAGGAATTACAACTCAACCAATATTCTAATCATAATATACTAATGAGAAACAACTATATTTTCCTTATTTTAATGATTCAGAAGTAAGAGTTACAAATTTTTTGTGGTGGAAAAACAACGTTGTGTTGTGTTGTGCCCTCGTGGAATGCTTTAAATAGGAATATTGGCATTCCCGTGACAGCAATAGTAGCTGGAGTGTGTGTGTGAGTATTTGTGTCGCTTGTTCCCTCTCCTTCTTGGTCTCGGTGTCAATAAGTTACTGTTACAGTGGTGGCTGCCGCTTAATCCTTCACCGCACACGGTGGTTTAATCAAATCGCCAAAACGGGTCTCCCTCTGTGGATGCTTGGTTTCGGTGCGGACCTCTTGTGGGCCGACATGAACCGTCTTCTTGCTTTTCTTTTCCACCAGGTATATGTTTCAAACACACACAAAAACAACATTAACAACAACATTAATTCTGCTACATATGTTTGGTCTGATTCCATTCCATGCAGGGAGTGTTGGATGAACAATTTTTGCAGCTTCAACAGCTGCAAGATGAGGCTTCTCCAAACTTCGTCTCTGAGGTGGTCAACATTTATTTTCACGAGTCCGAGAAACTACTCAACAATCTCAGAGGATTGCTGTATGTTATCAATCTTCTTCTTCTTCTTCTTAGTTATGATTATGAATTCTCGTTGCTAAATTGATTTCTGCATGATGCAGAATGGAGAAGGAGTTATCAGACTACAAGAAAATTGGAATCCATTTGAATCAGTTCATGGGTAGCAGCTCAAGCATTGGTGCGAAGAGAGTCACAAACATTTGCGTTGCATTTCGTGCTGCTACAGACCAGAGCAACCGTGCAGGGTACATTATACACACCTCTCAAAATTCTTTTTCTCTACCCGATAAATATATAATCAAGTATTCAACATTGATGATTTATGCATAGTTTATTGCAACCTAACCTAACTGAATCTCTCCACGTGCTATATTGCAGATGCTTGCGAGCGTTGGAGATGCTGGAGCATGAATATTGTTATCTCAAGAACAAGTTGCATGAATTGTTCCAAGTAAGTTATTCGAAGGTTTTAATGCTACATAGTCATTTTACGATGATTAAGATTTGTATGGTTTCATGCAGATAGAGCAGCAACGTGCTTTGGTCGCTGGAGTGAGATACCCAGTGCAGAACCAATAATGCAACTGAATTGGTGGAACATATCTGAATCATTTTGCTTTGCTTTGCAAGGTTAAAGGCACGCATTTCTATATATATAAATATATAAATATATACACCTAGGTTATGTGGGGAATAGGAACATGCTATATAGGGTTCATCATGACCTTGGGTATTTGAATTCTCTTGTACGTAAATGGTGGTATCATGCAAGCTCTTGCACCATGCTTTGCTTTACGTCCTTTAACTTTTCAATGAAAATTCATTAGTCAAATTCGATTCCTACTTACTTTTATGTTAACTTTTTATACATGAATTTGCCGATTGTTAATTACGTTGTGGCGTATGAACACTAGGATCCTACGTAACGTATCAACGATATCACTCTTGAATTTTGTTAATTAACAAATTTCTTTCATTAAATTAATATATAATCGATCCAATTGCGTAAAAAGTAACATTTATTTCGTAAAAGTCTTCCACAGAGCTTCTTCTCCCTTGCAAACCCTTCAATTATTTTCTTTTAGTAAGGAATTTTGTGATGTGAGAGAAGAAAAATAGCTTAGGGAATGTACATTAATTCTCTTAGCTTGGTGAGCGTTCTTGAGAAGAAAATGAACATAATACGTTTTAAAAACTCTTAAATTTAAAGGAAAAAACATTATCATATTGTAAGTAGTGTTTGATTTACAAAAAATAATTTTATTTTTTTATCTTTTGAAAAAGGTTCTATTTGGTTCCATCTATAATTTTTGTTTGAATTACTAGTCTTTCTTTTCACATTGTCCTAAGTTTAGTGTGATTTTCAACCGGAAGACCAAAATCATCGTCATGTATTTTGTCGACGTAGAAAAATAACGTGAAATGACATTAACAAGTTTTAAGATTGTGTGTGGTGTTGAATATTGTGGTCGATACTTCTATTCTTGCTTAGAAAATCCATTGATGAATCTGGAAAAAAGTGATAGTTTGGTGGGATCAAACAACAAAAATAAAACTGAGTAATTTTGTTTCCAAAATTTGACTTATTTTAAAATTATCTACATATAAAGTTTTTTTTTTAATTTTCAACCGAACCTTAAAATTAAAATTGAAATCAGATTTCATTCATACCATTATTCAATTTTTCTTTTTTATTTTCTCAATTCATGTTTATCTGTATTGTCTATATCTTTTTTGTCTTTTCTTATTTACACTAATAAAATTTAAACGCTAAAAAATAATTAACAAAAATTCTTTATATTTTTTAGCTTGCCATCAAACACAAAAGTTCATGTCTCATGGAGCCCAGCAAGTAGGCCCATCACCAACAACTCTTTGTTTGGATTACACGACACACCACCTTTTTTTGTCCACACCACACTTTCCGTAACCGACCCAATACCAAAGAAAAATCAACTTTTTGACTTAAAGATACCTCAAATAAACAAATATTAATACCTTTTAATGTGGCAAATCTATGTTCACTTATCTCAATATAGTTTCACAAAGCAAAAATAGTTATTAAACATTTTAAATTAAATAATTTGCGTGTTTTACTAAAAATAAACTTACTTTTGGAAAGCTTTACTAGTTTACCAGTGCTTTTGTTCAGATGCAATTTTGCTTGACTTGAAGAGTATAAATCGAATGAAAATAGTTATATTCGTTTATCGTGCCAAATAAATTCGTGAGAATGGTATCCAAGAATCAATCCTAGAAGAAAAAAAAATGATATACTTTTTTTTAATTTATTTTACATATTTTAAGTAAGTTTAAGAGTAATAAAAATATACGTAAAAGACATTTTTATCTTCTGTTTATAAAGATAGGATGAAACTTGGTTAGGCAATTGAAATCGGCCACGTAAAGATAGGGTTAAGTTATGACACAAAAAGTATATTAAAATTAATTAACCAATTAAAAGCCATCACGTCAAATGAAGTTAGTAAAAGTACAGGTTACTAACTTCTGAAACAGATATTTTAAAAAAAAAATAGAATTTGGATCAGTGATAGATATACAGATTCAATTTTTTTTCACATATTTTTGGTAATTTATGTTCAGGATATTGCGGCTTTTTTGTAATAATAGATTAATTTTTAATTTGTTACATTAAAGGGATTACTGAATCCTCGTTCATCATTCAAATCTGAAAGTGTTATTTTTATTACATCAGTAACAGTTAAATAATTTAATTCTTTCAGCGTTTTTTTTCTCCTCCTTTGAGTCAAATTACGTGTAGTGGGAGCGTGAGTGGATAATGTAAGGCTCAAATTCCACTTTCAAGTTTCAACACCAACTTAATTGAGTGTAGGTAAAGTAAAACCATGCATCTGAAACAAGAATTAAATAAAATTATTATGTAAAATCGTAGAGTAGCATACGTAGAGATGGAAACAGGTATGACCGGACACAAATACTTTTTACCTATAATTTGATTAAAACTGGTTCAGGCGAGTGTAATATGGTTTTTATACCGAAAGTTTTTCTGACAAGAGTTTTAAGTAAGCGTGTTTTATTAAGAAGAACGGCGGTACAGAAAAGACAGAAAAGAAGTACTTGTGGTTGGAAATGCTTCCGCTGGGGAGTGTACTAATATGGTTGAAGTGGACTCACTCTTGAGAGGGAGATTGTTAGGAATCTAAGTGTTAATTTAAGTCTCATATTGACTTAAAATGAGAAACTAGAACACTATGTAAGAATAAAGACTCATAAACTCATTGTTTTAAGATTTTGGATTAAGAGTGGTGTCAATACCTTATGTGGTTAGGCTTAGATCTCATTAATATTTATTTTCCTAAAATATTCGTTTCCCGTAAATAATAAATATTCGCGAATATTAATCATGTAAATTTTATTAACAAATATATATGGAGATGAATATTTTTGTCATGTGTAAGCACAGTATGGATCCATTGAGGTTGTTATTGTGGTTGAACAGATCTTGGTTAGACGGGTGAATGAAATGTTTGGGTGAGGGTGACTTTTAGCAAATTGTGAGGGTGAAAACAGCAGAGATTCACAGCACCTCCTTCAAAAGGGTGGCTTTTGACTTTGGGAAAAGATAATGATGGGCGTGGCCTGTGTACACATTGTGTGTGATTCCATGATACACTACTTTCAACGCCTTACATTTCAATTTTTGCTTTGCATTAATGCTACTTTAAACCATTTTAAATAATAATATTATTCCGCCCCGTTGAATAATTTCATAACAATTTAAATATATTTTTATTTTATTTTTTATATATTTTAAAAAAATAAAATTATGATATGGATAGCAATTAAGAAGCTCAATTCCCTCAACATCGGCTTTTTTGGCAGTATACATCATAGGATGGACTCTAGCTTAGACCCTCTACACCAAAGAAATGGGGGTTAAGTGGTCCCATAAAATTAGTTAATTATTTCATTTTATTTTTCTTAAAGTGGATAAAAAATCTTTTTTTTTTGGTATTTTCGTTTTAGTCTTTTTGTTGGTATAGTTTTACGTTACAATGGTAATAGTTAGAACTTTTTTAAATTTTCATATGGGTTATTTTTCCTCTCCGTACAAGAGATAATGTTAATGATGGGACTAGAAAGAACAATAACGATAAGGATTTTGATTTTGATGATGCTATTAAAATAGTTGGATATTATTTTAATTTTCTAAAGTAGTCTATATATACAAGGTGATTATTGATTGATGACATTAATTATATATATAAAAAAAATTATCCTGTAATACAAGCAAAAGAAAATATAGTTAGTCTCTTTATAACTTCAACAAGGATTTAGACTACGATTTTTGTTCTAACAAATAACCCTATATCAAATGAAACATCTCTGGTTAATATTTTTAAATGATTATATAATTAAATTTTATTTGAAAATTAACCGATGAGCGAAAATAAAACTCAAGAATACGTCGCCACACATAAATTTTGTCTTTTTTGTGGAGAGAAAGAAATTTGCAGTTGACAAAATTTTTGTTGGGATTGGGATATATTTGAAATTTCCCAATTTATTTTTTCTTCAAATGTAACATTACAACCGCCAACAACTGGCACCGGGTTAGCCCAAACTCAGAGTCAATTAACGCTTACAATGTCCACACTACCAAACCCAATAAAATATTTTCCAAACCCTAATTTTTTTTAAGAATATTAATAAATACGCCATTTTAAAATCATATATTATGAAAAATACGTATAAATAAAAAATAAAATTGGCGTGCCCTAAAATTAAAAGTCCTGTCGCATCATGTTCGTAGATATTTTTTTATCTTTGATCCCCACGTTTGGGGTAACGATAACCCACCCATGCATGCTTCCATTTCTATGCCCCACACTCTGTGAATTAATAATTGATGGGTGGCATAAATTGATTTGGTTATGGTGGAGGATTATTCAATTGCGGGAATATGAATAGTGCTTTTCCTTTGCCCCATTAAAAACAACGTAATTTCTAATACAAATACCGAAGAAACAATCGCACATCACATTCCACACACACTACTACCCTCTGTGTATGGCTTCTGACGCTGCTGCGGAAAACATGAACGAGGTGGGACCTGGATACGTCTTCAAAGAAGAGATCCATCTCACCGTCCTCAAAACCTCTCTCTTCTTCGCCGGCGACGGCTTCACCGTCTACGACTGCAAGGGTCAACTCGTCTTCCGAGTTGACTCTTACGGACCCGACACTCGCGACAGAGACGAACTCGTTCTCATGGATCCTAACGGACGCTGCCTCCTCACTGTTCGTCGGAAGGTACAAATCTATACTCTCTCTTCTTCTTCTTCTTTCTGCTTAAAACTTAAAACTAAACTAATTTTCTCGATTAAGGATTAATAGTTTATCTTAAATTTTGACTTTAGGTGATTCAGAATTTGATATGCGCATTACGTTGATTTATTCGTGTTTAGAATTATCATGGTTAGGTGTGTTTTTCATTGATTTGAGTGGACTCAGTGAGTTGAGTTGTGTGTAATGTTTTGGCGTAGCAGAGACCGAGTTTGCATCAACGGTGGGAGGGCTTCAAAGGGGAGAGGATGGACGGTGATAAACCTATCTTCAGCGTGAAGAGAGCGTCGATCATCGGAAGGTCGCGCGCGAGTTTGACGGTGGAGATGTACGATAACCCGGGTGAGGAGTACCAGATCGAAGGGTGTTTCTCTCAGCGATGCTGCACGGTGTTCAATGTGACCAAGGAATCTGTGGCTGAGATTCGACGTAAGGTGGACCCCACCACCAGTGTTGTGCTTGGGAAGGAAGTGTTCTCTCTGTGTGTTAAGGCTGGGTTTGACGCGGCTTTTGCCATGGGTTTTGTGCTGGTCCTGGATCAGATCAACGGTGAGGATTACGCTGATAGTGGTGCGACCGCGGAGCCTGCGGTGCACCCAACCACAGATGATTGAAAGGGAATTGTAGAGTGCAGTTCCAGATTTGATCACACTGGCATTGCGGAAATCTGGTGCTTTGTTTAATTCAACTCACTAATCTTTGGGGTTTGGAATGTCCCTCAAGAAGGGAACCTCTGCCCCTTCTTTTGTGGGTCATGCCCTTGAAAGAATAAAGTTTACAATTCACAACGCGATTATGTAAATTTTATATTGTATTATGCATAAAACTATAACTTCAGCTTTCCTATTTGCAACCCATTATTCTTCTTACGTAGCTTCAAATAGATAGTTCATTATATATATACAAAGTTTGCACTTTATATTTTAAATTGCTCAGAACTTTTTCTTACATTTGAATTCTTTTTTTTTTCCTTATATTAAAGATTAGAAAGGGTACTTTACTTTTAATTTTGTTAATGTTTACTTTATTGGAGAGTTAATTTTCTGCTATTTTTTGTGTGCTATTTTTTTTATTATTTTCTCATAATACATTTATTATCACTAATTTTAATATTTTAAAATATATTGAAAAAATATTTAAAATATCAGTATAATTTATTTTTAATACTTATGAAAAGATAGTAAAAAATAATAATAAAAAATCTGAACTCATTAATATCGCACAAAAATAAAAATCTAAAACTTCAACTTACTTTGGAACTATATATCAGTCAAAGTTATGTTCAGTCAACTATATCCTCACCGGACTCCTCCTCTCCACCTAAAATTTATCGACAATTAATGCTATTTTGAATCTTTGAATTATAAGAAAAATGAAAGTTTTATCTTTGAACACAACAAAAAAATAAAAATGAAAGGAAATAAATAGATTATAGTTTTAGATATTGGCCTATACGTTAAGGAGTTTGAATTTTTCAACTAGAAAATTATTTCCTCTACGGTGAGAATGATTTATTCTTTTGGAACACTTGGATAAACAAAATATAATAGTTTGTATCCTGTTAAAATAAAATCATTATCTGATGATATGAAAATTTAATATTCATATTTTTTTTCCAGAATTATTACAAAATTTGGTAAACTTAAGGATTTAAACCTTTATAAACAAAAACTATATAATTGAAAATAAAAGACCGTTGCTAATATCTTTTTCACAGTTAAAAAACGAGGATGTTGCTGCCACTATCATTAATGGACGGAATATAATAAATAAACAAGTAAGCAGATGCTTATTTATTTGAAAAAAAAATGTTAATAATTAATATTTTGATTATTTAAAACAACTAATTAATGTTATTGAAAAATCGATTTTTTTATGCCTTATTCTGGCATGTGTTTACTCAGATTCCATGAAAAACATTACTAAATATCATTGGTTGTTGAAGAAAGAAAAAAATAAACGGGGCAAAGATTTTGGCCAGGTATTAACAATTATAGGTAGATGAACCAAATATACAAAAATATTATTCCACCAATAATAGAAAAAGTTTTGAAATGGAAGAATATCTTTTGACTGTATAAGCTGAACTACGAAGGAATCAAATTCCTATTTGCAAATCTTCATATATATAATTAACAATTATAAACGTGGAATCCATCTAGAATTATATATGCTTTATGTTCATATTTTAATTATCACAAGCATATGTATAATATTCATTTTTTTTACTCTCATTTTTTACTTCCTGACATGATTTAATGTGAATCATTAACTCATTCAAAAAAAAAATAATAATATATTAATCAATGATCCACATTAAATCACGTTAAAAATATAAAATATGAAAGTAAAAAATTAGAAGTCATAGCATCATTTCCTTATGTAGATTCCTTATCTTAATTAATTCATATTCCAACTTTCATATTAAATTCTCTCTTTTCTTATACCAGGAATTTAAGATTTTAAAACCGTATACGCACGAGGGTCAAATCGTATAAATATACACCAAAAGTACTTTTTAATTGTAAAACAAAAGACTGGTGTACTTCACAATATATATTAAAATGCTGTCTATTATCCGTCACGTTTTTCCCTGATTAATCTAAATATAATAAATTAACTTAAACTAAACACGAGTTTGTTCACTAAATAATAAATAAAAAAAACGATTGTTACATATATTTGGCATGTTTTTTTTTTTATCAATCACAAATAAAAATAGTAGCAAATCCAATCCATGGCATTTATCAAATTCAGGCTAAGTATCAAGCATTAAGAACAATAATGATTATAGCTATGAAAAAATATTTGCCTTTTCTGAATGTTTTCAGTGACATCTATGTATGAAAGAGATTAAAGACAAGGAAAAGGTGAAAAACGTGAATAAAAGCAAAAAGAAAAAGGAAGAAAATTGATGATGTTAGTATCATTGTGATAAAGATGTTATAGTAAGAACATTATATATAGGAGTTTATAAATTATTTTATTTAAGTGTTATTTTAAATAATTTTATTTAAATTATAAAAATATTATCAAAAGATTATCTGCTTAAATGGGTGGATGGAAGTGAGACAAAAATAAGGAAAGAAAAAAAAATCACGATTGCTTAAATTTAAAGAAAAAGAGTAAAAAGAAAAGAGAAATTAATGGCAGGTTAGTAAATAACTATGATTAAACTTGGATCTACCATAAACTAAATTGTATTTAATTATTTAATGTATTAACTAAAATGTTCTTTTAATATTTTATATTAAATAAAAATTTAATCTTATCATTTTCCTTATTTTCAAACAAAAAATAAATATTTTTCCTCTAAATTAATATATTATATATGTCCAAGTGATTATGTATTTTTTCATTTGTATTCCTTTTATATATATAAATATATATATATATATATATATATATATATATATTACTTATTTTGATTTCTAGCCATATTTCCTTTCAAGTAGTTCAACTGTTAAACATTTTGTTATTGGGATAAATTAACGAGATCCGCGTCAATATAAAAAATCTGATATCATATTTAATAATTAGGATTTTATCTTTATAATATTTTTTCATACTTTTAGGTTGGGCCATGTGTGAAGATATCCAAGTTTCATAATTATTCAGACCCAGAGTCTGACTAGATTTTTCTTCCTTTCCTTTTTTGTTTTCTAAATGTCTACCATTCTAAATAACTATATTTATATTTTTTTATTTACAGTAGTTAGACAAAGAATACTGATATTTTAACACCATCATTCTTTTATTATCGTTTAATATTATTTTTATAATTATTTATTTTCTCTTTCTTTCAAAAATATAAAAATTAATTTTTAATAAGATTATTTCACTTTTATACAAATTCTCAAATAATCAAATGATGTTAAACAACTTTTTTTTTTTCATAAAAAATGAAATGTGATTTTGACAGTTACCAGCATTATCAGCAATATATTTTATTAATTCTATCTGATCGTTACCCATAATTGTAAAGGTACAACATTCAATAAAATAATTAAAGTTTGAGCACTTCTTAAATTTGGTTTAATTTATAGTTGAACCTTTTCACTTTACCAAATCCATATATAAATTATTTGTTGAGGGGGAAGATACAGGTATTATGTGATAATTAATTAGTTTGTTAAAACATTTTTAGTGACAGTGACATGCATATATATATATATATATATATATATATATATATATATATATATATATATATAAACATTTCCTAAAAGCTTCAAAGTGATCCACAAAATGCTTTGGTGATGACACATGCAAAGTGTGTTTTGGAGTTAAGTTTTGAAAAACAATAAGGAAATAATAGTTTTTCATTTCTAAATTAAGAGAGTTATTAAATGTTTATACAAAATAAATAAAAGATTAAAAAATAAACTTTTGCTGATTTTTTTTCTTTACCTTACCAGCTTAATTTTATTGTGAGAAATTAGAAACAAACAAACTTGATTATTTAGGATAACATATTAAAAAAAAATATATTGAAAAAACAGCAGGTCAACAACAACACAGAAGATTAAATCCCTAATAAAGCTTATGGTATTAATGAATAACAAGTCAATCATTTATACATTGATAAGTCACATTTTCACTATGAAAATTCACAACTTGAAATACAGAAAACTGTTCAAGAATCCAAGAATCACATAATTAGCAGGTCGCTTAATCCCATAATTAATTACAATGCTATAAAAAGAAAGCAACCAAACTTGTGAAAGCCAGCACAAACCAGGTTCCAATACCCTGCAAAGAATCATTATTTTAGAAACTTTGAAACCACAATAACATAATTAATATATATATATATATATATATATATATATATATTATGTTTCGTATCTTTTATCTCAGGAGATTCTAATTATTTTTAATTCAGAATTTTAAAATAGAAAAACTATTAATCATATTAAGTTAATTTTTGTTGGAAACGATTCAAATGTTAGTCGAAAAGTTTTACATTTGATAAAATAAATAAAGTTAAACACTACATAAAAATAAAGATTCATAATATTATTATTTAAATTTTTTGAATAAAAGTGATATCAAATAATATATATATATATATATATATATATATATATATATATATATATATATATATATATATATATATAAAATCTGAAGGTGTTGATACCAATTTAAATTCTTTAATCAATTTTAGGTGTCGTTTTCTGTTATGTTTTTAATATACACTTATATTAATATTTTTAAAATATTGATATGGTGTAAGTTTTGATGAATATATTTTGAAGACATAATAAAATATTTTGACCATTTTCTAAATCTTAAATCCTAAACTTTAAAATATCTATACAGAAAAACACAATAAAAAAATTCTAAATTGGTGTTCATACCTTGAAGGAAAGTAATGATGAAGCTGACGAAGATGGTACAAGTCCAGTGAAGCCAATATCATAAGCAATGCTTCCATCAGCCTTAAACAATCCAAAGTTTCTCTCTGACGTTGGACCAGGTTTCGAATTTTCATTAAACAAAGCAAAGATATAAGCCCTCACCACCTTTTTGGGCCTATAAGGGGTTCCTTTCTTCTTCAGCAACCTCTTACGCAGATTAAGATTGTAGGTTCTCGCATTCTTCACCGTTGCTCCAGCTTCATTCTCATCCCCCTTCGAAGCCCAACCAGTCTCAGAAACAATCACTTCCATCTTCCCAAACCCAACCTTCTCCAACGCTGCATAAGCCGCATCAACCTGTGTTGGAAATAGTCTAAGTATGAGTCAAAGTCTCACATTGGATAGAATAGACAAAATTAAACCATATATAAAAATAAAGACCCATAACACCATTATCTTAAAAGATTTGGTGTAAAAGTGGTGTTAAAAGCATTATATGTGTTAGACTAATGTCATATAATCATTTAGAACCACAATATCTCGATGATCATAACTATAATTAGTATCAGAGTTAATACTAATGTCATATAACTATATAGAACCACAGTCTTTCAATAACCATGACTATAACCTAACCAAAACATAGGAAGAAATATAAAACCCAACAACCTGAGCCTCAAACATGTTCCCATAATGCAGTTTAGTCTTTGCATCATAAATCCCATCACTTTTCTCCATGAGAGCATAGTTAAGATCAATGTGTTCCGGATCGTTCTTATAGGCAAGAAAGGGATAAGCATTTATGAAAAATGGAGTTCCGATCTGCGAGAAAAACTGCAACAGAGGCTTCATATACGGAACAACATCTTCCTTGAAAGTGCATGACGATGGAGGAAAAGAGTTAGCGAAAACAGCCTCAGAATGTGGGCTTGAAACTTGAACATTTTTTTCCAGACCAAGCTTACTTAGGGCATTGTAAACATTCTTTGCTGCAGGTAGAAGAACTTCCCAGAGTTGAATATCTGTGCCTCCTAAGATCTCGTTTCCCACTGCGATTCCACGGATTTTGGTTCCTGGAAGAAATTGCTGAACGTTTTCTTTGACCCAACTCATGGCTCTGTCCTCTCCCACACTCATTTCCGTGAGAAATTCGTTGCCGAGTCCAACCACGATTTCAATGCCGGAACCTTTGAATGCGCGAAGAACATGATGATCAGCATCGTATATTCTTATGTTCTTGATTTTTGCTGCTTTGAGTAAGGTGACCACACTTTCTGGGGGAGGTAGGTTGTCTGCTATTCTACCATAGTTTACACCATATGTTCCTGTAAATGCTTTATCTCCCAAAACTGCATCGTATCAGATTGTGAAACTTTGCTTAGTGCATGAATATGTGTTTGGTTAGATAGATTATAACTCAAAGTCATCATAGGAGTGATTATAATTTATAGAGAAAGTTTTACCGGAGAGAACAAACACCAATGAAACCTGAGCTTAACCACATAAAATATTAACATCACTCTCAATCCAAAATTTTTAAGACAATGGATATATGTGGGTCTTTATTTTTATATAATGTCCTACTTTTTTATTTATAGTCAATGTGAGACTTACTAATAATTGATAACTAGTATACATACCAAGGGAAAATAGCAGAAAGAAGAAGAGCTGAAGGCGAATAAAAAATGAAGAGAACATGATATGAAGTCTAAGCATGCATTCCAAATGTAGAAGAAAAAAAAAGTGGTTGAGGCGTTTATTATGTATGTAATTCAGTGAGGGTAACTTGATTAGCAAAAAATAATTTGTAATATTCCTGAGATTGATGCAATACTTTTCCTCCATAAACACCAGATTCTTAGTTTTTAACCCAAGATGGTTGGAAAAAGAGTTTGTTTTCAGGGGATTGAATAGATTCTTCCTTTAACTCCTCCTTTAAATATCCCTTTTCCACTTTTCTACTCTAGGTTTTCAGGATGTGCCTTTGGGTTGTTTTTCTCTTTTTCTACTGGTTTTTGAAAACATTAAATAAGTCTAAAAACTTATTTTGAAAACATTAAATATGTATAAAAATAGAAAAGTATACCGATGCAAACAAACAAAAATTACGGATATTCCTAGTTAATAAAGTGGAATAATAACGTTTTAATCCATTTTTTTATCCATTTTTAATTCACCATTTTGTTTATTATTAGATCATTATATCACAACACTAAAAAAAATTAAAATAAATGATTTAATGATGATTGAAATAGTGATTTAAAAGTGGATAAAAAAGATAAGTTAAAATATTATTATTCAATAAAGTGTCTATTTCTTTCAAAATTGATTTAAATTTAAAAGTAAGTGTGCAGCTGAGGTTGCTAACTGAACGGAAATTATATGTTCTATCAAAAGATGGTGACTGTGAAAGGCACCTGTAACTTAAGAAAGCCCAAGTGTTGGTAACAAACATGGGACAAAATAGATGGTTTTTCTTCTTGTACTCCTACAATCTTTTTTCGCACCCATAATGTAAAAACTGACCAACTTGTTCAGCTTGCAATATCTCATAAGTAATTTGAAACTACGTTACGAAATATTTAATTCAGAACAGTGTATATTGGGCAACCAAAAACTATCTGGAATATATTTTAATTCGTGTTCTTTTAAGATATTACATCCATTACATATGATTACATATAAGATGAGTTTAAAGTATATAAATGAGTATAAATTTTATTTTATAAAATAATTTTGTGAGATTGAAATAGACTTAAAGTTTATTTTTAATATATTGTCACATGCTATCAAAAGATTTGTTGTTTGTTGAACTACTATTGAACAAGCTATTAATATCTAGTTTCATGTTCGATATGTTTTTGTCTTGACGTGAATAATGTGTTGGAGATTTCATATGAACTAGAGATAAGAAGAGTTTATAATATATAAATTAGTTAAGGAACAACAATAATTTACAAGTTAAACAAATTTGAGTCACCCATAATCCACAAACAATAATTATTTATTATTTCTCTATGGTAAGTTTTATTATAATTAAAATTCTAGTCATGTATGTTGACGATTTGAGTTTTTTTAAAAATTATAATGTTATTTAATAATATTTAAATAATTTTTTTAAATAATTTATTTGTTAAATTATGTAAATTGATACTTTAATTTTTAACTATTATCTAATATTTGATGAAAATTGATAAATTCCTATTGTACTGTTAGAACGATAAATATATAAAATAAATATCGAAAGGAAAAAAGTGAACCAAACTATCTGACTATATGGGTCAAACCGATTCATAAATTGCTTACTCTCACGAAAAACTGAATTAAAATTCAATTTTAGCTTAACTCACTTTTACGCTCAAAGTATTCTCATAAATTGCAAATTTTTGGAAGAATTTTGAATCTGTAGACGAAAAATCCTTTGGACTTAGGTGAACCACCTTGCAGCTATACTCCACCCACAACCACCATGTACAACAGTGTAGCAAACTCAGCTTGTAATAAAACACGCAACAACAATGTTGTGATTTTAAGAATCAATGGGGTCCACCAGGTACAAAATATGGTTGCAATGCTCTTTTGAAAATATGTTTGGGTTCTTTTACTACTATTTCCTCTCTTTCAGCTGTGCTAATTATTTATTTACTTACTAAAACAATTTATAAAACAATATTTATATTTACTCATATGTTATAGATTAGCTTATTTGAAAATTTCAACATATTTAATAAACCATAATTCAATTTATTCAACACGAGACAAACCTAATGAACTTACTAAAAAGAGTATAGTATTTAGGAGCGAATAAGAATAAATATATCCGAGAAAGAGTAAGAATAAACTTGAACAGCTGAAACAAAACACTCTCTAATTACACAAATCCTAAGATGTACCAAGATCTTTGTTCCTTTCGATGTTACTCTTTATCAAACACAACTTTCTTAATTTTATAATCACTTTTAAATTTTCCAGTGTTGTCTTTTATGCACAACTTTAAAACCCGAAAATGACATTGCTCATTTAATGCAATGTTTATAATTAATTCACTTTTTTATTTATTTTTTCTTAATTTGCTGCCTGGTATGGGCTGGAACGCGCAGCTTTTGAACCTAAAATTGCATAGCTCATTTAATGTCAAGTTCAAAACTAATTAACATTTTTTTTTTCTGAATAAAAATTTAAATAATCTTAAATTTGAATTATTATTTTTTACTTTTATTGTAAGATTAATGAGTTCTTATCTGTATTAGGTTTGAGTCACTAAAATAGTATATCACAATCTCTTTTATGTGATTGAAATTCATCAATGAGGCAATATGAAAAAAAATGCTATACCTACAAATCTGTAGACTATTATGGTCATCAATTTAGGTTTAATAGTGATGTATTCGGAAGGTTCCGAATTTTCTAAGTAAAATTTAATGATTTAAATCTTTAAATTTTGAAATAAATTGTTTTTCATATTAATAAATATTTTCAATAATATGATTTTGAAAACTTTGCTGTGAGTAATTAGTTCGCATTTTGAAATCACAATATCTTTAATTTATCAAATTCAATACACTATAATATTATAATATTAAGAGTGATAAAATTAGTTATATTTTACCCGTCGAGTTAAAGTTTTAAGTTTAAAATTTTATTTTGGTTCTCTAATTTGTACGAAAAATTCGATTAGATATTTTATTTTTATTTGATTTAATTTACTTTAATTTTAATTAAGTCTATTTTTTTAATTGACATTACATTTTTTTATAATTTATATACCAAATTATTTCATTTACAAAATAAAATTTAGTTTAAATATTTAAATTTTTAGGTAAAATGATTTGATATATTAATTTTAATAAAAATTTAATATTAATATAACAAAAAAAACTTTATAAAATTAAAAAATTAAGTTAAGCCAAACAAAAATTACAAATCTAATGTGAATTATTTTATAAAAATTATAGGACTAAAAATATATTAAATTTTTAATCAAGTTTTAAACTTTCTAATCTGTTTTTCTCCGCTTCAACTAATATGATGTCTCGTATTTTTCTAAATTAAAAATTAAAATTAAAAGTAATAAAAAAATGTTAACAAAATATATATTGTATTATTGATGAAAATATATGATAACATTGTAATTTAAATTATTATTATTTATAAACTAAATTTTAATTAAAAATTATAATAAAAAAGTTTAATATATAAATATAACAATTATTTTTATTAATTTAATTAAAAATATTAAATATTTACACGATTAAATATAGTTAAAAGTATTTACATGATTAAATATATTTTTAAATAAATTTAAAAAATTAAAAATTAAAAAAAGTGGCTGCCAATTCGTTAATCCATCCATTAACAAACTAAATCGATAATTCTAACTCTTAAAATGACTTAGAATATCCTAAACCAATCCAATTTTAACAAATCAATGTGAAGTTGAGTCAAAATGAATTGAATGATCTATTTTTGTGACCCTACTTAATATTCATAATAATTGAATATTCAAAAATTTATATATTTTCTTTTACACAATTCGATTATCTCTATAAATATAAATGGTATTGTCGTTTTATGCTTTTTAGTAATTCACTGTTTTACGCTTTCATGATGTAAAAGAATTACACTGAAGAATGTCTTAAATTAAATTTTCTAAGTTTTGGTAAACAAATCCTATTAAATTATAAATCTTTCTTTTTCTGGTAAGAAATTTTCACTTTCCACACTTGCAAAAGTAAAACAACTTGGACTTACTTAGATTTCATGGGTTAAAAAGAAGAAAAAAAAAGTGTTGGATTGAATAAATTCACAAGAGAGACTTGAAGTGTGTTGATATAGTTTTAGTAGATTGTGACTTTTTTTTCTTTAATCAATTAATATTGACCCCATAATTGACCTGTCAATCCTTTTCTAGAGAACTTTAGACTTTTCAAAATCAGTTTTTGGAAAACAAAACTTAATTAAGGGTCACTTTCTTTATTTTATATTTCTTCTAGCTTTATAAGTTGGAATAATATTATTAAAAATATCTCTAGTCTTTTAATTTGTTTTATTATAAAAAGAACCTTATCTATAAAGATGCTTCCTTCAAAGTGGCTGTGATATAATATTTTTAAGAAAATTATATTTAGTTTATATTAATTTGGTACACATTTAGTTTTTATTTTAAAATTTGTGGTACGTCAACGCCACATCTCAAAGAAAAAAAAAAAACAATTATTATGATATTCAATTTATAGATATTTACAATTTGTGGTTCGTTATTTTTTTTTTAGAAAAAGTGATAAAAATCAAATTTTAATGAAAAAGTATTAAAAATTTTAAAATTACATATAATTTAATTTATATGTGTATATTTTTTATTTAGATTTATAAAGCTATTTTTTAAAATATATTAACCTTATTTAAATTTATTTTTATGGTGTAAAAAGATAATAATAATATTTTATAATCTAATTTTATTTAAAATATATTTTCAGATATATTTTATTTGAATTTTTATTTTAAAACTATTTTTTAAACAAGTTCACGTGAAATTAAAAGTATTCACAAAATATCTACGAATATTTTCAAACATTACCTGGTAACGAAACAAGTCGAGATAGCTACTATTTATGTCAAGAAAATTAGCTTTTGAGAACTCAGTTTTTAGGAAAAAAAAAAACATTTGACAACTTCATTCTAATAATAAAATATTTATATTAGTATTAAATATTATGTCTAAGTGAGTTATTGATAAGCATGTTTATAAAAAAAATTAAAATTAAAATTTGTTTTAATGCAATCTAACTACTCAATGGAGGGTTATTATTTTTTCTTACCAATTTTTTAAATATATTATTTAGTAATTATATTTAATCGTAAACAACCAATACTAGGTAGCTAGTCATTCCCTTTCACATATTCAGTTAGCGACAAATTTTAGGCAATTTTTTTCTTTCTTTAAAATTGTGACCTTTAATTAATCTTCATACTTTTTTATTTATTTTAATCCATAAGTTTAGAAAAAAAAATCTGATTTTAATTCTTAATGAGAGATAAAACATACTTAATATACATAATACACGTGGCTATTTATTTTTTATGGTTTGCTTTAAATAGCTAAACACATAGATGTTGAGCTTCATTACTCTGACATTGATTTCTGATTTAGTTGATATGTCTGTTTTAATAATAATAATAATAATAATAATAATAATAATAATAATAATTATTATTATTATTATTATTAATATTTAATGGTGAAAACTGTTACATTTAATTCCAAGATTAAATTTTTATATCAAGGTTGGAGTAGATTCAAAATTATTTATAAATTTTAGTGACTATTTTCTTCAATTTTAATATCCCTATTTTCTCTATAGATTTTTCAACATGTTTATTTTAGTAAATATTTTGCAAACTAAAATATTGAGAACGTCATGGAAAATTGAAGTTTTGATTGGTTGTCAGTGCAGTAATTGCGGTAACATGAAATTTTCATTCTGCCTAATTAATTAATTAATTTATTAATGGCATAATTAATTAATTTATATATAAATGTTCCTGAAAGTTCTAGTATTTATTAATTATCCGAATTAATAAATGCATGCTGTGATGTTGAAGTGTGATAGTAAGTAAAAAGAGTACTATAATAAATAGGGTTGGGTAGAAACTAATGTGGCAGGTGGTATGCCAACTCATTTTTGAAAGCTCTCCAAAACGACCAAGTCAAAGTCCTAAAAAATCAATTTCTTTATAATAATAATAAATTTTTATTTTTATTAAATACGTTTTATTTTTTATTTATTTTATTTTTTAATTTATTTCATTATATTTAATATTTTAAATTTATTTTTACTATTAAAAAAAGATATATAATAGGTTATGTCAAAGATGACAATGTAATATATTACATTTATCATTCATTTGATTAACAAAAAAATTTTAATTAATGACATTTTATTTTATTCATGATTTATGTCACATGCCATTAGTATAATATACAAAATTAAATAATTAAAATAATAAATTTAATTAATTAATTAATTTGCAGCATTATTTTCAAATATTATCTTGTTTTTGTCAAAATTTTATCAAAATTTTATTATGTTGACAATTTTAATTAAATAATTTTTAAAAATCATTTAAAAATGATAAAAATATAAAAAATATATTATAAATTTTTATTCATTCCTCTCTCTCAATTTTCCAATTATTTTTCTTTAATTTATTAGTTTTTCACTATCTATCCACCAATCTAAAGTAAACATTTGTAGTCTTCTCACTGGACTTCTTAAAAGTGGTTTTCGTATTGCCGCATTGAGACCGGTACCAAATATTGTAGTTTTTATTTAATGAAATTGAAAAAAAAAGTTTTTTAATGAATTTAATTTTTTTTTTGAATTTTTCTGTGTTATTTTTCTATTAACGTATTAATTTTGATGTTTTAAAATATATTAAGAAGATATTTAAAATATTAACACGGTGTAATTTTAATATTCAAGGACCAACACAAAAAAATCATTAGAGAATTTGAAGTCGTTTTTTAATGCATTTGAAAATTTGTTGAATTAATGTTATCAAATTTGCCGTAAATTTCCAAGATATTATTCAATGATACTAATTGAAGGTTATATTTTTCTTTTGGTGTAAATAAGACTAATCACTAGGAATAAAAAAATATTAGTAATTGATTATTACATGTTTAATTATATGTAAATCGAATTGAAATGAAATAAAAATAATTATTTATAGATGACGAAAAGACAATTCCATTTCATGTGTATTTCTTTTACATAAATTTGAAGTAGAAATTTATTTTTTCTTACTTCATTCCATTTTTTAACCTAAATAGGTACTATAGAAGTGTTTATTAATTTAGGTTAACTTGAAAGCTTAAATGTTTGCGATTTTAGGTCAATTAAGTCGAACTCAAGATTAAATTTCAATACTGTTTTTTACTTGTAAGTTTGATGAATTCGAATCATATCAATATATCTTTTATTATTAATTTTTTTACATTTGTAATGTTATGATTTATTGATTTTATTTATTTATTTATTATTATTTAGTTTATAACAATTAGTCACAATAAATTACGTTGCTCACACTGTTTACAAAATTATACGTGAATTGTGGGATAAGATAATTTTTTCAAATAAAATAATTTCATATTGATCAAAACTAATTTAATCTGTTCTTAATCAAGTTAATCTAACTCAGATCATATAAAAAAAATTAAAAATCTGAACGAATAAAAAAAAATTGATTCATTTAAATTTTATCTTTTTTTTTTACAAATTTCTTCATTATATATATATATATATATATATATTGTTGAGAATATTACTTAATATCTTTTTTATTTAAATTAGTTTTTAGAAAATATTTCAGTTTTAGAGATATGTGTCAGTTTTAGAAATTTGTTATTATTAGGAGTGAGATATTCTAAATATTTT
>Ga0214543_1000106_pt1 | contig 108323 bp, 48 predicted proteins | sample CNSS2metaG_FD_160094 | JGI IMG/M metagenome (GOLD analysis project Ga0214543, IMG submission 160094) | Root nodule microbial communities from cowpea collected in UCLA plant growth center, Los Angeles, California, USA - CNSS2 | ecosystem: Host-associated > Plants > Roots > Nodule | place: USA...
AAGATATTCAGAAAAAAAAAAAAAAAGATAAGGAAGAGATCATTGTCATTTAGGTGTGGTAGTAGATGAATGAAATTGAAGTAAGTGATCAACCCTGCTAGTATGATTTTTTTATTCTGAAATTTTAAATTCCACTCAGAATGTAAAATTTTGAATATCTTTATTTTACTTTTACCTTTATTTGAAATATTAAATCTTTTTAATATACATGTATATACCAAAGTAGTTAGTGTTTACTTTTAAATCTTAATACTGAGTTAATTTATTCTAATACAAAATAAGTAGTGTGCTTACTTTTAATTTTACATAAATTTTATTCCATTTATAAATAATAAAAGTTGATTTAGAGTTGATCAAAATAATAGAAAAGAACGTAAATATTTTTAAATATTTTTAAGTTTGCATTTTGATATTAAGAATTTGATGCAAACTTAATTGGAATATAGATTTATAACTTTTTAAAAACCATATTATTACAAAATGGAATGGAATAATATGAATATTGAAAATTTGTAGAGATTGTGAAAATATGAGAGATATAAGATATATCAAAGATATAAAATATATGTTATTGGGAGAAATTTATTATTTTATTTTATTTATTTATTTTTTATTAATATATATATATATATATATGAAAATATAATAGAATATAAAATTATAAAATCATATCATTTTATATTATTTTTTTAAAATAAAATCACAAAATTATTAATCTAATAATTTTCTGTTTTCAATTGCGAATTTAAAAAATTTGCAGAGCTAAGCAAATAAAACAATATTTGAGGTTGTTTTGAGAAACTAAAAGACCAACGTATAAATATTGTTGTAAAGTTTTGTTCGGTGAAATTTGTTGTCTCAGTTAGAATTTCTTTTATTGAGATAAATCGATAAGATTATAGAGAAGAGAATTGATAGAACTTCTAATATAAAATCTCAAAGTTTAATGTTTGTGAATTTTATTTTATTTTTTATATAGTAATCAACTTTTTAATTTTTATTAATACGAGATTTTTAACTTATATTTAAATTCATAAAAGATAACGTAAAATTGTCATGAATTTTTGTTGTGTTTTGCTTTCATATATGAAATATCTGGTTTTGTTCCATAAAGTCTTGAGTGGAGGGTACGTAGTAGACAAATATACAACCATGTTTTCTTTTTCCTTCCAACAACATGATGTCATGGTGGGTACCATTTTGGATGTTTAGTTCAATTCCAATAATCAATTAAATGGTTAAGAAACTTTGACTTATCATTTTTTGATAGTGATTTCATGCATGAGTTGTGCATATTTTTTTCTTTTATAAATCGTTCGTCTTTATATTTTTACAATTATTCATATATATACTATTTAGTATAACTTTCTGGGTTTTATGTTTAATTTATATGATTATAGAAAAAAAAGGTGATTAATTATACTCTTTTTTACTAACACATCTAACATATAATTTGGTGAAGAAAAAAAGTTATAAGAACAAAGATAAATATGAGTAACAAAAAAGCAAATCAAATAAGGATATTAATATACTAAGAGTGGCTAAGTAATTCTTTATTTTGGCTTAACCTAATTTTAAGGAAAAAAACATGAAAACATGAAAGAAATAAAGCTATTCATGTCAATATGATTTCTTGCTCAAAAATTTCCTTCCTCAGTCAACTATTTCTCTTGTTTAGTCAATTATCGACTAGAGAATGAGAATAATAAGTGTAGACTCTCGTCTAATGAATTTTATTGATAAAAAACATGAATAAGTGTTTGAAGATTTTACTTTTATAATAAGTATTATGATTTGGTTGTGTGAAATAAAACAAAAAATATTGTTACTAAATAAAAGAAACAATTTTTGTATAAAATGCGATTAATAAGTTTTATAGTCAATCGGGTCATTATTGAATAAAAGTTGCATCTTTCTCTTACCAGTCTAATTAATTAGATCATGTTACCCTACTTATTGTAAGAGTGATTATATATTTTTTTATACTAACTATTTCTAACATAGTTGTGTTTTATTATTTCCCTGTTGGTTGGTTACAAGAGAACATAAAAGGAAATAAAAGGTGAAAAATAATTAGTTTTTATTTTAAGCTGTGGTTTTTGGCAGAGACTCAATGTTAGAGACTATTTTTGATTGAGGAAAGTAAAGTTAACATAAGACAAACAAAACGCTGCTTCATGCAATGCAACTGAATCCAAAAAAATACCGTAAAAGGAACAAAAAACTTGGGTGAATAAATATGGTCTGAAACAGGTTGGTCATTCCTCGTTACAGCTGCTATACCTGTGTTTGTGTCTCTCTTACCTAAACCATACTTAGATTTTGTCACAAATCTTAACTTAAGCAATTTGTAATGTATAACATATACCTCTTATTATTGTCCTGAGTCATGAAATTCACCATTTACGGTTTCCTCCTTCTCCACCATATCCTACTTTTTCCTTTTTAACTACCATTTTTGACCGCCATTGCTATAAAATGCGTCATTGGTAAGACCCCAATCCCTATGCTTCACCCTTCTTCACCATTGACTCGCCGACAGACCAAAACGACAATCTCACCGACAACCATTTGTTCTTTGTTGACACACAAATCTGACACATGGAGTGTCCTTTTCTCAAGCAGAATAAATAACAAATAACAAATAAATCATTAATCTACATATATAGCTTCTTGTTAGCTCAACTCTTCACTCTACTTCTTCTCCCATTTGATTCCCTTCCCTCTCTCCAAGTTTTATTACCTCTTTCAGTTCAACCACTTTTACTTCCCATTTATATCTCTCTCCGAAAAGCAGCATTTGCATTTCACACGCATGTGAGGCCCGGCACAAGTAACAAATCAAGCAAAGCAAGATCGCTTTGCATTGTGTTAACAAACAAGGCAACCCCATTATTTGTTGCCATTTTGGTTTCAATAAAGCCTCCTCCTTTCCTTCTGGGTTTTCTCCTTTCTCTCCGTTCAAAAATCTACAAGACAAAACATGAGAGCGACGCATGTTGTGTTGGCTCTGTTTTGGTTTCTCAGTATTCACACTCCGGGGTTGTTCTGTGCCAATGTGCAGTATGATCACAGAGCATTAGTTATCGATGGCAAACGCAGGGTCTTGATCTCCGGTTCCATTCATTACCCTCGTAGTACTCCAGAGGTTTTTTTCTTTCCCTCTCTCTCTCTCTCTCTGACTTCTGCGTGGTTTTTGAACTTAGAAGGGAAATGTTGCAGATGTGGCCAGACCTTATTCAAAAATCCAAAGATGGAGGATTGGATATGATAGAGACTTATGTTTTTTGGAACATACACGAACCGGTTCGAGGACAGGTTATGATTGTTCGCTTTCCATTTTGTATTTATTGTAATTTTGCATTCTCCTACGGCTTCCAGTATCAGCATTGCATTTATTGAAGCATGAAATGTTGAGCAGATTCTTTGTGTGGTTTTGGATGAAAAGACTAATAAGAAAAAATTGGCAGTATGATTTTGATGGGAGGAAGGACTTGGTGAAATTTGTGAAGACAGTGGCAGCGGCAGGTCTCTATGTGCATCTCCGCATTGGTCCATACGTTTGTGCTGAATGGAACTATGGGTAAAGTTTGTTCCTTTTTGTGTTCTATTTTCTGGGGGTGTTCATGTCTAATTGGGGGATTTCATTTTTCAACAGTGGTTTCCCTGTTTGGTTGCACTTCATTCCTGGAATCAAGTTCCGAACTGATAATGAACCCTTCAAGGTAACTCTCCTCCTTCTGTTCTGTGGTGCTGTCCTTGGATTCGAGTTTACTCATCAACAACTTTGTATTCAGGCAGAAATGAAGCGGTTCACTGCCAAAATTGTGGATATGATGAAGCAAGAGAAGCTATATGCGTCACAGGGAGGACCTATTATTTTATCTCAGGTTTTTCTTCTTTTAATCTAACAAGAATTTAATCATAATTGGATTGATTGTTATAATAACTATCTTTTATGTCATACCTAACACTTTCTAATCAAGGGCAAAAATCTTTACATTGGTGGTGCATACAAATTAGTCTCATTTAATGAAAACACCTTTTTGTTTAAAAGGAATTACTAACATCCAGATTTTGAGGTATGGCTGTAAATTACCATAGTTTGTCAATATGATAATATTAGTACTTTCAATTGCCAGATTGAAAATGAGTATGGAAACATTGATTCTTCCTACGGTGCTGCTGGCAAATCCTACATCAAGTGGGCAGCAACTATGGCTACATCTCTTGATACAGGGGTTCCATGGGTCATGTGTCAACAAGCTGATGCTCCTGATCCAATTGTAAGTTTTCTCCTGTTTCTTTTTCAACATCAAGGGTTGGTGGTTTATGTTTTACTAGATTGTTTGTCTTCCTTGAAGGAGAAAGCAGGTTGTTCTTCTGTCTACATTCTTTTTACTTTATTGATACTGTAACAACCCGCAGATTAATACATGCAATGGATTTTACTGCGATCAATTTACACCAAACTCTAACACAAAACCAAAAATGTGGACTGAGAATTGGAGTGGATGGTTAGCATCTTTTTCTATTTGAATCAGTTAGTTATTTCAATGACCTTGAAATGTCATCTGATTAGTTTTTGTATCTCATATTAGAGTCTATTTTTTTCTTTATTTTCCTCTATCTTTTGAACTTTTTTGGAATAAGGCTTTGTTTCTGTTGTTTTAAATTCTTTGGAACGGTAGGTTTCTTTCATTTGGTGGTGCTGTCCCTTTCAGACCTGTGGAAGATCTTGCATTTGCTGTGGCACGCTTTTTTCAGCGAGGAGGAACATTTCAAAATTACTATATGGTAATGCAACCTTAAATGTGGTGTCTGCATTTCATTTGATATGATACTTCCAGAAAGAATATGATACAGTTAATATTGCTTGCTTTGAAACAGTACCATGGAGGGACCAACTTTGACCGAACTTCTGGTGGACCTTTCATTGCTACAAGTTATGATTATGATGCACCTATTGATGAGTATGGTATGCCCTCACTCTTCCTTCACATTGCATTTATTTTGTTGATATTGCAGACATCACAATCGTGCTACTAACTGTCAGTTGAGGGAAGCTTAGCTTCCATATGCATTGATGAAGTTGGATGAACAATATTGTATGATGTACAATTTATTAATTATTTATGTAAGACAAATTACAGTCGACAAATTTGTGTGGGATTTTAAAAAATATCTCTACCATATGCTTCAGGAATTGTTAGACAGCCTAAATGGGGTCACCTTAAAGATGTTCATAAGGCCATAAAGCTTTGTGAAGAAGCATTGATAGCTACTGATCCATCAATTGTATCCCTTGGTCCAAACCTTGAGGTATGAGTGGTTTATGTTCAAAATTTTGGTCCATTATATATAAATTTTTTGTAAGTTTCTTTCCCTTGAAATGCCCCGTGATAGTGAAATGCTAACTTAATTTTGAATTGGTACACTGACACATTGTCACAGGTTACACTGGTTACCTCCTTTTGCAATAATGCCATTGCATACTGATGCTTATTTTTTTTGTTCTGCATTACCACGTATATACTTTATGAAAAAATTGTCTCTCCATAATGTATTTTTTACTATCTAAACCACAGGCTGCAGTTTACAAGACAGGATCTGTATGCTCAGCCTTCCTTGCTAATGTAGGCACCACATCTGATGCAACCGTAAATTTCAGTGGCAACTCATATCACTTGCCTGCATGGTCTGTGAGCATCTTACCAGACTGCAAGAATGTAGTGCTTAACACTGCAAAGGTTAATCTCATCAACTTCTTTTTCATTTTAACGTGTCTTCACTAATTAGTGGCTCCAAAACATTAAATGTGTTGTTGGTTGATTTTCCCAATCTAATAAATAGTTTAATTGGCTGGAGTTAATATGAAAGTGTAATGAATATAGTAAAAAAAAAATTGTTTTTGGCTAGTCCAAAAAGCAAGTAGCATATACTTAAAATCACATTTTTCATGGCAGATTAATTCTGCTTCTTCAGTTTCAAGCTTCACAAAAGAATCTTCAAAAGAAGATGCTGGTTCTTCAGAAACTTCTAGTGCAGGATGGAGTTGGATAAGTGAACCAGTGGGTATTTCAAAGGCCGATCCATTCTCACAAACTGGATTATTGGAGCAAATAAATACAACAGCTGATAAAAGTGATTACTTGTGGTACTCATTAAGGTAGATATTAGGCCTACATGTTGAAAGACTTTTCCTCTGACCTATAGTTCTCTCTACCATGTTAACACTGTTCTTTGTTCTTTCTTAAAGCATTGATCATAACTATGGTGCTAGTTCTCAAACTTCCCTTCATATTGAGTCACTTGGTCATGGTCTTCATGCTTTCATCAATGGGAAGCTTGCAGGTAAATAATAGTAAAACAATTAGAACTGATTATATATCGGGGTAACTATGTATCTACAACTCTTTCTTCCTGAATGTTCTTATGTTATTGTTTTATATAATTGAGATTCATATTTAATTGCTGGTTATGTTGACCTTGGTATCATTTTAAGGACTGCAGGCTCGTTGTTGCTCTTTCCTGAAATGTTCAGAGTTTACTCTTTCAATTAAGTTCTTCTTGAATTAATTAATTTTAATTATCTGCCATATTATTGAAAACTACTCAGGGAGTCAAGCAGGCAACAGTGGCAAAGCCAAGTTCACTGTGGACATCCCTGTCACCCTAGTGGCTGGAAAGAACACAATTGATCTCTTGAGTTTAACTGTGGGACTTCAGGTTAAATTTTCCACACCATACTGCATATACAAATTTACAAGATATGAAATTATTTTTTTATAGTATGCAATTATGCATTGGCTTGTTAGTTTCTGTTCCACATTATCTTACTTGCTCGTCCAGTGATTTATATCATTGATCACTAACATCGATTAATTAAACCTTACACACAACAGAACTATGGAGCATTTTTTGACTTAACAGGAGCAGGTATCACTGGTCCAGTGATACTGAAAGGTTTGGCAAATGCCAGTGCACTTGATCTCTCCTCCCAGAAGTGGACATATCAAGTCAGTTTTCTCCTTTGGTTAAACTCCATTCTTTCTCCTTTGTACATAACTTAAACAAGTAAACATTGGTGAGATTCATGTATTACTTAAATCTATCCATAAAGTGTACTTGTATGTTACAGTCATTTTCTCTGTTCCCGCCAATGAATTTCATAGATCAATAAGTTCATGACAGAAGAAGAATAGTGCTATTTTTTTAGTTCAAGAGACTAGAAGATATAAAACTGAGGTCAACTGGATTCCATATTTTTGTTTTGGTTAAAATCATAGAATGCAGTCTTAATTTTTTTGATGCAGGTTGGACTTAAAGGTGAAGACTTAGGCCTGTCTAGTGGAAGTTCTGGACAGTGGAATTCGCAGTCTACCTTCCCTAAGAACCAACCTTTGACTTGGTACAAGGTAATCTGATTTTCATTTCCTTGTTTTACTGGTTACGAATAAGGGAATTTAGAATTATTACAACTCCCATATCTTCATATAGTTTTACCAGCAATGTCTATCTTCAACTTGCATTAGCATACAATAATTAAAATGTTGGGAACACTACTTCTGCTACTAACTAATGTAGTTCATGTTGGATTAGACAACCTTTGCTGCTCCATCCGGCACAAGTCCAGTTGCAATTGACTTCACTGGAATGAGGAAAGGTGAGGCTTGGGTGAATGGACAAAGCATTGGCCGATACTGGCCTATATTTGTAGCTTCAGATGCTGGTTGCACAGAATCTTGCAATTACAGAGGACCTTACAGTGCATCCAAATGCCGCAGGAATTGTGGAAAACCATCACAGACACTGTGAGTGTTGGATACCATAAAAGAGTGAAGTTGAAAAATGAAAATAATCTTTGGTTGATGATATCACTGAGGCACTCACCAATCCTGCAGGTATCATGTACCACGATCGTGGTTGAAACCAAGTGGCAACACCCTTGTTTTGCTTGAGGAAAAGGGAGGTGATCCAACACAAATATCTTTTGTCACAAAACAGATAGAAAGTTTGTGTGCACATGTATCTGATTCTCATCCACCACCAGTAGAATTGTGGAACTCGTACACAGAATCAGGAAGAGAAGTAGGTCCTGTGCTATCACTCACATGCCCTCAGCAGAATCAGGTCATCTCTTCCATTAAATTTGCAAGCTACGGAACCCCCCTTGGAACTTGTGGGAACTTCTACCATGGACGCTGCAGCAGCAGCAAGACTTTGTCTATTGTGCAGAAGGTGTTATTTAGCTTCCTCTTCCTCTTGTGACATTGATGTTTTTTGCTTTGGTTTAGACTGACTCATCAAATGATTTTAAACAGGCCTGCATTGGATCAAGAAATTGTAGTGTTGGAGTGTCAACTGATACATTTGGAGATCCTTGTAGAGGAGTTGCAAAGAGTTTAGCTGTTGAAGCTTCTTGTGCATAGACAGAGAATGTTTTGCTACAAGAACAATCCTCAATTGTCTCAAGATGATTCCTACTAATACGTCACGGTAGATTTGCAATCTTGGAACATCCATGAAAAATTGTCAACTGTATAACAGTCTAGTCTCAAGTCAAGTGCAATAAAAGAAAAAAGTCTTGGCTGATGCAAGATACGCCACAAATGGCATTTTTATTTATGCTTTTACTGAAAAAGATGACTGATTTGTCAACTTGCAAGACAAGTTGTTCTCATGATTGGTGTGAGGAAAGTGAACAGTAAAATGTTGAAACTTAGGAATATAGACTTTTCTTCATGAGACAAGTTGGATTGACGTAATCTATGGTAAAAAATTTACTGAAATGTAAAAGGATGTGTTGAGCATTTGAAATTCACGAGTTTGATGAGTAGAAATCAAACCATGCGATGCAGTGTCATCAAGAAATTGTGAGCATTTTCTAACAAGTAGAACCTCCCATTGGTGAATAATAAATGCAAAACGTTTGTGCATGTGACCAGTACCAAACAAGAACCTTCCATTGAACAAATTATTGCGATGAGAAACATTATGGTACACCCTTAATTTGTCTTGGAGGCGTACATATGCATTACACAACATGTGAACAATTTGTTCCTGAAGAATATGTCTTATATAAGATGTGATTTATATTTTTGAAGTATTAAATTAAATGTACTCACTTTTCAATTGATTATTTTTACAAAAATAATAGAGACATGTGTAACAAAATATTACATTACTGGTAGAAGCTGCACAGAAAAAAAAATCTTATATTTGAGTTTAAAGAAAACCAAACTCCCCAAATAGTTGACTTCAAGATTAAAATTTCGACCTCTAAAAAGTGATTTGGTAGAAACAGATATAAATGGATATGAGTTATTATTAAAATTTAATAGTTGAAAAAATTGGATTTTGATTGTAATTGTGATGAACTATTAAAATTTATTTAAAGTACAAAAATGCGTTTATGGCGTGTTCTAATAATGAGAAATGGCATGCAAGAAACAGTTATAAATTGTATTTATAGTCTGAAAAAATGAGTGATGCCCAATGTGGCCAACCTGTTACCGTTGTTGGATTCCTCCTAAAAATTGAACAAATTTTTTAATTGCTATACTGCCCCTCTTTTTAGCTTCGCACTTTCACAATACCCTGTATTTATTCATTTTTTCTTCACTCTCTCCCTTCCCGACCGATCGATTTCCTCCGCCTAGGGTTTTTCCGCATTCCGATTTTCGATTCCAACTTTTCTCCTCCCCATCCACAACTGCAAATGTAATAGGGTTTTCGTTTCCTTCGGGTTCCTTCTGTGGTAATTGCAACTCTCTCGATTCAATTTTGGATTTAGGGTTCCGAGTCTTACTCTAAAGGCCGTCGATTCGTGCTGGAATTCTAGACTTTCGGAACCGCAGGGATAGGGTTCTTCCATTTTGTCATTTTCCCCCTGGAGGAAAAGAGGGAGGGGTAAATTATTGAACTTTTATCTATATTTTTTATAATTATAATAATAATAGACTCAGCCGTTGACGTTTCTCTTTGATGGGCTTCTGTTCTTTTCTTATTTCTATTTTCCCAATGTTATTTTATTAATCTGTAGTTTTTACTTTTAATCATTTTTAAATTTTTTTCCTGTTCCTGTTTGTGTAAAAGGTCAACGAATTGTTGGTGGTGAGTTGTGGGCTGAGCCTGCAACCGTTACTATAAACTGGAGCTATCACAATGTTGGGTGTGAATCGCTGCGGCTTTAATTTCTGTAGCCGTTTTCTCCACCTAGCCGAATGGCATCCCTTAGAATAGTAATGATAAACGGGGCTTGAGGCCCTTCTCTTCCTCTCGTATCAGGTAATCATCATCTCTTTAAGGGATAAGTCCAATCCTGTTTTATGATTGTGCTTAATCCTTGCAGCTGTGTTGAGATAACCTACCCATTTGATGAGATTCCTATTGTGAAAGCAATTTGCAGGGTCAGCAGAGACAATTTAGTTATTAGGATATATTGGCTTTGGCCGTTTGAGGTGAGTTACTGCTGTGATGGGAGATTATAAGAGATTTTCATTTTCCAAAATGATTGGCTGCTGTGGTTGCTTCGGATTTGTGAAAAAACCTAGACGGCGTCGGGCTAAGCGTAGCATCAGCAATTTCCTCTCCCATGGCCTATTATATGATGTAGAAACTGAAGGTGATGAGTCGTTTAGTGGTGATGTTACTAGTAACGCCACCAGTGGAGATGATAATGAGGCGCATGTTGTTCGGAACCGTTCCGAGGATATTTTGAACTTTAGAGCTGAGAATGGCATGGTTTGTAGGCCATTTCCTGTCAAGGAGACTATTGAACTTGTTCGCTCAGAGGTATATGTGGAGATAGCTTTTTAGTTTTTTCTCAGTTTATAGTCAAACGTAAAACGTCGAGACTAGGTTGACTAGTTTTGATATGCGAGTGAACAGTGAAGTCATGTGTGTTTTCATCACTTTATGGTATCCAAACCTTTGCCTGAATATTTGTGAAATTTATTTAATATAGTTAGAAAAGAATTGCTTTTACTTTTGAATGACCCCTACATGATAAAGGGAAGTTGGGTTTGACACTATTTTACATATTTGGTCATATGACATTGTATTAAGACTAAACATTGAAATGCTTGGGGTAAATTTTTTTATGTCTAGTTGTTGACTTATTCTACTTTTCTGCATTTGCAAGTTGTAACCATAGATTTAGAGAGATTACTTTACATCCTACATGGTAATCTTGGTCTTGAATTTTTCGTCTATCCTTACCTGACAGTTGTTAACTGTATTCGGGCAAACGTCTGTACTGTGATGAATATCTTCGTCTTTTTTTATCACGGTCTTTATTTAAATGCTTTCATTCCTTCAGGATGAATATGGGAACAAGATGATAAATGAATACATCCGAGAGTACAAAATTGGTTCTGGAAGCTATGCCAAAGTGGTAAGCTTAGTTTTTAAGTTATGCTTCGTCTATTCTCATTGGATCCACTGTCCTGAGTCCCTTCCCTTATACAAATTGCAGGCTCTTTATAGAAGTTCCTTAGACGGAAATCACTATGCAATTAAGGTATGAACACTTTTTGAGTGAATATGCAGATTATTTTATTATAGAAGGTTTTTAACAGGGCAGTAGTCGCTGCTCCTGATAATCGGGAAGTGTGACACTGGTAGATGATTCAGCCAGCTAGTGTGACTGAGAAATTGCATACTATATTACTTTAAGAGACTGAGAAGAACATAAGAACTCTAATAAAAAGCTCACTTATTCATCGCAACATGCATGTGTGAAATGTCATTATCGTGAAAAAGGGCAAAGATAGTCATTTATTGAGGTTAACTTTTTTCAACTGCAGTCCTTTCACAAATCTCATTTACAAAAGCTTCGCGTTGCACCCTTTGAGACTGCCATGACTGATGTTCTAAGGGAGGTATATACATATATCCTTAGTATCTTTCTATGAACAAGTATGGAGTTCTCATTTCATGGTTGGATCATTGGCCTTTTCTTTTTAACACCTTCAATCATAATTTGTGGTAGAAATATAGTCCAAGTGTGAATTTTCATTGAACCTGATAACATGTTGGTTATTACCTGGCAGCTATTTGCTGGCCACCAACTGCTTCATATGGCTCTTTAACTTCACTAACAGTATATTGAAACTACTTCTAAATTTTCTGCTCCTAGAGATTTTCTGTTCTTATGGAATATATTTTCGTCTGTATTCTTTTTTATACCAAAGTATGCATATAGGTCAGTTTTCGAAAATGGAAACTTTCCGAGTGCAAATTTTTTATGTTCTATTTTCTTAGAATTTTAGCTTAGGGTCTGACACAACCCCAAAAGCTAGCTCATAGAATGAGGGTTGTTCCCCATTTATAAATTCTATTTAGGCACTATTCCTAGTTAATGTGAGACTTGAGTTTTAACTTCTACTCCATCTCACGCCTTTTATTATTGGGCTTGGTGTGCGGATAATATGGTAAATGACCACGTCGGATTTAGGACAGGCTCTTATATGTTCTTAAATTTTGAATCTTAACCTAATTCAACCCCAAAAGCTAGTCATGTGCAATTTGGTTCTTCCAATAAATTTTAATATTTATAATCTTTTGCCAAGAGTTCGCTTTTTATTTTTCTTCCTATGTTATGTTGTTTATTTTATGATTTATTATAATGTTTAACTCATTTATTGGGATGTTCTTTACTGTCTCTTCAGTATTTTAATAGGCATACGTTATTTTCAGGTACTGATTATGAAAATGGTGGAACATCCTAATATAGTCAATCTCATTGAAGTTATTGATGACCCAGAGTCAGACGACTTCTACATGGGTACCCAATACTAGTGTCTTGGTTTTTTAATTTAGAGAAGATTGTTCCTGTAATTTGTTCTTATGTTTTTTTAACCTGAACCTCAAGTTTTAATAAGAATCTCTATTAAGTACTTGGTTTAACTACTGTTTTTTACTTTTACAGTACTTGAATATGTGGAAAGCAAATGGGTGTGTGAGGGTACAGGTCGTCCTTGTGCATTAGGTGAAGAGACTGCTAGGAAATACTTGCGTGATATAGTCTCAGGATTAAGATATCTCCATGCTCACGTATTATCTCTCAACCAAATCTTATTGTGGTTAATGATGACTCAGTGCCCCCCTCTATCCCAAACGCACATTTTTATCTTCAATCATATGCCTGTAGTTTTTATATTTACTTTAGTTCATGTCTTTCACATTTCTATGCTTTTTCTGTATAAAAAGAAAAACATTTACGAATTGAATTGCAAATAGACACTGCTCAGTTTCTTGTTCGTTGATGTATGTTATTCTTCTCAGACTTAAAATCAGTTTTTTCTGTCAACTTGAAGCTGTTAATATTTATTTTTGTTTGCCTATAGTTGGCTGAAGTATATTTTTGCATATTAATAGAAATACATATATTAGATATGCGTGCTTAAAAACTGGAACCAGCATCTCATTTATTGGACACGCTCGGGCTCATTGATGTTATATGCTTTAAAATAGTTTGACTATGTTACTATGGTGATTCGATATTTGTTTTAATGCAGAATATAGTGCATGGGGATATAAAACCTGATAATCTGTTGATTACTCGTCATGGCACAGTAAAGATAGTGGATTTCAGTGTCAGCCAGGCTTTTGAGGTGATGTAATTACTAAACTCAAATTCTTGAAAAGATGTGAAAGCTGATTATTTACTCCAGGCTTCTCATATTATTTTACTTGTGTATTCGAAATTTGATACTTGAAAGGACATCATTTTATGAGGGAGTTTGAAATTTGATTGGTTGAAGGAAAGCTGGTGAATGTATCTTGTTAAGGCGTCCTTGAAAGCTGGAAGTCATTAATATGTGAATGACATAATTTAAGAGTCAGAAGCCTCATTTTTGTTGATTCTTTTACTTCATTTTGCTGATAGCGCATGTCTTTGCAACAAATCCATAGGATTCTGACTCCACTCTTGAAACTATCGCTGGAAATAGGTCCATAGCTGTTATTTTGACACTTAGTTTTCTTTCTTGGGGGTACCTATAACAATCTAGCTGGTATGAGAATGGGGGCAGAACCTAGGAAGTTGAAAGTGATCAATCAGGGAGAAATTTTTTTCTCCTAACTAATGTGTTTGACATCTCCTAGCACATTCCTGTGGTATATTGGTGACATCACAAGTGTAGATATAATCTCAACTAATTAGGAATCAATACCTAACCTTGATTTCATTTTGCAGGATGGAAATGATGAACTTCGTCGATCACCTGGCACTCCTGTTTTCACTGCACCAGAATGTTGTTTAGGTTAGAGGTTTGCTTTCAAGCTTGCAAGACCCTTCTCCATGGACTATATGAAAAGTACATGTTCTAACTGCAGTTTTGTTGATATTATTTAGGTCTTACTTATCATGGTAAAGCTTCTGACACTTGGGCCGTAGGAGTTACTTTGTACTGTATGATATTGGGTGAATACCCATTTCTTGGAGATACACTTCAAGATACATATGACAAAGTATGACATATATTAACTTAACCTCAGATATTATCACGTAGAATTCATGTTACGGGTTTGTATCCTATCACAGAAATCTGAGCTTGCTGTTTTCTTCCTTGTACAGATAGTCAATGATCCTTTAGTTCTGCCAGATGACATTAATCCCCAGTTAAAGAACTTAATAGAAGGATTACTGTGCAAAGGTACGCAGCATTCAAGTTTCACAGGCTTAACTGTATATATCATTTTCGGTGACGTAATTTTATCATCATCCTAATTTTTATTCATTTTATATTGTTCCCAACTTATGCAGACCCAGAAAAAAGGATGACATTGGGCGATGTTGCCGAGCATGTCTGGGTTATTGGAAATGATGGCCCACTCCCTGGGTACTTATGTTGGTGCAAACGCAAGAGCCTGATGGCTGCAGATTTTGATGAAAGCAATATACCCTTGCTTGATCCACAATGATTTTAAGTTGGGTTTCTTATGTACAGTCTGAAAAGGCCCATTAGTTTATCGATGTTATGATTAAAGGAAATCTCCAAAGGATCGACCCTTGGAATTTAAGCAAATACAGCTCATGTTGTCGACGATAAGTAGCCAACTAAATCATGTTTATTTTTGTGTTATGAAAAGATGCATTTGGTGTCTGCGGACATAGAGGTCTTGTACACGGCTCTTTCGCATAGAATGAGTTTTTTTTTTTTTTCTCAAACACGTGCCGAATTGTGCTCAGTTCATATTCTATTCATATATAATACATATATTACATTCCTTGGAGTGTTTTGCTTACATGGTTTGGTTTAATATTCAAAGAATTTGATTGTTCAACGATCCACGCTAAGCTTGAATTTAGGCTTTGATTGTCAAATTTATCCTAAGGTCTTTTTCTGACAGTGGATTATTGCCAAACTGTATTGTATTTACTTTTAATCTGCTTTTGGATGAGAAGTGAGAAGTTCCAACTTAAAAGGTATTATTGTAATGGGATAAAGTTGTTATTCGTTGCATAAGTTCGGTTCTGGTTGTCGTAAACGCGTGGTACTCTTGAACAAAAGTCTTCTTCATCCACGCAAACAAACAAGAGTAGACCCATTTTTTTTATATTTAGGGTTTTTACCATTTGACTTCCAATTTAAACATCTTCAACCATAACTGCAACTCCCATTCTCTACGTCTCTCTCACTCACCCTTGCCTCACCCGATGCATGCTATCGTTTCAACACTATCCAAACCTCCATTTTTCCTCACTTTCAAACCTTCCTTCACCAAATATCAACACCTCTCTACTCTATACTTTAACCTTCATAACAGTACATACACAACTATTTAGAAGGTGCAACGAATAGAAGAATTGAAAGAATGGATTAAACAAGAGCCGTTGAGAATAACTAAAAAAATAAATGTATATGATCATTGATGTTGTTGGGATAAGGTAAAAGTAGATGAATAAAAAAAGAGAACGAACCACGTCAACCTGAGACTGATTGATAAGACTTCTGTCAGCCGAATCAACATTCTCTGCATTCAAATACATCATAATTTTAATTTTAGTAAATCTAATAAATTATATCTATCAAACACAATTTTAAAAGTTTATGTGAAAAGCTTCTTGTCCAAAGAACAGTAATCTGTAATGTAAGATTTGTATGTGCATATGGATAAACGTTATCATTGACCAAGACCCTGTTAAATCAACTTTGAAACATGCTGAACGTGAATTTAATGTGAAACACGAAAAGTATAATCCAGTTTTGACAAACACACATTAACTCTAAATTAAAGTTCTGGATTCTGATTGAATAATCCTCCAATCTCAGGATTTATTTGGACGACAGAAAAAGTATATGAACAATAAAATATTTTCTTATCAGTAAAAAAATGTTTAGCAATACGACAGGTGGAAGTACAATGTGTTATTACAGCAGTTACAGTTACAGTTACAGTTACAGCAGTTACAGTTTGTGTTCTTCTTGAACTGACGTGACATAATGAGTGAAGATTGGTGCAGAGGAAGAATAGTGAGTTTTCGAATTTGTTAATTGGAAAGAATAAAGTTGTTGGATGGTGGAATGATGTTGACATGAAAACGAAAGTTGAACAAAATGAAGGGGATATCAAACATGTGGTCTGTAATGTTCTGATTAGATTAGAACAACAAGTGATAAGGTTTTTTGTTTTTAAGAAGGTATTAGTAACTAAGTATTTCACGCACGCTACTACCATCTAACCTTATGGATCATTTTTCTACTACCATGCATGTCTCTCTGTCACTATAATATATGCTTTCGTTTAGCTTTCTACAAATCTAAAATAAAACCTTCTTCTGTCCAAGTATCAAACCTAGTTTATTCAAAGGGTGTTATTTAGTTGTTAGATAGAAAGAAAAGAGAAAAGGTCGTGGGTTTGATCCATCACTAATAATTTAGAAAAATAAGATTAATTTAGAAGTGAGGATTCATTTATAAAAAACTAACGACTAATATTTGTTAATAAAAATTTTATTTTATGACATGTTAAATGATATTTCTTTCGAATTGACTTTTGAGTTATTTTTAACATTTGACACCTCAACAACTTAAACTTACATGTCAATTTAAAACAACGTTGAACATATAATAAAGACTTAACGTTATTAAAAAAATGAATTATATTTATTTATTTTTAAAGTTTAAAGACTATCAATATTTTATATCGATCAAAAACATATTTAATTCATAAATAAATACTTTTTTTATGACTTACGATTAATAAAACAAATGATATTAAAGTATCTAAAAAAATTTCATATTTCCTACTAATTTTGTTTTGAATATTTTTTTGTAAAAAATACTTATAAATTTTGTTATGAAAAATAAATTGTTGCGAATTTTTTGTAAAATATTTTGTATAAAACATTTTTCGCAATAAATTTTGTAAAAAATACTTGCGAATTTTATAATTTTGTAAGAAACAATTATTCACAAAAGAATTATCTGTCAATTAAAATTCTTAGAAAAAATAGTAGAAAAGAATCTTTTTCTTGTAAATATTTTTAACAAATCACAAAAGAATTCTCATGTAATATGAGAATTTTATGAGAATTTTTAGTAGTGATACTTTTGACTTTAGGGTTTGTTTTGAATGGATGAATGAGGAAAAAAAGACAGAAGATGAAAGTGGTAGTATTTATAGTTTTTCTGGTGTTTGAATCATCTGCAAGGAAGCTTAAATGATTAAAAAGAAAAAATAAAGGTGAGACTCATATTTGTTTGCAGTCTGTTCAAAATCAGAAAAAGAAAGTGAGAGAGAATTGCTTTTTACTATAAAGGAGTAAAATATCATTATTTTTACATATTTTTATTAAAAATGTTATGTTATGTACTAATTTCTTTTCTTTTACTTTTTATAAAATCTAATAAATTAAATTAAATTTTTTCTTTCATTTAATATCTTTTCCTCATACAACCTGAAAATTCATTTCACTTTCTTTCCTAATTAAAATAGTTTATCTCTCGTACAAGGTACTTAACCACATTGTTTGGTATTTATGTTAATCACGCAATCCCTTGAGACTTTTCAATCACTTAACTTAATGCATCTAAAAGATTTTTTTTTTTAGGAACTGACTTTTTTGAAAAAATAATATGGCATCGATATAAAAATGGACAAAAATAATATGTTTTTTTTAAGTGTTTTTAGTGTTATTTAAATTTTTATCTAAGTAAAACAATACCAAAAGCACCTTGAAATTGTATCCAAGTTTAGTCCAATAATAATGACTCATAATTTTAATTCATATCCAAATTAGTGTCTTATTTTATAACATTTAATTATATCTCCCTTCTATCTTAGAGTTTTGAATTTGTATTCCATTTAAAAATAAAAAATAAAGACTCTCAACCAATAAGATGAATTAAAATATAGTAGATCGGTTCTAAACTAAATAAAAAAAATAAATTGGTAATTTGTTGATTTAATTTTAACAATTGGAGGTACTGAACAAACGATCAAAATAAACTACATGTGGTAATCTATATATAAAAAATAATAATAGATTTCTCATTCATTATTTATAAAATATCAAACACATTTACACTTTTTAAATCTTGTTTACAACTTACTGGGCATCAACCAAACAGCAAATGAATTAAATGTATTGACAACATCATCCACTGAAAATAAAATATAAAAAACATATAGTGCATTTGGAGGCTTAAAAGTGTACTGATTTAGTTAGTCATTAGAAAAATCTTTAACCACAAACTATTTTAGTAAACTCTATTCAGAATTTATTAAAATAATTTATTGTTAAAAAATAAATTTTCATTTAATTCATCCTCATAATTACTGGTAAAAACACTAACACATGCATGTGTGTCCTGCTCTTTTATTGTAGATAATTAATTTAATTTAAAATAATTGAATTTAAATAAATAATAATTTTAATTTTAAAAATAATTAAATTTAAATTAACGATTATTTAAAGAATAAAACTAAAAATATAATATTTTTTAAAATAACATTACTGAAAGAATAAATTTGTAAAAAATAATGTATCCACAAAAAAAGTAGAATCCTATAGATATTACAAAATGGAGTTATTACTTGCATTTACATAATCATTTTTATCTCATCTCTTTATTAAATATTGGATTTTCATATTTAATATGAAAAACAAATCCAACAAATTAGCATTTTTAAATGTCCTGTTTGATATAGAACTAAAATTTGGATACATAGTTTAAAACTGGAAAAGTAAAAAAGTAAAAAAGTAAAAAAAAAATAATAATAATGGTAAGATTAATTAAATTGATTAGTGTTTAGAGATAGTATTTGCAGAAAGTTAGAGATCCGACATGAGAGACAGAGTGAACATCTTTTCCTAAAAATAATTATGTCAGTTGTTGTATCGCTATCGTGGCTCAACTATGTTGCTATGTATTCCATTAATCAATAAAATCTTAACTTGTCCTTTAAAATATCAGATATTCTACATTTTTAAACTTTTATTGCACATTTATCACTTTTCTTTTTCTTTTTATTTTTTTCATTTTCACAATGAATTGTCAAAAAGCAACGAGAGCCTTTTCAAACTTTGACAAATGGTACTGTTGAAAATGTTACATCAATTACAGATAAGGTCAATTCACAATATACAATATATAAGTGGATGCAATTCTTATTTTACAAACCGGTTTTGTGGGATTAAGTTAGACTTAAAGTTCATTTCTAACATAGTATCAAAGTCATTGTTTACACAAAAATTAAAGTTTATCTTAACGATTTTTTTTTGACATTTTATTCTACCCGATATTGGACCACTAATTAGAAAGTGTGTTAGAAGTCTCACATCGACTAGAGATAAAGTTAATTCATAATATATATAAATAGGTACAAGATTTTATGATATTGAGTTAAGCTTAAAGCTCATTTCTAACATAATCCTGACTCTTTGTTTATTAGTGTATATATAATTTTATTTTATTTTTTTTCATTCACATTCTCTACTCTATTTGAATAAAGAAAACGTATTAGATTCTCTTCCACCTTCTCATGTTCCTCTTGCTTTTACCGATTCCTCCCTTCATATTTTTTCATGCTTCACAAAACTATTATATGTATCTAATCATATAAATACATTATGTGGTATATCATGAAGAAAAGTGAAAATAAAATTATGCATGTGATAACACAGAATAATATATTTCCTGTGCAGAAAAAAAAGATTATGTATACACTTTTATTTGGTTTTTAATAAAGATATAATAAAATAATGAAGGAAAAAGGAATGAAATTGAATAAATAGAAGGTTTATGGTTTTTATGTTACTTTGTGAAGGAAAATGAAATAAAAAACAGTTTTGGTGGTATAGAAAGTAGAGGGAAAAATAAAAACTGATCGTAAGTTATACAAATACTGTTAAGAAAGAACACAAATATGATCTCCATACATTAAATAATTCATTCCAACCTAATTTTCTTTTTTTAAGTTTAAGTTTGGATCTGATGAGATAAAACATTATAGTAAATAAAAATTAATTCAAATTAAGTTAAATTTTACTAGTGTCTAATTAATATTTGATAATGTTATATGAGGTATTTGAGATCCGATTAGAATTATTTATTTACAAAATTTATCACTTTTATTTTTTTTTATTGTTATTAAAGATAGTCTTGTATAAAATAACTATTTTATTATTCATCTTGTTATTTATTGTATATGTAAAAAATATTCACAGATTTTCTTATATTTGGGAATATTCATGAATAACCATAAATGTTATTTTTATTTTTATAATTTAAATAAAATTATTTAAAATAAGACTTAGATAAAATAATAATAATTTTAAAGTAAAATTAAGATAAAATTTTACAATCAAATATTAATATAAATAAAATTAATCTTTTCTAAAAATAAATATGAGTTCTACTAAAATACAAATTTATAAAAATTCATATTTTTTAAAATAACTTCAAATTGATAGGTCTAAATAAAAATGTATAAATATTTAAAATTTGTTTTAAAATATTATTCAATGGTTAATATTTTTCTAACTACTAACTTTATTTTTAAGAGAATCTTAAATAAAATGCACTAAAAATTATTACCATGTAACGAATTCATAATTGAATATCATGATACTTGTATTCATCCTATTACCAATATATAATCATATATCCATACTCATTACTCATGAGTATCTATTAAAGGATTTCTATTTAATATTTGTTGTGAAATTTACTTATGATTATCCTATTCATGAGAATTAAATTTTTTGCAATTTATAATGATGACTTCAGTTACATGACATCCTCTTGAAACAAGTTTTTTTTTCTTATATATTTTATCTCGAAAAAGAAGACAAAAGAATATATCATTTTCTCTTATGTCTTTCTCACTCGAGTAAATTTTTATCGTGTAAAAAATGGTTATCTCATTCTAAAAAGAATAATGTATAGAGCAACTTTTTTTGTCTGCACGAATTTTGCTTAAATGATTTTATATTATGATATTGATATGCTTTTAAGTTGATAAATAGTATGTATATGTGTATATAAGTGAATGAAAAGGTTTAAATATATTATTTGAGATATGATGTGTTTTAGTGATTACAAATTGTAAACTAACAAGTATAATTTGATGATCACTTGTATTGGGTGTGATTGATTATATGGTGCGCATGTGATATGTGTGAAAGATTATTGAGGACATATATTAAAATGTGTGTAAGTATTAGATTCAGTAGTTGAATGAGATATTCAAACTCTAATTAAATATTAAATCAAATACACAAATGTATCGTGTGATAAAATATCATTATTCAACTAGAAGTGAAGTTACTGAAAAGTATTCATATATTTGGTTAAACTTAATTGTTATAATAATAATAATGAATATTAGTCCATCCTCTCTATTGATATTGGTATTAAAATAATACCAATTATATAATAACATAGGAATTCCTATTTTTATAGGAGAAAATCTTCTTAAATTTGGAAATCAACATTATGGTGTGTTATTTATGCAGATATCACATTTATTAATTAATCTTTCCACGACGTCGTCTAATGAAAAATGATAATGGGAAGTGCTTAATACTTTCTTATCATGTTGTGGGCCCACGTTATAAACTTATAAATAAAATTATATAAAAAAAATTAGTGTCAAGTACGTCAGTATAGAATAACAAAAAATGTCAATAGATCATGAAAAAAAAAAAAAACAATTAATAGATTATATTTAATTTAGTACTCCGTAGATCCTTCTCATTAAAAACTTATAAATAAAATTACAAATTCAAAGTTGCTATTCATAAATCTTGAGTTTTTAACATATCTACTTCATAGGTGTCTTGAATGAGTTATAATTATAATTATATTGAATTATCAGTTAACATAGTTTCAATTTTTTATATACTTCGTTTCACCTTAAAAATCAATTATGTAAAATAAATCTTTTGTTTTATATTAAGATTTACGAAATTTTTTTCTAAAATAGAAACTCTCAAATATTAATTATATAATTTCAAATTTGATTTTATCTAAAATTATTTTTGTAAATTTAATTTCATCCAAAATTAAAATTTCAATTCCATCCACATCCAAACACGCATTCATCGATCATCCATACCTTGTATCTTGACTTGTTTTTTAAAAGGTATACCCCACTCAATGCTTATAATGCTTAAGTAACCCTTTCTTCCATGATTTAAATTTGAAATAAGTATCTAGATGAAAATTATAAATAATTATTATAGGAATAATTTTTAGTAATTTATGTATAAGTTTATGTAAATTAAACATGAATCTGTAGTTATATAATTTATTTTCAATATTATATATATATATATATATATATATATATATTATTCGTAAATAGAATAATATTTGACAGATCTACTTGAAAAAAAATGTTAAATATATTTTTGGTCCCTTAACTTTCAGTCAATTTTGGAATTAGTTCATTTTGAAATTTTGGATTAATTTAATTCTTCATCTTTCAAAATATGTGGATTTAGTCCTTTTTTAATCAGATTTTATTAAGTTTATTTGACAGTTCAAGTACGTTTCATAATAGTATTTGAATTAATATTAAAGCGAAAATGTGTCAAATTGTATAAAGAACTCAAATACAATCCTGAAATACGTACAAAACATCAAATAAACTTAGCAGAATTTGATTAAAATGACTAAATTCACATATTTTGAAAAATAAATGATTAAATTGATCTAAAGTTTCAAAATAGACTAATTTCAAAATTTACTAAAAATTAAATGACCAAAACATATTTAACAAAAAAAAATTGATTCTTTTATAAATATTCCACAAATTACAAAAGACAGACTATTTTTTTGCCTACAAATTTTCAGATTATTTCTTTTAAGCACGATTGTTTTCTCTTTTCCAAATAATCATTTACATTTTTAATAATAATAATTATTATTATTATTGAAGGCATGACATACCAACACAAAATCTGAAACATCACGCCTGCTCTCTTTAATTGGATAAGTTTGTCAAAATTTTATTAATACTTTTATTCTCATGTCTCTAAAATGGTTTAAATATTTTTATTATTAGTATTCTTAATATTTTGGTTCTACATATGACAAGTGAAATAGATTCTACAATATCTTTTATTCCTAAAACTCTCCCATGCTAATGTTGAACAATATTTCATGTCATCGAGAAAAATATTGTTCCTAACGTAATAGCTATTTAAAAATACTTGTTCGATATGTTGCTAGATTTGCCTTTTCTTCCACCATGAGATTACCCGAAAAATAAAATAATATAAAATTACATTTCTTAGGTACTATAAAATAAAAGTATTACACAAAAACTAAAATAAAAAGTAATGTATATATTACATACCTATCAATAAGATATTTAAGCATAATAGATTACATATACATCTATTTTAATACCATATTAAAAATCTAAGTGATGAGTTTAAGTCTCACATTGACAAAAATTAAGAAAGTAGAACATTATATAAGAATAATGACTCATAAACTCATTGTCTTAAGGTTTTTGGTTGAGAATGGTTTCAGTACCTTATATGGTTGGACTCATGTCTCATTGATGTTTGTTCTCCGTAGTGAAATCCCCTCCTTAGAAACCCAACACATACAAATATGAAAACAAAAATAATAATATAATATAATGTTAGAAAATTCGAAAATATAAAGTATATATGTATAAAGTGGCCTCGGGTAGGCAATTGCTATCAAAGTTTATGAAAAAACGTGGCAAGTTGGGATTCATTTCACGCAGACACAAACGTATGTTGTTTTTCCATTTTTCGAAAAGAAAATGAGGTTTGGGGAATGACTTTTTGGGTACACATTTGGGGCTTGCAAAGCAATGGAGACTCAAACTGACATAGGTATCGACTAGTCAAAACTTTGGTGCCAATTTCCAATTTCCAATCTTCAATCTTAATCTTTTTTCGCATGATGTCGCATTCCAATATTATATTAATTATCAAATAAGTGTTTTCTTTTTTTTTTAACATCAATCCCATGTGTTACACTACTTGTCGATGTTATTCATCGCTTTCTACTCCCAAAATCCAAAGTACCGTGCCAAACCAAAGTTCACTCTTTTATTTCAAAATTCAAATCATTTACGTTATTATCTTTTGCACCTGTACCTTTCTTTAACACGCCTCATCCATTGTTTCAATCATCAAAATTCTTAATATCTTGGATCCTAAGTTTATTCAACATGGTATTTAAAAATATTTTTTTTTCATATTAACAGAAATCCAAGAATTGAAGCACTTGGAACGCTGACCAAAAATTTTGATGTTATTGATGAACGACACAGCCTTTGAAAATTGAACCCAACCCATTACTTTCACCCAACAACTTCAACTGTTTGACCTCGTCAAGTTTCGCTCACTTCAAAACCCTATCGCTTCAAAACTGGTCAAAATACGTTAACCTAATTGCTATTCAATTTTTTTATTAATAAGGTTAATGTATTGAATGATGATTAGGAGTGGCTTGTATAAATAGATTGAATAGTACATTGCAATTACACTTCTTAATGTTGTGTGGATTAAAGTTGTTTCATCGGTTTTAAATTTTAATAACTATATATTTATTTTTGTTCATATATATGTTTTGACATGAATTATATAGATTGAGAGATCGAGAGATAAATCATGTTAGATTAATCCAATTATTGAAAAGATATATTGACTAAATAGTAAAGAAAAGTCTTAGTTGATGTTGAGTTTGTGAACAAAGTTGGCTTCCTTATTAGTAAAGACAAACTCATATAGCTTTAATGAAGATTAAATTATAATTATTCAAGATTAAACCAAATGTATTCTAATTAAATTAAAAATACTCTAGTCAATGGAAAGTTGAAATATTTTGATTGAGCTAAGATAAAAATCATTTCAAAATAACCATAGGTGGACTTAGTTTTTATTATGTACTATTAAAAGTTGTATTGTCAAGCTATTAAAAGAGAAAGAATAATATTAATGACAAGAATAATTTTAAAATATGAAACGAAACATATTTATTTATTATGATTAATTAAATTAACAAGTTTTCTTTGTGATTTGAATACTTTAATGTTCTAAGTAGAAACACAAAATCTTATATAACGGGTGAATTTAAGACCACTCAAACAAGTACTATTACAAACAATTTTTCATATAAAGAATTATTTTAAATTATTTTGAGTATAATAGTTATTGATACTACATTTATAATTTTTGTATTGAAATTTAATTTGATGAGTGTTGATGTTTGGATTGTTTTTTTAATTTGGAAATGATTTGGAATCATCAAACTAAATATTTTTTGTTTATTTTTAAATAAAATGTGTTTTTCTTGAATCAAAGTTGAGTTTTAAACTTGTTAAAATGACTAGTTTGGTTAAATTTAGTTTTTTAGTTTTATACATAAACTATTGTTTTTATACGTCTCACTTGAATACTGAGTTGTTGCTTAAAGAATGATTAAACCAGGACTTCAACCTTAAATGAAGAAGGTTATCACATTATTGACTAGTTGGAATTTAGATTTTCTTTGAATTTTTCTGGATTGTTTTTTAAAGTATATCGATAGACGCTAATTTTGATTTTTTTTAAAATATATTTTAAAAAATTAAGTTAGTAACATCGGTGTATTTTTAATTCTCAAAAAAAAAAAACTTAAAAAAAACTAATAAAAATTTGGAATCGTGTTGGATACTTGAATAATAGTTTTCCTTGGTCAGGTTAGGAAAAGAAAAAACCTAAGCAAATGAAAAATTGTGATTATCCTCTTTCATAGGAAACTCATCAATTTATTGTGTTTTAAGGACTTTCAGAGAGTTTTGTTTCTTGAAATTTTACAACCAAATATTTTCTAAAAAAATATATTTTATAGAAATCTAAGATTAAATTGTGTTTTAATTAATCCATCGCTCAAACGTTGATAAGACACTCAAATTAGATAAACTCTCACTCAAAATAATATTACACAATATATATGAAGATGTTGTTGTAACATTTTTTTAATAAGTCACTAGAACAAAATAGTTTTACTTAAGTGATATTTTTAAATGTTTAAATCATTATTAGTTAAAATATAAATATAAAATATGCCAATAATATAATACTATATTTTATTAATTAAAATAATTATGAATAATATACATTTATAATATAAATTCACTTATTATATGTTAACTATTTCGTAACTAAATGTTTGTTTATTTTAAAATTTTAAAATATATTTATATCTAAAATACTATATTATCTTTAATAAACACAAAATAATATTATTTGCTTTTTGTCTTATAATATATCAATAACATAAGTTTATTTATTAATTGTAGTATATAATATACATCATATATTAAGGGGATACATTAAATACAATATATACAATCAATATTATTATTACGTGTCCTTTAAACGCACCCAATGCATAATAGTTAAGGTACAGTATTAGTGACATATATTGAATATATATTAATTATATAATTTTTTTTATTATCTATACGAGCATTGTGTTAATTATATATCATATATAATTGCACTATTTATTGTTATTACTGCGAAAAAAAAAAGGAATAAAAAATAATAATAAGAATAAAAGAAGGAGAAAGTGGAAATACAGGAAGAGGTGGGGTTAAAAAAGGAAAGAAGAAAAAATGTGTTGTGTTAGAGTTATTATATTTATTTGTTTGTTTATAAGGTATAGCTGGTAACTCGCACATAGTACCTCACTCATTCCATTCCGTGTCCAAAGTTGCAAGTTATCTAAGCCAAAGCCCACTTTCTGTTTCACTCTTTTTTTTTTTTTTCTTCTTCTTCTTCTCTTCTCTTCTCTTCTCTTTCCGGCAACACCATGCCTTCACGCCCCACACACCAATTCCTCCATTTCTGAGATCCTAAGGTACCCTTCTTCCACATTTCTATTTCCTCTCTTCCCCGTTTCACAAAATCATTCATTTTCTTTTTTTCTAAATTAATCTTTTTATTTGGATCCGAATCTGGCTCCCGCTACTTCAATTGGATCAGACCACACCCTTTTCCTCAATTTTCATTTTTTCACCATGCCCTTACCGTTTCGCACAAGCTTGCTTCATTTACTATTCTCCTGAATTTTGCAGATGCTTCTCTCTCCCTAGCTTGGAATCAGGCAGGAGAATTTGCTGGGGGGCGTTCAATTTCGAATCCTCGCGTGATTCATTCGGTATTGCCCTCGCGTTTTTCTCTCTCTGTTTTCGCCAGAGTTGTGCTTTTTTTTTCTTCGTTTCAAGAGGGGTGGTTTGTTTTTTACTGTAAGGCAATTACGGAGTAGGCGGAGTGATTAAAGATTGGTGCATGTAGATTGTGTGATGAGTTTGTTTTTTTTTTTGTGGGTAAAGCGGCGGATGAATTGAAGGGATTGTGGGGATAATAATAGTAATAATGGTTTTTGCTTCTTCTGCCTTTCATGGTTGATTTTCCATCTGCTATGGTTGTGTTGGGGTGTGCTGAGGATTCCTTGTCATGACAAAGAAATTACGTTTGGGTTGTTCTTTGCAGGCGGAGGAGGATGGAGAGAAAGTGAGTAACTTTTTGGAAATGGATAGGGGGGAAGGAGTGAATGATGGTTTTTCTGGACCTGGACCAAATGATTCGCTTCTCCCTGGTCTAATTGATGATGTTGCCTTGAATTGTCTTGCCTGGGTTAGTGGATCCGATTACACCTCACTATCGTGTATTAATAAAAGGTTCAATAAATTGATCAATAGTGGGTATCTATATGGGTTGAGGAAACAATTGAAGGCTGTGGAACATTTGGTGTATATGGTTTGTGATCCGAGAGGGTGGGTGGCATTTGACCCCAAAGTAAACAAGTGGATGTCATTACCTAAGATACCTTGTGATGAGTGCTTTAACCATGCGGACAAGGAGTCCTTGGCCGTGGGCTGCGAACTGTTAGTCTTTGGTCGGGAAATGATGGAGTTTGCCATTTGGAAGTATAGCATGGTTTGCCGTGGCTGGGTGAAGTGCCAGGGGATGAACCAACCTCGGTGTTTGTTTGGATCTAGTAGTCTTGGTTCAATTGCTATTATTGCTGGAGGAAGTGATAAGTATGGAAATGTTCTAAAATCAGCTGAGTTGTATGACTCTTCATCAGGTATGTGGGAACTTCTACCGAGCATGCACACTCCACGTAGATTGTGTTCTGGTTTTTTTATGGATGGCAAATTCTACGTGATTGGTGGAATGTCGAGTATAACCGTTTCATTAACTTGTGGAGAGGAATATGACCTTAAGACAAGGAATTGGCGGAAAATAGAGGGTATGTATCCATATGTTAACGAGGGTGTTCAGGCACCGCCACTTGTGGCAGTTGTGGATAATCAGTTATACGCAGTTGAGCATGTAACTAACATGGTGAAGAAATATGACAAGGAAAAGAACACATGGAATGAGTTGGGGAGGCTTCCGGTCCGGGCAGATTCATCTAATGGTTGGGGGTTAGCTTTCAAGGCCTGTGGAGAGCAACTTTTGGTTGTGGGTGGACAAAGGGGTCCAGAAGGTGAAGCAATTGTGCTGAGTTCATGGTGTCCTAAGTCAGGGGTCAGGAATGGCACCATAGATTGGCAGGTACTTGGTGTGAAGGAAAACGTCGGGGTTTTCGTGTATAATTGTGCTGTTATGGGTTGTTGAGATAATTTTAGATTGACTCAACAGAGGATGCTGGTATCCACAATCTGACTTAGCCTTGAAGGGTGCCTCCATGTTCAATCACCTCATTTACTGAGTTAATTGTTGCAGGGATAGCTTTCCAAATTTGGTTTCTTTCTTTTAACACGGTTTATTTGGATGTATTTCTCACATTCCTGGTCCATAATTCTAAATTGCTTTTCAGATTACTGAGTAGGCTTACATAGATATGTTCTGTTATCTTTTTTAGCCAAATATGTAAACCAATAAATGAAAGATTTTCATTGTTTAATGTTCATTGCTTGTTGCTTCAATCATGTTGTATATATATATAGTATGTTTGTCACAATCCGTGCCCGTCGTTGATGACTAGAGAAATCTAGTGTGTTGTAGGGGAAATTTGTTTTGTCTGACCAGAGTTTTATGAGTTTAGTTTCTCTGGGACTGTAGGCTGTAGCCAAGGTGTTCAGAAAAGGTGAAATGAGAGAGACCGCTGCTAGTATTTTTCTCACCATTTGGCTCAAAATTTGAATGTTGCATTTGAAGCATAGGTGAAAACAAGGTTACCAGCTATTTTGATATCATTTTCTTGGTGCTACCTTTTTGTGTAACATGAAAACGAGGTCCCCTCATGTCTATAATCTGTTCCTGCTCCTTGTTTATCCCTCCAGCTGTACTTCCTGAATTAAGGTCTAGTTTTCTTCTTCCCATTTATGTGGTATGAACTTAATCAACAATGTGACGTTAAAATGATTTGTCTTCTCAAGCCTTGCAAGATTAATTGGGACCATGCTTCATTACTCTATTTCATCCCTTTGTCCACAGCGTCATTATTTAATGCTTCACAGTCCTTAGTACATCGTGTACACTCTTCATCATCAATTTGATGTTGAGATATGAATGAATACATGGTTTGACCTCTTTCCCCGCCAACCAACTACGTGATTATGTGAATTATCATCAAACACTTTATTTATTGATTAATCATAGTTGCACATGCATATTACACGCTCATTTTAAATTTTGTCATACTTTTCTTTTACTGTAATGAGATGTTCTGGAAGTGTAACTCTCATTCTTTATCTTTATTTTCATTCACACTGTAAGAGAGCAGTGAGTTAGAGAATGGGATTCATTTTAGTTATTATTATTATTTGAGAATGGAATCTGCTCACTTTTACTGTAAAGAACTAAAATTTCCCTCCACTCAAAGTTTGTGAATAAATTGCTCACTGTTTCAAGTAAGTGATTTGGAATCCTGTTCTATAAAATGACGATGCAACTTAGTCCATATATCATAATCCAATTCCTTTTATTTTAACGGGACATGTATTAAAGAGATTACCTGTTTTGGTTTTGTTAGATTTAACTGTTATTTTGCTTATTTGATTCTATTTTAGGTTTTAAAAAAATGCAAATTAAGGATTGTAATGAATCAAGAAGTTTTTGTATGCCAAGCTTTAAATAAACTAGCAAATCCAATAGACAAAGTTAAAAAAAGAATTGAGCCAAGAACCACATTAGGAATCTTTAGATGAAATTGGATAAATATTAGGTCAAACACTTAAATGCAGTTCTTTAATGTTCAGATTATCAAAATAAGAAATCATTCATGTTCTAGTCAAGATAACAAATCAGAATGTTATTGTCCTTATTTATATGTTCACGTCTCGATCTCTCTTTTAATATTCTTATTGTTTCTTCCTTCTAAATTCATATTAATTAGAATGGAACCTCCTTCATAGACCAAATTCTTAATTTTTAATAAATCGTTTATTTTTTTCAATTGTTGAAATTCGTTTTTTAAATGATTTAATTACTCTCGATTTGATATCAGAATTTTGTTATGATTATTTTAAAATATATGATCTCCAACTTGATTGAAAATACCTATCGAAATGGTGTATCTCCATAATTACTTGAATACAATTTTTTCTTTTTTGTATTTGATGTGATTTTATGTGTGAACTTGTTTCCAAACACACTTTATTAATCATGTGAGAATTAAAAATTAGTGCATGTTTGAATCAACGTTTCAACTTCCATGTGTCAGATTTGGAGTCACTTGAAACAACTAAGTGCATGATCTATGTTATTGAATGTGAATTGTTAGAAAATATGTATTGGAAACATTTATCTAAACACTCAAATCAATGTTTTTTCTTCTATAATATTATTGTTTCTTTTTAATTTCAATTACTATTCTCTCGAATAAATTAAGACAAAATCCTTCAGCTGTTGATTTTTTTTTATAACTGTCTTAATGAATTGAGATCCACTCGTTAATTCTTAATAACATTATTGTTTATCAAGTTCTTGCACTTGTCTATCCAGTGAAGTAGTGAATAAATAACTATTATTTTTCGTGCAACAATAGTGATACAACAATTTTGCATATTGGAAGGGAATGAGATTCTCTCCCTCTTCTTTTTTCTGTTTTTTTTTTTATTACTTCCTCCACAATCCTCCTTTTGCTTATGGACTATTTTGTAATAACTGGGGTTGGCCCAAAAATAAAAAGCCCAATTCTTTGGAATAAAAACTATTATGGAGAATGACGTAATATATAGCTCCACCATCCATGGTAAATAAATACTACTTAAAAGAACACGTCAACTTCCAACGTTAACTATTTATTCGCTAATTCATTGGAATTTCTCAAGTACGAGATAAGAGAATAAAAATTATATAATAAGTGATTAAATGAGTAATTATAAATATGATTACTCTTTATAATGAAAAATGATTGATAGACACAACACAAAAAGGTGTATTTTATAGGTTATATATACTGTGCGTGATAAAAAAAATAAAAAAATAAAAAACATGTGCGTAACATATTTTTCCTTTTGTAATTTCTCGCTCTTCCTCTTCTTTAGTTATGTTCCCTTACCAACGCGTGACACAGTTGTATAGTAGCACTATAATTTGGCCACGAATTTCGATAGTTCAAAGCACGAAGAAGAAGAAGAAGAAGAGAGGTGGTAACAGAGAACCAACCAAAATGGGGAATATCGGAAGCCGGAGAATGAGGCGGCGCCACCAACAAGGGAAAGACGAAAACAACTACGTTGAAACTCGCCGTCATTATCGCCACCCTGGATCCTCTCCACCACCACCACCTTACGTTTACCGCGCCAAAACTGTCACCGTCAAGAATGATGCCATTAATATTCGGAAGGAGAGTCTTTGCGTGGAACCTGATGTGACCAACCCTCACCGTTTTTTTCTCACTTTCATCCTTGATGCCACCGCTCCTGGATGGTACGTAATGCCTCCCCCCACTTCATTCCTTCAACCCAATTTCTCTTTTTTTACTTACCCTACATTCAAATCTTGTGCTGCAAAATCTTCCATGTTTTCATCTTTCTTTCCATGCCACGTCAGGTAATGAATGAATCTGAAGTCTCATGTGTTGTTGTTGTTAGTCTTTTCAGATTTACGTCCATGATTGCATCCAAATTAATATATCTTGGTTAAAGAATTCGACGTTCTGATACATTTTCATCATTTTTGTGCGTATCTGGTATGATCCATAATCAAGATATGATTTCAAGATCAATCATTTTCAGGAAAAAAAAAATGATAAATTTGAGTACCATGTAAAGAAAAAGAACCAAAAACACACTTTTAAGGTTGTGGTATGGATTGAAAGATGTTAATAGATATCAGTCTTGATTATTTTTGCACGAATGTTCTTGATGAGATAGGTGTTGTTTGATGTGTGTGTTTGTTTTGTTTACGTGTGATGAAACAGCATTACCCTGATGTTTTATGCGAAGGAAGCTTCAGATGGTAAGCTGATAGCATCAAAGACGAGATGGGTTAGACAGATTTCAATGTTTTTTTGGGAAGGTCTTAATCAGAATTTTAGACAGGCTTTTGGAGCTGGCACTGAGATCTCGACGTTAGAAGAAGAGGGAGTAACCGAAAACGGTGATGAAGATGAAGAGGTTTATCCTCTTGTGCTGAAGGCCGAGACTCAACCTCCTCTGAACAGTAACGAAAATGATAGAAACCGATCTTTTCAAACTACTTTCGCTAGGTTTGAGAAGAAAGAGATGGGTGAGTACAAGATCCATGTAATGAAACAGGTTATGTGGGACAACAGTGCCAAGTATGAACTGTTGGAGATATATGGCATGGGTGGTGATCAACATAAATCAGGTGGAAAATGTGTAGTTTCTTTGTCGAAACCATGACAAATAGCTGTGTCTGCAGACACATGGTAATTCCTATTTATTCATTATCCTCTTATCTTCTTCTACTTAGTTTTAGTTTGGTGATTAATTTATTGATGTTTCAGTTGGTAGTATAGACCCATTAGTAAGGTTAGTTTAGGAAGAAGAGGAATTTGAAATATGTGGAGCAGTGTATTGGTTCCTCGGAGCTTTCTCCCTAGTTTCATTCAATAAGAACCAGTTTTTGTTTATTTTTCACTGTTCTGATACAAGTTCTATCAATATGTTTCTGCACCTGTCATGGTATAAATTGTACTTGGTTTAACTATTCAACATCATTTTGTATTCACCTTTGATTGTTTACAATACTATCCATAATCAATTAAGGAAAATGATTTTCTGACAAATTTCTTTTTAAACTTTAGTGTTATTTTTTAATTGATTTCTATTTTTCTATTTTTTTATTTTCAATATTCTAAAATTATTTAAAAAAAGGTTATCAAAATTTAGTAATCAAAATATCATTGTCCAACATGATTTGTTAAACCAAAATCTACACTTTCAATAACTTTTATTAGGTTCTTGTCATCTAATAGAATAAGAAAATGAATACTATCATCATTCATACAAACAAATGAGGAGTATATATAGACGTATTTGAATGACATAATATAGTTTATGGATCCTTTTGCATTTACTTGAGAACTTTTTATTCTTACAGCAAAAAGAATCATGTTCCTTTCTGTTGTGGATGTTTTAGAATAATTTTAATCGACGTGCACATATTTTTATGTTAGTATTATGGAGTTTACATAAAATGGTCACTTTAGTTTGAAATAAATTCAAACATTAAATCACCTATTTAGTTTGAAATATTGATCAATCATATCTATCTATCTATCATTCATCCACTAAACAATTCAAAACTTAAATTTGATAAACAAACTTAATTGAAAAAGGAAATACAATTAAAAGAAAGTGTATATTTGCAATGTATTTTGAAATGTTGTGAGTCTTTGCTTTTAAAGATTTTCAAAAATTTCCTAGTAAACCACGTTTTTTTTGTTGTATTAGTGACATGTCCATTTTAATTCAGAATAAGTGGTTTCTATCGTTTCTTTATTTTGATCCTAAAACCACCAAGATAGTTGTCCTGTATAAATTATAGATATGAAAGATAAAGTCAAACTTTTGAATACAATTTACTTTGACTCTTATTAATTGCCATTACAAAATAAATAATATTAAAAATTGTTTTTTTTCAAATATAAAAAATCATAAATCAGAAAGAAATAAATATATTATTAAAATAAATATCTTTTCACGATTTTATTTTTATTATGACAATAGCAAAAATCATAGTTTTAACAAAAAAACTTTTGCTTGAAGTCATGCAACTTCAAATATATAATTTTGGCTTAAATATATATTGGGTCCCTATTTTTATTGTTTTTATTCAATTTGGTCTCTGTTTTCGTTTTGTGTTCAATTAGGTCCTCAATTTCGTCAAATTATGGTCAATTTGGTCCTTTTGACTAACGGTGTGTAAATAGTTAACGTTTTTGAACAGTATATGCCACAATCAGCTCCTGGTTTTTTTAATTTTTTTAATTTTTTTTTAATTTTTTTTAATCTTTTTAATTTCAAAAAAATTGTCCACGTGTAAGTCACAATTGTGTCACGTGTCACTGCTAATGTCACATGTCAATTTATGGTTGTATTATTTATTTTTGTTCAATTTAGTGTCAATATTCGTTATTTTTGTTCAATTCAATTCCTATATTCGTTATTTTTGTATAATTTAGTCCCAAATTATGTTAAAATAGAACCATTTAATTTTTAAAATTGACATTATTATTAGTTATTTTTTAAATTCAATTATAAATTATAATATTTAATTATAAATTGAATATAATTCTTAGATTCATTTATTAAATAGAATATAACTGTTTAAATATTATTAAAATATAATTATTAAAATTTTAAAAATATATATTAACATTTGTAAAATTCACATTTAAATTTAAAATATTTAATATTTTTATTGCACTTTAGATATTAAAATCTAAAAGATTTTATATTTAAATGTTAATTTTACAAATATTAGTTTATTTTTCTAAAATATTTTGAATATTTAAAATATTTTATATATAAATTTTAAAAGTATTTTAGAATATAAATATTAGAAAGAAAAAAAATTAATAATTATAATCTTATAATATTTTAAATAATTATATTTTATTTAGCAATTAAATATAAGAATTTATTCAATTTATTCAATTTATAATTAAATTTAATAATTTATAATTGAATTTAAAAAATAATAAATTCAAATGTCAATTTTAGAAAAACTATTAATATAATTTGTATAAAAGATATTAAATTTAATGTCAATTTGAAAGGGACAAAATTGATTTATGTTAACAAAAATTGGGACTAAATTGAATAAAAATAACGAATATAGGAAATAAATTGAACGAAAAAAATAATACTACCACATGCTGACATGTGGCACTAACATTAACACGTAGCACAATTGTGACTTGACACGTGGACAATTTTTTTGAAATAAAATTTTTTAAAAAAAATTACAAAAAAAAATCAGAAAAAACAGGAGCTGACACGTGGATATAATGTTCAAAAACGTTAACTATTTAAACACCGTTAGTGAAAATGACCAAATTGACCATAATTTAACGAAAATGAGGACCTAATTAAATACAAAACAAAAATAGAAACCAAATTGAATAAAAACAACAAAAATAGGAACCAAATATATATATTTAAGCCTATAATTTAAAATTGTGAATCTATCAAAAGATTCCATGATAAGAATATGACTTTCAATTTTCAAATTATATAATTGAAACAATATTTTGTATTATATAATCTGAATTTGAAAATTCAGATATTCAGATTATATAGTCTAAAATATGTTCTGAATAATAATTTAAAATTATCTAATATGAATATGTCAATAGAACTTTCTTAAATGCTGGGTCTCTACTACGGTCATGATTTGGTCATCCTACCGGTAGTCATTCTATCGTGTTGGTGCCACAGCAAAATCAACAACTTTAAAAAAAAGAAAAACTTTTTATTTCTAATTTTTATATATTTCTTTTTACTATGTAATTTTTTTGTTTTAAGTAGATAATACTTTTATACACATAAAAATAAATGTTTGAATTTTTTAATTAAATTTTTATTCATGTTATAATAATTAAATTATTTGTTTAATTGTTAAAAGAGAATGTGTACACAAAAAATCATAAAAAAGTGCAAAATTGGTAAAATTTTAGTATGAATTATTTCGAAATGATACGTATATCGGGTGTCATCTGAATACGTATTCATTATGGAAATGAAGTATGTGATAACTAAACGAGTTGACTATATGTATATCGTGTCATTATTCAAAGTTATATAGCATCGTATTATATTTATTAATCGTACAAAGTATATTGAAATTTTTAGCACAAAATATGTTGAAATTTTATCTTTTTTAGACGTTATCTTTTATTAATTAATTAATGTTTTTTCTATTTTACTCGTATGTTAAATAAGTAGGTTGACTTTCTTATGACGTTTTCATTCTTTCGGTAAAATAACACGACTTTTACAAAAAAAAAAATCTTGTATTTAAAAAACGTTTGAACCAAATACTTAAACTGTATATTATCATTTATCTGTGTTTTGGATTTTTTTTGTTTCTTTTTAAGAAATGAATCGACTTTCTGTGGAAAGAAAAAATTTTATACACACACACACACACACACACACATATATATATATATATATATATATATATATATATATATATATATATATATATATATTAATATTTTTTCTATAAAATACTTATTAGCAAAGGAAAAAAATGTAACTTAAGAAAAGACTCTATTAAATGTTGGTAGTCAGGTGTTTATATTTTGATAAAAATTATTTATTGACAAAACTAAAGGATGATTTACATCCAATGTCATGGAGAAAAACTATAATTTATAAATCCTTTTGGAATTATATTTTTAAATTTTAAAATTAAATGTTTTCTTCCTAAAAGACTAGTGTACGCACTTAAAATCATGTTAAGAGCGAAAAATATTATATATATACAAAGGCTTCCAAACATTTTTGGTCTTCAAAGATTGAATACATTAGACACCAATGATTGTGGAGAAGTATCCTCCTCTTCATGTCTTGTTTCTCTCTTACCTAAATTTCTTTAACCACCAACATCATCAATAATCAAATTATTGCAGTTTTTCTAATCAGACATTCTATGTTCCTTAATTTCTTAATCTTTGTACCACCATATTGGTTTCATCTATCTTCATCATCATCATCACGGTGTTATCTGAATGGGTTAAATGTGTTTGATTGTTACACAAAATAAACATGTTGCAAAGAGTCACAACCAATGCATATTCATGGTGAAGACAAAACAATCCAAATAGCTGGAACAAAGTCTCCAAGGTATGTATCTATGTCAGAATTATATAGCTTCACGGTTTTCTCTCTTGCTTTTCAATTATCTATCATTCAACTATTTATAGCCAAATTTATCTTGACTTCACAAACTTAATCATTTAGAAACGATGTAAATTTCTTGATTTGTTCTAAGATGATGCATTTGCTTCCACTTTCAAACACTTACCCCTTTCTATATGTTCACCAAATTCTGAGAAGCTTAGAAAAACGAAGCAAAATGATTGTAATGTCAAACAAAAGATAACACCACTACAATGGCCTAATTCATGTATACATTGATGGCATGAAAAACAAGTAGAAATATACAAACCATAATCACATAATTCTCGCAACTCCAACCCAAATTTCTTATAGCATTACTTTATAAAATAATAAACTTGGGTTGGAAAAATAACTCTACCAATATGAATACAAAAGTTCAACAGATATGGAGGATGTGGTGGCTGAAACCCTCAAACCCATTCACAAGGAGAATCATTTTCTCAAAGGAGATTAAGAAAAACTAACAAACATACCTATTTAATGTTTTATTCTACAAATGCTCATCGTGTCCGAACAAATTTTTCCATGTATGGAATAATACATACTTCTTTACATATTAAAAAATAGTGGTTATGGGTGAACAAACAATTTCAAAACATTTCAAACAAGCCACAAATACATCAAAATATAAATAATCCATTACGATTCCCCTTGTTTTCATAGCAACGTTCCAAGTTTGCAAAAAATCTACTAACATTTTACATTTTTTTTTAATAGTCTTCTGGAGCTAACCCTAAAGGTTGATACTTCACTAAAGGCAATGTTAATTGCATCTATTAAAGTAAGATATTTGTCATTGATAATGACTTGAGGGAACATGTCCAATCTTATAAATAATTCTCTAAGTCCTTCAAAAGTTCAAATAAAGTTGTTTTCACATTAGTGACTTGTTAATCATACAAACATAGAAGAGAAGGTCAATCCTATAAACGTCATACCTACTATCTCAAACAATGACAACTTATATTTATTGGTTTTGTAAGTATTTTACATCAACAATACAATGTTAAATGTATTTAGAAATTTAATTGAAACGGGTGTGACAAAAAAAATTCTATGACAACCTACGAAGACTCGTTATACCTACTCTAAGGAATATCATTGGCAAGCTGTAACTATATTATTAACTCTAATATTTCAGCTATGGATCTTCTCTATATCTCTTATATGTATATCTAACATTGTAGACGTGTTTTATTGTTGTGACATTCCTTATATCATTTTCTTTCAAAGTTACTAATATGTTTGTCGACTTCACTAGACTTTTAGTCAAGTCAACAAACATGAAATACTCATTCAGTTTTAATCTTCCAACATAGGGGTGATTAACTAATGTATCAACCAATTTGTGATTTTGACTCTCACATATTACCTTCAATACCCAATATTATTCAATATTACAAATATGTTTACCTTGCAATTTAAAAAGCAACCACATTTTCTTGTACTAGTCACCTTTAAATCATGTTTGCATTTTTTATACTTCCCACTTTTTTCACAACCTAACAAAATATGTGTTTTTCGACCTATTGTCCATTTGCTTCGTATGACCTCAATATGAGAACTACAAATTCAAGACCAAAGGCCACCCTACACATCCATTGAAGTAAGTCATCTCGCATATACCTGTACAAATATATTACAACATAGTTACGTGACTCGTCAAATATAAACAGATGAAATTGTATTTACCTCATTTGTTGTTGTAAAAGGACCAATGCAATCTTCTCTAATACATTCATCTAAAGATGTCACAAACTCTATTATATCTTATTCTACCATGATTGAACAACTTTTCTACTTCATTGGATTTCTACTCTACAATTAGGATTTCATATTTAGATTCAACAATCACCACTAAATTCTCGTCTCTATAATGATTACAAAACAACTTAATACCTTAGTACTGCATTTACACAAAAATTAAAATTAAAATCACAAAACTCATGGATTGTATATTCTATAATAAAAAAATTAATTTTATAACTCGGTATCAAAAGATTTTTGAATTGCACAATTCAAACAAAAAATAAAAAAAAGTGCAAAAAAAAAGAAAACACTCATAAAACACACAATGCAACAAAACTATCTACCACCACTAAGCTCCACAATCTCTCCAATGGTCAAAACGCAATAAAATCACTCCAACACTTACTAATACCAAAATTAATTTTCAGAAGGATAATTTTGGTATTTTTGGTAAGTAAGGGGGTTGGAGGTGGAAAGCATTTAGGTACATGAAAAATATGCCCATAGACTACTCCACCGTTAGTTTCCCGTTCACGCTACAGGCGTGATCACATTCCGCATTTGAATTCGACCCGAACGCCTTTTTCGCCATCTCCGTTTAATGCAAAACAAAACCACGTCCTCTTTCAAATATCCAAACGTAACGTAAACCCTTTCGTTTCATCCTATTACTTCTTCTCCACGACGAGGAAGAAATCCTCTCTTCTGTTGATTCTCCCTTCTGTTCTATCTCACACTCTTGCTCACAAGAAACTCACGCGAAGCCTCTTTCTTTCTCTTTTATGCTTCAGAACTTCACGTGTTTTGATGCTTCGTGTGCTTCACATTCATTACGATATTGATTTTTGCGATAAATTACTATTATAGTTCCCAAACAGTTAAACAGAGATGATGGAGACCGAATGCGTGCGAGTCGCGGTGAATATACGTCCATTGATTACGTCGGAGCTTCTTCACGGTTGCACAGATTGCATTTCGGTTGTCCCCGGTGAACCTCAGGTGATATATTGTTTCTGAATTCCTAGATGTTTCTAGATAAGGTTTTTTTCGCAATTTTGGAGTTTATTTTATTCTTTTAATCGTAAAACCATGAAATTGATACTGGTTTCTTCGGTAGGTGCAAATAGGATCACATTGTTTCACGTATGATTTTGTGTATGGTAGCACGGGGCTACCTTCCTCTTCAATTTACGACGATTGTGTGGCTCCGCTTGTTGATGCATTGTTCCATGGATATAATGCTACAGTTCTTGCTTACGGTCAGGTATAATTTCAAATGTTTTTGGTTATTTTGCGCTCGTGATGATTATGAAATGTTTGCTTGGGAAACTTGTGCTTTTTTAGCTATATCCTACAATTGTTGTTGAGTGTTTCTTAATCCTTTCTCGTTTTGCTAGACGGGCTCCGGGAAAACATACACGATGGGCACCAATTATAATGAAGAGGTGAGTAGTGGTGGAATTATACCCAGGGTAATAGATACCATATTTGACAGAATTAAGGCTACAACAGATTCCACGGAATTCTTGATCAGAGTATCATTTATTGAGGTGAAAAGAATGTTGTGTTGTTGATTGATGAAGACAATTTTTCTGATATTGTAAATTGAGATCAAACTTTTAGAGCTTCATTTGCTAAAAATTGACAGATATTCAAAGAAGAGGTTTTTGATTTGCTTGACTCTAGTACATCTAAAGGAGAGGCAACATCTACGACAAAGGTTGCTGCACACCCCACCAGAGTTCCCATACAAATCAGAGAAACATTGAACGGAGAAATAACACTTGCTGGGGTGACCGAGGCTGATGTTAAAACAAAAGATGAAATGGCATTGTATCTCTCAAGTGGTTCATTGTCACGCGCCACTGGGAGTACGAATATGAATAGTCAATCAAGGTAAAATGTCATAAAAATGTTTTCAGATTCTTTTACTTTGACAATAAATGTAAACTAAACTTATAGTACCAATAATACGCATGAAATTTACAATGAAAAATTAACTTATAGTATGTTAACTGTATGGTTCACATCATGTTTCGCCTAGTCGTTCACATGCTATCTTCACAATCTCAATGGAACAAAAGAATGGTGACGACATCTTATGCTCCAAGCTCCATTTGGTGGACCTAGCTGGTTCTGAACGAGTGAAACGAACTGGTGCTGGTGGCTTGCGTTTAAAAGAAGGTATTTGTCATTGTTAATGATACAACGCAACCGAAATATAGCTCTAGGAATAAAGGGTTTTGTACAGAAACCGTATTGATTCACAATTGTTAAAATATAAAACTTTGAAAATAGAGTTGAAGCCCATTCTACTAGCTGAGTTCTTTGTAATATTCAATTGTTGTTTTCATGCATTAGGAATCCATATCAACAAGGGTTTATTAGCTCTTGGAAATGTAATAAGTGCACTTGGAGATGAAAAAAAGCGAAAAGAAGGAGGACATGTGCCATATCGTGATAGCAAGTTAACTCGTCTACTTCAGGTTAAGCAATACATGTAGTAATTCTTATACTCAGTGCATCTGTCTTGTCTATTGTATCATTTGCATAACGATTCTTTGAACGATGTAAAATAATGTAAGAAATAATAGGACATAAAAATAGAACTTTTGTGCTACCTTGTTGATACTGCACCTCGTCATTTGTTTATGTATTAAAACCTTTGAACTAAAGTATCATGTGGATAGAATGTATTGCCAATCTATCTCGGAACTTGGTTTAGAAAACCCGTTACAGAAAGTACGTGATAAAAAGCTTTGTTTGTAGTGATTACTTGAACATATATATGGAATGGATTTAAATTATTTCTATCATGACATGCAATTGAATGATGAATATGTAGGATTCTCTGGGAGGAAACAGCAAAACTGTGATGATAGGTACATACTTGATGCATGATGGAATTTTTAAATTTTGTGTTTCATATAGTCAAATGCATCATCTAACCTGTCGATAATGTTACAGCATGTGTTAGTCCAGCTGATACAAATGCTGAAGAGACATTGAACACCTTAAAATATGCAAATCGTGCTCGTAACATTCAGAACAAGGCAATTGTAAGCGCATTGTATTCATAATTTTCCATCCCTTGTTCATTTTTTTACTCTAGGCAGGGTATTTTGTTCTTAATAATTTTGAATTTTATTGTTCTAGATTAATCGAGATCCAGCGGCAGCTCAGATGCAGACAATGCGGAATCAGATTGAGCAATTGCAAGCTGAGCTTCTATTTTATAGAGGTGATACAAATGGACCAATTGAAGAGGTTCAGGTACATCATTTCGATTGTGCTAGATTTGTTTGAATGTTTCTTATGTCATGGTAATATTTTTCCCTTAATTTTTCAGATTCTTAAACACAAAATATCCTTACTTGAAGCAAGTAATGCAGAGCTAAAACATGAGCTTAAAAGACGCCAATTAACTTCTGAGAATGTTGCACAACGTGCTCTTGAGACCCAGGTTTTCTTTTGATCCTTACTCCCTTCTCAGTTATTATAAATTTTCTGATTTCCTTACAATATCTCTGTAGTGTTCTCTTTTACTTCATGTGCTGGTTCACTCACAGTACTGAAAATGTTTAGGTTGAAAGGGACCAACTACTTTTGAAAATAGAATCACTTCGAAATGGTAAATCATGGGAGGAGATTGACTCAAATTCGAATCAGGTTTGAATGTGTTATGTCTTCATGGGTGGTTACGGTTTTGAGAAGTAGATCAATCACTGAAGTATGCTCTGAACTTATTTATAGGATTATGCCGTAGTGAAATCTTATGTTTCAAAGATCCAAGATCTGGAAGGAGAGTTGCTTCAATTGAAAACTTCGAGTGCAACGAATTCAAGTCATTTTGTTGACTGTTTTGATTCTGATGACGATGGATATGGATCAAAACATGCTTTATTTGCACCTGGTTTGTTTACTTCTGACTGTGATGTCAAAGCCGTTACTATATCGGGATATAGTGCGTTGGGAATTTCTTTTTGTTATTGTGGTGCGGTACATCTAACAGGAACCGTTAAAAGATTGAAAATAAAACTATACCTCTATTAGTACGAAATTACTTTTTCAAAGGAAGAAACTTATTGATAGTGTTACACAAGAACTATGAATGTGATGGTATGAAATAGAAAATTGATGACACTTACGTTAAAGTATTGGTGACTAATTCTTCTTAGTTGAGACAAGATCACTATTAATTTTGAGATTACATAATTGATTCCAGACATATAGTGCGACATCATTTTGAATTACTTATATTTCTTTCTCTGCACTTTGGCATTTTATCTAAAATATTTTAGATTTTTAAAACATTTGTATCTTGTTTGTAGATGAAATGGAAGATGATGAAAAGGAGCTAGAACACTCGTCTATTCAAGAAAAGTTGGATAAAGAGCTCAAAGAATTGGATAAAAAACTTGAACAAAAGGAGGTAAAATTTTCTTGTCTAGCTAAGCCATTTAGCAAATTCGTAAACTACACCAACATTTGATCCGTTTTGCCTTTTTGAAAGTTGTATTATGAAGCCACGTTTTCCATATAAAAAATGTTTTTTGTGTGAGCAGTAATTTTGACCACATTTTTTCCTTCTTTAAAACCTGACGAGCTGTAGCTACCTTAAGCAGGTTCAAAGGCACAGTTTCTTTGCATTTTCCTTTTAACATTCTTAATGGTTTTGAAAATAGGTTTGTAGGTTAGTTTTCATTACATTCTTTTGTCTCAGGAGGTTGTCGTTAACTTACTCTTTCATTTGAAGGTAACGGAAATGTCCAATGTTTCAATCATCCTGTTACTATTTTTATTTCTAGCCGCTCTGTTGTTGACCTATCATGCAATAAAAAAACTCAGGTTTAATAGTAGTTACTATTTCATAGAATTTGGGTTTCGGTCTAACCCAAACTTTAACTTGACAAAACTAGATTGTGTGAAGAGAGGATTTCCCAAGCATTACAATTTATATATAAGCCATATCTCCGTCACTAAGCAACAGCTTATAAGTTATAACACCCTTGATCTTATAATTTAATTCAACTCCATAAAGCTAGCTTAAAGTATGAGGATTGTAACTTTGAGTTATATGGAAGTCATATGTCTAGGTGATGTGTAACTAAATGCAAACATGCAAATAAGGCTGACTCGGGGTGACCACAATTAAGGTGGGTCATCGGTAACTACAATTAGGGTAGTTTTGCATCACTGTCATTATATTAAACTCAACCAAGTCATTGATTTAAAATGGATGAGATTTGCTCTCGGTTTGTCCCTTCAAATCAGCTTTGGAGAATAACATTTGTTTGTTGGGGTGGGTATATTGTATATAAAATGTCTCTAGAATTTTGACCCTGGACATTCTAGTAGGAGAAATTTGACCAGGGAACGAGTAACACATTTTATATATCAGTTGCATTGCATATACAAACAAAATGCTACTTACCAATGCAGATTTGAAGAGGGGTAAATCTTTTATATTACATGGTAGGGATGTGACTTTTTTAACAAGTTTCTACCTTTTATTTTTTTCTCTGGTTGAAGGCTGAAATGAAGCTTTACAGTAATGCTGATGCTTTAGTTCTCAGACATCATTATGAAAAGAAACTTCTAGAGATGGAACAAGAGAAGAAAGTTTTGCAGGTAATTTACTGTCCTGTGCAAGGACATCTAATAATGTGCTTCTTGGGAAGTTTGTTTTACATTTAAAAATGTTGTGACAATCCCTTCGATATTTTGTTGGTAGAAAGAAATTGAAGAACTCAAGTGCAATCTTGCGGATATTTCATCCACTTCTGATGACGGTTCTCAAATGCTGAAGCAGGATTATCTTCAAAAGTTGAATGCTCTCGAGGCACAGGTGGTTTTCCTATTTCGAATGTGTCAATGTTCAATGCATAAGTTAATGCGATAAACTGATTATTTTCTTTATAGGTATCTGAGTTGAAAAGGAAACAAGAAGCTCAAGCTCAACTCCTGAAACAAAAACAGAAGACTGAGGAGTTTGCAAAAGGACTTCAGGATGAGATCCACAGAATTAAAGCACAAAAGGTGCAATGATCCAGTGAGACATTCTATTTGTAGTTACTACCAGAAAATTTGTATTCTCTTTGGCACTCCTCATTGTTTATTCCCCCCCCCCCCCCTCTAGGTTAATCTTCAAAATAAGATTAAGCAGGAATCAGAACAATTTAGATTATGGAAAGCTTCACGCGAAAAAGAAGTTCTCCAGGTAAATGCAAATGGGAACATTTCTGCTTGTTTCTTTAATAGCATTCCATTCTACAATCATGTAGACTTATAACACTTTCCCAACTTCTGGGAGTCCTTTTTGATTCGATATTGGTCTTGTCTATACTTTTTTGGTCTTGCTCATATAGAGAGGGGACCAGGTAACTCTTTTTTAATCTTTAATACAAGCACAACAATATCTCTCACCAACACTGTTTCAACACATAATATCAATTCTTCTAATACGTATTTTGATTACTACCAGCTTAAGAAAGAGGGCAGAAAGAATGAATTTGAGATGCATAAGTTGGTAGCGTTGAACCAGAGACAAAAGATGGTGAGTTGATGTTCATATCGCCTGTCGTTATGATCTTATTTGAATTCCATTTATCCCACTATTCAAGTGTTCATTGTAGGTATTGCAAAGGAAGACAGAAGAAGCTTCCTTGGCCACGAAAAGGCTGAAAGAACTTCTGGAATCTCGAAAAGCTTCCTCACGTGAAGCTACTGGTTAGGATATTTTATGGATCGTATGGCTCTTTTTCCTACTTCATCAGCTTACTGATACCAACAAATTGTTTATACAGGTGTTGGAGGTGGGAATGGCCTTGGAGTTCAGGTACTGCTAATGATGTCTATGTAAACTGCATACAAGTCAATTGTCCTGGAAATGCTGGACAAATTAAAATTTTTGCAGCTTCTATTGGCAGACTGAGCGGGCTTCACATCATATTCCATAAATGCTAATAGATTGTTTGGTATCTGCTATTTCACGTGTGTTTTTCTCTTTGAAAGGCTTTGATGAAGGCAATTGAGCATGAGATTGAGGTCAATGTCCGAGTGCATGAAGTTCGTTCAGAATGTGAACGTCAAAAGGAAGTGTATGTTCCCTTTTTTTGTCTTTAAGATTCAAATCAGTTGATGGCATGCTTGATTAAATTTGTATGATTTTTAAATTTGAAGCAATACGTTGAATGGAAAATACGTCGGAAATCCCATTCCTTTTATACGTGTACGAATATTATAATTTATACAAGCTCAACCTTTATAAATAAGCCAAGTATGATTAGCCAATCTGAGTGATTGGACATTCCATTATTACTTAGTCATTGTATTGATTTTGTTGTGTGCCAAATTTGGTTGCCCTACTTTTCTATATAAGTCAGTTTTAACATGTGAGAACACTCAGACTGATTATTTTCTAACTTTCATGGTATTCATGTGTCTAAAAGTATCTGCTGGTAAGTGGATGTTATCAACACTGACTTTTGAGCGAGTTTACAAAATGATTTGTAATCGGTGATTATCGTGGGTCCTTTAAGCATTCAATCACGGATGATAGAGTAAAACAAAATCTAGTAATTTTTTTTGCAATGAAATCTATGACATTTGGTTTGAGTTTGAGCATCCAGTGATTTCAGGCTACAATGCTAGATGGTATGACAATTATATAGTGAAGATTAAGAAGTCTGTTACGCTTTACTGTATATTACAGTTTTTCTGTTTCTATTTTCTTAGAGCTTTTCTCACTAATTCATTTACTTATTTCTTTTAATTACAGGAGGGCTAAAATGGCTGAGGAGATGATGAGGTTAAAAAAAGAAACACAAATGGTGAATCAAAACAGTACAAGGTGAAATTCCTTGAAGTTAACTATTTTAACTACAATAATTAATTTTAAAATCTTTTTTTTTTGTTGACAATCTATGTCTGACAAATTCTCTCTATTGCTGCTGATATAGTAGTGATTGTCCTCCACCAATGTCTCCTGGTGCAAGACATTCTAGGATTTTTGCCCTTCAAAACATGCTTTCGACTTCTTCCGCAACTCTAGTGTCTATGTTATCCCAGTTGTCCGAGGCAGAAGAGCAAGAACGAATTTTCAGTGGTAAAGGGCGTTGGAGCCAAGTTCGGTCCCTTGCTGATGCCAAGAATATGATGAACTATTTGTTCAATATTGCGTCTTCGTCCAGGTTTATTACGAAGTTAAACTAAGTGTTAAATAAATCACAAGAAATCCAAAATTTTCCGTGTGCTTGACATCTTCCTCTGGGGTTTTCTTGATCACAGGTGTTCATTACGAGATAAAGAAGTGATTTACAGAGAGAAGGAAATGGAAATAAGAGATTTAAAAGAAAAAGTAGTGGGGTTAAGCTACTCACTTAGACAATCGGAAAAGATAAAAGCTGAATTGAGTCACAAGTTAGAATTGCAGGTTTGTGTTTAGCTACATATTTTCTATCATTTAGATAAAGCATTAATTAAATAACTAATCATCTTCCTTAACAAGTTTGATTCTTCAACTATTTAATGTTTTTTCTCGAATCATTTGAACTGTATGGCAGAATGACGAATCTTTGAACTCAGAATACGTGGGAGATTCAGAATATTCTGACTCGAATGTTGGAGGTCATAAGTATGACTTGTGCAATTCGGTAGGTCTGACATATCATATAACTCGAAGCACTTTTAGCTGTTGAAGTTAATGGGAAATAGTTGATTAACTATTTAATTCATTGCAAACTTGTTTGAACTTCAGGAATACCGCCGGTCATCGGAGGATATGGACATATATGAGACAGAGTCAGAATATTATGATTTCACAGATGACGAGTGGGAAGAATCGGGAAAATTAGGAGTTAGGAAAAGGAAATCTAAAACAAACATGGAAAATAATGAATCCAATATCAACAATTCAGAAGATTTAGGAGAAAATTCAAGAGATTTTTTTGATACAGCTTGGGAAAGTGCATCAGACATTTGCTGCTCTTGTAGCAGAACCTCATTATGCAACACGACAAAATGCGCCTGCAAAGCAATGGGCAGCAGTTGTGGCAATTCTTGTGGTTGCCAAGTAAATAATTGTGCAAACAGAGCATCGATATCAAATGAATCAAAGGAAGGGCCAGCACAATCTGCAAGTATTGAAGAAACAGATAAAGATCGTCTTCTTGTTACTCAAGGTGCAGAGTTACTTCAGGGGGCACTGGTTGATAGGCATCCCGACACAAACAATGACCACGGGGAGAGAAAACCTCTCTCCGACATTGGAAATACACAGGTGCGTGCTTCTCAGTTGTTCTTTCTAACGTCAACATATGTTTTAGATTAAAAGCAACTATCTTCACAACTTTTATCAACACATTTTATATAAAAAATGACAAGTAAACTTTTTTATACTGTTAGAACTAATTTATTTTTTTAAAATGACTTTGAGTTAAAATTCATTTTTGAATAAAAATCTTTAATATTCATAAACAAAATTATCAAACTAGTGTACATTTTTATAAAGTAATATAATTTTAAGAAAAGATACAATTTTGTAAAATTGATATAGAAAATATATAATGGTAAAACAAAAATTAAATAGTTACTTAAAAGACATATGTAACTGCGTATTTTTGATCAAATAAAATAATTACTATTTGTTGTTAAAGAATAAAATTATCTAACAAATAATATAAATATAAAGATTTTTGGTTATGAATAAAATCACATCGATGATTTTCTTCATCTAGTGATACGTTAAGATCGGAACAGTTCAAAATTTTTAAATATAGGTGTTTTAGTTTTTTTTTTTTTTTAAGTTGGTGCAATTTATTTCAAACTTGTCAAAATGGATAATTAAAAAAAAATGTGAATTTCGACAAGTTATGCTAAATAGACACCATTTCATTATGAAAAAATCATGTTAAATTGATATGAATTTCTTACTAAAAAAAGTAAGTTGTGTTAGACCAACACTATCAAAGTCATGTGGTCCATAAATGATTTTAATTAGTTTGATGTACTTTGTTTTATATATTTTTTAATTTATAGTAAAGTTGTGTCAAGATATCACGATTTTAATTCAATTAACATTTTTAGATTTTAATTCAATTAACATTTTTAGAGGAAATTATGCCATGATATCATGACGTTAGTGTGTTTTTTTATTAACTTAAAGTCGCGTGAGATTGACACCACTTTAGTATAATATTGTAAAGCAAAAAGTTGTTTATGGAAAGAACAGCTTCAAATTGGTGTTTTTCCTAACCTGTTAAAATTCTTCATTTATATTTTCCGTGATTAAATGAAAAAAAAAATTGATGTATGAATCTACTAAAAAATATACTTACATTTTTATGGAAAGAATTATTTTTTTTAACAAGGAATTCATATATATATATATATATATATATATATATATATATATATATATATATATATATATATATATATATATATATATGAATTATAGCACACTTGTGGAGTACTTTAATCTTTTACATAAATATGTACATGTTGACCCTGTACATAATAGATGCAAAAAGCCCAAACCTGAAGCCACTACAAAAAAGCTTCCCATGGGGACAAATAAAACATATACAAGAATGCAATACAAATACAAACACGTAGAAACTTGACACTTCTCTACTCACATAGAAAGTTTAACCATAATAAGAGTATACTGTGCAACATTCCAAAATAAAAAGGAAAAACAAGTCTCGAACAACACCCCCATTTCCTAGTGTTATTTGTATTCCTATGAAGTGATAATTGTTGGTCTTTTGAGTTCTTTGTCTTGCCTTCACAATTCAAGCCTTATTGCCATGCTATCATACTTCATTTAGACGATGTTATTTTTGAACACATGAAACACTTACGGATATAGAGATTACCAATTCACTGGGAGTTTAAGCACAAGGAAGGACACAAAGAAGTTAACATTATGAATTTTGTGTTTCATCCAAGTCCATTGCCTAAAATTTCTTCTAGACCTACCTTCCATTGCCTAAAAGTTACCTTGTTTCTCTGTTTCCAAACTTCCCTGATGATTCTTAGCCTCATGCCTTTCCAAAGGAGATTTTGCATACTATTAAGGTTGAGAAGGTTAAATTGTTGAAAATTGTCTTAACTTGATTACGATGCACCAAAGACATTCTTATCTATCTATTACACATGTTTCACACATTTGAGATATCTTACACAAAAAGAAAAGTTGAGTCACACTCTCTTCACAATCTAGACAAAATTCACGCAAATTATTTTTTAACTAGACCTTCCAACCTAATAGATGTGCCTTCGGAATTGTCTTGGTGTTACAAAGCATTTTAAATTCACTTCCGATATCCCTATATAGGTCTCCATGTAGAATATTATATGCATAATCTAATGTTAAAATACCGTTATCATCTTCCTTCAAGACCTACTTATCTAAGCTTCCTTTGTTAAAACTTTGGCCGATTATAGATTGAAGAAGTTGTAGCTCCTAATATGTTTCCAATTCCTGTCTAGTTCTCCTCTATGTTAGATTCCACTTCCAAGTACTTTCATCCAAATTCCCTACCTCCCTTATTATTATTATCATATAAAGCATAGGGAACTACAACTTAGTGGTTCATCCCCTACTCGTCTATCCTCTCAAAACTTTACTTTGTTCTATTCTCCTACACTTCATTCCATCTTTCCACCATCATGAGTCTTTCCTAAATATGTTATTTTGACACAAGTTTTCTCCTGGATTCATACTTTGTTTGACCTCAATACCTTTTTCCACACACCATGGTTCTTAGTTCCTAGTCTCCACTTTCATTTAACTAATAGGACTATATCAAAGTTTTTAATATCTCTTATGCCCAGTGTCCCTTCCTCTTTGGATTTACATAAGTTGTCCCATCTAACCTAAGTTTGTTTATCCTCAGAACTCCATCCCTAAAGAAAATTTCCTTATAATTTTACAAGTTCATTGCCTATTTTTTTGGCTCTTTGAAAAAAGATAGAAAGTATAGTAGTAGTGTTGAAATTAATAATTTTATGAGAGATACTCAGCTAGCATAAGATAACACTTTGTCTTTTTATCGAGCTAGCTTGTTTCTTACTTTAGATATCATGGTTTGTTATAATTGTTTTTTCCTTCGATTCCCCATTTTACATGCCTAGATACTCAAATGGTACGCAATTCTTTTATTTAAAATTTTGTCGCTAGAAATTTATAAGTATATAAATAAGTTTTTTTGTATTTCTATAATGTTTGTGTCGAGTTAACTGGTAATAATAATATCTTTTTAAAATTATGAGCTTAGTTTGTAATGCTTAATAGTTTGTATAGATACAAAGTTAAGGGTAATGTGTAAATTAATTTTTTTTGGTTTATGCAATTATGTCAGGATTATAATCAAATTTATAATATAAAATTGAAATCATACTTGTTAAAATCTTTTAATATCGATTTTTTAGATATTTAACATTTAATATCATTCTATAAACCACATACTCCAAATTTTTTTTTTAATTTTGTGTTTTATATTACTATTTAAAAAAATTGTGTTATATGTTGAAAGGCTATTTGTAATTTGTAATTTATAATTTGGTTTGACAGATGAAATCAAATGCGAAGAACGAAAATCCGAAAAGGAAATTGCCGACATCCACCGTAATCATTGTTCCTTATTTGCAGCCAGAGAATTTGGAAGTGGAAGAGGAAGTAGTCCCGAGACGCAACCTTAAACAGAAAAAAGAAAGTAATAGCAGGAGTGAAGCAAATGTTGGTGTGAATAAAGATAGAGCATCACATAGAAGGTCGAAATCGAGACCTGAAAACGCTGCCTCAGTCCCTAGGGCAGAGGGTAATTTTGTTGAACCAGATGTAGCCACCGTCAAAAGTCGAAGGAGTGCCCGAAGATCATCAACATCCAATACCCATGGCGTCCCATTGTGGGACAGGAATGCATCAACTAACTCAGATCAATCTCATGTTTTTGAAACAAGGACTCCGGTTCGATACAAAAGAACACTAGACCAGAAAGAGAACAACAATCGACGTTGATCACATTTCTTTCTTACAATTTTCTTCCTTCATGCTTATAGGAAACAAACACTAGATTTTCATGTTTATATCACTCTTTTCGCTCCATTTTTTTGGTTCTTACACTATTTACTATTTAAGCGTTCCACAGGTTTCACAAACACCGGCACCATTTTCATATCAGGTTGAAAGCTCTGTGTTTGTAAACAGATTTTCAAAGTCTTTTCTGCTGAAAGGCCACAGTATTGTAAATATATTATTATTATTTATTTATATTATTATATTATTATTATTATTTGGTTGTCAGGACCACGAGACATAAAAAAGTTGTGAATTCTGTTTCTTTTTCTTCGATCTAACATTGGTTGTGCATCTTCTTCATCATAGTTGGACTCTCTTAAAAAGAAGAAAGTTACAGAAACTGATCTTTAAATATTAAAAATTATAATAAATGCGTTTTTTTTAAGTATTGAAAAAAAAAAAGTAATTATCCATAAGTGACTCATTAGGCCAGGAGTAACTCTTGCTGGGCAAGGGTTGATACTCAATAAATGTTGATATTTGATTTATGGTTTGGCTAGCAAAGAGAAGACTTAAATTCTAGCTAAATAATAGACCATGTTAATCTGGATACCTTTGCTTCTTCTGTATTCTTTTATTCTCTTAATTTTTTCTTCATCGTATTAAATGTATTTCTCAAAAAAAAATATATAATTGATCTCTCTTTTCCTATACTTATAGAAACTAAAGAGAAGACCATAAAAATCATCTCAAATTATTTTAAAACAATAAAATAAGTAAATACTATGTTTAATAAATTAAACGTAAAAAATACTTATCAGATATAATGATTCATGTTTACCTTCACCTTGTTATATTTTCATGAGTGAAAACTTTTAAAGAAAAATTAAATAATAAATATAAAAAGTATATCATATTTTAATGGATAATAATAAAAAGAAAAATACACATAATTTTTCAGATGGTGATACACTCAATAGAAAGCAGACTCAACAGCTCACACAAAATTATAACAAATTACATCACTTAGCCAAATTGATATATAGATTCAACATGCATTATAAATATTATTTATTCATTGTATTAATCTTATTAACCCAATCACATGTAAGAAACAACTTTTCCTTTGTCGTAAGAACAAAATATCGTTGGTTTATATTTATTACTTCTATCTAGGACATGTAAAAGGTGTTCTCTTTTCTTAATTCTCTTTCTTTGCTCACATGATTAATATTTTGCTTCTATCAGCGACTCCATTAATGGACCAAGTTAGGTGGTGGTTGCTGCCAACACCTCTCTCATAGGAAAAAAAAAATTCTTTATAAAATGAAAGTTGTAAATCCGTAATCATGATTATTAATTAACAAACCAGTGCTCTTAATAAATGGAAACGAGAAGTGTTTGAAGAACATTTGAATATTCTGATAAAAACATCTAAAAACTCTTAATTTTGTAATATGCATAACAATGATATTTGTTTGGATTATTCGAGAAGCAGAGAATTTGATTCAAAATTTTGATTAATGATGGTAAATTATGTGGCTTGACGAATGAAGAAGTAAAATAGATGATGGAACTAAATTTGGGAATGAGGAATACTAATTAAAAAGCTCTTTTACCAAAAGAAAGAAAAAAAAGCATTAAATGTGGCATGAGATGTGAACTATGATATCTTCATCCTTCACTGTCATCTTCTGTAAATGAATTAGGTCGGTGACTATGGCCTTTCCTTTGCTACATTTCGTTTCTTCAACCTCAATTTAATTTAAATTGACATGCCACATTTTAGGACGCAAATTTTTAAACAAATTATAACTTTAAGTTATCCTCTCATAAATATAATTTTACTTCATTTTTCTTTTTAATTTCTTAATCTCGTATCATTATTAAAATTTTATCATAACTCTTATCTATAATAATATATAAAGACGATTTTTTTTTGTCCACATTTCAAAATATTAATTTTATCTTCTAAAATATAATTATTTATAAAAAATTTAAAAATTGACCGTTACTTTTACAAATTTTTTGTAAAATCGTCTATTATATACTCTTCTCTTTTTTTCTATTTATCAACAGTTATTCTCTCATCTTTTATGATATATTTCATTTTATTTTTAATAAATATAATTTTATTTAACATATTACAACTTAATAACATTACATTATCATCACCTACTAATATAATATCATATATATTTAAAAAATGTATACACTATGTACACTAGTTTCAATATAAAAGTTGTATAAAACTTCCATTCAGGTAAAAAAATATTAATTTTTTAGAAAAAAAAAAGATAAAAGTGATCTTTCATTTTTAACCGGTTAAGAAAAACTTAACATCTTAATTAGACTAATATTTCAAAAGTTATTTGTTGTCGAATGAATCATTTCATACAAGAAATACAAAACCCCTCGAAAATCACACTAAACTCATATTAAAAAAACATAATTATATAAAAAAATATATACTTATTATATGAAAAAAAAATTATACCAATAACAAGATGAATCAAAAAAAAAATATCATTTACAATCTAATTTATTAATAACATTTTTTATTCCTCTATTTATAGCAACGACTCAATATTTTTCTTTTTGTTTATTTTTTACTCAAATGTGATTTTTATATTCTTTTAAAAATATTTAAAATGGTCGCTTTTAGTTAAATTAACATCAACGTCTTTCCTCCCATTTTGGAATTAGACAATAAACACGTAAAAAAACAGTTGATTATTGTACTAATACATGTCAACTCATTATCCTCTAAATAACGTTAATGCTGATCCAACGAAATAGACTGTATTAAATCTTTTTAAAAATATGGAAACAACATTAAGTAAAACAAAAAGAAAAAAAACATTAAATCAATATAAGTAACAAAAATATTATTAAACCTATTCTTATTCTTTATGCTAATTAACTTGTCTACACAATAATTACCTTAAAAAAATGCTATATATTAAACTTTGTGTGTAGACATGGTATATTATGTTGGAATTCTCATCGAGTCAATTTATTATATATATATATATATATATATAAATGGTATAATTTTCATTCTACAAGTCAGTTTTGTGGGTTAAATTAGGCTTAAAAGTCCACCTCTTAAATTATAAATTTATTATAATAGAGTTTATGAATTAAAAAAGAATGATCTAGTCTGAGAATTATTGGGAATGTTGGGAAATGAAAGTTGTTGCCTATAATAACTAAAGTGACATTAGCAGTGGGAGAAAGTTAAGGGTAGTCTTCAAAACCACAAGTATTCCTGGGAAAACCACAACTCAACAATACTTATTTATTTCAACTTCCCTCTTTTATAAGTTACTTTTAATTCAATACATACAAACAATAAATCATTAAACATTTCCTTTGACTCCGCCATATTGTAAAATTATTTATATTATTATCTAAAAAATTCAAAAATATACTAACTAATGCAATATTTCTAAATGTTTTTTTACTTTATAATTAATTTAATAGAAATGGTAACAGAAATTATATTTTAGAAAACGCGTTATTAATTTGATAACATTTAAACCTTTTTTTCGTATATAGACAAACGCCCCTCTACCACACAACTTTCTCTTGAGTAAAGTCAACACAAATTTTATTTAAGTTTATGAAGTAATACACTAAACCAATGATAAAGAGAGTAAATATTTTATTACTTAAAATATATAAAAAATTATATAAAATTAATATTTTTTATTTATCTAAACTATTGTATTGTATCTTTTCAAACTATAAAAATCTCACTTTTTATTTATTATGAAAAAGTATTTAGAAGACACCACTTGCTATACATGGGCTGTTGAAGATGTAAATTACCTTTAATTAAATTGTTGTGTAAAGATACGTTATATTTTTCTTATAAGCTAAAATATAAAATTGTAACTTGCCATTATTTTGTTGTTTAACCTAAGAATATATTATATTATGTTTTAGCTCATCAGAAAATTTACAACATTAAGATGCTGCCCTTTTAAATAAGTAAATTTTATTTTGTCGGAACTAAGGTAAATAAAGTTAATGGTTAAATATGATTTTCATTCCGTAATGAAAATTGGAATTAGTCTATTTTTGAAAATTTAACCTAATTTACTATCTCAACTTTAGAAATACGTAAATTTAGTTTTTTTAATCAAATTTTATTAAAATTATTTTATGTTTTAAACATGTTTTATGATAATATTTGAGTTATTTACACTATTTGACACATTTTCGCTTCAATATTAACTTAGAAGTTCGTTTGAAACGTCAAATAAACTCAACACGTCAAATAAATTTAACAAAAATTTGTTAAAAAGACTAAATACAGGTATTTCTAAAGTTGAAAGATTAAATAGGATCAAAGTCGCAAAAAAAAATTATAATTTTCACTGAAAGTTAAGTAACCAAAAACATATTTAATCATAAAGTTAACATCTATTAATAGTGCACATAATTTTAACAATTAAACAACAACAACGTTACAAGTTTTACTGTCACATGAAATATTATTATGCATATCCCTCAAATCATATTGGAAACTTTAGTGAAATTTAAGGACCAAAAGATAAATATATCATGATATATGTGTAAGGATTGTCATCCAACATTATTATATTCATGTCATGACTTATTATAACTTAAAATAAGACATTATAAAAACTAATCAAACTAATGGATATGTAAATATACAACAAAATATATAGATGTTAAAGTGAGTTATTTTGGCTTATCCTAGGTTTGGTTGAAAATAAGTGAGTTTAAATTGGTTCACTTTATGTAAAAAAAAATTATAGTCCGACTTAATCCATCACAAGTTAGTAAGTTGACTTACTTAATTGCTTGGACACAGATGAAGCAAGTAACACAAAACATAATAACAAATTAAGAAGAAAAGGAAATGTAGGGTTAAGTTGAAGGAAGACGAAGGAAAAAAACTTCAAATAGTCATAACTTTTGCTATGGATCTCAGATGGAGATGCTTCACAAATGAAAATTGTTAGAAATGGGATGACAAATGCGTTGACTAATACCTAAAAGGGATTAGTAGTCTAGAATTTTCAAAAATATATCATTTAAGGTATGTTTTTTTTTTCTTAGTATTTTTCATCCATTTTTCTATGTTGTACACATTTATTTGAGATATCCATACTACTTCAAAAAATTTGAAAGTATTGGTGGTGTATTCTTATATTGTACATTAATTTTCCATAATTCTAATGGAGGAAAATATTGACAAACTTTAAAAAAAATCTCACAAATTAACTTTTGTTGTTTTTATAACAAACTTAAAACAATATATATTAAAAGTTTTTTTTTTTGTATTAGTGTGATATGAGACAATATTAGAGGGAGGAGTGTTCTCAGAGAAGAACAAGTCTTTTTTTGAATTTGTGGAGTCAAAAATGTAGTTATCATTGTGCAAGGTGTGAAACAAAGAAAAAACGAAAAACATAAGATTTTATTTCAAAATTATAAAACAATTATTTTTCTTTTAAATATGAATAAATTACAGATAATTTCACTTTAACCTATTTTGATTTGGTATAATTAATAAGTAAAATACGCTAGTTATAATAAATAAATAAAAAATTTCAATCCAATCCAACTTGATCATATACAAGTCATTTTAACATGTTTACAAAAATTATATATATTATTTTCTCTTATTAAGATGAAACATATATCTAAAAATTAGTGTGCATTCGATTATCGAGTAAAATTGATAAAAGTACAACAATTGAATTTTCAAAATGTATAAAACAGTAAAATAACTTAAAAAGAAATTAAAAATACCACGTATACGTAATACATATATAATTAAATCAAATAAATGTTGCTGTATCTGATTGATGTAACCATGTAGGCCAGATGCAAATCTTTTTGAGGGTTTTCTTCGGAAATATTTGAGGTTATAATTTTTCTCTTGAGACCCAATTTATTGGGCAAGAGTGTTAAAGCTCATCTCATCTTCCTGCCCTACCATTTTCATGCCACAAGAAAGCTCTAGAATCATTAAATACAATTACTGTTAATTTATTTCAAAATTTTTGTCCTCTTGTCCAGAATAGCAATGGTGTTGATTACCATCAATGTCAATTAATAATAATCTCATATATAAATAATATTCAAAATCTTAATAATATTATAATGTTGAGAATTCTAAATGTAAATTTAAATATCCGAAGTCTATGTTCTACTTTACATAAAAATAAAATTGAATAATATATAAAATAATTCTATAAATATATCATTTTAATATTTTAAATCAGAAATATTCTCAAGGTTTTTTTGTGTAGAATTTAGGACGGTAAATGGGTTTGTCCAACGGACCAGTTCATCAGTTTATGTTAAAAAAACGGATTGGGTTGAAGATTTCAATTCTTCAGTTTTCATTTTAGTTTGTTCTATCCAGTTCATCGGTTTGATGAGCCAAAATACAGATTAGTCTGTCCCGATCCATTAACCAATTTTTAAAAAATAAAATCAAAATAATTAACCTTTTTATATTATATATTTTAATATATTAATATATAATAGTACTGTAATTTAAATTATTAACGTTTATAAATTAAGTCTCAATTATAATTGTTAGTTATATAATTCAGTGATTTAATATATAAATGTAATAATTATTTTAATTTATCTTATTAAAAACATTAACTAATGAATATTAAAAGTTAAAAAATATTTTATTTAATAAATATATTTTTAATATTAATTTATATATATATATATATATATAAATTTTAAAATTAAATTTTTTTAAAATTTTGAAAATAAATTAAAAGGTTAAATAAAATGACAGGCCAAGAACGGACTACAAAGCAGGTTAGAGTAGTCTGTTTTGTCATCCTAATATATTTGAGAAATATATTATTATTATTTTTATTTTTATTTTGCAATGAATTATCTCGAAGTACATACCATTAAATTGCAAACGAATGTAAAATATAAGTTCATTAGTTTTTAAATACTCCATTTCGACTTTAAGTCGGATAAATAAGGTTATCAGAGTTGATGACTTCGTCTGAAGTAATAATAGTTTTGAAATTTGTTTATTTTATAACTGTTCTGGTTCAAAATATTTATTATTTTTCATTATTATTATTATTAGTAGCGTATGTGTATATATATATATATTTTTAAATATAAATAAAAGTATTTTAATAAATAATAATAATGTAATATTATTAAGTTAATATATAAAATAAATTTATATTTATTAAAAATAAAATGAAATGTTAAAAATAATAAAATAAATAAAAAATTATTTGTTGATGAATAAAAAAAACAGTATTATAAAAGTTAATAACTAATTTTAAAAAATTTAGTAAATAATTATATTATAAAAGATAAAATTAATAAAATTAATATTATAAAATATGAAGAGAAAATAACTTTTTTTTTTATATATGATTATAGATTATAAATATCGATATATAAAGAATGTGACAGTATTACATGTACAGTAACAGCATGAATCATCTTAAACCTAAAATAGTTTGGTGATGATGTATAAGGATACTAAGAGAAGATGAAGATTGGGTTTAATGATGTTTCCTTAATCGTTTCGAGTAAAAAGGATGAAAAGTACTTGCCCCTTCTCACAAAACAACAAAGAGTGGCCACAGTTTCTCACAGACAAAATTCACAGGAAATGCGTGAATGGAAAGGAATTAGGTTAAAACTCACCGCCATTCCTCCTCATCCCACGTTTCAACTCCAGAACCAACCTTCACTGCTACACGTCACCCACGCTTCATTCTTTCTTTTTTCTCCATTCTTTCCAATTTTTACCTAATTCATATATAAATCGCTCACTATATATAGTTCTTGCGTTCACACACACAAATACAACTCTTACATTCTCATTTATCATCTCAAATTTATTTAAAATGAAAAAAAAAATGTTAGCATCATATTGTAATCGGTAATTAAATAAAAATGCAATAAAAAATTTGTTGAAAAAATAAAACTGATTTTAATTGGATATTGTCTTGGCATGGATTATGAGTATAAAAGTGTACGTGAATAATGCATATGGTGAGAGAGCATAGTGGAGAAAAAAGAAGTGTGTGTGGGAGAGTGAGAGCGGGACATACTCCTACTTTGTTCATAAATGTTTCGATTTTCTCTGTAACCCCATTTAAGAATTTTTTCCATTCTGAATTCACGAACACGCGCACTAACCATTAACAAAGTGATACTACTTCTACTAATAGTAGTATTGTATTGTGATTAGTTCCGACTTGTTGCTTTGCTTTGTCACCACCAAATGAGTGCTCAGCAAAAAGAAACGGAAAATCATCACACGCTTTCGTCCAATCCAACGGTTTCTCTTCCACTTCACATGCTACATACATACTATGTTTTCCCTTTAACTACTTCTTTCCTTGTATTTTAGGAACACCCAACATTCAATTCAATCCCGTGTTGTTGTGTTTGTAGGTGGATGATACAATGGGGGTAACCGGTGAAACCTCGCATGTAAACAATGAGTGGAAGCGAGACAAAATTCAGTTGGAAATACCGACCACAACATCGGAAGACTGTTGTCGGGATTTTGTTGGAATAAGGATGCCGCTCACGCCAAGTCCAACTCCTAGTCAGAAGAAAGTGAATTTTCTTGTGACTTCTCGCTCTGTCGATGCTCCTAGACCTTCTTCTTCTTCGGCTTCCAGAGGCAAATCATCCATGAGAAACATCTTGCCCAGGTTTGGCTTCAAGAATCGTCAATCGCTTGATGTTGAAAAGGCTGTTACCGCAGCTTCAGAAGCTTCTTTTTCCGGCCATCAAGAAAAGTCCTCCATCGCTAGATCAGTGTCTCTCACCAAGATATTCACTCCTAAGATTAATAGAACGTCTTCGTTACCGGTAGAAGAAATTGGGCGTGCAAACGTAGAATCTGCTCTGGTTGGAACTCTTGGTGCTTCTCCATACGTAAGATTTCAAGCCTAAACAATTGAGTTTTAAAATCACTATTTAATTAATGGCCATCTTGTCTTTTTAATAGCAGAATTTGACATAAGGATTTCATTATTTGCTTGATTTCTCCCACTGAAATTAAAATTAGCGTTCAGTGGAGACTTATAATAATCAGGGTAATTTTTTATTTCTTTTTTAGATTTAAACTATAGGAAAATAGGAACAATGAACACTGAAGTTTTGTTTTAAACGATTGTATTTACTGCTACTTTTTTTGTTAATAGCTCGGTGCTTCTTCCTTTTCTCCGCTTTTTTTTTCTGATAAATTATTACTATACTAGGTCAATTTTTGCAGAACATGTAAGTACATTTTTTAATTTATGAAGAATTGATGAAACTCCATTGTGTACCGAGTAATCATTTCCCTTATTTTTCTGCTGTCACTTATTTCTGGTATGAAATTGTGAATGAGTGATACATCACATAAATGTGCTTTAACCTGTGTGGTCCTTTAGCAGGAAAGAGAGACGCAGGGGATGATAGCTCGTTCTCGTTCAGTGCCTGTCAATGGCAAAGAAAAAGGCGTAAGGAGAATGGATTCAGTTTTCCGCATCATTCCTTCCACTCCTCGCGTACACGAAGTGAATGAATCAACAAAAGATTCTGGTATCTTGTTCTATGCACTTGAATGAGTATTCATAACAAATACTTTTTTACGTCAAACTCTAACAAGATTATCTGGATTACGATAAATATTAACACTATATTGTAATTGTATGGCTTAGACAATGGTGGTGGTGAAGATATTGGTCAAGAGGAAGCGGTGTGCAGAATTTGTCTGGTTGATCTATGTGAAGGAGGTGAGACATTAAAGATGGAATGCAGCTGCAAAGGTGAACTGGCTCTGGCTCACCAAGAATGTGCTGTTAAATGGTTTAGTATCAAGGGTAACAAGACCTGTGATGTGTGCAAGGAGGAAGTTCGGAACCTCCCTGTCACTCTCTTACGGATCCGAAGTGTTCAAACCCAGAACACTGGAGCAAGGTCCGAACAGGGAGATGATTACAGGCATGTGTTTTTGTTTTCTTACATAAAGTGTTCTTGTTGTGTCTTTTTTAGTATCATAAACACAACAATTCTTAATTTGTCTGTTGAATTTGACAGGGTTTGGCAGGAACTCCCGGTGCTTGTTATTGTCAGCATGCTTGCCTATTTCTGTTTCCTTGAGCAGCTGCTGGTAAGAATAGAAGTCCTATCACATGATTCAACACAATCAAAGTTATAAATTTTTCTATAGCCTGAGTTATTGAACTCTCTCTGTAGGTTGGAAAAATGGGAACCAGGGCAATTTTTGTCTCTCTTCCATTTTCATGCGTATTAGGCCTACTCTCCTCCGTGACATCAACGACCATGGGTAGGTTCACCAAACATACTTGATAAACATTGTCAAAATACTCGTTCGTGAAATTCATCACTGTCTGTCCTAAATTTTGTTTGTTTTCCAGTGAAGAGCAAGTTCATCTGGTTATATGCATCTGTCCAATTTCTTTCGGTGGTCCTATTCGCCCATATATTTTACCCCTTGGTAAGATTTTGATACCTGCAAAATTTTCACTGATATTGTTACTTGAGAAATTGTTTAGATGTTAATTTGATGTGTGAAGTTCAGGTTGGTAAGCATGCGGTTTTGTCGATCCTTCTTGCTACATTTGCGGGGTTTGGTGTTGTGATGAGTGGAAGTTCAATTGTTTTGGAGATTTCTCGATGGAGAAGAAGATGGCTAACTTTATCACAGCAGCAACGTGGTTCTTCGTCGATGATACAAGAAGGGCTATGAAATGGTATTGTCAAGTAAGGGAATTGGAAAAAACTGATTTTCAATTAAGCCCTCACAGGATTTTACTTCAGTGTACATGTGCACCAGACTTCAATGTACAGCTTATATATTGTCGTAATAGAGAATAACTTAGGACTAGTGTTTTCCCTTGCAGTGGTTATTTTTTTGCTTCAACTATTTTTCTGCAGTAAAACAGCAAGAGCATGAGAACACTATCCAAATCCTTTCTGTCAAAAACAGCCTGTCGAAAATGGTTTTTCTAATAACTTTGAAAACTTTCTTCAAAAGATTTTAACAATTGATTTATTTCTGGGCTAGTGGATCAGATAATATATGGAATTCTAATCGCACTTACTGTATGATATGTATGAATGTTATGATTTTACTGTGACTTACGTTCAATGAATTGTAAGTCCTCGTATGTCCTTATCTTTGTGTATATGGAAAACAGAAAATTGAAATACGAATCATGTTTGTTGTGTCGGGATTCATGTTTTATAAGGTTAACTTTATGCTTTTTTTAATGTGAAAGCTACTCTGGGTAGCTTCAACTGAACATGTGTTTATATTGTCCATGACGTGTTAGACTCGTGAAAATATAAAAACTTTGAACAATTTAAACTAAAACGCCAAAAATAATTCATTTGATCAACTATAAAATGAAAAACAAATGAGTTTAGAATAACCATACAATCAACTCAAGTATATTTATAACTCCTTTAATAATAATTATGAGAAGCAGTGTTGAGGAAGAAGCAACAAACTTCGGCGACAACTCTCACTGTTTCAGAAGGAAAAAAAGAAAAAAGTTGCTTGCAAAGCATTGTTGCTTCCGAAAGTAACATTGTCTCTCCCATATTTCAAGTGTTTTGGAAAGCTCTTTTAGGAGTACATTTCATATGGGGGTGTTTCGAAAAATCCATTCTGGAAGCCATTATATGTGTTCCAAAAAATATTTTTTGAAATACATTTAAATGCTTCCAAAAAATTCTGTTCTGTAAATTTTATTCTAAAAGTTCTTTTTCAAAAATTTCGCACCAGAAATATTATTCTGAAAATTGTGAAAAACTTGTCCAGAAAATCTCTAAAGCATGTATTCTGAAAGTTAGTTTCACGGAGAGTAAAATTGTCATTTTGCAAATATGATCAGGTGCACAAAGAACTTGTGGGAGTGCGGAAAGTAAAAGCCTTTGAGGCATTGTGATTTGTATGACTTACCCAAACCTGTTTTCTATTTTCCTGAGCTAGAGGGACGTTCAAAAAGTAAAAGGGTTCTATCTATACTTTGACTCGATAAGAGCTTCTAAAACATATGTAATAGTAACATCTCATTCTATATCAATATCAAGATGTCTAAAACCTTTAATATAAGTTCATTAATACGATGATTAAAAAAATTCTCTTGAAAGTGAGGACTATGCTGGAATTATATCCATATCACATAAAAGAATCCGGAACCCTTCTATGTCACAGAAAAAGACATTTAATACTATCAACTATTTTGAACCTTCAAGACAATGACACAATTAAAGATATGAAAGAATCCTCATGTTGGTTCTAATTTCAATTACCATAAAAAGAATATACTTTTTATGTTAGTTCTAGATTTAACTTACATGAAAGTATTGTTAGTTCTAGATTTAACTTACATGAACGTATTTTATGTGTCAGTTGTAATTTTAATTTTGTATTCTGCATTTAATAATATCATTCTTATTTTCACTCGTTTATTTTATGATCGAGATATTAGAATGAAAAAGAAAATCAAAGAAATGTTAGAGATTTGTAATCGATTAAAAATAAAAATAAGATAAATTTATAATATATAAATAAGTGTGTAAATTTTATTTTATAAATTTATTTTATGAAATTAAATTAAATTTAAAATCTACTTTTAACAAAAAGATAAAAATATGTTTCATATATAAAATTGAGAAAAGGGACTATAAGAGTGTATTCCTTTTAAGAGATAGATTTAAAGGAATAAGTTGATAAATTTGAGTAAATTTTGAGGTATAATTTATTTCGTTATTTTTAGGGTTAAATATGTTTTTGGTCCCTTAACTTTCAGTAAATTTTGGAATTAGTTTATTTCGATACTTTGAACTAGTCTAGTCTTTCATCTTTTGAAATGCGTGTATTTAATCCTTTTAATAAAATTTTATTAAGTTTATTTGACATTTCAAATACGTTTTATAATAGTATTTGACTTAACATTAAAATAAAAATATGTCAAACAGTATAAACAACTCAAATACAATTCTGAAATGCATACGAAACATCAAATAAACCTACCAAAATTTGATTAAAAAGATTAAATCCACGTATTTCGAAATATCAATGACTGAATTGATCCAAATTTTTAAAATAGACTAATTCTAAAATTTATTTAAAATTAAGGACTAAAAACATATTCAACCCTTTTTGTAATGTACTTAGAAGTGAGAGTTAAAATTTGTGAAAAAATGAACAAATGTAGTAAATAAATTTTTTAATAAATGAATAAATAAGATTATTAAATTGTCTTTTTTCTTAAAATTAATATAAAATGATTTTTGAATTATTTAAATAAATATTAGTTCTTCTTTTCCTAAAACAGTTTGAAAGTAACTTTGATGCTTAATAATTGCACTTTAAAACTGTAACATTTTTCGAGGTCTGTGGTCTATTACATTGGAAGTTGCTCCTATCTCTCTGTCACACAAATATATATAATATTTAAACCATTTGTATTTAATAAATCATAATTAAAATTAAAATTTGATCAATGATAAAAGTTATCATGCATCAACGGTCGTTATATTTCTAGCTACTATAAAAAGAAGTTGTTGAATTGTGAAAATTTATAAATATGTAATTAATGTTTAATGTGGTAGGTATTTAAACAAAAATTGACCTTTTACCACAGTGGTTCAATAAATTGGTCAGCCTTTTAATTTTTACTTCTGGTAATGGTTGCTTCCATTAAATTTACACTGTGAAAAAAAAATTTAACATGCAAATCAGTTTTAAATACAAGATTCATAATTTAAACACATTTTTTCTAATATTTATCTTTATTTATCAGAATTAAACACATTTTTTAGAAAAAATATATAACAAGTGAGATATCACACATGTTTCATTTCATCAGTTTTTATAATTTTATTGTATTTGGTAGAAACCAAATTCATGAAAAAACGAAAGAAAAATGGTGGTGGCCAAAAGCAGAGACATGATGTGACATGATATGCAGAGCACATGGAACAGTGAAACATGTGGAAGAATGATGAGTGGTTGGGTTCAATCTCCAATTGCATTTCCATTCCTTCACACTTCTGGAACACATACCGATACCAACTTTTTTTTAAAGCATATCCTCCCAATATTAATATTACTAATTAATTATTCACTTATTGATACTATGGTACATTTATCAAAATATTTATTTCGTTCATGGGTGTCCATAGATAATAAATATTACTAATTAATTTCAATCTTTTATAGAATAAGTAACTGCAAATCATAAATATTAGTAATTAATCATTTATTGAAAAAATAGATGCATTTATTGATATCTTATGGTATAAATATTTCTGTAATAATAATTATTATTATCATTAAAACAAAATGTAGTTTTGTTTAGAGTAACTAAATTTATTTATACTTGACTATAGTTTTTTAAAAGTTATACCTTAAAGTTAATTTTTATTAGAGCTGATAATTTAAATAATTTTGTTTAAAAATAAAAATATTACATGATATGATATCTCTTGCATTAAAAAAATTGAGGATTTTTTTTCACGGGATACCTTCTCATGCTTTTTCCCACTCTTCAATTAAAGAGTTTTGACAGACAATAAAACAGATTAAAGACATTATTAAATGCTGAAGTTCATGATATATTATTTTATTATTTAATAATTATTGAAGAAATTTTCAGAATAAAAAAGTTTTATTGAGTATTAGATGTGTTTTCCTAAATAAAATATATTTATATTTGATTATGTGATCTCGCTCACCCCGACAGGATTATTTGCTTTGTTTTTTTCTTCTTTGCTGCAATTTCGCATCCAAAGCAGCGTCGAAAAAAAGAAAAGAAAAAATGACATATGTGAGGGGAACCAAAACATCAATGTCACTTATTTTACAACAATTTATATTTACTTAGTATTTAGTTCAGTTTATTTTAGAAAAAAACACAATCATATGTTTTTATTACATTTTATTTTATTTTGAAAACTACACTTAGAAAGCAATGTGGTGTTGATCACGGACTACACACTCTTCAACACTACTCTATAGCCACAACAAGTTACAAAAAACTTCTCTGTAATTATTTTTTACTAATGATTCTATTTCTACATATTCAGTAATTTCATTATCTTTGAATTATTGAAATATCTTACCTTTAAATAACTTAACTTTTTATTTTAACAAAATAATAAAGCAATTTTATTCTTATATGTCTGCCGATGGCGGCATATTTTTTATCTATTTATTCTGGCGGCCGGGTATCCCTAATACGAGACTAATAAATTAAATATTGTTAATTAATTTTTAATTAGTGTTAATTAATCACTTTGGTGATCGGATCGTGTAATATAGTATCTGACAAACTTTGGAACGTCAACTTGCATCCTGATTGTCCACATCCCTCTACAGCTCTACATCAATTATTCATTACTGGTTATCTCTAAAATATATTTTTTATACGTTAAATTTTACAACCACACGATTTAATCAACGGTGAGGATCTTTGCTGGAGAGACATTACGGGTACAGGGATCTCATACCAAATTCGGAACTCATTTTTCTCGTTTTATAGTCCGCCGTGTTGGGACTTTGAATTGGGCGTGTGTCTTTCACTCTCTCAACAAACACATTATTTCAATAATATAATTCCAACATTTATTAAAAGCAATACAGAAAAATAAAAAATAATAAAAATATTGTTTGGGTGTTTGAAAAAGACGAATAATACCCTCGAGAGAGTATGTGGATTACAAGGTCAAAATTACCATAATTATGATAAGATTTAAAGTTACAATGTAAGAATTTACTTATTTACTTTTTCAAGAAAGAAAATATTGGGGTTAGAAAAGGAAATAGCAAAAATGGTAGTTGAGAAAAGTAAAAACTGAGCCACATGCATGGCTGCTTACAGGAAGGGATAATAAAAAAAATAATAATAATAATAATTATTATTATTATTATTTAATAATAATAATATAATAATAATGTTTGTCTTGGTAGCTGGCTAATTACCATGATTTTGTCAGTATTCCTGGAATTTGCAATTCAGTGGCTTCACACATTTCAAATAAAGAGTGAATTTGTGTGAAACAGAGGGCTCTGAATTTTGGTCCACCTCCCACCACCACACCCTTCTTCTCATCTCCCCCAGGTAAACTATTTCATTTCAATTCTATTCGATTCGATTCAATTCAACATTTTCAGCTACAAATAAAAAACTTGTAGTCAATGTTTTCTTTTCCCTCATTGTTTCTTCTTGACTGAATATAATATTTTGTGACTTTGAAATTCGTCTCGCCAAAAAAATATTTGTTGACGGCTTCTTCTGGTTAAATTTCGATACCTTGTGGTTTCTTTGGTGTTGCCATACATCTACTAAGTTTATTTTGGATATCTAATTTGTGAAATAAGGTAATCTTGAGCTTCAGAAATGGCTTCCGGAACTGTGCCAACTTCGTTTTCCTCCCTCAAGACATGGGATTCCAATCTGGGGTTTGCAAAAAACGTTGATTTTGTGAGAGTTTCCGATTTGAAGAGCATGAAAGCTGCGAAGAAAAGGGTATCAATCATCAGGAACTCGAATCCTGGCCAGGATATTGTTGAACTTCAACCCGCATCCCCAGGAAGTCCTCTTTTGGGTATGCATGCTTACTTAGCTTCACATATATTGCTTTATTTGTATTTTTTTACTGTTTTTAAGCTTCGTTTGTCTTTTTAGTCCGTCGATTTTCAAATTTGGATTTCTAAATGTTGTCTCGAACGACTATTTGGGTCTGTGCTTGACTACGTGTAAATATATTGGTTCTCTGAAACGGTTCAAAATTTGGTTTTTAGTTCCTACATTTTCTCAAAAGTAATGTTATTCTGGTGTCTGGTTAGAGACTTAAGATACGTATTTCTGTTAAGATCTGGATTGAGTAAAAACGTGTTTTTAACTTGCATTATTTTATTTTCAGTTCACCTGATCCTTTCATGATTTTTCTTTATTGTAGTTCCTAGGCAAAAGTATTGTGAATCATTACACAAAACTGTCCGGAGAAAAACTAGCACAGTGATGGTTGGTAACGTGGCTCTTGGTAGCGAGCATCCTATAAGAATTCAGACAATGACTACAACTGATACTAAGGATATTGCTGGAACAGTTGAACAGGTTATACAACTGTTAATTCTGTTTTGCAGTAATAACACAAGCTTCTGACTAATTTACACTGTTATGCCGATCTATTTTTCTCGATATAACTGCCTGACGGATGTAGTAGTTTTGTTGATTTATCTGATGTCTATGGGCAGGTTATGAGAATAGCAGATAAAGGAGCTGACATTGTACGGATAACAGTTCAAGGGAAGAAAGAAGCCGATGCATGCTTCGAGATTAAAAACACCCTTGTTCAGAAAAAGTAAGTTTAAATTATAGTTATTGTAAAGGACTTGGTTGAGATTGTAAGCATATATTATTTATGTATTCATCTGGGTCCTTATTGATCTTTCTCCAGCTACAACATACCGTTGGTGGCAGATATTCATTTTGCTCCTACTGTTGCTTTACGGGTAGCTGAATGCTTTGATAAAATTCGTGTTAACCCTGGAAACTTTGGTATGCACTTCTTTTATTTTATTTTCTTCATTTTTTTTCTGAGTGTTGGCTTTTCATTCTGAATCCAAGATGTTGATCTTCTGCAGCTGATAGACGAGCTCAATTTGAACAATTAGAGTACACAGAAGACGACTATCAGAAAGAACTTGAGCATATTGAGAAGGTTAGGCCAATCATCTGTCGATTTCAAATTTTAGTGAAGAGCATGCAGTGTGATAATTTATCAGTACTTCATTTTGGGTCCCGCTCCTGTTATACACTCATATATGCCTCCTTAGTCTTTACTGAAGATGTGGGAATACATGTTTTATGTCAATGTGATTAAAAAATGATCCAGTATACAGGAAATGGATTTGGAATGCTAAATCATTCTGTCCGCAAGACTCTTTCCTTACTCTTTTTTTCCGAAAAATAAGTACAGGCTTTTACTGAAGTTGAACAGAAGTCTAAACAAAAGATTTCCAGAACTGTGTCACTTTTGTATTTTCTTCTTGATGCATGGATATTGAGAAGTCTATTTTATTATTTTCAATTCCTGTTGGAATTAATTAATAATACAGAATATGAACTATTGACCCATTTTAGCTTTAAAAAATGCCAGGTTTTCACACCACTGGTTGAGAAATGTAAGAAATATGGAAGAGCAATGCGCATTGGGACAAACCATGGCAGTCTTTCTGATCGTATAATGAGCTACTATGGAGATTCTCCTAGGGGGATGGTAAGCAGTCCTTTCCCCTCTTATTCTGCATGTTCAATACATCTTTTGTGTATTCCTCAGACTTGTCGTTCTTACTGAGTAATGATTGGACAGGTAGAATCTGCTTTTGAATTTGCAAGGATATGCCGAAAGTTGGACTTCCACAATTTTGTTTTTTCTATGAAAGCAAGCAACCCCGTTATCATGGTTCAGGCATACCGCTTACTTGTAGCTGAAATGTATGTCCAAGGCTGGGATTATCCATTACACTTAGGAGTTACTGAAGCTGGAGAAGGTGAAGATGGGAGGATGAAGTCTGCAATTGGTATTGGAACTCTTCTTCAGGTATGCATGTGATTCATTGCATTGTCAAATGGAAATTATTCAAATTGCCATGAAAAATGAAAATATGTTTCCATCTGTGTATTCATCACTGACTCACTGTGTATGTTGACAATATGACGTTCTTTAGGATGGTTTGGGTGATACGATTAGGGTTTCTCTCACAGAACCACCAGAGGAGGAGATAGATCCTTGCAGAAGGTTGGCAAATCTTGGAATGAGAGCTTCTGAACTCCAGAAGGGAGTGGTGAGATTCAAAATAACACTTCAATGAGATGTTACTAAACTTTCTAAATTTTTCTATCCTCAAATACTTAGAACTTACCTTTGTTGACATTACTTCCATCAGGAACCTTTTGAAGAAAAGAACAGGCGTTATTTTGACTTCCAACGCCGATCTGGTCAATTGCCAGTGCAAAAAGAGGTGAGGTTATAAACTCTATAAAAACACTTGAAACCATATGCACAAACAGGAACAATGTATTTATTTTGTCCTTCCTTCTTCTGGCACCACCCTTACATTTATTACTGAAATCTCCATCTTCGGACAGGGTGAGGAGATGGATTACAGAGGTGTCCTCCACCGTGATGGTTCTGTACTTATGTCAGTCTCACTGGATCAGTTAAAGGTGACATTTTAACAACTCTTCCCTTGTTTTCTCTTCTGTTTGTTTGATTGGATTTCTCTACCAGTGTATATGTTTACATGCATCACATTTCCATTATCTTTGTTTTCTAATTTATTTGGAGGTGGGTATTGTCATTCTGAAAATTTTTCCCTCTTGATTTTTACAGACGCCAGAGCTCCTCTACAAGTCTCTTGCTGCCAAACTCATAGTTGGCATGCCATTTAAGGTTTTTGTTACTCTCTTTTAATGGATGAATGTGTTGTGGATTTGAACAAGTAGTTATTGACATAGTATGGCCTGTATATTCAGGATCTGGCAACTGTAGATTCAATTTTATTACGGGAACTTCCTCCACTAGATGATGCTGAGGCTGTAAGAACCTGCACTGTGGCAACCAAGTCTTAATTTACTTGTTCTACTTCATTTTCTATCAAACTATTTTGGCTTTGTCAATAGTTGTGACGATTGGATTTTTGTTTCCTCTTTGTTGTGATTTTGGATACTGTGATCAGCGACTAGCTCTCAAGAGACTAGTCGATATTAGCATGGGGGTAATAACTCCTTTGTCGGAGCAGCTAACAAAGCCATTACCCAATGCATTGGTTCTAGTAAACCTGAAGGAACTATCTACAGGAGCTTATAAACTTTTGCCACAAGGTGCTTTTCATTCTCTTAGCCCCATTTCTCTTATTTTTAGATTCCAAATTAATTACATGGACCTCCCTTCAGTTTAATAACATTGATCAGACCTTGTCTTGAAAATTATGTTGAGCTCCCTTATTTTTTGAATTTTAACGTAAAAGCTATAGGGGGTTCTGATAACATCTTTTCCTAGTCCACTTCAAATTCACGTGACCTTATATCAATTGTTAAACCTATCAGGGACACGCTTGGTTGTGTCAGTAAGAGGTGATGAGTCTTTTGAAGAACTGGACATTCTTAAAGGTGTTGATGCTACTATGCTTCTCCACGACTTGCCTTATACAGAAGACAAAGTTAGTAGAGTGCATGCAGCCAGGCGGTAAGAAAATTATGCATAATTATTTGTTGCAGCATTCTGGCATTGTGAATCCAGTCCCTGATTGACCTTGCTTTCTGAGTTTAACTGATGATGAACACTAAATAGTGAAATGAAATCATAATTGATTGGTGACATAGTTGATCTGAGCTGCTTGTATATATGATTCCTTTCCACAAAATTAATCTTCATTGGTTCTTAAATTTTTCTAATCCTGATTTCTCTGCATTGGTATCAGGTTATTTGAGTTTCTATCCGACAACTCTCTAAACTTCCCTGTTATTCACCACATTCAGTTTCCAAATGGGATTCACAGGTAGTTTTTCAAGTTATAGTAATATGCAAAAAGTAAGTAGTTCTTATGAAACCTAATCACTACTTCTTGTAGGGATGACTTGGTAATTGGTGCTGGTTCTGATGCTGGGGCCCTTCTGGTTGATGGGCTTGGAGACGGGCTTCTTCTGGAAGCCCCAGACAAAGATTTTGAATTTATTAGAAACACTTCCTTCAATTTGTTGCAAGGCTGCAGAATGAGAAATACAAAGACAGTAAGTAGATCAACCGCAGACAAAACATAAATTGACTATGAAAAAGAAATAACCATGTTATTTATTGACATCCCTGACATGAACTTGCAGGAGTATGTCTCATGTCCATCATGTGGCAGAACGCTGTTTGATCTTCAAGAAATAAGTGCAGAAATTCGGGAGAAGACCTCACATCTCCCTGGGGTTTCGGTAATCACCATATCCTTTCCTCTCTAGTCGTGCTCCTACCTTCCAATTGCCACAATGTAAACTAATTTCATTTGAACAAAATGGGAAATGCCTTTGATTTCCTATGTTTTCTTTCTCCTGCATCAGATTGCAATCATGGGATGCATTGTAAATGGTCCCGGCGAGATGGCTGATGCAGACTTTGGGTATGTGGGAGGCACTCCCGGGAAGATCGATCTCTATGTTGGAAAGGTAACATTCTTCATACCCAAATTACAAAACCTTATCAAAATGAAAAAGAAAACTCAACTTGTTTCCAACTTTCTATGTATACTGAATGGATTTTGACATAATGTTCAATGAATTGTTGCAATTACAGACTGTGGTGAAGCGTGGAATTGAAATGGAGCATGCAACCAATGCCTTGATTGATCTAATAAAAGAGCACGGACGCTGGGTGGATCCTCCTGCAGAGGAGTAAAAGAGGGAGTTCAATTTTTAGATTTGCAATTAAGGTGATTATAAGATAGTTATTGCACGTAGGTAAGTTAAGCACTGAAAGCATAAGTTGCAGCATAGTTTGAAATTCCTTCTACCAAATATTATCCCAACTCTATTTATCTTAGGACGGGGAAATCAACAGTTACATCATGTATACAGACAATACAGTGTTCCTTTGCCCCCATCAATAATACCAATAATAACACTTGGAATATTCCAGGGATATCATTTGTCCATATTGGACTATTATCATGGTTTTTATGTCAATGATGGCATTCAATTTCTTAATCACTATTTCCCATCGGTTTAAGTCATAACTGTTGACAGAAAAAAGGGTAAGAAAAAGAGAGGCAGCGAACAAATCAATAAATTCATTCCCATGTGTGCAATGAATCTATCGATTTAGGTTGACTCCTAGAATTTGACTTTTCAGCCAAATCAATTAAATTAGTCAAAACTGATTTGATTAGTTGGTTTGTTGAATGAGTAAACCAATTTTTTTTTACGACAAAGTGGAAATATAAATAATGTAAAGATTTTTTATGGTTTTATACAATAACAAAATCAAATTATGTATATGTACACGATACGATAAACTTGTTGATTTTAGAATATCTATTTTATAATTGTATTTGCTGTGAGTGTCAATGTTTTCGTTGATGATATATAAAGTAAAACTTCTTTTATTTCAAACCGAATTGAAATTAGTTGCAATTGATTATCCTTTCAAAATTACTTTTTTTAACATAAACCTAGTTCGATAACCCAGTAAAATGTTTTTAAAAAACATTAAAATTTATTCATTTTATATCTTAGTAACATTGTATACTTTCTATAATTTTTTCACTTGTGCCTTAAAATAGGTGTGAATAAATTCAAAAGTGATAACTAAATTTAATCTGTGTTTGATATTTAGTTTAATCAATTCTGTGTTGAAGGTATCTGAGTTTTATAAAAGGTTAAATATATTTTTAGTCTCTGAATTTTGATCTAAAATTGAAATTCGTCCCCGTATGAAACTTCAATATATTTTAGTCCCTAAACTTTTAAAAATGAATGAATATGGTTCTTTTAACTCAATTACATTAACTTTTTTTTTGAAGTGTCGAACATATTTCTCAGTAGATATTGAACAAAAAATGTGTCAAACAGTGTAAAAAATTCCAATACTATGAAAAACGTTCGACACGTCAAAAAAAATTAACATAATTGAGTTAAAAGGACTATATTCATTTATTTCTAAAGTTTAGAGACTATAATGTATCAAAGTTTCAGACAAGGACGAATTCCAATTTTGAGTCAAAATTTAGGGATTAAAAACATACTTAACCCTTTTATAAATTAAGTTTTAGTTTTTTATAGTAAAGATAATAGTTGTGCTAAAATGGAAGACTGGGGATAGTATGTTACAAGAAGTAGAAAACATAAATAGCTTGACTTTGGGCTTTGATTTTGGGGAGTTTGGGCTAAAAAAACAAAAGGAGTGGGGCGTGAGCTTAGCAGACAGACAATGATGCTAATTGCACATTTTTAAGCTTTCTTTCACTTTTTAAGCTTAGCAGACAGTAAAATCATAAACAAAGTCTCCATCTTAAGAATTGCAATAGATAAGTTCATATTATATTCCATTTCTTCAAATTTTCATCTTTATCTTCTAGAATCTATTTGCATCACTAAGTTTTTGCAGGGAAGTAGTGAAATTTTGGGTTGAAACTTGATTTTGAGATTTTTAATTTAAATGATTTTCATCTTTAAGGTGACCAAGGAGTTTAATGAGTGTTCTTGACTTTTCCACTTCAATGTCTTCAATCTTCAGTTTTGTAGTCTATAAGAAAAACTAAGATAAAGGATAAATAATTTTGTTCTAAGATTTACTTGAGGTATATAAATGAGTTGTGGATTAATGTCAAATCCTTACTAGTGTAGAATTTGGGTAAATTTTGAATTTTTGGTTAATTATTATGGGTTGATAGATATGTTGAGATATTTCTTTATAAGTGATTTCATTAATAGATATCTTATTATTTTATAAGTTTGAATGTATCAAGCTTGTTATACATATGTGCCAGAATTATAACTTTGATAACAAGTTTGAAAGTTATTTTATTGTAATGAATTGTTAAATGAAATACAATCTTTTAATAATTGTTTTGATACAAGTTTTAAGTTAAGTGAGGTATTGCATAGGATATAGTTTAATTTTGAGTAATACAACTTTAAGGTTACATGTGAACTTAATATTGCCTTAACTTTGTTAGATTGTGGTTTTTTTTTTTTTTTTTTAAGTTTTTTTTTACGTATAATCTTTATACGAAGATTATTTAAGTGAATTTATATAACCTCAGTCTTAAAATTCTTTGCTAAAATAAGTAATTTTAATAATTTGTGAGATTTTTGTTCAAACATCATCCTGTCATTTAATTAATTAAATAAAATAAATGAAGTTTTAATTAATAATGTTATTCAGACAATATCTTACGTATAGTGTACTTGTTTAAAATAGTTTTCAAGATTTAAATATTGTGTGATTTTTATAATATTTTATCTCATAAAAGCTAATTATATTGGTTATTGATTGGACTATTTTTATATAGGATGAGGTAATACTTGAGTTTTTTATATGAGTGGAAAATTGTAATGAGAATGAGAGAAGATATTATGAAGGTATAAATGAGTTATTCATGTTTTGACTACTAGTAATGATATAGATAAATGTATGAAGTTGGTGGAAAATTAATACACATTATTGTCACAAGTCAACAGTTACATATTTAGTATATCAAAAGTACTCTATCATGTGCAAGTTCCAATAAAAAATTAAAGTATGGGATAATTTTATGACCATATATATTCACAGTATGGTAAAGGAGAATGTTAACCTGTGTTAGATGGTAATATGGGTCTGGTGCTGGCCTGTCCGTATAAGTTCGTGGTCTGCAGTTCACGCGGGTTGGTTTGGTAAGTCTGCATAAAAAAATCTTTTACTTGTGTATATTATTATTTTTTTTATGGATTCTTACATTAATATTTCAAAATCTTGTATAATTAGAAAAGACAAATATTATGTATTTTTTAATGTGTTAAAATTTAAAGAATATATTGTGTATGTCATGAATATGAATATGATAAAAATGTTGAATTATCAATTTATCATCCAACTCCTCAAAGTCTTTACTTAATTTTGTTAATTTTGTGAACTTCTTAAAGTTTCTCAATTTTTAAACATTGAAAATTTTATCATAAAATTAAAAAAAAAAAAGCAAAAAACGGGACAGCCCACGGACCTATGGACCAAGTGATGTGCAGGACGGACCAGTGATTACAGCCCGCATAAATTGTGCGGAGCGGGCCGACTCGCATTGTCATTCCTAATCCTAACTGGTGTGGTTAAAAATAATAAATGTAATTAATTTTATATTGAAAGTTAGAATAATTAATTTTATTGATTAAAATAATATAAATATATAATTAATTTTATAAATATAAAAATATTATTTAAAATTTTTAAGCAATAAAAATGAGTATTTTGAAAATTCAATTAAATATCAAATTGATAATTTAATTTTTCTTTTATTTTTGTAAATTTTTTAGATGTTTAGTATTATTGTTTGTTCATTTTTCTATTAATTTAATTTTTTATATATTTGATTATAGGGTTAAATATGTTTTTGTCCCTCAAATTTCAGTGAACTTTGAAATTAGTTTCTCATCAAAATTTTATACCAATTTAGTTCTTCATCTTTAGAAATGCGTGAATTTAGTCATTCTTACCAAATTTTATTAAGTTTATTTGACATTTTAAACGCATTTTATGATAATATTTGAGTTAACATTAAAGCTGAAATGTGTCAACCCGTGTAAAAAATTTAAATAGTATCATGAAATGCGCTTAAAACGTCAGATAAACTTAATAAAATTTGGTTAAAATGATTAAATTCACGTATTTTTAAAGATAAAGGATTAAATTGGTCAAAAGTTTTGAAAAAAGACTAATTCCAAATTTCATTTAAACTTGAAAGACCAAAAATATATTTAACCCTCAATTATATTTTAATTTTTATCGATAAATATTAAATAAAATATTATAACAACTGTACAATATTAAATATTAAATAAATTTTTAGATGAGTTTAAATCACAGTAACATCCAACTTAACCTGTGCTGAAGTTAATTTACCAATGATTATCTTCTTCGGTTATGCATTAGAATGAGTGAAATATCCGTTTAATATCATTTTAATGAATTTTTAAACACTTAATACTTGAGTTTGTAATTACATTTGAATTAATTAAATTATTAAAAATAATTATACTAATTAGTTCGGATAAATATCCACATTTGGATCTATTAAATAAAAAGTGTCTAAGAATAAAAAATATCACAAAATATTATTATTTTTAATTGAAATTTATAAAAAATTTAAAATAAAAAAGTCTAAATTTTATTCAATAAATATTTAAAAAATATATAAAAATAAAAATTTAAAATTAACGACATCCATTATAGAAAGTTTGGCATAAATGTTAAACATTATTTCAATTAAGAAGTTGGAACAGAAAACATCACGATGATTGAATAAATAAACATAAAACATGATGAAAGGCAAAGGAAAATATCAACACTTTAGCAAATAAATACGAAGATGAAGGAAACAACATTACATGATCAATAACATATGTTAATAGCATATGACTTTCCATTGTTGGGTATAAACAATTCTAAAATGAGTTCTTTAGGTGAGTGGGGGACATGGTCAAATGAACTTTAAGGGTGTGGATAGATTTAAGGAAAAATGTAAAGATGGATTTGTGTGAATTTGAGTTGACGAATATGTGTGTTTTTTTTGAGTAGATTTAGAGGGTAAAGTAAGTGGATTTGGAGATAAATTTTATGAAAGTTAGTGAAATATTTGATTGATGTGATAGATAAAATAAATTGTAAAAATAGATAGAATTAGAAAGTTACCAAAATACCCTTGATGAAAAAATAAAATGATTTTGTAATTTGATGTTATAAAAATAATTTGAAATAATTAATACTAATTAAAAAAATTAAAATTATATGAAATTAAAAATTAAAAATTAAAATTTTTATAAATATGAAAAAGGTTATACAATTAAATTTAAAATTTGTGCCTAATATATATATATATATATATATATATATATATATATAGATATATATAAATTATATATGTATATAAATTTAAAATTTTTTCTATTGGATTTTTTTTTACTTACATATCACTCACGCGCACGTGTAGCATAGTTTTGCCCAATGAAATATATGAAGACATGGATATAAAGGACATAAAAGTAAAAATACACTTAATTCCTACAAATCTTTACCATTTAGGTGAGATAGAATTATTGATGCATCTCTTAAATCTGTCTTTGCACTTGCTCACAAATCATTGCATAAGAACACTATTCAACTTGCAAATCCATCTTCTGTAATTCATGCCTACAGTCAAATCCTCTCATGCGAACACACGCTAAGTATAAAAAAAAAGTTAACTTTTCTTTATATATATATATATATATATATATTAAGATTTTCTCAATTTATAATAAAAATTATAATTAATAGTTAAAGTGTAATTATTTTTTTATAAAAACGTTGTAGCTTAAGTTTCATGATTCAATTATTATGTTACTTATCTGAGTGATATTATGAGAAAATAACATTTGTTTTCTATTTTTTTATTAATGAGTTGGTTTGTGGTTTTTGGTAATGTTTGTGAAATAGATAAACCTATTGGTGGGTTTATAATAGTTAGTGGGTGATAGATAATATTAAATTATTTATATGTGGGTTAAATATATTTTTATTCTTCAATTATTAGTGAAAATTAAAATTAGTTTTTTTTGGAAACTTTGAACCAATTTAGTTTCTTATTTTTAGAAATGTGTGGATTTAGTTATTCAAACCAAATTTTTTTAAGTTTATTTGACATTTCAAACACGTTTTTCAGCTAACATTGAATAAAATATGTGTCAAACTGTGTAAACAAACTAAAATACAATAATGAAATGTGTTTGAAAAGTCAAATAAACTTAATAAAATTTAATTAAAATGACTAAATCCACACATTTACATAAAAGAGGAACTAAATTGATTCAAGGTTTCCAAAAGGGACAAAATCTAATTTTTACCTAAAGTATTAAAAACACATTTAACTTTTAAAATTTTTTCACTCAAACTCATCAATTGTGAACAAGTAATATATGTTATAACAACATTATATAACTTTCTTTCAGTGGAGTAATATATGTCAATTTTACAAGTAAAAGTTTTCAAAACATGTGTTATGAAACACATTAATTAGAAGAGAAGCATTATACTCACTTTATTTTTTTACAACATCTTTTCAAACCAAAAGAAAAATAAAGGATAATGGAATCGAGATATGAAAATAAGACGGGGAAAATAAAAAATAAAAATAAAAAAATGAAATAAATATAATATTTTTTATGCATTTACTCTGGTCTAGTTTTGTCTGTATTATGTTGGAACCCAAACTTCATCTTTCTATGCGTAATGGCATCTTCATGTGCTGCAAAAGCTATTTATCTCTCTATTTTTAAATAAGTAAGCAATGCATAACAAGTCCATGAAATACCTAACACATTGCATATTTAATTATTTGGACAATGAGCACTTAAATTTTATTTTATTTTTATTGGTCGAATCCTAATTTGTAAAAGCGACAATAAATGAATATAACTATATTAATAAGTTTTGAATAAAAACACTGTTATGGAAGTGTTTGATTTAAAAAATATTCAAGTTTTATTGAAGTATTATCGTAGAAAAGCTTATTCCTAGATTTTTACTTTTTTAGATATTTTATTTCATGTCACCTAATATTGGGCATGCATTTAAAACTATATAAAAAATACTTAACATAAGTATAAAATATCATCAAAATATGCTCCAATAAGATTTAATAAAATTTTAAATTTCTTATAAAATCACTACTTTTTTTAATTTTATTGGTGTAGTTTTAATTAGTTTTTTTTATTTTCATTAATTGATTGTTAACTTACTTTCTTATTGTTTATTAAACGGAAAATTTTGATATTAATATAAAAATAGTATTATAATAAATATAAATTTTTTTATTATTAAAATAATTTATTTGACTGCTTTCTATATTTATAGAATAAAAATGATAAATGTTTAAATTTTAATCAATAAAATATTTTTAAATAAAACAAGAAAATTGAATATCATTTTATCAAAATATAAAATAAGTAAATGTCATTAATTGAAAACATAAAAAAGTATGTATATTTATTATAAGATTACAATATCTTTTAAACATATATATCACAATCTTAGTAGTATTTATAATTAAATTCATTTTACTTCATAAAAGTCTTTTGAAATACTTTACAATAATTGTTGATAGGACGCATTAAGTTTACCTATGATTAAAGTTCAAGCTGAAGACTCAAAATAATGTATTTTGTTTGTGTAAACGTTCTTACATATCATGAAAAGGGACCAAATAATAATAATAATAAAAAAATAGTATAATGATTGAGAAAAAAACCATCATTTATCATGTGGTGTGACTGAGGTTTGTTTTTCCAGGAGAGTGGTCCTCTTAAAAAGAATCAGGTCGACATGCTATAGAGAAAAAGAAAAAAAAAATGAAAACGAACCTTGTTTTGTTTGTTCTCCATATATAAATCATTTTTTAATTTATTTGAAATTTCAAACAAGACTATAGTATTAATTTAATTGTTTAATAAATATATAACATGATTTTTAGTAATTGAAAATTGAAATTAAAAAAATTTAACATGCAAATGAAGGCAATATAAGTGCATCAGTATAAATAAAAGTAATAGGAGTATTTAAATTTACCTAAAATCATTTAGGAAGTATTTTAAAAATTGTGCTTTTGTTTTGAAAGAAATAAATTTGTTAATAAAAAATAGACAGAGAAAAAATAACAGGGATAATTTGATTAAGTGAATAATAGTTCGATGCAAAATAAAAATAAAAAATCAAAAGAAAAGGCATATGTCAAAATTTTGAGTGTGATAGATGAATAATTTATGTTGTACTTAACTTTCTTATTAATAATAATAATATTCCAAGTTTTATACTCATATTTAATTATTTTTTTTCATATTCAATAAGAAAACAAAAAAAATTATAAACAAAAATCAAATTTCAATTCTTCATTAATATTATTGTATACAAAATCATGTACATAATTTATATTATTATTATTATGTATTAGAAGTTCTACTAGTCATGTAAATAGATCAATCAAATATGTTTAAATACTTACAGATTTGGTAGAGGATTTTGAGAGTCATGATCAAATGAGTTTTGAAATGGAATCTCTTAGTTTTAAAAAATCTTTATTATTGATAAGTGGGTGTTTATAGACTTCTAACCGTATGCAAAGTCATATTACTGTGTTCTTTTTTCTTGACATGGTAGTATGCTTGACATCTCCTCACATCATATGCGACTTTATTTTTTTTTTCACTCCTAATTTGATCTAGACATAGACCAATTCTTCTTATTTATCCTAGAGAATCCGGTTCCTCTTACTCTCTTATATCGAAACTTTTTTCTCTCTCTTAGATCGAAACCTCTTATCTTTGGATTTTCTGGATTTTGACATGTTGACTGCTCTCACGAATAAATTAAAATCTCAGTTAAAATAGAATTAACAATCTAATACAAATAAATAAAATCAAAGTTTCAAATCAAATATTTAATTCTTGATAAAAGTAAAAATGCAAATGGACGAAAATAAAATAAAGAAAAATTTCTAATTGAACTTACAATGTCGATGATCAAAATATACCTAGGGATGTCAAAAAATTTGTACCTGTGGGTATTCGCAAATACAACTCGCAACGAGTATACCCGCGTGTAATGGGTACGTGTATTATTTATATTCGCATATTAACGAGATAGGTACATGTTTCACATTATTCATACCCATTGATACCCGTACTCGCTATACTCTCAACTAAATTAAAATATTAACTCTTGATTTTGAATGAGTTAATTGATTTAAAAAAATAACTTCATTTATCTATAAACTAACATTCAACACTATTTAAATAAATTATTTAGTGTTGCTAGCATGATATTTCTATTTGCACGTTATGATGTACCTATTTTCATATTAACATGGTAGAGTGCTTATTATAATCAATGTTTCCTTTTTCACAATGAAAGTATGTATTGGCCATCATATCTCATATTACATAGAAAAGATATTTCATATCGAATAAAAAAATGGACAAAACCATAAAATGAACAAAAACAACTTATATAATAAGTCTCCTTCTCTGTTTGATGGTTTTGTCCATTTTATTGTTTTGTATGTGGACTTCGTGTTCTACTTGGTAACACGTAAGTTTTATACCCATTTTTTTTTATGCTAGATAGCTCCGATTATTCTTCTTTCCTCTCTTATGCTGAAGTCTTAGATTTATTTATTTTTTTGGATTTTGCCATGTTAACTGCTCCACAAATAAATTAAAAACAAAATAAAATAAAATACAATTGAATTGACCGAAACCTAAATCGTATCAAATGAATGGCAACAGATTGAATCCAAGAACTGAATCAAAATAAAGAGGACAATAAACAAATTAAAAAATAAAATAAAATTGGATACATGGAATAATGTGCTTGCGGAGCAGAACAAAATCTTCCCTGAACTACTACACAAGAACCTCTCTACAACTCTAGCTCTGTTTTAACAGACGATTTCTAAGGTTATGTTCATTTTAGTAGATAATTTGAAGGATAGTAACTGAATGAATTTAAAGAGATAAATGAGTGATTGTAGTGTGTTTGTTTCGAAGGATATATAAAAGAATTTAAAAAAAAAATTATGAAAGTTTGTAATAATGTGATAGATGTGACAAATAAAAAATATATTTTAATAGATTAAATTATAATTTTTTTTTTGTCTTTATAATTAAAATGAAGAGAAAATAAATTTTATTTAAATAAAATTAATTTAGAATTAATGGAAAATATAAGCTATTTAGTTAGAATAAAAAGTTAACAGATATAATAAATTTAAAATAAAATTTGATTGACTGAAATTTTGTTTTAATTTTGTGTTGATGAAAATAATAGACTCTCCTGCACATCCATCGCTTTTATACTTTCAAATTTACATAAACCAATACAATTATTCCTTGCAAATCTATCTGTTTCAATAGTCTTGGTAGCGAAGGTGGTGTGATGTAACTTACAAAAAATTGTCGACCCCGGCTCATCATTAATAAATAAAGAACTCATTTCTTACAGGACAAAAAGGTTAAAAGCTAAATGTTTGATGGTTTGCGCATATATAGACTCTGACAGCCTACATTTATAAATGAAGAGATGTCATGGAATTCGTTCTTAGACATTGTGTAGGGTCATATAATCTTAGAATACATAACAAGGAAAAAAAAAATACAAAAAGTAAAATAAAGAGGTAAGACAAGATAATAAGAAAATAAGATACAATCATATTCAATAAATATAATAATGTCTTTTAAAATAAAAAGTAAGATAACATTATTTTTTAACTTATAAATACATGTACTTAGAAAAAAAATAGAGGAAGAGAGACAAAATGCATCACAAAAATAAAAAGAGAAAGAAACAAAAAGATAGAATTTGTAGCAAAGAGTAGCAATTTTTAATCATGTTATTCTTTATTTTAATTTTACTTTACATCTATTACTAACTTTTTTAAAGATAAAAAAATTTGAGCAGATAACTTATTTTTCTAATTATTAAATTAAATTTAAGTAATTAATAACTTAAAAAAAACATTCAATTTGAATATGGATTTTTGAATTTTTATTCTTTTAATTTTTTACTCCTAACTAATTTTAAATAATAAAAATTTACATTACACTATAAAAAGTTAAACTTATAGTTAATCATTTTCAATAAATAATTATACATTTCAAAATATTTATTAAAACGATGAAAACTAAAATTTTATGATACTCAAACTTCTCAAAATTAAAAAAAAAAATATTGTATAGAAAAGTTCCAACTTCTATTTTTATATATTTTTTTAATAAAACTATTTCAATAAATTTTAACAAATTTTTATTTTATAAATCTCAATTAAAAATTTAATATTTTATTATATGTTGAATGTGTAACATTTTTTTTTTCTTTCTGCACCTTATCAAGTATCGAAATAAGAGCAGGTGAGACATCCAACATTTTTTAACAGTTGAATAAATTATGCATAAGCCCATACCTGACAACCAGCCTCTTCAGAAATTGATATTTGTCCCTCTCAATTTATCTTTTCCCTCTCCAACATTTTTTTTTTGTCAAAATATTATTGGAGAAAATGATTTTATAAATTGATAAAAGAATTGAAAATTTAAAACACAAAAACTTTTTTTTTTCTTGTGTAGAACTTTAAATGATATTCAGCGAAAATTAATATTAATGCATTAAAAATATTGTTTTTTATATTTGTGATGAAAATACGAAAAATTAATACGCAAAACCTTATTTCAATTTCCTTCGTGCTATTAATTAGTGTATCATTTATCGTCATATTATATCAAATTTGATTAACTAAAAAATATCACATGCCAGTGTCATATTAAATTCGTTCCTTTTAAAGTTTTCCGATTCTTTTATTTTTCAATTCATATATGCATAATTATATTAAATATAATAATATAATAATTAAATTAATACTGTAGATATATTTATGTACAAAATAACTATATTATTTTTATTTTTCCTTTATTATAAAAGGATACCTTTACCTCTTATTCTAGATATTTTGTTGGCAAAAACAACTGTTTAACTTATGTAAATAGATTATTTTTTACCTTACATCACAGAAAAGAAATCAAACATTAAAGTGAGTAAATTTATTTATTATGATATAATACTATACTATCATATAAAAAAGATAAAATTAAATACATGTATTAATAAAAAATTATAAGACAAAATCTATATTTTTAAACTTGACCTTATAATTTCTATACACATACACACATTTATTATGATTAAATATTGTAAGAAAGGAAAATATGAAACATAATTAGTGTTGAAAAATATAAAAAAGAATATACATGAGAATCTTTATTACAAATCTTTATTACAAGTAGCAGCAAGAGGAAATTAAATGTGCAAAATGAAAATGATGACGAACATGATTTAGGAAGATAGAAATGCTTGGCAATAATAATGGTGATAGATGAAAACAAATTAAAAGAATCTAGAAATTATGTTTAACATATGAAGAAAACAAACATATAGAGGAAGAATGCGTTCAGAGAAATTCTCTCCTTACAGCGTATGCATACCGAGAGCGCCGTATATTCTGCTTCCGCTTCTTGTACACCATTCCCGCCAATATTACCACGCTCGCCGCTACAATTACTCCGATCCCTAGTCCTGCCTTCTTGCTCCAACTCAATCCTCCTCTTGACAAATTTTCTGCTCTTTCATCCTCGTCGTCGTGGATATTGTCTCCCTGAGAACTTCCCGGCGAAGGCGCCGGAGAGGAGCCGGGACTCGGCGAAGGCGCCGGAGAGAAGCCGGGACTCCGCGAAGGCAACGGTGAACCTATAGGTGAGCTGGCCGGGGAAGGTTTCGGAGCGTGGAAGGACGGTGACGGTGACGGTGACGGAGATGGAGAGGGAGACGGTTGTTCGGAGAGAACAAGGTGCAGTGAAAGAAAGAGGAAGAGGAGAAAAACTGGAAATACCGTGACATTTGGCATTGATTAATTATTTCTAAGAAAAAAAGGAATAAAAAGAAGAGAAATAGTGTTGATCTGAATCGAGAGTTGGAAAGTTGAAGATATGAAAAACCGGTAGATCTGAGTCTGCAGCAAGTCACAGCATGCATAAAGCGAGGGAAGACCTCGAAGCACGAGAAAAAAATCTGAGTAGCACTGATTTGGACACGTGGCTGTTTGCGAAAAAGAAGAAGAAGAAGAGTTGGAGTGTTTTGAAGAAAGTTTAGGTAATGCAAAATCAATTTGATGCTTGCTTATGAGTTATGAACTTATGACTGATCTATCACCAAATGGTGTGGCTTCCATGCAAAGCCAAAGGAAAACTGGATTCTATGCATTTCGACGCACGCAGGAGCGCTTTTCAATGTTTTATTTTATTTTATTTTTTGCATCTTCTATAGGTTTAAATTTAAATAACAATGATGTCTATTTTACGGTGACGCATTTGATTCACAGTTTTATATATGATCTAGTATTATAGAACATCTAGGATGACCTGAAATATATAGTAATTAATACTGATGAGAATATGTGAAAATAATTGTTAAAGAATTAATCAATGAAAATATTTAAAGAAAATTATACTTTGTAGTATATTCACAATTTCTTGCTTGTTATTTTCATTTTATTTTTTGCTAACGAGGGCGTACCGCACAATATTTATTAATATTTGGTGTCTAAATATAAGAAACAAAAGAAAGCGAAACTTCGTCTCATGGATCTCCCAAACGCCAAGTTGATTTAGATAATAGAAAGCTGTTGATTCGAAACACGTCAATTCGATTTATAGTTTTCTATTTCAAGAATTTAAAGATCCTTAACCGTTTGTGTTTTTCATAAAAATAAACTTGTTTGAGTTGGTTAAATCATTGAGTGGCAAAATTAAAAGAAGGGATTGATCTAGACTCGGTTTTGCACATTATTTAATAATTGTAAATAAAAATTTAATGTTTTTTTACTAATTTAATTGTTTGTTATCTAAACTATTCATATAAATTCTTTCTAAATAAATAAATGATAATAATAATATGATTAAATAAATTTATTTTTATGTATATTAAAACTAATTGTAATAATAGCTTTGATGAACACTAATAAAATGTAACATAATTTTAAATTAGTGAAGGTTTATGAAAACTTTTGAATTTAAATTACCCTTCTGAATGCCTTTGGCATGACACCATTTATTTACCTTGTCCTTCACTTTGCTCTCCTAAATCAGTCGCGAATCACCCAGAGCTGATATCCGCCATGATATTTAACTCATGATTTAGAATTTTGTTATGAAGTCCACTAAAAAAACTGAAAGATCTTTCAGCCAAAAGTACTCGAATGGAAAAAGAAATTAGTCACAAAAAATTACTTTTTGTAAAGTACTTAGGTGCGTTGTTAGCCATTTGACACTTGACAAATGAACCTATCCTATCTTGTACATAAAAGTAATGTATATAGAAATATTTAAGAAAAAAATCCGAGGCCCACCAACTACTTAATTTTCAATTATCAGTCATCGATACTGTTGATTAGCCTTATTTACAGCCTCTGCACTACACCCATGAGTTTACATACTCCTTACTTCTGGCACTACATAGCCTTGTGCGAGGTTAGTGTCAGTTGTGAGGTTCCTTGCGTGTATGTGTCATTTCTCCGTCAACAACAACATTATATTGATGATACAGAGAAGAAAACCAGAGCCAATCAAGTAGATACATGCAACTTTTTCATTATTATGCGTACGGAGAAAAAAAAAAGTAAAATTTAGCAGGGAATTTATTGAAGTCTCAACCCAAAAATTCTAAAGTGCCGACAGTTGTCAAATTTGAAGTTAATAGTAATCATATGTTGCCTTGCAATTGTGCCCTTTCTGAATCTAGCCCCCTCCTTCCCCACATTTTTTATTGGCCGGGGTGAGAAGAAGTAGCTGATATTTCACCCTCAGTCACATGCTATCATTAATCTCAATTATAGTTTTATAAAGAAAAAAGTGTTACTTAACTCTTCATAATTCATCCTTCACATCACTATTGCTACTCTGGCTCTCCTTGGCATCAGAGCTTTCCTTGGCGCCAGAGCTCTCGGATTGAGTAGTAGAGGTTGGTTTCTGGAGCTTGAATGGGATTGATGCATGTTTTTTGAGGAACTTGTAGAAGGCTACCACAGTACGATCTGTATCAACAGTAATCTGCACACGCAATGAACCAATTACATATTTTTTAATCACCCAATGATAAAAGCATATGTATAAGCATATTTAGAATAGGTAAATTGATAAAATATGTGCTCTTGCTTAATATTCACTTACAGGTTCAAAACTCTTGTTTCCTGCTGGGAAGAAAAGAAGGGTGGGGAATCCGTCGGGCTGCCAAGTGAAAACAGATTAACAGTCACAATTAAATTCTCATATTTTTCATTACTCAGTAGAGATGGATTCATTAACGGAATAGTAGATTCGGATAGTAAACCTAAAACCTAGCATGAGTTAGCACTTAACAACGTTTATATTGATAATGAACAATAGCATGTAACAAATACTTGCAAATAAATCTGGGCTAACCTTAGCCCTGGGGTGCTCATTTGTTGTTCCATCCATCTTGGCTATTACAAGAGAATCGATACTACGAAGATGTTTCGCAAGCTTGTCATATATTGGCTCCAGTGCTTGGCAATGGCCACACCAGGGAGCATAAATCTGAGTCCAACAAGCATTAAATTAACATGATAAAGGTGCAGATGCAAATAAAACTCACAGTTTAGGGTTAAAATTTCACCTCAAGGAGAACGTCCTTTGACTCATCCAAGACAATTTCATCAAAATTATTCCCAACTACTATTTTCACATCACCATCATTCTGTTACAAAGTTAGGAAGCACATCAGAAATGAAAAGCTAAATTAATAGGACAGAATTGATGGTTGGAAAATAAAATAACATACACTTTCAGGGATCGGATCTGACTTGTAAAATGGTTTTAGTTTGTCATCGAGAAAATCTTCCCCAAATGCCTGTGAAAAATGGAGATTAGAAATTTAGTCAAAATTATAGCTATCAAACCTAATGAAGTATTGATAAAAGCATCCATGCACACTTCCTGGCATGTAAGCAAATGAACAGAAAACTCGCAAAAAAGTACCTTAATTCTGTCAGCAGTCACCTCTCCGTCAAGTACAAATTTTCTTCCATCATCATTACCAGTGTATGCAAGTACCTGTATTGAAAATTCCACTGGTTCATTAAATACACTTCCAAAATATTTAAAGGATGTAATTGTTGATGTCATGATTTCCATGGCACATCATTTAACTAAAATTAAAAGTGAAGAAGAAATAATTAATTTTGGAGCATTAAATATACTTCCGAATGATTTAAAGGATGTAATATGTTAATGTCATGATTTTCATAGCTTGTCATTTAAATAAAATTAAGACAGGGAAGAAGAAATGATTACTTTTGGACCATCTCCACTGATGCCAAAGTATTCTGAAACAGGCTTTCCAACATCTTCATTATCCAGTTCCACAAATACAAAGATCAACTGCAATAGATAATAGCAATAAAGTTAAATCATTTCTAAAAATATCTAAGTACGCTTTAGGGGCAAGAGCTAAAAGAACAATATGTAAAACTTTTATCAGTAAAATGTAGAAAGTAAATTTTATTCTTTCCTACATATAAAATGATGGAGAGGGGCTATCAGCGAAATGTAGCAAGACCAGAATGAAAAAACAAATTTCCTATATCATTAGGGGCAAGACCAATACTCTGATGATTTTAAAACGAGATGGATATTTGCAAAAACAAGGATGTGAAGGTTAAAAGGTGTTTAGCTTAGAAACAATTCTGCACAGCACTTCCTTTTGTACACATCTTTATCTAAAGCTAATCAAGTCAGAACTAACTTTCAGAATTCGAGCAACTACCATGCCTGTAAGATTTTAAACCTACTTCGTACCTAGTTATCTACTTTTTAAGTTTAGCAAAAGAAAACTACGCCCACCAAGAAACTAAATCCCATGCCATCATAACTATAGCTGAGAAATCCTTCCTCTCAATCTACTTTCATGACCAACTAAGGAGTGCCCTGCCCCAGAATTCGCATGGAAAACAATGAATTCTATTTCAATTTGCACTGTTCTGATTCTGAAATAAAAGACATGCAAATTTGTCCAGAGAAAGAATGACATAACAGTAATAATTAGTAGCCTGTAAGAAATATACCTTTCCCTTGAAATATTTTGCTGCCTCTTGAAATATTGGGACGAACTTCTCTGAATCATTTGAAGTCGCAAACAGCAACACCTAAAATTGTGGTTTCGAACACAAAGCAACGTTATCAAGAATATTTTTCTTAAGAGATTACAATATTATAACATACATGTATTCAAATACCTACCTGTTTCTTGATTGAATTTTCGAAAACTGCTGGGGCACTTTCTCTTGTAAAAAGTGTTACCAAAGGAAGCTTGTTGGAAAAGACAAAGTCCGCTATTGCAGACTTCTCAAATTTGCCATCTGCTTAGACATAGTGAAAATACATCCTTGTTAACAAGGAAAGATAAAACATGTCAACGGGGAAACAAAGACTAAGGATGAGAAATTAAACAAACCAAAGTGGCTAAGTTTTTCTTCCTCCTTCTTGACGAGGATCAAAGCTGGGCGCTTCACATCGGGATCAATATGGAAAAGCTTTGCCACGTCAGAATTCACAGTCTGGTAAAAATTGACATCATCCTCAAGTCTTGAAGCGGCGGCAAGCTCCTCACTCTCAGGACCCTGCACATTATGCATCACAGGATAATGAAACATAACAACCAACAATGTCATTTGTCAAATAAAAAACAATCAACCATTTCATACATTCCAACTATACAGCTCTAGGATCTGATTTAATCCAGAGAATCAAATGAACAATTGCAGAAGACATCAATATTCCAAAAGCGTCAGCTGCATGTGTGTTCGGTGAGTGTTTACAAAATTAATTCTAGATCAAATCGATTCTGAAGATGTCATTTATATTTGGATGTTTTATTCTAAAAACAGGTTAATTGCAAGTATGATTTTTTGGATCCAATGAGATGCATGTAAATGTAACGTTACTTTAAGTCAAAATCAATTCTGGTCCCGAACTAACTCATAAAGCAGAACCAAAATTGAACATTTAGTAAGTCAACGTGATTGTATATTTATCAACCAATTTCAAACAATGCTCGAAGAAATCTGAATACTTACAACTAAAGAGTTGAGGAAGCCCAAAACAACTTTAGTTTCGTTGGTCAAAACACGTTGAGCATCCTCCAATGTAGTCAAGTTGTATATACCAGGTCCAATCTTCTTCTTAATCCACGTCACTATAGCATCCCTGCATTCCAATCAAGTTCAAACAGAAACCAAAAAATGAGTCAGATCCAATCAAATCAAGAGTTGTAATGAGAGAGAGAGAGAGAGAGAGAGAGGGAAGGAGTCTTACTTGGTCCTTTGGCCATTATAAGGCTTGTGAATGCCATCAGCGAAGAAGTAGATAGTGGGGAAACCCTGCACATCGTATTGCTGCCCCAATTCATTCTCCTCCGTGGCATCGACCTTCGCCAAAATGACATCGTCGCCCTTGAGCTCGGAGGCGGCGGCGGCGTACTCCGGCGCGAGTGCCTGACAGTGGCCACACCACGGCGCGTAGAATTCGACCAAGACGAAGCGGTTGTTTTTTATGACGTCGCTGAAATTCTTGTCCTTCAAAACGACGACATCTTTCTCGTCAACCTGAGGCTGCTTGTAGGCCTCGGAGTCGTCCTCGAAGTCGTCGAAGTCGCCGTAATTGGCGTCATCGAAGTGGTGGTCGTGGTGGTCCGGTGCGGAGGTCTCCTCTTCGAGGAAGCTGAGGTCTTCATTGTCGTCGTCGGCCGCGGGCGGGGCGGCGCAGAGAGTGGAGGAGAAGGAGGAGAAGAGGAGGAGCGTAGCGAGGGAGAGAAGGAGAAGGATTCGCATTGTGAGAGTGAAGGAGAGAATTGAAGAAACTGAGATTGGGATTGCAGAAAAAGAAAGAGAGATCTGGGTGTTAACAACAGTGGGAACTCTATGACTATGTGCTGTGTGTGTGACTTCGTTGACTTTCAACTCAACTCCGACCCTAATGAAACCGAAATCAAACCAATTCTCTTTCTACCCAAAAATAAACGCTCACTCAATTTTTGCTGCAAATTGTTGAAACGAGTATATTAGATATCGAATTTTTAATTACTACATTTATTAGTAGTAATTGATAATTTATTGATACCATTATTGCACTGGATTCGAAACTAGTATAATTTATTGTTGTAGTTTTTTATTTCTCGTGCCTGTGTAACAAAGGAAAAATAAAAGAAAAAGAAAAGAAATATACAGTTGTTTGTTTATGAAGAAAGTGAGATGAAAGTACAGAAAATAATTTATCTATTTCACAAGCTAATTAATCATCAATAGTCCAATGCATCCATAATTTGTAATGCTTGTAAAGATAACATGGATAACTTATTAATTTTATCCATGACTAAAATTATTTATTTTATATCTTCTAAAATGGGTTGTTGATTTTAAAAGATCTAGAAGTTGAGATGTCAACTTCAAATGTTATATACACAGCTAATGTAAGAGAATAAATTATGTTTTGAGAGTGACAACAAAGTAGAAGATGATAATCGTACATGCGACAAACTATTAATATCAATGATAAATATTGTGATCAAATATATCATGCAGCAACGATGGTGTCATAAATTTGAAAACCAACATATTTTGCGCAAATTTATAATATCCAATGTAGTTCCTACTTGTTTTCAACATTTTATTTACTTTGTAATAATTACAAATTAATAATATCGTTCCAGGACCAACAATAAGTCAATAAGCATAAAAATAAGAGTTCTGCAACAACAACAAAAATGGTTTCTAAAGTAGCATTGCGTACATGGCAAGGCTTATTATTGAAAAAGCTCACTCCCAAGAGTCACGGCACCAATCTCATCGTTGAATTGAGAATACATGGGAGCAATTTCTCTTTGAATTTGCTCCAACTGTAGCACAATTTGCGCCATTGATGGTCTTCTAGAAGTAGCATCCACACACTGCAATGCCAACATCAAAATTCGTCTGGCACCATGCTTTTCTCTGTATCCCAAGGTCATGTCAACAAATTTGTCCAAGTCAACACGATTTTTTGCCTTCAAATTAGTTAAAGTTGGGATTAGCAAGCTTAAGTTGGAAAATCCACCAAGTTTGGAAGCATTAAGAATGTATAGATATACCTGAAATGCTATATTTTCATCTGGGTGTAACATGTTTTTGTTACGTGCTTCACAGCCACAAATCAACTCTAGTAAGAACACCCCGAAACTGTATACATCACTCTTCTCTGAGTAGTTTTGTGGAAAGCTCAACCTTTGTTCATGGGAAATTAAAATCTCATTTAGTTTTAATCAACAGGGAAAGTTAAAATTGTTTAGATTCTACATTTGAAGTTGTAGCGTACTCTGGGTCAAGAAAACAATCTACATTTGAAGACGAGCCTGCATGATCAACTTGTGTTTGCAGTTTGCAGAATCCATAATCAGAAACCTTGGCAGTGTAAGTTTCATCTAACAGAACATTGCTAGTTCTAAAGTTTGTGTGAACCAAAGGAGGAACCAAACTATGAAGATGTTCCATTCCTGATAAAAATTAAGATTGAACTGTGTGTGTTGTGAATTCCAAAAGAAAAAAGGATAATAAAAACTATAGCCGAAATTGGTTTACCTTTGGATGCGCCTAAAGCAATAGATAACCTTCGCCACAAGTTTAACCTTCCAACAGGTAAACCTTCACTATCTGCATATTGCATAAACACATGCATGAAGCATAAAATACACAATTCAAGGTGCAACAAATCTCATGTAAACATGGAGGAGGGGAAGATTATTACCATATAGGTGACTCCCTACATTGCCGTTAGGGAGATATTCATATACAAGTAATTGTTGATGGCTATCTTCATAATAGCCTATGAGTTTCACAAGATGAATGTGGTGAACATGAGCAATCTGTTTCACCTGCTATCCATTGAAAGAAATCAAATACTTGATAAAGGCCTTCTAAAACTTCATATGTGGCAGTATTGGAGCCAAGAGTGCTAATTTCATACATATATCAGAACAAAAAAGGAGACATCTAATTACATTTAGGACGAAATCTTTTGTCAGAGCAAATAGACACCTTTTTATAGCCACAATAGAACCATCTTGAAGCAAGCCCTTGTATACAACACCAAATCCACCTTCACCAATGATATTATTATGACTGAAATTTTGTGTAGCTTGTTCCAGTTCCAAAAGTGTTAACTCCCTTGTGTTTTGTGGAGAGAAAGCAATGACATGCTGTGTGTTGACTCTTCCCATCTCAACTGTTGAAAATAATGTCATATAATTTTAACAGAATGAAACAGAACATTGATTAGTTAATCGTATCAATTCGTTGAAGAGATGAAATGAACTAACCAGTGGGAGATGGCATAGAAGAAGCAGCCTCAGATGTTTGCCTCAGAGATTTTTTAACACGCATCAAGCAGATATAGACAGTCACCAGAACTACAACGACAACAATGGCAGCAATAACGCCACCAATTATGACAGAACTCCTTCTTCCACCTGGTTTTCTATCTTGAGTTTCTGGAAGAGGTGTAAGTGTTGGAATGTCATTATTCCCATCTATCTTTGTTGTTACTCCACCTGTTTCTCAAGTGGAGAGTTTTTCTTACAACTCTTATGATTGATTGAACTGAATTTTTCAAGGAAAACATTTGAAGTGAAAAGTGAAATTTTTTACATGTAGAGGTTTAATATCGATCCCAAAACCTTATGTTACCAAAATTGAAAAAAAGTATGCTGACTTATCAATTAAATTTTTTGGTGTGAATCTATTTGACTCAGTTTTACCAATCAATCCTTACTAAACAAAATTCAGATAGACAAAGAGGAGGAGCTTACAGAGAATTTGAGAAAAAAAGCACCTGAATCTTTTAGTTTATAGCAGTGAAGACAAGGCCATTGCTTTTGACATGCATATTTCACAATGCTGCATCTTAATTGTGGTGGACCTCCAACCAAACCCTCCTTGAAAGTGATCAAAGCCTCAGCTGCAATCATCAAGTATATAATTCAGTAACTGCATCAAGTTAAATCATTGCTTCCCCCACATTCTATATATGGTCATGATGGCCAATGTGTACTTCCATGTAAAAAAGCAGGTACATTCATAACGTGCAAATAGAAATACCAAGCCAGCAACACTAGGAATTCAACATTCATGGAAAATTTACTCTTTTTTCATTCTGAAGTCCCCTGAAACTTTTTGATACAGAAAACTTTTTCAAGAATGTTATATAAAAACAAGAAACAAGAAAACCATACCGTAGAATTTGTAGGTTGCTCTGTTGGGAAATAAAAGATGAATCAGTATCATTAGCAGAGGCAGCCTTAGCCCCCATAACAATCGCATTGTAAACATGCATCACCCAAGGAACTCCTTATGAATTCTCAGTTTGTGCATCACCCCTATACAGTTTCAAAATATGGTCATTAAATATTAAGAAGAAAACCTCACCCCATAATGGATCTACCACAATGTAAACAAAGATCCAAAGTGACAAAGGAAGTGGATTTGTTAACCAGAAATAGCACACGAGGGACAAAGTTCACGAGTGAAAAGGGAACATACCAAGGAGTGTAATGAACTGTCATAATGGGAATGGATTATAGATACAGCAAACTGATTTATATAGCTGTCAAAATTGAGGGAAGAAAAATGAATTCACAATGCTTCTAGAGAAAGTTACATATTTACCAAGGAGATTTGGAAGTAGTAGAAATAATTGTAAAAGAGATAGAAAAGGGAAGGTGAGTGTAAGACTCTAGTCTATAACATTAGCTTCCCAAAAATCCAAGCAGTGGTCTTGGTTGACTATAACTATACAGCTAAGAAAAGCTGGAAAACTCCTTAAACAGGTTGTCTTCATTCAAATGGACAGGTGGAATTGCTGCTTTCTATTGAACATTGTTACGACCATAAATTTCCAAAGCAGGGAAATGGAGTTTCAAATCCCAAAATATTCCCAAGGAATCTCAAAACCTGGACTAAGAGCCAAGAGCTTTTCAAGAGCTGGTGAAACAAGAAAGTATCAGCTATCTCTATACCAAACTGGTTTCCAGAATTATTTTCCAGGCCATCCTCAATTACCTGCACGGAATTGAAATTATATGCACTGATTCAGCAAATTGTAAACAGTTTTACAAAAGCAAAATCAGGGTCTTACTTTGTTTTTTAACAGCAGAAGGACATTGTTCATACTGCAAAGTGCAATGAGAGGAGAACAATGCGGTGAGTGTGGACCGTGGTAAAAAGTATAAAGTGGTGATTCTGAGGAAGGTAAACTCCAAAAGCCAAAAACATGATCTTTGTCAGGAAAAGCTCGTGGAATTTTAGATCTCTTGAAAGAGTTGAGGCTAAAGCAAGTACAGTACAACTAGAAAGTGTCAAATTGTGATGACAATTCAGGTTGGGTCTAGAACTGATTTGAGAGATATAATCCCAAGACAAAGAAAGGGTCACCATTTACAGGACTCATTGCATAACAGAAACAGTAAGAGGAGACAAACAAACAGGGAGAGAATCTGTTCATCAATGCAGTACAGGCTCTTCTAGTGTTGCAGAAGGCCTAATCCTGATAGCTTTTTTCTGTTTTTCTTTTAATTTTGTCCATACCCTTTTCTTTATTTTTTGTCACAAAGCAAAAATGCTTATTCCTAATATTCCTAATATCTATAGATCCCACAAAATATCACATTGAATGCTTTGCTTAGGCATCATCATTGAAGAAAATTAGGAAAAGAATTCCCACTTCCCAGATAGCAGCCACTACAAATGGTGCAGACAATCTTATTCATATTTGGTTCTTTCTCACAACTCATTATATCCATCCTGAATCATGACCAGTTCAGAATAAGAACTTTGAATTTCTACCTTGTTTCACGTGCCCTTGGGAAGTGCCCTCAAGCTACTAAACCTTAGGTTGTAGCTTAACCAGTTAAGAAAAAAAAAATACAAAATTTCACTGTATAAGAAGTTCAAGGTAAAGTTTTTTTTTTTAAGATTGAGTTGAACTTAAATTTTATTTCTTAATACATTTTGATTAATCTTGTTTTGGTGTGAGTGTTGTTTATGAAGGTGAGAATGAAGGTGTGGTGTGGTGTGTCCAATAAGATGGGAATAGGTGTGCATGGTGGTGTTGTATTAAAATGATGGGGACAGAAGAGGGAAAGGAACATCCTTGATCCTAAAACGAAAGGACCATGGGACTTTTGAATTGAAGGGAGTGGTCTGTTGCATGATGGTGACGGAAGGTGTTGTTTGTGGGGACCGTGAGTGAAAATGTTGAGATGCAGAATAGAAAGATCACATGAGAAGAAGGGTCTTTAATGGTAGATTGGCCATTAGCAGGGAAGTCACATGCTCGAAAATGCTTTTGCCTTTAATGGTCAAAAACATTATTTTATTCTCTTTTCTAAATTTATGACTTTTACCAACTTACATCCAATATCCCTTCATCTTACAATAAATTTATTTCACTGGTATTTTATACACCAAAATAATTTAATTTAATTACTGTTTTACGCAAATCACAAGGAACTAAAACTGATATGCACCTGTCATTGAATGACAGAATTGTACTATATTTTTAGTCTGATGAATAAATCGGTTAAATAACCGATTTAAAGAAATCATAAAATCCGCACGAAGAAGAATTCGTTAAAATACTAAAAAAATGGTAAATCAGATAATCCATTTAATTAAAAACATTTATATTGTGATTGGACGAAACATTTAAAAATGATGATGAGAAATTAAAATATGTATTTGGATTGTTTGTAATTAAATTTCTTTCATTTTTAAATAATCTGTTTAGGTAAAGAAATTAAAATATCTTACATTTCAATTTTTTGTTTGGAGGAAACAATTGAATTTCTTGTGAGGTAAAATTTCATTTTAACAAGATTTATTATAGGCTTAATTATGTTTTGAGTTTATGATAAATTTGAAAACTTTCGATTAAGTATCTAATAAATTTTTGTGTTCTATTAAGTCCTTAAAACTAGAAAGGTTTGACGACCCACTAGGTCGTTGGACCTATTTCTGTCATCGAGCCTGCCCGACCAATCTATCACGTCAGGTCAGTCCAACCCAACTAGCTCGTCAGGCCGGTTGGGCATGTCTAGGTTGTCAGGCCGGTCGGATCCGTACATGTAGTTGGACATGCTCTGTTCATGTGGTTTGTCGGGCCCACCCGACTTGTTTGGGTCATCAGGCCCGCCTAGCTCGTCTTAGTTGTCGGGCCTGTCTGACCTGTCTTAGCCTTCGAGCATGTTCGACCTGTTTGGGTCGTTAGACCCATTTAGGACGCAGGCCTGTTTAGGACGTCAGGTCCGCTCAGCACATTTGGGCTTTCGAGCCCCGCTCGCCCGACTAGTCTTGGTCGTTGGGTCAATCCAGCATGTCTGGGTCGTTGAACCTACCTGATCCATATGGGTCGTCGGGCCCGTCCGAACCTTTTGTGCCATCGGGTCGGCTTGATTCGTCTATATCGTTTGGCTAGCCCAACCCGTTAGGGTTGTCAGGCTTGTGGAGTCCGTTTGGGTCGTCTGCCCGGGTTGGCCCGTCTGGATCATCGCACCAGTCGGGCCCATCTCAATCATTAGCTTGTCCCACTCCGACTATCTAAGCAGATTGGTTCGAAGACCTAATTCCAGATCCGTAGTCAAGACGACCCGACCCTAGATGATGGTCGAGTGAGGTCAGGCCCACGACCGAAACAACCTAGATCGTCATTGAAATGTTTAATAATATATTTTAATTGTTCAGAAATTAAGTGAGAATTTGTTAGAGAACTTAAGGAGAATAAATTATTTTTTTCTTAAAAAATGATACATCTTAATTTTTTATTTTTTTTCTTAACTCATTAATTAAATATAAATACAATATCTCCCAACTAAATCTTTTACATGTGAAACATTGGTACCAGTCAAAATTTTCGGATCATTCTTATTTTGTGAAACATAAAGATATTGAATGTAATGTACCTTTAGAAAATTATATTTATTACTTTAATTATAAAAGCTTCCTGTGGTCCATTTTAAGTGTTATTGAAGTGCAATACACAAGATTAAGAAACACATTACTAAAATTCAATTATATGTTTTTGATGAAATAATCGCCTGATTCTTTTTCTAACGATTAATCATCTTAATTTATCATGTCAAGGTGATTTATTAGAGTATAATTAGTATTTTATTACTCTGTGAGAGACTCTTCCACCTAAATGAAGTTTAAAGATACATAGAAGGGAGTGATAAAAGAAATGCACTAAAATACCATTATATAGATTTTTCTTTTAACCCAATCTCAAGTACACTCAAAACAATATGAAATCTCCACATGAAATTAATTTACTTGTTTAAATTATACTTGAAAAAGATCGTATTGACAAGGTGGTACTATTTAAAAAAAAAAATGGTGTGAAATTTTGTATAACATGTTATTGGGCTTAACCCCGGATAGTAGATCTATTAACTTGTAGTCTACTATTTGCACCACCTTCATTGCTATTAAGATGTTCTGACAGACATTGAAGGTCTAAGAAAAAACATTTTGAGTTCATAACCTAAGGAGCTTGTTTGTAAAAACACTGAAACATTCGACCTTGATTGTTCGACAAGATCCAAATTAGAAACAGATCACTATATCACAATCCACAACAGTAGATACACTGGTTAACCAAAAACAAATGGAAGAAGATAAAAGCAAATAAGTAATGGTGTAGAAGTAAGATATTAAGGGCATTACATTACATTACATGCCCTGCTCTACATCTAGGGTGAGATTTGGAAGTGATTATGACAGAGACAAAGCATATCAAACATGTGTTTGAACAGCACCATTGTGGTTGGCTCTACTCATGTTGGTTCGGCGAGTAACCCTGACATGGTAGACCCCCATAGCCAAAACCACGACAAAAGCAACACCGAAGACAATGCCAGCTAGGCCACCAGCTCCTAATTTTCTGCTACCTCTTTCTAGTGTTTTCGCTCTGCTTTCATGAATTTCAGTGGCTTCCACCTGTGCCGCTAAAGGCATTGGTGAACATTTTGATGCTGCACAAGGGTTTTTGGTCTCGGGCTTCTTTTCATTGGGATGAAAGAAGTTATATGCAGATGGTGAAAAGGCTTCGGGATTCTCGTAGACAAGCCCATGAGGGGCTCTTTCTTGGGCTATGACAATGGAGACAAGGGTTAGAGAAACGAGGGAGAGGAGACACAAACCAATGGGACTCATGTTTTTGTTCTGTCTCCTTCACTTTCTGCAAAACACTTGGAAAGAATGAAAATTTCTGGGTGGGTTTTATAATGCTATGGTTCTGACACCAAAAGGTTGTTCCTTGGACCTGAATTTTTGTGTTGGGAAAAGGAGGCTAATGAATGGGAAACATAATTATGACCTTCGACTCTCTTCAATTCCCAAACTGCCCCCATTATGATTTAATTATTCTAATTTCATGCATAAACCCTCCCAAGTATTGATCAGTTTTGACACTTGAAAGATTGTGAAGTGTTTGATTCTTTGGTGCTATATAGTAACTGGTTTTTAAAGGGTACATTCCGGTTCAAAACAGTGTTACAGATGCAACAACTCTAACTACTCTTAGATTCCAATTAACAACTAGTCTTCACATCTCTGTTATTTCTGCTGCCACTCAACACAATAGCATTTCTTTAATTCATTGAGTTGATAATTCTTTATACATGTCTTAATGGCATAGTGGTTGTAAATGTATTAACTGAAACAGCTTGTGCATAAATATGGCTTCTTCTGATGACCCTGCATTTGATTATTGTGCCATTTGGAGTGTATTGACGTGGCTCCAAGAAAGATGGTTATACATGTACAACTTGAGTACCTTGATCAAGTGCATTACAGTGTGAGTAATTAGTTACCAGAGAACAAATGATACAACAATTAATTAACCATCCTTTTGTAGTTAAAACAGTAATCATTTGCTGCACATATAATGTATGGAACATGGTTTTATGTGCAGATATAATACATGCAATGTATTGAAATTTAGTTGTGATTTTGGATCTCCAACACCAATGTTGTAACTTAATTCTTCAAAATGGTAAGAGTAGTATATTAAGGGATGAAGGGTTTAAGATTTATGCTACGTGGAAAGGGGAGTAGTAATTGAAGCATGGGGTTGGCTTAGCTTAGAGGTGCAGCAAAGGCCCTTTGGCACATTATTGCGAAGGCACAACTCAAAAGCGCATGCAAGACCTCAATGTTTTATTAAATGATATGAGTTTCATTTTTTTCTCCTCTCATCTTTTATTTCTTGATGTGGTTTACTATAGATTATCGATTAATATGTCACTATTTTTCTTTGAAAGAATTAATAACTCATACTAAACCACATAAAAAAAATAAAATATGTGAATCAAAAGATGGAAGTTATACCATAAATTTCCTTATCAAATAATTCAATAAAAAGAGTCTTCTGTTTCCCAAAACTAAACTCACTTCCTCGTTCTTTGTTTTTCCGTTATATAAATATTAAATTTACTTTTCTTTTAGGGGTTTTTCTTTTCTTTACGTATTCTTATTATTCAGCTGGGTTCCTATGAGTTTGTTATGACCATAATTTTTATACACGATTTTCTTATATGAAACCTTTACCTGCTTAAAATATTTGTATTTTTATCAGTTTATATAATTTTCCTGATTTAAAATGATCACGTATAATTTCTTTTACGCTTTATTCAAATCATCACAGAGAAACCGAGCCGTGATTCGTCTTGTGTATTTAAAGACTAAGGCCCATTGGAATGAACAAGGGCTTTAAGATATGCGAACAAAAAACGAACTAAATTGTAATGGGCCTAAAGTTGATGAACTCTGAGCCCATTTTCTAAGTTGTTTCAGTAGACCTTTTACCTGAAAAAAAAAAAACGTTAGGGTTATCTTTATTAGGTTGTATGAAATTAAATTAATGTGATTACGACCGAATTGGATCATCAAATTTATTATTAATATAAAATTATATAAAAAATTGATGATGAAGTATAGATTGAGTGCATGACTGTGAGTAATTAAAAAATCTTAATTATTCCAGAAAGTCTTAAACACAGAAAGTCTAAAAAATAATCTGAAGACATGGAGGTTAGTCTTAAAATAAATTGAAGAAAACAAGGAAAATTAATTATTCCACAAAGTCTTAAGAATTAATTGGATAAAATTTAATTAATTTATTAACAAGGGAATTAAACACACAGAAATTGAAACATTTTATCCATACACAAGATTTTAAATTCAGACAACTTCGTAAACATTATCTAAGTCCTTTTATCTAAAACCTATCTTAGTGTTTATTTTGTTTACTGGGTCTTTTATTAAATCAGAAAATTTATTTCAAAAATATTAAAATTCACTAAATTGATGTACAATTTGAATGTGAAATGGTATGCCAGCAGTGATAACAAATAGTCACTTTAAAAGCAAGTTATTAGCGACAATAAGGACTTATTACTTTAAATGCAAATTAAATTGGACACGACAACAAATGATTAAATAAATAAAATACTTGATTTGGTTAATGACTTTATATTTTGCATTTTAGTTTTAAATAATAAAATTGAAAAAATTATAATTGACATCCGTTACTTTAAATATCATTAAAAAAAATGTATTCCAAGTCTTATTATATTTGTGACTTATAATATATATTTGTATTGATGTGATAAAAGAAAAAGTCATCACTTTGGTATATGACTGTACTGTTTAATCCCAAAGTTGATGGTTTGAAGTTAGCTATTATTTTGTATATAAAACGAATGTGACATGAAGACGAACCATAAAATAAATATAAAAATAAATATAGTCGTTGATAAGACTAACGATGACTTTCTTTTAATATTTTGTTTTTCAATAAGAAAATACAAAAAATGTAATAGAAATTTATAACTCTGAATTTTTATTTCGAAAACGTTTTATACAAGTTATAATTATCGTTTTTTTACTTATAATATACATTTAAATTAATATAATAATAAAAAGTCATCGCTTAGCTATAGTTTATGTGACTTTACATTTCAATATATATAAGTTGATATAATTGAAGTTAAACCTAAATTAAGCAGATTAATGAGTGAATAGAAGGGATAGAATTATAAGGATTTGAGATCCATGATATAATACACGATTATGAAGTTCATAAGAGTGTGGAGTGATACGTTCGAATATTATGTAAACTCGTGTAAGTTATTGGCCATGAAATATTGTATTTTGTTCAAGAAGTTGACGCTATAATATTTTAAAATCAATAAAACTATTGTTTCTTACGATATACGTAAAAATAATAATTAGAGGAGTAAAATTTTATTTTATAGTAGTTTTATAGAAAAAATAATAATAAACTGAAAGGATAAACACATTTCAAATATATATATATATATATATATATATATATATATATATATATATATAATTTGTTAAGTTCGTAAACTTACACCACTTAATATTTTCATAACATTAAAAATGAATTAATTGAATTGTCATTTAATAGGTAACACAGTAAAAAAATCATTACAAAAAAATTAATATTTATATCGACTAAGTTACACATTATTTTTTGGATTAAAATTATAACTAAAATAATTTATATTATTCATAAAACATTATAATTAATTTATAAATTTAAGTTTAAATTAATTTCTAAGATTTTAATTACTTATTATTATTGATTTTAAATTAGATTATATTAGAATACAAATTAAAGTTATTTTTTCAGCACCATATTGACAAAAGTTGATGTTAACATTAGTTCGACTATTTGTCTTGTACGATATTTATTTTTATTTTGTTTTGAACAAAGAGTTATTTGACATAACTAAATAGATATTATTAGTTATTAGAATCTTGCTTAAAGAGAGATAATAATTAACATTACATAAAACAGATTTAACACTTATTCTTTAATTTATATTAGAAAAAGGAAATTTTTAAATATGTGTAACAAATGGAATTAAATCGTCACAACACATTATAATATAGTAAAAAATCATTCCCAACAATTTAGACTACTAGACTAATCAGAAAAATTAATAATTTGTGGAAGTGTACGTGGATTGATATAGTTTGGGTAATATGGACATATAGAAATAATATCACATTTTTAGATCTTTTGTATAGGATATAGAGGATGTATTTAACTTAGCTTAAGTAAAAATTTGGATTTGGATTACACATAAAGTTTCAAAAGTCATGTTTTCATATTTTGATCGATGTTTATGTCTAACTTTATGCATAAAATTATTAGATTGTTTTTTCTTGAAAATAGATATATCAGTTATCTGAATCTAATCAAGTTCTACGTATTAGTCTAATCATTTTTTGGTTGAAAAATCAAGAACTATAATATTGCAAGTTGGAGTGTTGATCCTACGCATAATTTTTTTCTCATTATGCATATTGTGAAGAGAGTTTTGGACCATTTTATTTGCATTAATATGATTGGCAACAACAACATATAATGCAAGGTCATTATATTGTTTTATTTTGAACTTATAATTGTATTGAAAAATCTTAGAAATTAGAAGAGTAGAAGTTATATTATTATGTTTTTTATTTCTGTTTTCTCGTGTGTGTATATAAATCTTTCGAGTGAAACATTTTATTTGTTCCATTAATATATTCTTTATTGCTGGTAAAAAAAAAAAACTCAACATATAAAAAAAGACAAAACTATTTGAGTTCAAGAGTTCTCAACGATCATAAAGAGACTTGTTTTATGTAAAGATATCATTTGAAAAAGAAGTTACAAAAGTGATTAATTGCTAAGTGCCAAAACATTGTTAAAATCCTTAATACCTTAAAAGATTTGAAGAGGAACATTGTCAAAATAATTTGTTTATATATAAATAAATTATTTTTTCTGATTAAATAAAAAAATTATCTTAAAACATTTTCAAACAAACATATACACTTTTCTATTTTAATCTTTATAATTCATTTAATTCACGCAAGAGAAGTATTTTAATTTTTATCCCAATTCAAGATTATTCAACTAATTTTTGATGTACAGTGAAATTTGTAATACAGTCCAATATACATCCATAAAATTTTACAAATTTTACTATATGCAACGAAAAACACAAAATTCCTACATTTCATAGTTTAATTTCATAATATAGGATTATACTAATTTGGGAACAAAAAAATTATTAGGGTTCATATCAATTTCATGAAAGAATCTATAAAATGATACTTAGGGTTCATATTAATTTGAAAAAAAACTTAATTTGGAATAAATATTATAATAGAAGAATCATAAATATAAGATACATAAATTATAATAGAATACTAATATTGATTCATAAGAAATATTGTGAATAATGCGTTATCCAATCTTTATTTTTTACTTTTTTTTTCTTTCTTTGAATAATTTTATAGCCAGATGAAAATTCTATTATTTTTATTAATTAACACGTTCATCAAATTATTATTTTTATTTTATTTTTTAATATATATATATATATATATATAATATGACGAAGAAAATCCTAATCACAAAATAGTTAACTATGAATTTGAAAATCGATCGCTGAACGGTCACCAAAATTAAATTCAGATCATGATCCACACTCAAGGATCGTGAACTTACACAGTGATATGAAACGTTCGTTTCTACAAGTGACACGAGACTAACTGAAACACAAAATAACTAAATGGTTATCCCAAATCTTTATTTACTTATTAAAATCATTGAAAAATGTAAAAGAGCTCTGCATGAATATTAGTCAAAATAGTTAACTCTGAACAATTCAATAGAATATCAATAAATAATAAAACATTATTAAGTAAGCATCACAGTTACTTGTGAATTATAGAAAAACATAGTTAATAAGTAAAAAACTCATCTTTATTATAAGTGCACAACTCTTATAAATAAGTTGATCTTATAACTTTGTCTGTCAATCTAATTTCAATCCTACACCATAGGTTTAGTTACACATCTTCAAAAACTAACAAAGATAACAAAACTAAGTAGAGTGAGATCCAAAATATGAAAGGAAGAAATCCAAAAAGAAACAATATAATATAAAAAATATGATAAAATTTTGAAAATAAAAATTAAAAAAATATATATAACTAAAGCCCATTGTCTTACATAAGTAACATGTTATTTTGAACATAAATAAATATCATTACTAGACTATATACCCAGAAATTTAGCATACACCATCAAAATGATAATATTAAAGAATTTAATGATTGAAAATAAAAAATGTATATCATAGGTAAAATAATTTAAATAATAGTATAACAATTTAATACCCACTGTAACACATAAATTCAGCTGTCCCTTTTATTTAAAGAAGAGACAGGGAGACAGTATCCTATACAAACTCTATCCATTACCATCGAAAGAGGAGAGAATAACAAAAGAGAGTTGAAAACGTGAGATTCACGAATAAAACCAACCATGGGATGAGGACAAATTTCATAAATACTAAAATCACAACAAATTAATTACAGCTAATATTATTGTCACAATCACTTCTTCTTTCCTATCTCTGTCTCTTCTCTGTACCATACCAATCACTGCACCTTCACTATTCAATTATCCATATTCATTACACAAAATCAAATATTTTAAATTATCTTTAATCCAAAAGTCATAATTAATATTAATTTATTATTTCTCTCGTGTAAATATATTTATGCGTAGTCATATACTATACATATAAGTTAGGCACAAAGTACCACAAAAATAAAATATGGCAAAAGATAAGTACCTTACCTCATCAATTTATTATTTTACGAACACAAAACACAAAACAAAGGAATCCCAATGATCAACCTAACGTGTTTATTACTTATTATTTCTTTCTTTTTTATAAATTTTCTTTCAACCTACCACTGTATTATTGTGTACATAATAACAACTAAGAAGAAAATGTTTCACACAAAATAAATTAATTAACCGCTTCATATCGTGTGCGATACTGCAATTATAATTTAATTATGATGCTAAGTTCTAGTACTAAAGTAGGGATGGCAACGGGGCGGGGCGGGGCGGGGACGGGTTTCGCTATCCCATACCCATTTCCGCATAAAAAACTCATCCCCATCCTCATACTCAAACCCAACGGGTATCAAACTTTTTTCTCATCCCCATCCCCACCGGGTAACGAGTATAATCTCGTACCCATATTCGTACCCGCGTTCTAACTACTTCAATATTAATTTTTATAAAAGAAAAAAAATTACGGTAAAGAAAACATAATATTATGAAATATTCAATATTAGGAGGATTTTCTTCGATGTCAAATACCTTAAAAT